>Ga0181579_10000338_pt1 | contig 36659 bp, 35 predicted proteins | sample 071ome_24_FD_132996 | JGI IMG/M metagenome (GOLD analysis project Ga0181579, IMG submission 132996) | Coastal salt marsh microbial communities from the Groves Creek Marsh, Skidaway Island, Georgia - 071402CT metaG (megahit assembly) | ecosystem: Environmental > Aquatic > Marine > Intertidal...
GCCCGAGATGGTATCGTTACCGGCCCCACCATCCAAAACGTTTGCGCCGGTATCACCCGTGAGTGTGTCGTTGAAACCGGAGCCGGTGAGGTTCTCGAAGCCGGAGAGGGTATCCGTATCGCCATTACCGTCGGTTGCCGTGTTAGTGGCGAGGTTGGCCGTCACGCCAGCTGCGTCGCCGGAAAAGTCGGCTGTGTCAGTACCGGTGCCACCGGTCAGCGTATCGTTGCCGGTGCCGCCGATGAGGGTATCGTTGCCGGCCGCACCGTCAATGATGTCATCACCCGCGCCGCCGTCAAGCGTGTTGGTATTCCCGTCCCCAGTGAGCGTGTCGTTGAAACCGGATCCGGTCAGGTTTTCGATGTTGGCTAAAGTGTCCGTGTCGCCGTTGCCGTCGGTCGCCCGGTTGGTCGTGAGGCTCGCCGTGACACCGGCCGCGTCACTGGCAAAGCTCACGGTATCCGTACCGGCGCCGCCATCGAGGCTGTCGTCGCCGATTCCGCCGATCAGGGTGTCATCGTCATTGTCACCGAAAATATTATCGTCACCGGTGGCCCCATCGATGATGTCGTTACCATCACCACCATAAATCAAATCGAAACTAGCGAGGCCACTGATGGTGTCATCACCGGCAAGCCCGTCGATGCTGTCGGCGACCGCCGTACCGGTGAGGGTATCATTGCCGGCGGTCGCGCCGGAAATCGAGTTTAGGCTGCTGCCGGTAATGGGCGGGTTGCCGGTCCCTTGCAGAATATCGAGAATTGCAGAGGGAAAACTGAATTGGCTGAAGCTTATAGGGCTTAACCGGGCATCATTGAAATTAAATTGGAACAGTGCGCCGTTTGTTGCGAAGTTAAGATTCGGCGTGTTGACCGTATCGACGGTTCCGGTTCCGTTGGTATCGAAACCGTCAATTCTGCCATCATTATCAAGGTGAATATCGAAGGTGCTGGAGCGTTCCGAAGCAACGTTCGGATTGGAAACTTCGACCCGGATAATACCGGATCTGATTTTCTCGAAGGTGAGTTCGAATTCCGTGGTGACGGATTCATCCGAATTTGTGACCCGGGCGGTCACGGTTTTGGTATCGCCATTACGCGCTAAGGATGGCAATTCCAGACCGACTGGTACGACCCGGCCACCCTCAATCAGTTGCCGCGCACCACGCGACAAGCCGGTGATCTGCTGATTGATGGCCGACGACGTAAGGCTATCGGAAATGGCCGCCAGTGTTACCATGGTTCAAGGCTTCTTTAACGTTAACGCCGCTTCGTTTGCATCATCGCCCGCATACACGCAGGCGCCTTCACCGGCGCATCGGCACCGCTGAACGATTCACAAGGGACGGCTTCTGCCTTGAATGTTTTTTTATGACGCCGCTGCTGTTAAATAAGCAGTCTTAAGTCATTAGTGCCCGTTCTTCTGAAACGGGGCTATTTTCACTGCCTAAGCATATGAAAATCTGTCGTTTTTACCATACCGGGAAACTCGTAGACCGGCCAGGAAATAAACGGGGCATACTACGTATAGTATTGATTTTTAAGGCGCTTTGCAGACTTTGTGGTATAAAAGATGAAACTTTTATATCAAGATTTAAGGGGAGGATTAATGTCTGAAAAAACCGGAGGCGGCGGAGACGACGATATCGGATTTGTCGGTTGTGAATTTCATTATCACGCCGATAAACCACCGGTTGGCCGCAACCCAACCACACTCGAAAGCGAAACACCACGCCCGGTCGTGGTTAATGGTAAGCGCTTAACGACAATCGATTTACATGCCCATTGTGTTGTGCGTGATGTCGTGCCGTTGGTTGAGGGACGTTATGAACTTGATGGCAAGGATCCGTCCGGCGGTGAGCAATATAGTGTCGGCGATGTAACCAACCGTTTGGCCGACATGGATGCGATGGGCATTGATGTGCAGGCCTTGAGCATTTCCGTCTTTCATCATTTTCAATGGGCCGAACGGGATTTGGCCACCGAAATTGTACGTATTCAAAATGAAAAGCTTGCCGACGTCTGTGCTAAACATCCGGATCGATTTGTCGCGCTTGGTGCCGTTGCACTGCAACATCCCGATCTTGCCGTTGAGCAATTAGAACATATGGTTAAAAAGCTTGGTCATCGCGGTACAATGATTTGTGCAAGCGTCAATGGCGAAGAGCTTGCCGATCCGAAGTTTCATCCGTTTTGGGCCAAGGCCGAAGAGCTTGGGGCGCTGGTTTTTATTCATCCGAAACATTTCAAGGAGGGCGCGCCGCGATTCCAAGGTAAAGGGTTTCTTGCCAATATCATCGGTAATCCGTTGGATACATCGGTAGCGCTTGCACATTTGATCTATGAAGGTACCCTTGACCGTTTTCCAGGTGTGAAAATTCTCGGCGCACATGGCGGTGGCTTGCTGCCGTCATACATCGGACGATATGATCACGGTCATGACAGTAATGATCGCGGCGGCCGTGGTGATGAAAAGAAAAAGCCGAGTGAATATCTCAAGCAGCTGTATTTCGATACGCTCGTTTATAATACCGAAAACCTCGATCACCTGATCCGGGAATGCGGTGCGGGCCAATTCGTGCTCGGTACCGACCATCCAGCAGGTATGGCAAATATGAATCCCATTGCACACCTCCTGAGTGTGCCGGGATTGAGTGAGGACGATATCGAGGACATTTGCCATCGAACGGCAGAAAAGCTTTTAACGACAAAAGGTTAGGGGGAATCCATGAAACGCAATATTCGTGATCGCGACGGTCAGCAATGGATCAACGACTATATGCTGAAGGCGACGGGGCGTGCGGTTCACTACGAACTCGACAGCCGGCTGATGCCACCGCAGGCGAAAAGCATGCGTATGGTCTCGAAATATGTTCTCAAGGAAGCCGAGCATGCCGAGTATTTGGCGCGTAAGGCCGAAGAGCACGGCGATCTAATCAACGCTCGCCCGCTCTATCTTTTGGCCACGCAAAAATACCGCGAAGCACAGCACTATTTCATTCCGATCATGAGTGAGCGGCGCTGGGAGATTTACGAAAAAACCAAGGAATGTTCGAAACGGCTCTATGCGCTTATGGATTATCCGATTGAAGTGATCGAAGTGCCGTTCGGCGACACAACCCTGCCGGCGGTGTTGCATCTGCAGCCCGGCGGCGTGAAGGCACCGGCAGTTGTTTTCATTCCCGGCATGGATATGACCAAGGAAAGTTATCCGAATCCACTTGATAGCGAATACCATCAGCGCGGCATGCATGTACTGACGATCGACGGCCCAGGCCAGGGGGAATCCTGGCGCCGGGGGCTTTATGTCACGCCTGAAAATCACATCGAAGCGGCCAAGGCCGCGTTCGACTTTATGGCAGCGCGCGACGATGTCGATGAAAACCGCATCGGCGTTTCGGGCCGCAGTTTCGGCTCCCTCTGGTCGATGTTAGCGGCGGCTAACGAGCCCCGCTTTGCCGCCGTCGCGAGTGCGGTCGCCAATTACCAATGGGATTATCTTAAAATTTTCGACGAAGCACCCATCCGCTTTAAGCAAGTTTTCATGGCGATGGCGGGCATGGAGGATGAAGACGCATTTGATGCTATGGCCGAAGGATTTACGCTGAAAGGTCACGCCGAAAAAATAAAATGTCCGGCGTTGATGTGTGTCGGCGAGTTCGATCCCTTGAACCCGCTCGAGGATGCGGAGCAAGCTTTTGAGGCGCTGAATTGTCCGAAGGAAATGTGGATTATCGAAGACGAGTTCCATTCGACCCACACCACGAAAGCGCTGTGCGGACGGCCGACGTTCCATTACTTGGCAGAGTGGATGGCGCGCGCATTGGATGGCAAGATTCCCACGGGCCACAACCGCAAGACTTTCATCACCAAAGAAGGCCGTGGCCTTTATGAGGATTAGCGTATCCGTCAGTAATCGAACTGCAGGGTGAGCCAAAGCTTTTGGGTATCAGTGGCAAAATCTTCTGCGCCATAGTTGGCGTATTTTACGCCTGCTGAAAAGCGTTTGAAAAATTTGCGTGAAATATTGATTCCCCATTCATTACCGTAGTCCGCACTCGTGTTATTGGCATCAAAGTCGTGGTAAACGCCAAGGATGTTGACGCCGTACAGTTTAAGGCCCAACGCAAAATACAAATCCTCAATGCCGTCGCTTGGTGTCGAGAGGAATTTATCCGTCCAGCCGTTGAATGCATGCAGGGTTGCCAAAGGTGTTTGAAAAGCTCGGTTGCCGTCTCCCTCGAGGACCTCATAACCAATCTTGCCGGTGACACTCACCTTATCGAATACCTTAGGAAAGTGTATCCCCAGTTCACCGGTATAATAATTTTGGTTGATGTTGTTGGTGTTATCCGAAAAGTCCCGCTGATGGGCACCCTCCAGGGTGTAGAGAAGTTTTGCCTTGTCGGTAATTTTATGATCTCCCTTAAAGCGCAAGCCATAGGTTTGCGTCGAGTTTGCGCTTTGAGTGCGACGGGTGAAATCAAGCAGATAAGCATAGGCTGTCAACTTCCCGTATTTTTTAAAACCGTTATATGCGGCATTAACCAAATGGGAACTCATGCGAAAGTTTCCGTTCAGAGAGTCATCACCAAAAATTCGGTTTACTTTTCAAAGATAAACATATGTGAGTTTCGTATCCGGAACGCCCTTAAAGTTAATTTGCGCGGCGTCGAATGTTTGTTCGTTTTGACGCCAACCGACATTGCCGACAAAGCGGGCATTATCAAAGATAATGCGTTGTCGGCCTCCGGTAATTACAGTCTTGGGTATGTTTGAATATCGCAGCCAGAGTTGATTGACTTCCAATTCTTCTGGATCGGCGACGGTCGGAAACGTGGAGCTTCCATTTGTCGTACTGTTAAAAAATTCATGCCCGATCGGGGCAATCGCCTCGCCCTCGGCTTTTGCGGAAAATCCGTAAAAGGTGCCTGTCGTATATCCTATACGCGCACGTAGCGTATTGGCATGGGCGTTTCGATTAAGGCCGTCCTGGTCGACAAATTCATATCGGTAGCGGAGGTTAACGTTGAACTTTCCCTTTGCAAATACATGAGCCAGCCGCTCTTCAACCGAAGTAGCTTTGCCCGTCTTCTGATTCTTGGAATCGGCACTATAGGTTGATCCCATAGTGGAAAAAAACGGTATGAGACCGATTAAAAATAACGATAACGTTTTATTCACCCCGGCCATAACGGAATTCGTTTTGGATTTGAAAAATGTCATGATCCTGCACCTCTGGATAAAGAGCCCAATTTCGGCGTGCGCTGCTTCCGGCACGTAACGCCTAGCTTTTCCCTTAGCGCAAATCAGGTAATGGTGCCTTATCCAAAGTCAATTTTGGCTTTCGCAAAACGTAAATCGTGTTAACGATGGAAAGGAATGAAGTGACTGGATTCAGGTCTTACGAAAACAAATACGCGAGGCGGGTCTCGGCAGTGCGGACGGCTTGTGTATCGAAGGTTTCAACCACCTGAAAATCGGATGCTTTCTCAATCGTCCAGGGGATGTCTTCGAGCGCTTGGTCTTCCGTATAGCCCGGCATCACCGCGGCGAGTTGGGCAGAACCGGTCGAGAAAGTGAATTTTGCGCGTTCCGTGATCAATGCGGTCGGGCCGAGGCCGAGTTTAAGATTGGCTCGTTCGTTGGACGTGCCCGGGCTGGTCGAAAAGTCGACTCGCTCCACAAAGCGCCGCGCATCGTGCGGCATTAGTATGACCAAACGCTTGGCGCAGCAGGCAATGTCGTGCGCGCCGCCGGAGCCGACCATCCGCAATTTCGGCGACGCGTATTCGCCGATGACGGTACTGTTTAAGTTACCGGTAATATCGACTTGCGCTGCCGATAAGAGTCCGACATCGATGCGTCCGGCCTGCAATTCGGCAAATACGGTAAGGCCGTCCGTGATCATCAGCGCGCCGTTCGACACCGATGGGCTGCCGGTTGAAAGCGGTGGCGTTTTCGGGTCGGAACCGATCACGCCGGATTCGTAAATCAGTGTCATGTCGGGGGCGTGCGTGTGCTTGGCGAGCAAGGCCGCGTCGGACGGATTGCCGATGCCGACAAAACACACCTCGGCGTCGTTAAGTTCTAAGGCCCCGGCGAGCGCGAGCCCGGCCGTAGCGGGAAGCGAACTCATGGCATCCTCCCACTGCTTTGTGCTTTCAGCGCGGACAATTTTTTGGCACCGATTGTCTCTAGGTATTGATCGCGTGTCGGACAGTCAAACACCCATTCTTTGAGATACGTTTGCAGGGTTTCGGCGTCCCGGCCGGCTTTATCGTAGGCGTAAAAGTGCTCATCGTCGCGGCCATAATATCCTTCGACGTACGAGGGATGGGCGCCGAACGGCACTTCGCAAACGGCACTAACCCGGTGCGCCGGGATACGGGTTCGTTCAGGCGCCTGCGCAATTTGTTCGGGTTCGAGAAGCTGCTCGACGCTGACGATAATTTTATCGGACGCCAGCGCTCCTTCAACGGTATCGCCGTCGATTCCGTAAAACTGAATATTTCCGTTCCGGTCGGCTGCCTGCGCGTGAACGATGGCGACGTCGGGCTTGAGCGCCGGAATACAAGCCAGCTTTTCGCCCGTGTAGGGACAATCCATAAACTTAAGATCCGGCAGGGCTTTCGGCATATCGCCGAGTTGCAGGATGCGCGAGGGCAGAAACGGCACGCCGAGGCGCGCGGCATGCAAACGCAGGATCATCGCGAAGTTGGTCCAGTCTTCGTATTCGATTTTACCTTCCTTGACGGCGCGGCGAAAGGCGTGGCCCAAACCGATGCCCGGATTACCGAGATAGCCGAAGATGACTTTTTTCACCGCACCCGCGGCGATCATGAGATCGAACAAAATATCCGTACCGGCCCGGCACAGGGTCAGGTCTTTGATGTTTTGGCGCAGGATTTCGTGGCCCAAGGCGAACGGGACGGCGTGACCAAAGCCCGCGATAAAAACCGTATCGCCGTCGCGGATATGACTTTTGACGGCATCCGTTAAAGAGGCTGTTTTATCCGCCACGATTGCAGTCCTTTATATTACGTCGCCTGAGCGAAGCTCTTCGATGTCGTTGTCGTTGAGACCGACCATGGTTTTCAGCACATCGTCGGTGTCAGCCCCTAAGACCGGCGGCGGTGATTGAATGCCTTCGGGCGTGTCGGAAAAATGATAAGGAATGCCGAGCATGCGCACCGGACCCGCGGTCGGGTGCTCGACCTCAACAACCATGTTATTGGCTTTGGCCTGTTCGCTTTCGAGTGCTTCATCGACCGGATAGACCATGGAGCAGGGAATGCCGGCCTTGACGAATTGGTCGATCCAGTTTTTTGCGGAGTCTTTTGAAAGAGCCTCACGAATTTTAGCTTCGATATCATCGCGGTTGTTCACCCGCGCCGGATTGGTTTGATACTTTTCGTCTTCAGCCCATTCCGGATGACCGACACAGGCCGCGAATTTCGCAAATTGCGTGTCATTACCGACAGCGAGCGCGATTTCGCCTTCGCCGCAGGGAAAGTCACGATAGGGGACGATGTTCGGGTGACCGTTGCCGTACCGTCCTGGGCGTTTGCCGCTGGCGAGAAAGTTCGAGGCGACGTTGACCAGCATCGTGAGGCTGGTGTCGAACAGCGTCGTCGTCACCCGCTGGCCCTTGCCGGTGCGTTGGCGCGCGTTCAAGGCGGCCAAAATGCTCATGGCGGAATACATACCGGTGCACACATCGACGATGGCGACGCCGAGTTTCATGGGCCCGCCGTCGGTTTCGCCGGTAATGCTCATCAATCCGCTTTCCGCTTGAAGGAGGAAATCGTATCCCGGCCAGCCGCCCTTCGGGCCTTTGTCGCCATAACCGGTGATCTGGCAATGAACGAGCTGCGGTGCATTTGCTTCACGCCATTCGGGTGTAATGCCCCAGCCTTCCAATGTGCCAGTTTTAAAATTTTCAATCAGTACGTCGGCATTGCTGAGCAGGGTCTTGAGAATTTCCTGCCCACGAGGCTCTTTGAGATTGAGCGTCACGCTGCGCTTGTTGCGGTTCACCCCGAGAAAATAAGCGGCCTCGTCACCCACAAAGGGTGGACCCCAGTTGCGGGTGTCATCGCCCGCGCCCGGTCGTTCGATTTTAATGACCTCCGCACCCATGTCGCCCAGGTTCATGGTGCAGAACGGGCCCGCCAGGATCCGGGTGAGATCAATCACCCGGATGCCGTGTAGAGGGCCTTCTGTCGCAGTGTCGGCCATTTAATTTAGCGCCGCTTTTTCTTCGCCGCTTTCTTTTTGGCGGTCTTTTTCTTGGCAACTTTTTTCTTTGTTGTTTTCTTCTTGGCGGTTTTCTTTTTAGGGGCTTTTTTCGATTTAGGCGGTTGGTTGACCCCACGGCGCAAGCCGGAAAGATAGTCGTCCATCTCTTCCTTGTTGCGTTGACGGAATTTGCCGAAGTCCGGTTTACGTTTCTCGAGAAACGCATGCATGCCTTCCATGGCTTCATCGCTGCCCCAAACATGGGCAAGCAATTCCATGCCTTGTTGCCAGGAGGAATACAATTGGTCGGATTCATAATTGAGCGATTTTTTGGTTTGGCGGATAGTTTGCGAACTATAGCCTTTGATTTTTTCACAGAACTCCTGCGTAAATTTGAGCAAATCCTTTTTCGGCACCGAATGGTTGATGAGGCCGACTTTGACGGCTTCGGGGCCGGAAAAGGTGCGGCAGCCGAAAATCATTTCGCGTGCTAAGCGTTCGCCGACAATCCTCGGTAAGTATTGTGTGGCACCAACCGTTGGGCAGGCCCCGACCCGCGCGCCGGTTTGCCCCAGGACGGCATCGTCGGACGCGATGACGATATCGCACCAAAGGGCGAGTTCATGGCCACCGCCCATGCAAAAGCCGTGCACCATGGCGACGACAGGAATTTGCAAGCCTCGGATCGTCATGGCGAGGCCGAGCATGCGGTCATTCCATTGCGCCGCGTTGATCCAGTTCAATCGTTTCATGGCGTAAAAATCGCCGCCGGCGGAGAACGCCTTGTCGCCGGCACCTTTGACAACGGCGACCGCAATGGTCGGGTCGTACCGGGTTTGGTCGAACGCGGCGATCAGTTCATCGAGGGTTTGTTCGCGAAACGCATTGCGAACTTCAGGCCGATTGATGGTGATCCAAGCGACCCCGTCCTTCACTTCGTAAATGACTTCTTTAAATTTTGGCGTACGCACCATGAAAAATCTCCTGTGGTCTGAACGTTATTCGCGGTTTCGGCGCATTTTATGTTTTGACGCCGATTATACAAACAAGAATTGGATTAGATGGATTCGTAAGATTCTTTGCGTTTGGCCGCCCGGATATCGCGGATGATGGCATAGACCAGCGAGCCGGCTGCCGCCAGCAGCAGTCCTAAGCTGATGGGATCTTTGAGGAAGATCATGAAGCTGCCGTCGGACAAGATAAGCGCCCGGCGCATGGAAATTTCAACCATATCGGCTAGAACCAGCCCGATGACGACCGGGATTAGCGGGAACTTAAACTTGCGCAGAATGTAGCCGATGACGCCGATGACCAGCATGACGATCACATCGCCGACGCTGCCGCCGACACTAAAGGCGCCGATGAAGGCAACGCTGAAGATTAGAGGGGCGAGAACCGCTGGCGAGATTTTAACGATCTGCAGCCAGATGCGGATGAATCGCAGCCCGAGAATCAGCATCACGATATTGGCGAGGAACAGGCAGGTGAAAATGCCATAAACAATGTCCGGTGTTTTCTCGAACAGTTGGGGCCCTGGGAAAAGGTTATGGAGACCAAATGCGCCGAGCAAGATAGCCGTGCTGCCTGAGCCTGGAACACCCAAGGTCAAGAGAGGCACCAGCGCACCGCCGACAGTCGCGTTGTTGGCGGTTTCAGACGCACACACTCCTTCGGTGGAACCCTTGCCAAACAGTTCGGGTGTCGAAGAGAACCGTTTCGCTTCGTTATAGGCGACGATACTACCAATGGAGGCGCCCGCACCAGGCATGACGCCGACCAGCGTGCCGAGCACGCTCGAAATCGACAGTGTTTTCCAAAGACCGCCGAATTCTTTCCAGGAAATGCGGTCCGTGGTGAATTTCTTCGTATCGACCAACCGTGATTTGATCTCGCTTTCGATGATAATGAAAACCTCGGTAATTGCGAACAGGCCGAGCATGGCGGAAACGAATGAAACGCCTTCCCACAAAAACGCTTGGCCAAACGTATAACGAAAAGCGCCGGTCATCGGTTCGCTGCCGACGGTCTCGATCATGAGGCCGATCAATGCGGCAATGATGCCTTTAATCCAGTTGCCGCTCACCAGGCTGGCGACAATGGTCAGGCCAAACACGCCAAGCGCGAAATACTGTACCGGTCCAAAGGCGATGGCGAATTGCGCCAGTGGAATCGAAAACAGCACCAGGCAAACTGTGCTAAACAAACCACCCGTGGTCGAGGACATGATAGAAACGCTTAACGCGCGTCCAGTCTCGCCTTTCTGCGTCAGCGGATAACCGTCGATAGCCGTGATTGCCCCGGAGGGTGTTCCGGGTGTGTTGATGGTAATGGCCGTGATCGAGCCGCCGTATTCGGCGCCGACATAAATCGATATAAGCAGAACGATACTGACGATCGGCGAAAGAATATACGTAAACGGAATCATCAGGGCGAGGCCGGTCGGTCCGCTCAGACCCGGCATGGCACCGACAATAATACCGAGCGCCGTTCCAATAACAATGGCGGCGATGACTTGCCAATTCGCAAGATGCTCAAGTCCGAGAAGCCAATGTTCCATAGTGTGTTAGCCTAAAATTGTCGGAAGGAACTGCATGGGTAACGGCACCCGCAGAATGAGAATAAAAAAGACATAAACGAATAAAAGGAAACTCGCCGTGACGACAATGATCGTCTTGGGTTTGTTGCCGGCAATCCACAGAAGTGTGGGCAGGGTAAGACCGGCGGAAACGAACGCCGTCAAGTGCTCAAAGGTCAGTGCCTGAAACAGCATCACGCACGTGGCTAGGGGGATTTTGTGTAACGGGCCGAATGAGACTGTGTCAGTGCCTTTGCTGCGCACCGCCTGAACGATGATCCCGAGCGAGAGGATTACAATGCCTCCCAAAAGGATACGTGGAAAAATGGCCGGGCCAAGTGTTTTGACCATGCCCGATTCCGCCACAAAGTTATACGTTTCGATGTAAGCGAGGATGCTGACAGCGATCAGCAGCAGGGCGACGAGTATTTCGCCGCCCCGCAAACTGATGGTTCTTGCTGTCGTTTGTTCCGGAGACATATTTGATATCTTAAATCAAAAAGTCTTCGGGACTATTTCTTGCCGAAGTGTTTACGCAAGCTTTTCACTTCGTTGCGGAAGTACTCCGTGAACTCTTTCGGTCCGCCCAAATAGCCGCTCAGGACAAAACGCTTGGAAATGAACTTCTTGTATTCCGGGTCATCCAAGATTTTCTTCATCGCGCCAGCGAGCGTGTTGATGATCTTTTTCGAGGTGCCTTTTTTGGTGATAACACCGCGCCAGATCGCCGCTTTCACGTTAAAGCCGCCTTCTTTAAAAGTCGGCCAATCGGGATACGGTTTCAAACGTTCGGTCCAAGCAACACCCAACATGCGCAGTGTGCCGGCTTCGACTTGGTCGATGATTTCACCGGGGTTCAAAATCGCCGCGTCAATATGATTGCCGAGCAACATGGCTTTCATCTTGTTGGCTTTGCGGGTCGGGACATATTTAATTTCGGATTTTTTGATCTTGGCGGATTGCAGCAGCAAGTCGACCGTATACGGGTCCATGCCGACCGAGTGGGCACCGGCCCAGCGAAGTTTACCCGGGTTCTTTTTGACCCACTTGACCATGTCGCCGTAGGTTTTCCAGGGCGCGTCTTTACGCACGCCGACACCTTGCGGATCGACCTGCAGGCGGATGATGCCTTCCCAGTCGTATTCCGTGAACGGCACTTTACCGCGCGACAGAACGATAGCTGTTGTCGTTGTATCCAAGAAGATGTGATAACCGTTGGCTTTGCGCTTTTGGATGTAGGCTTGCGCCACCGCGCCGGAACCGCCTTTCTTATAAAGTGCGACCGCATTGGCACCCGGCAGGTATTTCGGCAACAATTGAGCGACTTTATGGCCCAATTTATTGGCGCCCGATCCGGGACCGGCTTTCACCACAATTTCAATAGTGCGGTTCGGGTATTTTGCGTCCGCAACCGGCGCAAAGCCCAGCACCATGGCGCCGGCAACGGCACATGATGTGAACCATAGTTTCGTTTTCGTGAATTTCGTCATAGATAGCCTCCCAATGTTTTGTTTAAAATCAATAAGTTACTGGATTATTCCCAGTGAGGATCTGTATTAAAACTGATTATAGATGAAACTTTAGGTGGCGAAAATAGAATAAATCGCTACGAAATAAGAATATTTCGCATTGAACATAGGGAGGGAACTGACATGCCAGCAGATCAATCAGGGGAAAATTTAGACGGTAAGGAACTTGCAGCAGAGCTTGCCCGGCGCCGTGGCCGAGTCTATCCGGCTCATCAATTTATTGCCGAGCATTTTCCGGATTATATGGACGCCCTACTGAACCTCGACCACGTCATCCGTGGGAAAGAGCGCCGCTTTGATGAAAAAATGCACGAGTTGTTTCACATCATCGCCTTGGCCGTCGAGATGTCGAACCCGCACAACCAGCCGCATCTCAAGCAGCACCTCAAAAAAGGCATCGGGCTTGGTCTCGATCCGGTGGAGATTACCGAAGCCCTCATGGTGTGCGTGAACCCCTGCGGCGCCAAGGTCGTCACCTATGGCGTAACATGTATGCTGGAAGCCATCGAAGAAATGAAAGCCGAAGAAGCAAAGAAATAGCTTATTTGAGATCCAGCGTGATCGCTTTGCCGGTTTTGGCCGCCTCTTCAATCGCCAATGTGACAGCAACCGTGCGCCGGCCTTCGCGAGCGGTTGTGTGTCCGGTCGGCGCGCCGGTGATCAGATGATCGAGCCAGGTGCGGGTCTCGTTTGCAATCGGGCCCCAATAATCGCCGACCGCCCAATCGCCTGACGAGTTGGTCTGCATAAACAGCATGTTCACATCGTGGTCGGGCACGTAGGCGTGCGGCGTGCCTTTTTCGGTGAAGAACACACTGTCTTTATTGTCGACGTCGAGCAAGATCACCCCATCTTTGCCGAGAATTTCAAACCGCGGACTTTGGCCATATGTCGGATAGCGCGCCGGCAAGGCATAGAAAATACCGAGATTGACGACGGCGCCGTTTTCGAAGGTGATTAGCGTCCAGGTCATCTCGTTGATGTCGTAGCCCATTTCTTTGAAGACTTTACCGTGGGTACGGGCGACGACCTCGACCGGCTTGATGTCGCCCATGAACCAGCACGCCATGTCGACATAATAAGTCAGCACATCCATGACTGGTGTTGCATCGAGGCAGCGCTTGACGATTTCGAGCATTTGCGCGCGGGTATTATAGACCCGTTGTTGCATGCCGATGATTTCGCCGATGTTACCTTGAGCTATTTGTTCCTTGGCCATCATCCAGCGCCGGTCGTGACGGCGGGAGTAACCGATGACCAGCTCGACGCCGGCGGCCTCGGCCGCATCAATAATGGCGTCACAGTCTTCGTTGCGCAGCGCTAAGGGTTTTTCGACGAAGATCGGCTTACCGAGTTCGATCGCCTGCATGATCGCCTCGACGTGATCGTCCTCGGGCGTGGAGACAAACACCGCATTGACTTCCGGGTGCGAGATCGCTTCATAATTATTATCAGTCGCAAGATCGGCACCGGTTTTTTGCCGCAACACTTCGGCCCGGTCTTTTTCTTTATCGGCAACGATAAGAAACTTTTTAGCAGGGTGCCGTGCCGCCATACTGGCACGTAATGTGCCGATCCGCCCCGAACCGATCACCGCAACGCCTAATTCTTTTATGTCCATCGAATTCTCCAAACGATTAGTGTGTTTGTATTATTAGCCTTTAAAATGATAAAATTATATCCATTCGTAAAGTCAGGAGCCTTCGATGTTGAATATTCAACCGATAAAAGATGAATTTGGCGCGGAAATCGGCGGCGTTGATCTGTCGCAGCCCGTTTCTGCAGAAACCTATCAAAAAATCGATGATGCGTTCAGCCGTTACGGCGTGCTCGTCTTTCGCGATCAAGACCTGACGCCGGCGCAGCTCAGTGACTTTTCCAAGCACTTCGGCCCGTTGCACGTCCACCATTTGGCGGAAAATACCTACTCTGATCACCCGGAAGTCCGCGTGCTCTCGAACGTAAAAAAGAAAGGCCGCTATATCGGACAATATCGGGGGGGCCATTATTGGCATGCGGATCTGATTTTTTGCGAATTGATCGGCCGTGCAACAATTCTTCATGGTGTCGAATGCCCACCGGAGGGTGGTGATACGCTTGTTTGTGATATGCGCGGTGCGTTTGAAGCGATGCCGCAAGACATGAAAGATAAGCTCGACGGTAAAGTCGCACACCACGATCACGCTTATCGCTATAATATTCTGTACCCCGAACGCCCGCCGCTGACGCCCGAGCAAGCCGCTAAAGTGCCGCCGGTGGATCATCCGATGGTTTGCTTTCATCCGCAAAGCGGGCGCAAATCGATCCTGTTAACCGTGCCGACTATCCGTACGTTGGGTGACCTCAACGAAGAAGACACGGAAACGTTAATGAAAGAGGTCGAAGCATTTTGCACGCAGCCCCAATTCGTCTATGCCCACAAGTGGCGCAAGGGCGATGTCGTGATGTGGGATAACCTTTGCACCATGCATTCGGCGACGCCGTTTGATGAAAAATATGACCGTATCATCAACCGCACCCAAACGGTCTATGAAGTTCGGCCTCAGGCTGCCTAGAACGCTGTGTAATATTATTTAAGTGCGTTTTACGGCCGGGTAATCGTCCAGATTTCTCTGATTTCGGTGCCCGATTGGCGGAAAATTTTCGAGACCGCACAAAATCTCGGTAAATCGCGTTTAAGGATAGCGATCTCATCGTCGTTGGCAGCTGTCGTAATGTTGATATTCAGATCAATTTCCATCATCGGCACATCAACCTCTTCCATTAGCCCGGTGCCCATCTGATTAAAATGCGCTTTGGCGCTGACAGACATATCGCTGATTTCAACGCCGTTGGCTTCGGCTATTTTATGTGTGATGACATTGGTGCAACCGAGCAGAGCGGCAATCGTTGTTTCCACCGGTGTCGGTGCAAGATTGGTGCCGCCGACGGACTCGGGCTCATCGATAATCATGGTGAGGTCCCGGACCTTGGTATCGGTTCGCTTGGACGAGATGCAATCGCCGGTCATTTCAATATAGCGGCTTTTTTTCGGTTTAATTTTGACCATTGTTTTCCCTTTTCCTGTAAGTTCGTTTGGCCTTGGCATTGTCCCGTTCGCGGAATATGGTGCAGCCCTGTTGGTAAAAATCAACATAACGAATAACGTTTCGGGCCACCTAATAAAATCGGTCATTTTCTGAATTTCCGACCGGGCTGGATACCGAAAATTGGAAATTGAACTTAAAATATAAAGGGAATCATCGAATGGGTTCTTTGCAGCAAATTAATGTCGGTGTGATCGGAACCGGCTGGTGTGGCGGTATTCGTGCCGATACGTGCGCGGCTAATGTGATCGTCGATCAATTGCATATTGCCGAAACGAAACCCGAGCGGTTGAAAGAAGTGGCGCAAGCGACCAATCCGGTGACGGCAACGGAAGATTATCGGGAGTTGATTGATAATAAAGATATCGATGCGGTTCTCATTTCGGCGACGCCGGAGACTTTGCATTTTCCCATGGCCAAGGAGAGCTTGGAATCGGGGAAGCATGTATTTTTGGAAAAACCGATCTCCATCACCCTCGATGAAGCCGATGAACTCATCACCTTGGCGCGCAGCAAAAAATTAAAATTTACCATTGGTTATTCTCAGCGGTTCAATCCGAAGTATGCCTATGTCAAAAAATGTCTTGAAGACGGCACCTTGGGTTCACCGGTTAGCGCTTTGGTCAGCCGCCACATTACACGCAATCTTGGCAACAAAATCAGCGGCCGTGTGAAGTTATCACCGGCAGCTATGGAAGCGACACACGATATCGATTTTGTGTTGTGGTGCCTTGAGCCGGCGCGGCCCGTCTTGGTGTATGCCCAATCCGTTGAAAACGTGATGAAAAAAACCCACGATACAGTCGACTGCACGTGGATCACGGTGACCATGGATAACGGTGTCGTGTTCGTGATCGGCGCGGGGTGGATCTTGCCGCCCGGGTATCCGAACTTCTCTTCGACCTGGATCGAGTTTGTCGGCTCGGAAGGTGCTGTGATGGTCGACGATACCCACAAAGATGTGATTCTCAACACCATGAATGATGGCATGGTTCTGCCGATTTCTACCATGCCGGGCGAATCCGTTGGGCATGTTTTTGCCGGTTCCATGCACAATGAAACAGTTCATTTTCTTGAAGCCGTCGCGCTTGATCAGCCGGTATTGGTGAAACCGGAGCAGGCCCGGCAGGTGATGGAGCTTTATATTGCCGCCGATTTGTCGGCCGAACGCAACGAGCCGGTACGTTTGCCACTGCAAGAACCGCCGGCCTGATAGGCAGTTTCATGAAGCAAGTTCGATTTTCCTATCGTATTGCTGCTTTATTTTTTCTCGTTATTGTTTTCGGTGCGCTACCGGCCTCGGCTGTACCGGTTCAACAGCAGCCCATTGCGGCCGTCACGGCATTTACGAAAGCCTTACCGGCGGAATTACGCAGCCGTTTACTGTACCCATTCAATCATGATGAGCGATTTAATTTCGGATGGGTGCCGGGAACACGCGAAGGGGTCAGCTTGAAGGATGTAGACAATAAACAACGAGCGTTGTTTTACGATGTCCTTCGTTCGGTGCTCAGCCCGACAGGATTTAAAAAGGTAAAAAATATTCTGCTTGCCGAAGCCGCCTTGGCGGTAATTGAAGATGCGCCGTCGTATCGCGATCCAAGGAAATACTGGCTTACCGTTTTCGGTAAACCGGGTTTAAACCAAAAATGGGGTTTGCGTTTCGAAGGGCATCATCTTTCGCTGAATTATACCTTTAAGGGCAATCGCATTGACGCAGCGATGCCGTCGTTTATCGGCAGCAATCCGTCTGTTATCCCGTCGGGTCCCCATAAAGGCTTGCGGCCCCTAGCGCGCGATATTGATTCGGTTTGGGCGCTGTACAATAGCTTGACGCCGGCGCAGAAAAATAGAGCCCGTGAAGGCGGGGGGCTTTTAGGCGGACTTAAATCGTCGCCCGGGACGAAGACTTATAATATTAGTTATCAGGACGGGATTACCGTTGTTGAAATGACGGAAAAACAAATCAGCCTGTTATTGGACGTAGTAAAAGCTTTTATCGAATATTTACCAGCCCCATATGTTCAATCCTATTTAAAGAGTCTGCGGCGCCGGGAAATCGGCAGTTTGCGATTTCATTGGAGCGGCGCGGACAAACCAGGCGGCTCATATTTATACCGTATTCAAGGACGCCGTTTGCTGATTGAACATGATGCTCATGACGATAGCGGGCATATCCATAGTATTTGGCGGGATAAAGGTTTTGACTTCGGTATTAAAACCCGTTGGACACCTTGGGATTACGATTTGAAGCAGCAAAAATAAACGGGAGCGTCGATAATGATCAAAAGCGCTGTGCCCTTTATGTTTTGGCTGTTCCTCATTGCGGCCCCTGCGGCATCGGCTGCACAAGTGCAAAAATGTGAATTGTTAGACATTGAGGACGGAAAACAACTGGGGAGCTTTCAGGCATTCGTTGCCTCGGAAAAAAAGAGCGATACGGATATAGAACGTTATCGTCTGCTGGGCGCGTATACGGTTCAAAAATATAGCAGTGACTTAGTCCAGACGCTTCGTGGCTTGGTTGCGATACCGACGGTCAAAAATGAAGATCAGCCACAGCATGAAAATCCGGCGACGCTTCAGTTCGGTAAAGCTGTCGAAGCGATAGCTGAAAAATTCAAACTGACGTACCGTAATGTCGATAACCGGATCTTTGAGGTTATTCTGCGCGGGACAGGTGCCGAAGAACTCGGCGTTTTCACTCATGGTGATATCGTGCCCTTTGATCCGGCAAAATGGGTGCTCAACGACGGCCGTCGCCTCGATCCGCTTAAGTTGACGATCATCGGTAATCGTATGTATGGCCGGGGCTCCCGTGACGACAAAGCATCCATTGTTGCCGCACTGTTTGCCATGGGTGCCATCAAACGCGAGGGGATGCCATTGAAGCGGACCATTCGCCTGATGATCGAATCCACGGAGGAAACCGGTGGCTCGGCAACCGAATACTATAAAAAGCGCCATAAGCTGCCGCCCTATAATGTTGTGCTTGATGGTCGTTATCCGGTCGGTGTCGCGGAAAAGGGCTTCGGCGTCGTCCGCGCCAAGTTTCCGGTACGCACCGCCACGGGGAGAGGCGTTGAAATTATATCGGCCACCGGCGGGCGGGCGCTCAATAAAATTCCGTCGCAAACACAGACGGAAATTCTGACAGAAAATCCAGAGGCATTGAAAAAGCAGCTTGATGATTTGGCAGCGAAATATGTTGCGGCTAACGGTGCCAATTTTAAAATTCAAACCAAAGCGTATAAAAACAAAGTGACCATGACGGTTATCGGTGAAGCCGCGCATTCGGCATCACCACAGCGAGGTATCAACCCGGTCTCGCGTCAGTTCGATTTTTTACATCAAGCGGGAAAGAAAATCGAATTCAAGCGTAATCACTTCACCGATGCGGCCTCTTATGTGTCCGAAAATTGGGGACTTGATTATCACGGCAACAAACTCGGTGTTGCCTATGCCGATCCGTTTATGGGACCGCTTACGGCCGTCGTAACCTATGTAAAAATCAAGAATGGCGCATTGCATTTGGTGGTGAATCCGCGCGCGCCGCGCGGTAAGGAGCCGGAACAACTCATTGCTGAAATTCGCCGCGGTTTATCGGCATGGCAAAAACGGACCCGAAGTGCCGTTGATATCAGCATCAAAATTAAACGTTATATGTATCGCAATCCGAAAGGGCCATGGATTGAAGCGCTTCTCGATACGTTTCAGAGAATTACGGGTATCAAAGCGAAGCCGCGCTCTTCGAGCGGTTATACGACGGCGCGCCAGCTGCCCAACGGCGTGCAATTCGGCCCCGGCGTTCCTGGTGAGAAAAGCACCGCCCATAAAGCGAATGAGTTTAAGAAGTGCAACAATTTTGCCAATGACGTTAAAATCATCACCATGATGATGTTGCGGCTCGGCAATTTGGACAGCATGGAATAATGAACATTCAACCAATATCGCCGGTTTTGGGTGCGGAGGTTTCGGCACTGGACATTGCCAAGCCCCTTGATGCCGAAGCGGTTGAGATGCTTCGCCGGGCTTTGGCCGACCATTGTATTTTGGTGTTTCGGAATCAGTCCCTGACACCCGAGCAGCACATCGCCTTCAGCCGTCGATTCGGATCGCTTGCCGAGCACGTTTTGCAGGATTACTTATTGCCGGGCTTTCCACAAATTTATGTTATTTCGAACGTGAAGGAAGACGGCAAACCAGTCGGCCGTGCCGGTGCCGGCCAATACTGGCATTCGGATCTTTCTTATATGGCGAAACCATCGATGGGCTCGATTATGTATGCCCTCGAGGTGCCCCCGGGGCGCGGCGATACGCTTTTTTCGAATATGTACCGTGCCTATGAAGCGTTGCCCGACCACAAAAAAGAAACGCTGAAAAATTTAAAGGCGGTTCACGATTTTGCTTTTACGCAAAAAACGCAAATTGCCGGCAAGGGGCTCACGAAACCGGCTTCCAAAGAAACCCTGGTGAAAACACCGCCGGTCGAACATCCGGTCGTTCGCACCCACCCCGAAAGCCGGCGCAAGGCACTTTATGTAAACCCAGGCATGACGACTCATCTCGTGGGTGTGGCGGAAGACCAAAGCCGTGCCATGCTTGATGAATTGTTCGAGCATGCGGTGAGTGACGATTTTGTATGTCGTCACCGCTGGCAAGCAGGCGACGTCGTTTTTTGGGATAACCGGTGTTCCATGCACTGCGCGATCAACGATTACGACGAAAACGACCGCCGGTTGATGTGGCGCACGACCATCGAAGGCGATACACCGTTTTAAATAGCGCCGGATTCGCGCAAGGCCTTGATATCGGATTCGCTGTAGCCCAGATCGATTAAAGTTTGATCCGTATCCGCTCCCAGTGTCGGCGGTGGTGTATCGATCTGTGGCCCGCCGTCTTGATAGGTAAACGCCGCGATAGGCACGGTTGCCCCCGTACCGATGCTTTCAATGTTTTCGTAATGGTGAAACACTCCGCGATGATCGAGGTGCGGATCGCCGAGCATATCGGGCATGGTCCGGAGAATTGCCGCCGGCACGTGGCGTTCCTGTAAATACGTTTCCCACTCTTGGGCGGTTTTTTCTTTAAGCTTTTCGGTTATGGACTGGGTTTCCTCGTCGCGTTGCGCATCGCGCTGTTCGTAGGTTTCGTGCGCGAGATGATCGAGGCCGAGCGCTTTCATCAACCGGCGGTGCTGTCCCGGGTTGGCCGCCCCCAGCATCAACAGCCCGTCTTTGGTTTCATAGAGCTGGCTGCTGGCATACCGGTGCCAATTGCCTTTGGCTGTGTGTGCATGGCCGGAGACGGAATAGCCGGTGATGTGCGACGCCGACAGGATCGCCGCGACATCCAGCATGGCGACATCGATATATTGTCCTTCGCCGGTTTTCTCACGTTGGAACAGCGCGCTCGAAATGGCAAAGGCACCCATCGTGCCCGTGGCGTAATCCATAAATTGGATGCCGGTTTTCAACGGCGCGGTTTCCGGCGTGCCGGTTGTCGTCATGATTCCCGAGTTCGCCTGAATGAGGTGATCATAAACAGTGTGATGCGCGCGCGGACCGGCTTGTCCGTAACCAGTCATCGAACAATAAATCAATGCCGGATTGAGTTCCCGAAGATCGTCGTAGCCGAGTCCGAGGTCCCGAAAGGAGCCGGCCCGGTAGTTTTCGATCAGCACGTCGCTTTCTTTGACAAGCTGTTTGAGAATGCCGCGGCCCTGTTCGGTTTTAAGATTAAGTGTGACGGATTTTTTATTCGAATTTTGCGTGAGAAAATTTGTGCCCATATTGGCTTGGTTGAGGTCTTTATCCGATCCCATGTAACGGGATTGATCGACGTCATCGGGGTTTTCGATTTTAATCACATCGGCGCCAAGCACCGCTAATTGATAAGCGGCAAACGGCCCGGCAAGCACATGGGTAATGTCGAGAACTTTGATGCCTTCAAAGGGACGTTGCATGACGTTACTGTTTAAAGGTTGCCGGCGGCGGCGGATTGAGTTCCGCGCCAACGATGAACGATATCAGTGTCAATGCCGAATTGATCGAGGGCGCGCCCGACGGTTTGGTCGACAATATCATCAACCGTTTGTGGGCGGTGATAAAACGCTGGCATCGGCGGCATCATGACAGCACCGTATTGAGTCGCCCGTGACATCAGCTCGATGTGACCAAGGTGAAGCGGTGTCTCACGCACCATTAGTACGACCTTGCGGCGCTCTTTCAAGCACACGTCGGCGGCACGCGCAATCAAGTTATCGGTTAATGAGTTAACGATATAAGACAGGGTTTTGATCGAACATGGTGCGACCAGCATGCCCAGTGTTTGAAACGATCCGCTCGAAATCGATGCGGCGATATCTTTGAAGCTGTGCACCACATCGGCAAAGCCGCGAACGTCATCGAGTGAGAAATTTGTTTCCGCAGCGATGGTTTGTGCCGCCGCCGGCGAGAAAATCAAATGGGTCTCGACATCGGGCACGTCCTGCAGCACTTCCAACGCGCGTATGCCGATGATCGGCCCGGAGGCGCCGGTGATTCCAATAATCAGGCGTTGGCGGTTAGCCATGGTTCAACTCTATTTTAAACTTTGAAGGCGATAGTCTACACGACCCAGAGAGCCGGTGAAAACCTTTTATTTCAGTAGGTTGCAGGCCCTTGATTACCGCGAACCCGGATATTCGTGCCGGTCGGCGAAGCCTCACATTTTCTGAATTTTGTCGAAATCGCGATAGAGTAAGGAAAAGTCCTTATTCGCCATGCCCATTTTCATAGCTTTCTTAAGAAAACGCGAAGCTTGGCGGCCGACATTCGGTTTTACGCCGAGGTCATCACCGAGTTTCACAGCCATGCCGACGTCTTTATTGAGGTTGTAAACAATCGAACGGGCGTCCCATTTCTTGCTGAGAATATGATTGGGGAAGCGGGCTTCGGTGACATAACAGCGTGCGTTACCGGCATTGAAAACATCAATCGCTTTTTCCAATGGGATGCCGGCCTTTTCCGCCATACGGCTGCCTTCACAAGCGGCGACGAACGTCGTGTGCAGCACCATATTGCTGATGAGTTTCATAGTTTGTCCGGCGCCGATCGGGCCCATATAAAATATCTTTTTGGAAAACATCTTGAGGTACTTCTGTATTTTCTTGAAGATTTTTTCGTCGCCACCGACCAGCAGGCTGATGGTGCCTTGCTCGGCACCGACCGCACCGCCGCCGCTCATGGCGGCATCAATGAATTCAATCCCCTGCTTGGCAACCTTCGCTGCAAGCTTTTTCGTTTTAACTGGATCGGAAGATGTGTGATCGCACAAAATAAGCCCCTTGTGGGCATGTGCCAAGATGCCGTCTTTGCCTTTTAAGCACTGTTCGATTTGCGGTGTCGCGGGGACAACAAAATGAATGGCGAAGCATTGCGCGGCCATTTCACCGGGTTTAGCGATCGTAACGCCGCGCAGCTTTTCGGCTTTCTTGCGCGCTGCCGGAGAAGCATCCCAGGCCAGTAAGGGTACGTTATTTTTTGCAAGGTTTTTTGTGATTCCGTAGCCCATGTTGCCAAGGCCGATGACGCCGATGGATGCTTTCGGCATGATAATTCTCCTCTACGTTTGATAGACGGCGCGGGGTGTGAGCCGTTGATATCTCCATCATAGTTACCGTCCTCAAGGGAGCAAGTGCGAATCCGCGGCTGTTTGGTGGGGGTGACTTGAAGGATCGGATGGCACGGTTTAGACATAAAGAAATATTTTGGAGAGGAAGGTATGTTATTCGCCATTAAGATATTCGATCAGGCCGATTCCGGTCCGCTGCGAGATGAGTACCGCAATGCTCATCTCGACTATCTTCAGCAATTCGATGAAGCAACAATCTTTGCCGGTCCCTTTACGACGGATGATGGTAGCCAAGAACTCGGCAGCTTCCGTGTGCTTGATTTACCCGACCGTAAGGCGGCCGAGGATCACGTCGCGAACGAACCTTGTATTCAGCATGGCGTTCAATACGGTGCTGTGATTCATCGCTACAACAATAAAGCGCCTCACACCTGGCGCGATTGCCCGCGCACCGAAGGTAATATCCCGATGTTGGTATTTGCCCTCGATGGTCCCGGCATGCTTGAGAAACGCAAAGAGCTGCAGGATGCCCATCGCGGCTTTCTCGAAGATCGTGCCGATATCACCATGATGCGCGGACCGTTGGTGCAAGATGATGGTGAAACCCCGTTGGGATCTGCTTTTATGTTCGATGTGCCGGATTTGGAAACCGGCCGGTCTATGTGGGCGGAAGAACCTAACAACAAGGCCGGCATTTATGAAAAGGTCGAAGTGTACCGGTGGCGTTTCGGACGTGTGTTCGACCGCCTTAAAAAATAAATGTAGCCCCATTCATGCCGTTTAAGCCCGCCCCGCGCATACGTAAACACGCCAAACCGCTAGAACCCTTGGTCGATCCAGCGGGCTGGACCGCCGACGAACTCGCGGCATCCGATGATTGGATTTATGAATTATCGGAGGCGGAACAAGCAGATATTTGTAAAGCGGTTTCACATATTGAACGCGAAGGCGTGCCGATCTTAGATATCACCCGTGAAAACTTTCCCTTGCCGGAATTCGATAAGGGATTGGCAGCATTGTATGATGAGTTGCTTGAAGGTCGCGGTTTCTTTCTCATACGTGATGTGCCGGTAGAAGGATTCACCAAGGAGCAGGCCGCCATCGCGTTTTGGGGGATCGGCACACGATTGGGCCGGACCGTGTCGCAAAACACCAAAGGCCATATGCTCGGCCATGTAAAAGCGCTTGGACAGGATTACGAAGATCAACTGGCTCGCGGCTATCAAACTGCCGATGAAATGCATTTCCATTCCGATATGTGTGATTACGTCGCGTTGATGTGCCTGCATCCGTCGAAATCGGGAGGAGCAAGCCGGATCGCCAGTTCGGTAACGCTTTATAATGAACTGCTGAAGTTGAACGCCGATTTTGTGGAGGATTTAGTAAAGGATTTCTATTTCACGAAATACAACGAAAGCAAAGATGGTAAGCCGTCTTGGTACACCATGCCGGTGTTTTCTTTTCAGGACGGCTATTTCAGCTCAAAGGGAATCGGATCGCGCATCATGAAGGCGCAAAATATTCCCGACGTGCCGAAGTTCACCGAATTGCGCCAACAAGCGGTTGCCGCTTATCTGGATAAGGTCAATGAAATTTATTTTGATATGGACTTTCTTCCCGGTGACATTCAGGTGCTGCATAATCATGTCATGCTGCATTCCCGTACAGCCTTTGAAGATTGGCCCGAATCGGATCGCAAACGGCACCTTATCCGCCTATGGCTATGCGACGATCACGGCCGGCCCACTGCATCCGGATTTCGGGACGAATTACGCGGCATCGTCATTCATGATGTCGAGCCGTCAGCGCCCTTGGATAATTTCGAGCCGGTGTAACCGGTCATGAGATCGGTGACCTCATGACGAATGATCATCCCTTTTGGCAGTTTTCTGTTCATCACTATGCCGTCGACGGTGTCGCATCGGCCTGTTTGGCATTGCAGGAACAATGCGGCATCGACGTCAATCTTCTGCTTTTCTGCTGTTACGGTGGCCGTCAGGGAAAAGTGTTTACAACGGAACAAATAGATCAATGCCGAACAGTGGTTGATCCTTGGCATAGCGAGATTGCGAAGGGCCTGCGGGCCGTGCGCCAACGCTTAAAAAGCGGTTTTGATTCTGTCCAGAAAAATCAAACCGAACCATTGCGGCAAAAAATTCTTGGCATGGAATTGGAAGCGGAAAAAATCGAACAGGTATTATTAGCCGAAGCCGTCCCGATCGATGTTCGGTCGGACATTCCCAGCGGCAAAGCCAAACGGGCGGCCGCTGCAAATATCGCGCTATATTTTGAGCAAGCAGATATCAAGAATGCGCCGGAACAGGATCAGCATCTAGAAGCCATCCTGTCGGCGTGTTTTCCCAATGCGTGAATTTTAATGATCGTGATGCAGGTGCTTTTTCGGCTCCTTTGCGCCGGTGAGCACAAAAACGATATGACATGGTTTGTCCGAACGATTGGCCCAGCCGTGCCAGGTTGCGTTTTGCACCATGACATCGCCGGCTTTCATTTCGACCTCTTCGCCTTCATCGAGCAGCATCACGCATTCACCGGAAATCACAACGACATAATCCACCGTGTTCGTGCGGTGCATGAACGGATCCTTGCCCGGCACGAGTTCAAGCATCCGAAACACGGTGCCGCGTTCGGGCGGTTCAATATCGATATCGCGCTCGGCCGGGTCTTCGGTCACATCAACCTCGGCAGGCATATCGTCTGTTATCCAGAACGTCGCCGCGGAGTTGCCCGAGCGCATGGTGTTGATTTTCTCGAAAGGTTTATCGATGGTCACGACGGCCTTGCCGTTTTCATCATGGCCGGTCACGACCCGGCGGACATTGATTGTCATGATCTCTCCCTTGGGTCAGAGGCTTGAGGGCAAAAACATAGGCGGTAATTCCTTGCTTTATAAGATACAGTCTTCCCTACAAATTGATCAAATCAGAGCGCATAAATATTCAGAGCGCATATATATAATGTGACGATAAATAAATTTTTCAGGGTTTCAGTTCGGAATTGAAAGAAGTGCGGTCACCGGCCAATTCACGAGCGGCAGTAAATACATATATAGAGTGAGAAGAAAATGGCACTTAAATCCCTCGATCTGATTTGTTTTCCCGGCGCACCCAACCTGCCGATTTTTGCCGCCCAGGAAAAAGGCTTCTTCGAAGAGGCCGGTGTCGTCGCCAGCCATGAAACCACGCCAAGTTCGGTTTATCAGGCCGAGAACCTGGTCTCAGGTAATTTCCAGATTGCCGGCACGGCAATTGATAACGTGGTTGCTTACCAGGAAGGCCAAGGGGTGGCAAAACTGGATAAAGAACCAGACTTGTTTGCCTTTATGGGGGCGACACAAATCGAGCTTGCCTTCGTGGTTGCGCCTGAAGTCGAAACCTTTGACGATTTAAAAGGAAAAACCCTAGCACTCGATGCCCTGGCGACCGGCTTTGCATTTGTGTTGTACCGCATGCTCGATAACGCGGGCCTCACCAAAGACGATTACGAACTGGTCCCGGTCGGCGCGACGCCGGACCGTTGGAAATCGGTTGAGGACGGTACCCATGCAGGTACGCTAACCATCGAGCCGTTTACATCCATGGCACTGGCGAAGGGATTTCGCGTGCTCGAAAGCAGTCTCGATACATTTGACGATTATCAAGGCGGCAGTTTTGCGGCGAGCCGGGCTTGGGCGGAAGAAAACGAAGGTGCGTTGCTGGGTTACATCATCGGCTATTTGAAGGGCCTCGCATGGACCCTCAATGAAGCGAACTATCAAGAAGCCTCGGAACTGCTCCTCAAGCGCATGCCGGCGATCAATCCCAAGGCCATTGATAAAGTGATGGGAAAATTGTTGAACCCCCGTAGCGGCCTGACGCCCTTGGGTAAAATCAATATGAAAGGTTTCCAAACCGTGTTGGAATTGCGTAGCCAATATGTCGACCAAAAAGCGCCGTTAAACGATCCCGGCAAATACATTGATCTCAGTTTCTATGAAAAAGCCTTAAAGGCGCTTTAGAATAGATTGATCAAGAGGGTTCCGGCATGTCGGCTTCGAGGCCCATGAGGTGCTGGCCAGCTACCTGCATGTACATTTTCCGCCCCTGACCTTGTTGCGTGAGGGTATGAATATCGCGGAAATATTTTTGCATCGGATGACTATTGAAGATCGAGGTCGCGCCGGAAGCATCGTACAATTCATTGACGACATCCTTCGCTTCATGGATGCAGTGGGTTGCGACGAGGCGGATGCGCATACGGGAATCTTCTGTAAATTCGTGATTGGTTTTTACTTCTTCCCAGATATCCGTCCACTCGCTCAGGATCAATGCGCGCGCCGCCTTGATCCGAGCCTCGGCTTTCGCGACCATTAATTGCACGACCGGGTCTTCGCAAAGCCGTAGCTTCAGCCGGTTCGGCGTTTTTTTCGACGCCAAGGCTTTAAATTCTTCCAGCATCGCGCGCGCAATGCCAAGTGCCACACCGGTAAAGCCCGTTGCAAAGTGAATGTTGGCGTGAATCAAATAAAGCGGTGAATCATAACGGCGCTCTTCGGCTTCAACGCCGCGGGTGACTTTGAAATCTTTTGGAATAAATAAGTCTTTAACATCGTAACCGTCACTGGCGGTGCCGCGCAGGCCAAGTACGTTCCAGATGTCGTCCATTTTTGCTTCCGACGCCGGTAACAGCAGTGCACGATAGGCGGTTTCGCCATTGTCGAGTTCGACTGGCATGCGGGCGCCGAGCCAGGTCGCGTGACGGCTGCCGCTGGCGAATTGCCAGCGTCCGGAAATAATATATCCGTCATCGGTTTTGCGCGATTCGCCTTTGCCAGGTCCCCAGGCAACGACGGCTTTAGGGTCATTGCCCCAAATGGTTTCGGCGACGTGCGGCTCAACATAAGCCGATGCTGTCGAGCAGCCGTTTGCCTGGCATAGGCACCAGGCGGTGCTGGAATCATTTTCGGCGACAGCGGAGATGGTTTGAAAAAACGTCGGTGGATCGATTTCTTCACCGCCGTAAACTTTCGGCAGCAATAAACGAAACAGTTTTTCGCTGTGAAGTTTTTCAAGAAGCTCTGGCGGAATGCGCCGGTCTTCTTCAATTCGAAACGATGCTTCCTTGATGGCGGGTGCAACGCGGGCGACGCGGGCGAGATAATCTGCTGTATCGACCGGTGCTGCTGATCGCCGGCCACCGCCACCATTCGCTTCAGGCGCCATTATTTACCTCCAAGTTGATCATTCGGATCATCGTGTGCCGGTGTCCAGGACCGGTCGTCGTGACCGGGTTGGTAGTTGCGATTGGTTTGGATCGGGTTACGGTTAATGAATGGACGGCCATAAAGCGGATGGCTCATGGAACGGACCTCGTGTTCGACCTCAAAAAGTTTATCGCCGTTGTCCGGATCGACGATATCGACGACGCGATATTGATATTGGTTGCTTTCTTCCGAAATGACGCCGAGATCGAGCAGTTTTTTGTGCGGGCCGGAAAAATCCGCGAGATAAATTTGAAAATGATGGCCGTCGAATTCGGGTAGCGAGTCGTCGGTTTCGCGGAAGAACAATCGTTGATGGTATCCGACGTTAACTTCGGCAACCTGAGAGCCGTTGCTCTTTGTGACACTTGACGGTCCGCCGAAAACGTTCTGGTAAAATCGTGCGATGCCCTCTGCCGTTCCTTTGGGAACATTAAATTCAACGTACGGCATACCGAGGTTAATCGGGCCGTATTCCGCCTTCGGTTCATAGCAGCGGTATTCATTGCCCCACGGGCACATCACATCGAGGCGGTCATTGCCCCGGTCGAAATCAAACTTAGTGCCCGCGAGATCGTCTTTGACCGCTTCGAGGCTTTTGACTTGGTAATCGAGGCTCGGTACCACGAGGCCGGTGTGGCCGCGGAAAACCTGCGGGTTTGGGTCGACCGGCAGGTGGATTTGATTCCGCCCGATGTTAACCCACATGTTCCAGGTGCCGGCGACCATGTAGGGGTCACGGGTGAAGGCCATGCCGGTTATGTAAAATACCGTCGCCATTAATTGATCCGGTACCGTCACGTTGGTGTGTTCAAGCCCGGTGATGTTGCCGAAGTCCTCTGCGGAACGGTCAAATTTTACAGCCATGCTTGCCTCCCTTCCTGCTGCCTCAATGGGTGCCTTCTATGTGAATTATAAGAAGGCTCATGAAGAATTTAATTGAATGGCAGCCTGATAAAATTGATTTCGCTCAGGTTATTGAGTGAATCAAATACTAATTAGGCGGCCAGTGCAATATGCATTTGTATACACTTTACAATAATTCCCGGATGCGTGCGGCAAACGTATCAATGACGTCTGGATGATTGCCGAGATACGGTGCTTTTAAGAACTCGATCGACGTATGATTGCGTGCGGCCTGATCCGTCGCGGTGTAAATTTTTTGCACCAAGGCGCCGGTGTTTAAAAGATACGGGAAGACGATTACACGCCGGACACCAAGGCCGGCGGCCTCGTTCAGTCCCTCTTCCAGCGATGGGGCAGCGCTACCCGCGTAGCACACACGCGCATGACCGGCACGTAACGCACGGCCCAGGGTTTGGCTGATATCCTTGACAAGGTTGTTAACGGCATCATCTTTTGTACCGCGCCCGACAACCAGTAAGGCCGTTTCGGCCCATGGTATGTCTGCCGTTGCCAGTTCTAAAGATTCTTCAATTCGCGCTTTTGCCGCGTGGACAAGTTTAGGATCGGGACCCAATTCCCGGCTGAGTTGTATCGTCACGCCATGATGATCTTTAATAAATGCATCGAGTATTTCGGGAATATCCTTCTTCACGTGTCCTGCGGCAAACAACATCGCCGGTATGGCTAAAATCGTGTCAATGTTTTCAGTGCGCAATTCATTAAGCCCCATAGGGATGTCCGGTTCGGCAAATTCCAAAAAGCCGTGCCTGACGTGAAGATCGGGAAACTGTTCGGATAACGCACGCACGAGTTCCTCAAACTCGCGTACGGCATCGGTATGCCGGCTGCCGTGACCGCAAATCATCACGCCGGATTTTTTCATGTGATCCTCAGTTGGTTTTCGATGATTTCATGCATCATGACTGGCTGATTAAAAATTGAGATACAAATAAACCAAGATTTGTTTTGCCAATGCGTATTTATATCGTGTGAATCAACCGCCTTCGACGTATTCGATTTTCTCGCCGGGCGGCGGCGTGCCTTGGGTCGAGCCTTTGCTGAGAACGGCTTCGCGCCCACCGTGCTTGGCGAGGAGGGCTGCTTGCGAAGCTTGCGCTTCAGCGTTCACTTTTTCCGGATTAACAAATTTACGGAGCTCTGCATTTAAATCTTTCATGACGCCGGTATACGCGGGGTCACCGGCGACGTTATTGATTTCTTCCGGGTCGGCTTCATGATCGAATAACTCGGGTTCGTAATTCACATAGTAAATGAGTTTATGTGTGCCCTTGCGGATCATGAAGGCAGCCGAGTCGGCGCCCGCGGCGTGATATTGGCTAAAGGCCACGCGGTTCATATCATTCGGTTCATTCGCGGTTTTAATCCAGCTTTGGTTGACTGGATTGCCATGATCGCCAATACCAAGCGCATCGAGGATCGTGTTGCCGCCTTCCGCCAGCGTGACCGGCGTGTCGATCACCTGACCAGCAGGCACGCCGGGCCCCGAAAGGATCAGCGGAATGTTGGCGGCTTCTTCATACATATTGGCCTTACCCCAAAGTCGGCGGGTCGCGAGGTTTTCGCCGTGATCGGCGGTATAGATGATCAACGTGTCATCGCGTAGCCCGCAGGCTTCGAGTGTATCCAAGACTTTTTTGATATTGGAATCGAGATACGAACAAAGGCCATAATATGACGCAATCGCAACTTTACGTGTTTCTTCCGTGAAAAACTCATCATGACATTGCATGGCCCGGAACTTTTCAATCCACGGATGCAGCGGGTAATCCTTATCGTTGCCTTTCGGTTTTTCAATGAGATCATGCGGGTACATCTCGTAGAACGCCGGTGGCGAAATCAACGGGTAATGAGGGCAGACGAACGAGCAAAACAATGCCCAGGGTTGGTCTTTATGTTTTGGCGCCTCATTCTCCAGCCAATCAATCGTATTTTTGGTGGTGCGTTCATCGTAACGGCTGTAGCTCGATTCCCCAGGGCCGATATTTTCGGCCATTTTGCTCCGCTTGATTGGTGGCGGCAGCGGGTTTTTGATGCAGTTGTTGATGCTTCCCACGCCTTCGGTGATGTGCATCGGATCGATTTGTTCGTTGAACCCGGTCGGGTCGGTTTCATTGCGGTAATGCAACTTGCCGATGGAAAGGCAATACATGCCGGCCTTCTGCAAGGCGTGGCCCCAGCTTTCGAAGCGCCCGTCATAAGCTTGTGCGTTATCCCAGTAGCCTGTTTCGTGTACTTGAAGCCCTGTTGCAAAACTGGCCCGCGCCGGCACGCAAATCGGCGAGTTGGTGTAAGCGTTTGTAAACCGGGTACCGCTTGCTGCCAGTGCATCGATAGACGGCGTTTTAAGGAACGGATGGCCGTAACACCCTGCTGCGCGTTGCTGATGCTCATCTGCCATAATGAAAAGAACGTTTTTTACCATGCGCGTTCCTTTTAAATTGAACAAAGGGCCGGTTTCAAAAAAAACCGGCCCTTATGATTCATTTATGAGATCATTAAATATTGTGGTTGAATTTCTTTTTCACCCAACCCTTGATCCAGTTGTAGGTTTTTTTGTCGATATCGACGGCGTTCTTAACAACATTCTTTGCATCTTTACCGAAAGATTGTTTGTACGCACTGAACGCCAAACCGCCGGCCTTAATAAATTTTGGATCCTTCAGGATTTTTTTCATGGTTGCGATGTACAAATTGACGAGTTCATCGGACGTGCCGGCCGGTAGCCAGATCGATTTCGACGACATCACGGCGATGTTAGTCAAATGCCAAATTGCTTTCCATTGCGGACCCGAGGGATCCTTGCCGTAAACCGCTTTATAGGCATCCGCCACCGTCGGTAAATTCGGGAATGCCGGGTCGCGTATCATCTTGCCGTCGGCGTCGATATAACCGAGCGTCATGTAATGGGACAGCAGCCCCTTTTTAACGTACTTCTGCGTTTTGCCGGTGAAGGCCACCGTATTGTCGTGGGTCAGGTGCAGTTCACCCCGGATTGTCGCCTTGCGGCGCTTGCCGGTCGAAAGACCGAACACAGGATTTACGTTTTTCATGCCGAGCAAATTGTAGGCCAGGAAATTACGCAGCTCCGACGATGTCGGGTTTTTGCCGCCGGAATTCCAAGAGCCCTTTTGCAACGCTTTAATATCTTTTTTGATATCCTTGCCGTAAACACCGTTTTTGCGTTGCGTATAATACTGGGTGCCGTTCGGCGAAACGATGATCGGGCGCCACGTTAAAAGTTTATATTTCGCTTTTTTACCGCCGAAGACATAACTATTCAGCACGGATGTCGAACCGGTAAACAAGGTCAACCCATCCGGCTTTGCGTTTCGTTGAAACCAATTCGCACCTTTGATGCCCGAGCCGCCAGGTTTGTTGACGACGAGGATGGTGGGATTGCCGGGTAAATATTTTTCAAAATAGGGTTGGATTAACCGGGCATAGCGGTTGGTGCCGCTACCCTCTTTGAATGGAACGATGATTTGGATTTTTTTATCGGAAAAATCGACAGCCAAAGCAGGGGACGAAAAATTTGCAGTTGCAGTGAGCGCAAGAATACCGGCCCCGATAATGCTGCCGCGATATAAACTTTTCATTTTTAACCTCCCAAATGATTTGAAATTTATAGTTTCGTTTATTGGTTATTATTGAGCAATGCGCCTTGATGACAAGTCATCTGTGCTAAAAGACTAAGCATATGCCACGTTACCTTTCCATTCTCTACTATAGCAATTTTTGAAATGGACTGCGACTGATTCGCAGTGTTTAATGGGATCTCCAAGAGCCGCCGAAGCCTTTCATAACATTGAATAAAAGCTGAATTTGCCGATAACGGCGGCAGCAGAGGAGGAGTTTCGCAATCATGGTTGATTTGCATTTATCGCCCGAGCAAATCGAATTTCGTGAAATGGTGAGGAATTTCGCCGCCAATGAAATTCGTCCTATTGCATTGAAGCCCGAGCGGCTTGAAGCCTTTGCGAAGCCGTTTTTGGAGGATCTTTTAAGCGAAGCTTCCGCGTTGGGATTGCGGACCTTAATGCTCTCGGAAGATGCCGGCGGTGTCGGCGGTGATATGTTATCCGCCTGTATTGTCCTTGAGGAGCTCGCAACCGGTGATGTCGATATTTCGGTGGCAATGGGCCGGACCATGTTATTGGCCCATGAGCTATTCGATGTTGTGCAGATGTCGGACGGTCAACGCAAAAAATTTCTCGATGCGTTTCATAATGATCAAACGTTTCACCTCGCTTATACGGGCGGTGATCCCAACGCCGCATTAGGATGGCACTATCACGATGGTGCGGTTTCAGACGACGCTGTGCTGCCCAGTGCCAATGCCGACGGCGATGATTATGTCATCGACGGTACAATCGAGCATGTTGCGAACGCACCCATCGCCAAATTGTTCGCCGTTGAAGTCAACACGGGATCGGGGGCGAGTGTTCTCTTGGTGCCACGTGATACGGATGGTCTTAGCGTTTCAGAGCCATCCGATGTGGTAAGGGGCGAGTTCGTCCGCTGGCATCACGGAACGGCGGCAAAAGTTGAATTCAAATCTTGTCGGGTGCCGAAAGAAAATTTACTCGGAGTCGATGGGAAAAATTCCGTTCATTCATCCGATTATTTTGTGCGGGATAGGCTGCAACGGGCTGCCATTAATCTCGGTCTTGGTCAGGTCGCGTTCGAAACAACGGTTGATTATGCGCATATTCGCCACCAAGGAGCGAAGAATATTGTCGAACACGAAAACATCGGCGCGAAAATTGCTGATATGGCGAGTAAGTTAGAGCTCGCCCGCACTATGATTTGGAAAGCCGCATGGGCAATCGAAAACCCTGACGCTGTGGGGCAGGGAAGTTTATCGAATTTGCCACTGGATATCGTTGCCTCGACCTACACGGCGCAATCAGTGCTCGAGATATCAGAGATTGCAACAGAGTGCTTCGGGGCTATGGGTGTGATGCGGGACATGCCCTTGCATCAGTTCGTTCATGACAGTTTGGTTTTTGCCCATGGTGACGGGCATGATATTGCAACGGTGTTGCGGATAGCCGAATCAGCAGTCGGTTACTCGCGTGCCTTTGCTGCATAAGAGATTGCCGATGGATTTTTCATTATCAGACGAGCAAAAGGCGTGGCAACGAAAGGCGCGCGAGTTTTCTGAAAATGAAATTCGTCCTTTATCTGTTGCGCGGGATCAAATCGAAGGGCCGTTCGATCCTTGGCATTGGGACCTTATCGAAAAGGGCTCCAAGCTCGGCCTGCGGACCATGGCTGTACCGAAGGCATACGGCGGTCCGGAAACGGATTTCGTTACACAATCCTTGGTCATGATGGAGTTGGCTAAGGGTGATAGCGCGATGAGCAAAGCGTTCAGCCAAAACTGGAAATGGAGTCATTTAATTGCTCATGCTTGTACCGAGGATCAAAAAGAGCGGTTCTTGAAGCCTTTCCTCGCCGATCACCGTTACCTAATGGGCCGCGGTATTACGGAACCGAATGCGGGCTCGGACAACCGGCTGCCGCCGAAAGAGGACCCGAAAGCGGGTTTTAAATTACGTGCCGAACGGGATGGCGATGATTGGATTTTGAATGGCGAGAAATGTTTCATCGCCAACGGTAGCGTTGGGTCGCTTTTTTTTGTTGATGCCCGAACCGACCCGAGTGTCAATATTTCACAAGGAGGTACTTTATTTTTGGTGCCGAAGGAGACCCCCGGTTTTCGTGTCGGCAAGCTGTTTAACAAAAGTGGTTGGCGATTTTATCAGAATGCCGAGTTGTTTTTCGAAAATGCGCGTGTTCCGCATGCGAACGTCGTCGGTGAAGTTGCCGGCGGCTCGACGAAAACAGGAGATGGGGATGTCACGGGCGGTGATTTATTCGGCGATTTAGAGTTGGCATCGAATGCCGTTGGGGTCTGTGATGATGCTTGCGGGTTGGCAATGAGTTATGCCTGTTCGCAAAACAAAGCGGGAAAACCGTTAATTGATCATCAAATTGTTCAAGTGCGTCTTGGGGAAATGCATATGTTGACCGAAGCCTTGCGCTCTTTCACATTGCGGGTTGCTTGGGAGCATGACCAGGGGCATCGATCGGCCAGTGGTGTGCTGATGGTTAATTTTTCAAGTGATGTGATACTGCGCGTAACCAAGTTGAACATGGAGATTCACGGCGCCGAAGGTTGTTTTATGAATGCCCGTGTCGAAAAGTTAGTGCGTGATGCGGAAATTTGGCCGCACTTGGCGGCCGATACGGTTCTTCGCATGAAAGCCGTTTCAAAATTGAAGCGCCCGGACACCTCGAATGCTTAATTTGTTTAGCAAAGAGTATAGATTGAGATTGAGCGAGCAGGCCGTCTCATTGATTTAGGTCAATGTCCCCCGGTTGTTGTTCAGATACGTTTTCTAAGCATTTTGATCGAACCGGGAATAAAGGCGAATGATCTCTGCGATATATAAAAGATACCGTCATGGTGCGGCTATGTGCCGGACATTTTTGCTGGCGGTTCCGTTGTTATTTTCCATTGCCGGGCCTGTATTCGCGGGCGATGTCGGGGTGGGTCAGGTGATTGCTCGGAAATGGTGTGCCAGTTGTCATTTAGCCGGGCCAGGTCAAAAGGCAACAGATAGCGCCCCGTCGTTTTATATGATGGCGGATCGATCCGCCTATTCGGATGCCCGCCTTCGGCGCTGGCTCTTTAGTCCCCACCCGCCGATGCCGGATATCAAGCTGACGAAAACGCAAACTGAGGACGTAATCGCATATATCCGTTCGCTGAAATGAGTTTTCTGAAGTTAAAGTAGGGTGCGATTCTGGTTGCTCCGTTAATTTAGTGAAATTCATCCCCGCGATCAGCTGAAGTGGGACATGAAATAATCGCTTCTGATTAGAAAAATATGCCATATAACAGCCCTGCCCCTGCCTGTTAGCATAATAAAAAAAGGAAAAAAATATGATCAAGGTGTTTTTTAAAATACTAGTCATGGGGACAATATTGTTATCCGCTAATTATGATGTTCAAGCTGCTTCCGTCGATAAGGACGGTTGCTTTAAAACACCAAGAAATTGCGTTGCAATGAGCTCTAAGTGGAAGAAGAAGCGTTTCATTTCTTATTACACGAACAACTGTGGCGCGCGTATCTATATTCGATTCTGCAATAAACGAGCTGGCAAGACTCTGGATTGCGGCGCGTCAGGCCTTAAGGCAGGAAAAAGAAAAGCTTGGCATACAAGCCGCAATGCAACCGGCCAATATTACGCGAATTGGGTCGGCTCCGTGAAGGGCTCAAAAGATTGGGTATGTTCTGGCAAAGTTCGTGGATGGAAAGACGTTCGGTAAGCACATAGCTGTTGATGTTGAGAATTCAATGTCCACATCTCGCTAATAGTAAAAACAATACAAACTCAGCGTAAAATGAGACTTATGCCCTA
>Ga0181579_10000340_pt1 | contig 36538 bp, 30 predicted proteins | sample 071ome_24_FD_132996 | JGI IMG/M metagenome (GOLD analysis project Ga0181579, IMG submission 132996) | Coastal salt marsh microbial communities from the Groves Creek Marsh, Skidaway Island, Georgia - 071402CT metaG (megahit assembly) | ecosystem: Environmental > Aquatic > Marine > Intertidal...
CCTTGAACCGAACCCAAGCTCCCCCTATTTTCCGCCGCGTCGGTGGGGCCGTAGCTCAGCTGGGAGAGCGTCGCGTTCGCAATGCGAAGGTCGGGAGTTCGATCCTCCTCGGCTCCACCAATTTTCCCAAAAAGAAAACTGTTTCCACCTCGGTTGAGTTTTCTCCCCGGGCCTCAACCAGTTTCCTCCTACGTCGGATTGCTTCCGCTTTGGGTCGCCCCTCAAACCGCCCCCGCCTCGATCATGTCCAGTACCGGTAGGAGATAGCCGCGGAACGCGTCGGGGTTTTCCGACATCGGGAAATGGCCGACGGCTTTCATCTCCTTGAAATAGGCGGCGCCGATGAGGGCGGCGAGTTCCTTGCCCATGGCCGGGGTCGCGGAGGCGTCGTATTCGCCGCTGAGCAGATAGATCGGACAGGGCGAGCCGCGCAACGGCTCGGCAAGGCCGTTCCTGAGATCGCCATCGGTGAAATAGTAATGCAGATCGCCCATGAACACGCCCGGGCCGCCCTGCATATAGTGCCACATGGTCTCCCACCGCTCGGCGCTGGGAGATTGCGGAGCGGTCATGCCGGCCATCAGGGCGCCGGCAAGGGCGCCGCCGTGAATGTCCGGGCGGTGCAGCGCCTTGTCCGGCGCCTTGTCCCCCAGGCTGCGATCCTCGGCATACAGCGCCGATTGCAGGCCGATGGCGGCGCGGAACCGCGCGCCGTGACGCAGCGCCAGGTGCAGAACCGCGCGACCGCCGATCGAGCATCCCATGACGACGGGGTTGTCCAGTTTCAGGGCATCGACCATCGCCATGACGATCGCGACGTAACGATCCGTCGTGAGTTCATAAACCTCGGCCTCGAAGCCGGGTGGCGGGGATGACTTTCCATGCCACGGAAGATCGAAGGCGATGACCCGGAACCGGTCGGTGACCGCCGCGTCGTTCAGCAGATGGCGATACTGCCGGCCATCGCTTCCGGCGGTGTGAAGACAAATCAGCGGGATCCCCTGGCCCGCCTCCTCGAAATAAATCCGGTGCGGCCGCCCCTCGAAATCCAGACGCAGATAGCGGCCCGTGACCGGTTCCAGCTGGGTTTCGCCAACCGGCGCGTGGACGGCGCCCTCGTCACTCAAGTTCGAGAACAGCATCTCAAGCAACAGCATGTGCCGGTTGAACTTCACCATGTCGCCGGTGACGATGAGGTTCTGCGTGCGGCGCATGGTCGAAAGCGTTTGATATCCGGGTTTCGGTTCGGGGCTCGCGAGTTCCTTCCAAGCCGCCGCCGTGGCCGCGAGAGTGAAATCAACGCCGCCGCCGGGTTGATCGCTCAAGGCCGCGCCGTTCTCGTTTATGGTGAGATAGGTGCTTTGGCCGCCGCTTTTCAGCTCTATGGCGAGAGGCTCAAACGCGCAGTGCAGCGCGCGGTTCGGGTCGGCCAAGGCCCGGGCGGTCACATATTGGAACAATTTGTATTCCCATGTCGGATCGCGTGTCATGTCATTGCGAACCATAGGACTAAACGCGGTCGCCCTAAAGCGTCTAACTTCGTCCCGCGGCGCGCGTGGATGGTTGCGTTTGGCGGGGCGGACATGGGACAGAGAGCGTCAGACCGAGCAACAGTGAGTGAATTTCGCGGAAGGCGCGTGCATGGCTGAGGATTGGAGCGCGGCCGGCTTGGCCAACCGAGCGGTCGCGAAGGCTCGCGCGAAGGAATTGCGACCGGCGATAGGCGATGCGATGGCGGCCTGCGTGATTGAGCCAGGACAGGCACGATTTCACGCGTTTCTGTCGACCATAAAAGGCTTGGATGGGGACCTGTCAGGGGCGATCGTCGATCTTGGAAAAGCCATCTGTATCGACCCAGCCGACATAAAACAGAAACTTACCCTGGGAGAATTGCTGAGACGGTCGGGACGGGTCGGCGAAGCCCTGGATTTGTTGCGAAACACGGTCGTCCAGGCGCCCGATGATTGGCGGGTTTGGGTCAATTACGGCGTCGCGAGTGAGTTCGGTTGGCGTAGCCTCGACGCGGCCTTGGCCTTTCGACGGGCGGCTTGTTTAAGACCCGACAGAGTGGAGTTTCTCTTTCGTGATCTACTCACACTACCCGCGCTCCCCCGCTCAATCGAGGACATTACCGTCTGGCGTCGTCGATATGAAAAGGGGGTCGAACGCCTCGAACGGCTTCCCATGATGCTGGAAAACCCCATCGAAAAGCTCGGAACGCCGGTGTTTTATCTGGCCTATCACAATGAGGATGATCGCGTCTTGATGGAGGCGTTGCGCCGGATGTTCCGGGCTACCGTGCCCGGCCTTGGTTACCGAGCGGGATTTATCGAGAATTGGGCGCCACCGGATCCGACGCGGCGTCGTATTCGCGTGGGATTCATTTCAGAGTATTTTTCCGACCATACGATCGGAAAATTGTACAAAGGGCTTCTGCGTCATATTGATCGCCGACGGTTCGAAATTTTCCTTATCCACACGCCGGGCGCGAGAGACGATGATTTTCGAGCCCGTCTAGAGAATGTCGTGGATCGGGCATTGACCTTGCCCGCCGGGTGGGATGAGCAATGCCGTGTCTTGTCCGGGCTCGAACTCGACGTGCTGTTCTTTCCGGATATCGGGATGTCGGCGTCGACCTATTTTCTCGCCCATGGGCGTTACGCGCCGGTGCAGGCGGTTGCTTGGGGGCATCCAAACACGACCGGTTTGGATACAGTGGATTATTTCATATCTTCCGCCGTCCTAGAGCCGGAGCACGCTGATCGGTATTATACCGAGCGTCTGGTGAAGTTCGCGGGACTGCCGTGTTGCTACGAGCCGCCCATCGGGCTCGACACCGTCGCGGCTCGCGAGTCTTTCGGTCTTCCCGAGACCGGGGTCCTGTACGCGTGCCCTCAGAGCTTGTTCAAGCTACATCCGGAGTTTGACGCGGTTCTGGCCGAGATCGCCGAGCGGGACCCCGGCGGTCACATTGTGTTTTTGACGGCTCAGCAGGACGCTCAGACCAACCAACTTCTGGATCGATGGGCTGTTCTTTATCCTGTCTTGCTGGAACGATCGATATTCCTGCCGCGCCAGTCATTTCCCCGGTTCATGGAACTTATGGGGGTTGTCGATGTGTTGTTGGATCCCATCCATTTTGGAAGCGGTAACACCATGTATGAAGCCATGGTCCACGGAACCCCCATCGTGACGTGGCCCGGTCGATTTATGCGGTCCCGAATCGTAGCCGCCGCTTATGCGCGGATGGAGATTAGCGATGCTCCGGTTGTTACTCGGATCGCGGATTACGCGGCCAAGGCCGTATCGCTCGGCCAAGACTCGGGACATCGAGCGGACTTGTGCCGAAGATCACGCATCGCCGCGCGAGAAAAACTGTTCTCGGATCTATCCTTCGTGCGCGAGTTCGAGGCTTTCTTGACGGAGGCCGTGGAGACGCGGGGGGCTGGCCAATTGTTGTCAGTCGGCTGGAGCCCGAGCCGGCTTACCGGTTCGTGGAATCATTGGAAATGATCTCATTCAACCCGGAACCGTTCTAGCGCTTCTCGAAATCAATCCGTTCATCAACCGGTAGGCCTTGCAGCCGCCGGCGCAGGCAGTCGATGCCGAGATCGGTGGCGCCCAGCCGTACCCAGTCGCGCCCACCGAGCATCCGGGCGGTACGCGCGATCACGCCACCGGAGTCCGCGATGCCGACATTGATGGTGCCGCCGAACTCGATCTTGTCGGCGCCGTCGTCAAGCTCGATCAACACCACGAGCGCGTGGCCGGCGCCGCTTTGATCCCGCAAGGCCGAGGCGATCGCCATTGCCGTCTCGGCGGTCAGGCCTTGCGCCGCGACGGTCTCGTCAAGCCCCACGGCGTGACACATCTGACCCAGGTCGCGCGAGACGACGCCGCGCAGGAACGGGTCCTCGGCGCCGTCCTTGGGGACAAAGCGGGCGGCGATGGCGCCGCCGGTGAACATCTCGGCCGTGGCCAGGGTTTCGCCGCGTTCCACCAGCGCGTCGATCACCGCTCCCTCGAGACTTTGAGCATCCTCGGAGATGATGAAGGTGCCGAGCTTTTCGCGCACCGCCGCCTCGACCGGGGCGAGCAGTGCATCGAGCTCCGCCTCGCTCGCGGCTTGGGCCGCCAGCTTGGTCTCGAGCTGAGGATAGTGGGCCTGGAATCCGAGTTTTACGCCCCCGTTCGGCGCGAGATCCTCGATCCCTTGCAACATCTGATCGGCGCGGGATTCACCGATGCCGAAGGAATGAAAGCGCTTCAGACGGGTGACGACCTTAAGGCCGCTCATCTCCAGCAGACGTGGGATCACCTGCTCGTCGATCATGCGCCGCATCTCGCGCGGCACGCCGGGGGTGAAGAAGAACCGCGCGCCGTCGATATCGATTGCGAAACCGCAGGCGGTGCCGATGGGGTTGTTGATGAATTCGGCGCCCTCGGGCAGCATCGCCTGCTTGCGATTGTTCGGCGGCATGACACGACCGCGGCGCGTGTAGAAATCCTCCATCCGCGCCAGCCAGTTCTCGTCGAGCACCAGGTCCACGCCCGCCGCCTCCGCGGCGACTTCCTGCGAGAGATCATCGATGGTCGGGCCGAGCCCGCCATTGACGATCACCGCGTCGGCCCGCTTGGCGGCAAGCTTGAAGGCCTCCACCAGGCTTGGCCGGTCGTCGCCGACGATGGTTCCCCAATGCATCGTCAGGCCGACCTCGCCGAAGCGGCGAGCCATGTGACTGTGATTGGTGTTGATGGTCTTGCCGGTCAGGATTTCGTCGCCGGTGCACAGGATTTCGATACGCATGGGGGAATCCGAGTTCGTGGATGGGGGGACGGAGTGACGCGACTTGGCCTAGCGGCTTCGCGATTTAAGCCCCTTGGCGTCGCAAAGGGAATTCATTTCCCCTCGCCACCGCGCGGGTCGATTACGACGTCGCTTTCGGGTAGGGCCTTGCCGTCGAGATAGGCCTCGGCATTGGCCATGGCCCGCGCGGTGATCGCGGCGAAGTTGTTGAGGGTGGCGCCGGCGCAATGGGGCGACAGGACGGCGGTCTCCAGATCGAAAAGCGGGCTTGATCCCGGTGGCTCGCCGCTGAAGACATCCATGCCCACGCCGAGCATGCGGCCTTCACGAAGTGCTTCGGCGACCGCCGCCTCGTCGACGATCCCGCCGCGCGCGCAGTTTACCAGGACCACGTCCGGCTTCATCCGCGCGATCTCGTCCGCCCCGATCATGCCGCGGCTTTCCGACGTCAGCGGCAGATGGAGCGAGATGATGTCGGCGCTGGTGATCAACTCCTCGAACGAGACCCGCCGAACGTTCAACGCCGCCTCGATTTCGGCGCCAGCCGGGATCGGGTCGCAATAGAGGGTCTCTACCTCGAAACCGGTGAGAATGCGGGCCAGGCGCTTGCCGATCGCGCCGAGGCCGATGATGCCGACGGTCTTGCCGTGGATGTGCTGAATGACGCCGCGCGCCGGCTCCTTGTCCCAATGGCCGCCGCGTACCCGCCCGTCGAGGGCGATCAGCCGACGGCTCGCCGCCAGGATCATCATCGCCGCGTGCTCGGCCACCTGGATCGCGTTCCCCGCCCCGAGGCGGGCGACGGTGATATCAGAGGCCTCGCAGGTGTCGAGATCGATATTGTCGACCCCGGCGCCCATCTTCTGGATGAAGCGCAGGCGCGGCGCCCCGGCCAGAAGCGTCGGCGTCATCTTGGCTGCCATGATCAGCGCCACGTCGGCCTCGGCGATCGCCTCGGCGCGCGCGGTATCTGTCTGCCCGTCGGCGATGGATAGCTCCCAGCCATCGGGCAGTTGATCGCGGATCGTTTGGATGATCGCGGGGTGGAACGGGTCCAGGATCGCGATGGTCGGGCGGTTCATCGGGGTGTTCTCCAGGCACGGTTTAGGTGAGCGCGAGTGAGTTCACGTCGTGTTCGAACAACCAGTCATAGCGCATGCGTACCTTGTCCGGCGCCCATTCACGGTCGAGATAGGCTTCCGCCTCATCCGCGTCGGCGAGGATCGGATTATGAAACCGATCGGCGTTGGCGGCGGAGCCTTGGACAATTCGGGTGCAGCGTTCGACCCGCAGTTCCTCATAGCGCCCGAGGGCGAGGGCCGGATCCGTGTCGAAGTGATCAATACAGCGTGTGATCAGCATGGCGTCCTCGATCGCCATATTCGCGCCCTGGGCCAGAAAAGGCAGGGTCGGATGGCAGGCGTCACCGAGAAGGGTCGCGCGTCCGATACTCCACCGCGGCAAGGGATCGCGCCCGACCAGAGCCCATTTGAAGGGCTGATCGATGGCTTGGATCATCGCCTGGATATAGGGATGCCAGCCTGGGAAGCGCGCGGCGCACTCCTCGCGGCTGCCCTTGGCCGACCAGGATTCGGTGCGCCATTCATGGTCCTCGATGACGCCGACGAGATTGAGCACTTTTCCGGACTGGAGGGGATAGGTGACCACATGACCATGGGGGCCGACCCAGTTGGTTCCGACCGGGCGGCGCAGATCCTCGGGCAGGCGTTGCATGTCGATCAGGCCACGCCACGCCACCAGGCCGGAGTAGTTGGCCTTCGGGCTCTCGAACATTTGGCTTCTGAGCGCGGAATGCACGCCATCGGCGCCGATCAGGATATCGGCCTCGAACACCTCGCCGTTTTCAAGGAAGAGGGTGATCCGTTCGTCGACTTCCTCGTATTTCGCGACCCGCGCGCCGACGCGGATCGCGTCCGGCTTCAAGTCCGTCACGGTTTCCCGCAGCACCCGGTGAAAATCCCCTCTATGCACGAACCAATAAGGCGCGCCGAAACGCTCCCGGGAATCCGCGCCCAGATCGAACAGTTTGCGCGTCACCCCAGTGCTCCAGACCCGGACCTCTTTCCATTCGGCCTCGCAGATCACCCCGGCCATGGGCTCCTCGAGGCCGAGCGCGCGCAGTACGCGAGAACCATTGGCGGCAATCTGGAGACCCGCGCCGAGTTCTCCAAGCGCGCGCGCCTGCTCGAACACGGTGACGTCGTGTCCGCGTTGTAGCAGGGCGATGGCCGTGGTCAGCCCACCGATACCGGCGCCGACAATGGCGATTTGATGAGCCGCGGACATGGATGGTCTTCTCCGAATGGGAGAGAGTCGAAGGGGAGCGCCCATCTTATCGGCTTGGCGAGACGGCGCAATCTTACGTGGAACTGTCCGCCGAGGATGCATGGATGCTAGTCTTTCACTCGATTGAGTGCCAACTGGGTGGGATCAGGGTGCATGTCGCTTATGACCGACGCGCCGGAAGGTTTGCTGCAAGCCATGCTGGAAACCAGTCCGACTGGGATCTCCATTGTCATGATTGACGGTCGGCGGCTCTATACGAATCCGAAATTCGCGGAGCTGTACGGCTTCGCCGATGTGGATGCGGCGATCGGTGGCGAGACCAAGAGCACCTACCTACACGAAGAGGATTACGAGCGGGCCAATGCGCTCTTGGCGAGGGACGGGGAGCTGTCGGCGTTCGAGGTGCGTCAGCTGAGACGGGACGGGACCCCATGGTGGTGCCTGTTGGACAAGCGCTCTATCCGCCATGGCGATCAAGACGCCTATATCTCCTGGCACTACGACATCACCGACCGCAAGACGGCCGAGCAAGAGGCTGTTGAAAAGGCGAAATTGCTGGAACTTACCCTGGCGAATATTGACTAGGGAATCATCGTGCGCGACGCGGACGACAAGATCCTTCTGTTCAACGATAAGCTGTCGGAGATGCTGCGTATCCCGGCCGAATACTACGAAAGAGGCGCGAGCACCGAGGAGCTGAACCGGGTTCACGCCCGTCAGGGCGATGTGATGATGACGCCCGGCTCCGAAGAGCGCCGCGAGGAATGGGAACGCCGCCGCCGCGCGGGCCTGCCCGTCGAGCGCCTGGAATATGAGCGTCGGAACGCGGCTGGCGAATGGCATTTCTGCGTCCGCGCGCCGATGCCCAATGGGCTGGAAGTGCGGACCTTTCTCGATATCACCGAGCGTAAGCGCGCCGAACAAGAGGCGATCGACAAGGCCCGAATTCTGCAGACCACCCTGGAGAGCATGGGCCAGGGTTTGACCATGTATGACGCGGATTGGAACCTCGTCTCCTATAACTCGCGATATCGCGATCATTTCGACCTGCCGGCTGACGTGTTCCAAGCGGACTCGACTTTCGATGACGTGGTCGGCGCGACCATGCGCGGGGACTACGGAGATGACTGGCGCGAGCGGTTGACCGTGGTGCGTGATCCGACCCGAATGACCAGCGAGTGGCGGCGCTCCTTTACCAGGCCGAGCGGCCGCAGCATTGACCTGCTCAGCATCCCGGTTCCTTCCGGCGGCTTTATCGTTACCAGCACCGACATCTCGGACATCAAGCGCGTCGAGGCCGAGCTATTGCGTCAGCAGGAGATCAATCAAACCGTCCTAGACGCGATGGATCAGGGTCTGTTGATGGTCGACGGCGAGGGGCGTTGCCAACTCTACAACAACCGGGTTTGCGAGTTGATCAATGTGTCTCCGGAATTTCTCGCCGCCAAGCCCCTGCACCGCGATCTCATCGGCATGCAGGTTGATCGGGGTGACTATCGCCACGTGTCGCGAGAAGAGAGAAACCGTCTCATAGGCCTTATGCGCAAGCTGGAAACCGATCGCGAGCCCTTTGTCTACGAACGCGATATCGCCGATGGCCGCATCATGGAGATCCGAAACAACCCCCTCCCCGAGGGTGGCTGGGTGCGGGTTTTCACCGACGTGACGGATCGTAAGCAGGCCGAACGGGATATCGCCGAGAAGACCCGACAGCTCCAGTTGACGCTCGATTCCATGGAGCAGGGCATCATCCTGATCGACGAGCAAGACCGCACGGTGTTCCACAACGCCAAGGCCGCCGACATGCTGGGAGTGCCCGTCGAACTGCTTTCCCAGGGGATTACCGTCACGGATAGCGCGGCCTATCAGGCCGAGCATGGTGAGTATTCGAAAATCGATCCGGAGACCAGGGCGATAGTCGAACGAATCATCGCCGAACGTAAGAACGGGGTCATCAAGCCGTTTTCCTATGAACGTCAGAAACCCGACGGTCGATGGGTGGATGTCACCGACATACCGCTTGAGGGCGGAGGATCGGTGCGAACCTTCCTGGACGTCACCGCGCGCCGAACCGCGGAACAGGCCTTCGCCGAGAAAACTCGGCAACTGGAACTCACTCTGGAGTCCATGGAGCAGGGGATCATCCTACTCGACGAGAATGCCAGAACATCGCTGTACAACGCCAAGGCGGCCCGGCTTTTCGGGGTCCCCGAGGAAATGCTGGCGCGGGGCGCCAATTCGCACGAGCTATTCGCCTATCAGAGCGATCATGGAGAGTTCGACGCGATCGACCCAGGTCCCCAAAAAATCCATAGACCGCCTGATTCACGGCCAGACGGCGGGGCTGCAAACCCCGTTCTCGCTGGAACGGCCCCGGCCCGATGGCTCGTGGATCCTGGTGAACAACATTCCGGTCGATGGCGGTGGCACGCTCCGCACGATCCTCGACATTACCCAGCGCAAGCTCGCCGAGGAAGGATTGAGGGAAGCGCGCGACGCGGCGGAGGAGGCGACCCGGGCCAAGAGCGCGTTCCTCGCGGCGATGAGCCACGAGATCCGCACGCCGATGAACGGGGTTGTCGGCATGATCGAGGTGCTGGAGCAGTCCGCTCTGGATGACGACCAGCGGCAAGTCACGCGCACGGTTCGGGACTCCGCCATATCTCTTTTGACCATCATCGATGACATTCTGGATTTCTCGAAGATCGAGGCCGGTGAGCTCGCGCTCGAGGCGGTGCCGGTTTCCGTGCGCCAGATCGCCGAGGGAGCCATGGATATCGTTGGCGCGGCGGCGATCGAAAAGGGAGTGGATCTCGCGCTTCTGGTGGCGCCCGACGTGCCTCCCATGGTCAAGACGGACCCGGTTCGGCTGCGCCAGATCCTTCTCAACCTCCTTGGGAACGCGGTCAAGTTCACCGAATACGGCTCCATAACGGTTCGCGTGGAGGCGGAGGCATCGTCGCGGAACCGGACGGATCTGCGTTTCTTGGTTATCGATACCGGAATAGGAATCTCCGAGGAGCGTTTGTCGGCGCTGTTTCAGGCTTTCCAACAGGCCGAGGCTTCCACGACGCGGCGGTTTGGGGGCACCGGCTTGGGACTGTCGATCTCGGAGCGATTGGTCACCATCATGGGCGGTGAAATCGGCGCCGAGAGTGTTGTCGGCGAGGGCTCGACCTTCTGGTTCACCGTGGCGCTCGATATCGCCGAGGCGCGACTGGCCAATCCGATCGACCAGATACCGCTCTCGGGCGTAACCGCTTTGGTTATCGAAGGCAGCGCGCCCATGGCGGGCATGATCCGGGCGGTGCTCGAGGAACGGGCCGTGGCGGTTACCCTGACCAGCACCCCCGAGGCGGCGGCGCTGGAGATCGAACGGGCGACCGCGGACGGGCGCCGTCATGACGTCCTGATCGTCGATGGCCGGTTCGACGCCGATACCTTGACCGAGATCGCGCGTCATTTCCGAGTGCGCCGGGAACACCCCAACGCCCGGGCGATTTGGCTTCACGCCTCGGAATCCCTACCGGAAAGCGTGGACCCGACCCAAACCTTTACCCAATCCGTGCCACGCCCGGTTCGCCGTGACGCTCTGCTGAGGGCCGTGGGGGTTGTTCTCGGGCGCGCCAGCCCGGACCTGCCGGTGATTGAGGGGCCCGAGGTTCTTCCATCGAAACCCGTCGAGCCTCCGAGTGTCGCCGAAGCGCTCGCCGAAGGCAGCCTGATCCTCGTCGCCGAGGATAACGAGACCAATCGCCTGGTGGTGCAACGCCAGCTCGCGCTGCTGGGTTACGCGGCGGAAGTGGCGGAAGATGGCGCCTCGGCCTTGGCCATGTTCGATGAAAAAACCTACGGTCTCGTGCTGACCGATTGTCACATGCCGGTCATGGACGGCTTTGACCTCACTGCCCGGATACGCGAGCGCGAGCAGGCCAGCGGCAAGCGCACGCCGATCGTCGCGCTGACCGCCAATGCCTTGGTCGGAGAGGCCGAGCGTTGTTTGAACGCCGGCATGGATGACTACCTCGCCAAGCCGGTCCGCCTGAGGGATCTCGGCGATACTCTCGGGCGTTGGCTGGGTGACGCCGGTGGCCGGAGCGCGCATGACGAGGCCCGGGAAACGGGGGGAAGCGGCGCCGGGTTGCGTGCTTCAACGGTGCCGATCGATAGCGCGTTATTCGAGGAAATGATCGGCGGGCCGGACCCCGAGATGACCGAGGCGCTACACCAGGCCTATCTCGAGTCCTTCGCGCCGTTGGTCGGCGAGATGTCCCAAGCGCTCGCGGCGCGCGACGCCAATGAACTCCGCAAGGCCGCTCATGCCGCCGCCGGCGCCGCCTCGAGCATCGCCGCGACCCGTCTGACCGAAGCCCTGAGACGACTGGAAACCCATGCGAGCGAGGCCGACTGGGCCGCCGCCGAGGTCGCCCATGGCGAGGCGACCCGAAGGGCCGACGAGGTTGCCGCGTTTATCGCCGCGAGCGCGTCGGCTTAGCCCCAGAGTTCGCCGCTGGCCAGACGCGCGCCCTCGACCAAGGACTCGAGTTTCGCCCAGACCACGTCCTCGGCCGTGAAGGTATCGCCCGCGAACGTGCCGAAGCCGCAATCGGTGCCCGCCATGATGCGCGTCTTGTCGCCAACGGCCCGGGCCGCGCGAACCAGACGTTCGGCAACCACCATCGGATGCTCGACATAGTTGTTCGTGGTTTCGACCGCGCCAACCACGAGGGCCATGTGATCGGGTAGCGGCTGGGTGCGGAACGCCTCGATCTCGTGACTATGCCGCGAGTTCGCGAAGGGCAGCACCAAGGCGCCGGCCTTGACCTGATACATGACCGGAAGCATGTCTGGGCAGGGCACGTCGTGATAATGCGGTCCGTCGCGGTTGCCCCAACAGGCGTGGAAGCGGATCTGATCCCGGGGAATGTTCTCCAGTGCCTCGTTCAGGGCGGCGACATGCATTTCCATCGCCTCGATGAACTCGGGGAGGGTCTTGTCCTGAAAATACCCGGCCCGCTCGATGCCCATGTCGGGGGAGTCGATCTGCAGGATGAAGCCTTGGCTAGCGATGTGCTCGTACTCGCTCTTCAAGGCCCGGGCCATCGCGAAGACGTAGTCCTCGAAAGTGTCATAGTGCAGGTTCACCATCGCGGTCGCGGCGAAGCCGGGCGACACGGCGGTCATGAAACCTTCCGTGAAACCCTCGGATCGGGCGCCCAGGATACGCTTGAAGTCCGCGCATTCGCGCTCGACACCGGAGATGTCGTCATAGGCCATCGGCCCGATGGCTTGCGGCAAACCATAGGGGCTGATCCGCCGACGTCCGCTTCTTTGGATATGTTCGAACCAAATCGGAAAGGTCTTGGCGTCGAGGGGCAGGCCCCGCTGAGGGCCCTCGCCGCGACCAAAGCCGCTCATTCGATCGGCGATATAAGAGATGAAATCGGTACGGGGCATCTCGCCGTCATTGCCGATATCGATGCCCGCGTCGATCTGTTTTGTGATGATCTCGTTGAGCGCGGCTTCCAAGGCGCCGTCGAATGCCTTCGCGTCGAAGGCCTCGCCGTTCGCCTTCGCGACGAGAATGTCCGAGAGCGCCTCGCCCCGCGGCAGGCTGCCGGTATGGGTGGTGAGAATCCGGTCCTGGCTGGTCTTCATGGTTGCCTCGTACTCCCGCGTGACGGATAGTTCCTGCCTCTAACGTCGGCAATGGAGCGGCAATATGAGCGAAACACCCGCGCGCGTCTATGGGGCTCGGGCCCGCATGGCGCTGATGGTACCCTCGACGAACACGGTCGCGGAGACCGAGTTCTGGCGGTTGGCGCCGGAAGGCGTGACCATCCATACCTCGCGCATGCCGTTCTTCGCCGAGCGCCATGAAAAACCGTTCGATGAGATGGAAAGCCACCTGCCTCGCGTGATTGACGAGGTTAACTCCGCCGTACCCGACGTTGTGGCTTACGGCTGCACCGCCAGTTCCGCCAAGGGTATTCCCAGGGACTATGAAAACTCCCTGACCGAGAAGATCGGCAAGCCCACGGTGTCGGCGGCGGGTGCCTTGGTCGCGGCGCTGGAGGTGTTCGGCGCCAAGCGGATCGCGCTGGTCACGCCCTATCCGCAATCCCTGAACGACAAGGAACGGCTTTTCTTCGCCGAGAACGGCATTGAGGTGGTCGAGGACGAGAGCATCATCGTCCATGAGAGCCAGATGCAGTTCAAGAACATGAACAAGGTGCCGGCGGATCTGCTGATCGAGCGCGCAACGGCTCTCGGAAGCCGCGATGATGTCGACGCCGTGGTCTTGAGCTGCTGCGACATGCCGACCATCGACGCGATCCCGGAGATCGAGGCGGCGATAGGCAAGCCCGTGACGTCGAGTGTTCAAGCGCTGTTCTGGAGCGCCACCCGGGCCGCCGGTATCTCCGAGCCGACAGAGGGCCGGGGACGGCTACTGGCCGAGAACTGAGCGCAAGACGGAGCCCTCTCCGTCACCGCTCCTTCTCCGTCGTCCTGGCGCAAGGCGGGACCCCGCGATGGATGCCTTTACGGTAATCGTCCGATCACCTGGAACCGTCCGAGGCCCTGCCGTTCGCCAGGGCGACGATGGCGCAATGGTTGACTGTTCCGCGTCAATGGCCTGCCCGTATGCCCGACGATGGTCGGGGATATGTTCTCGGTGGCGTTTGTTCCATTAACCCTCCGGCCATCGCGCGGCGAAGCGAGAGCCAACCAGGACGTGATATGAGCGTCCCCGGGCTTCGCGCCATTGGGGTGCCGTGGTAAGCGCTCGATCATCGCTACTTCAACCATCGGATATTCCCATGGCCGCTCCCCTGCTATTCACGCCGCACCAAATTCGAGACATCACGCTGAAGAACCGCGTGGTGATCGCGCCGATGCATCAGTATTCCGGCGTGAAGGGCTATCCAAACGACTGGCATGTGATGAGCGTCGGGCGCTATGCCGCCGGCGGGGCGGGATTGGTGTTCGTCGAGTCCACCAAGGTTGAGCGACGAGGCTGCGGCACGGTCGGCGATCTCGGCTTGTGGCACGACGATTTCATTCCGCATTTCAAGCGTCTGGCCGACTTCATCCAACAGCAAGGCGCGACCTCGGCGATTCAGCTGGGCCATAGCGGGCGCAAGGCCCGCCGCTTCCGGCCCTGGGAAGGCGGCAAGCCGCTGATCCAGACAGCCGAGGTTGACGACTGGGACGATTGGGAACTGGTCTCTTCCAGTGGTGAGAGCGACGGCGGCGACCCGGCTCCGCGCGCGCTCTCCATTGATGAGATCCAGGATGTTGTTCAGCACTGGGGCGACGCCGCGCGGCGGGCCAACGAGGCCGGGTTCGAGGTCCTGGAGATCCACGGCGCCCACGGCTATCTGGTGCACCAGTTCCTCTCGCCCAAGGCCAACCGGCGCAATGACGCCTATGGCGGCTCCGAGGCCAACCGGATGCGCTTCGCCATCGAGGTGGTGGAATGCGTGCGCGCGAACTGGCCGGAGCACAAGCCGTTGTTCCTGCGTTTGTCCGTTGAGGATGACGCGGGCTGGGGGCCGGACGAGAATGTGCGGCTTGCCCGGATCGTCAAGGAGAAGGGCATCGACGTGATCGACTGCTCTTCCGGCGGCATGCGCGGCGCGCCGGTGGTCGGCACCGGGCCGGTCGGCTATGGCTATCAGGTGCCCTATGCCGAAAAGCTTCGCAAGGAAGCCGGAATCCAGACCATGGCGGTGGGCCTGATTGTGCACGCCGATCAGGCCGAGCAAATCCTCCAGGAAGGTAAGGCGGACCTGATCGCGCTGGCGCGAGAGGCGATGCACAACCCGAACTGGCCCCTGGACGCGGCGATGAAGCTCGGTGCCGAGACGCCGTTTGCGCTGATGCCGAGCCCGTATGAATACTGGCTCGAAAAGCGCGCCGGCCAGGTCAAGGAACTGGTGCCGTCGACCCACCAGCGCGGGATAGACGCCTAGGGCGGGGTTGAGATTTCCGCCAGGCTTCCTCGAGGCCTAAAACGATCCATACCCATCGAGAGCCGCGGATAGTTCGCCGAGATTCTTGATGTGGATATCGGCGTCCCCCACCTCGTACCAAGTCGCGTGCACGCGACCCCAGGGACCTCGCTCAAGGAATACGACGACCATGCCCGCGACGAGCGCCGGCAGGACATCATTGTCGAGCCGGTCGCCGACATAGGCCACCTCGTTGGCGGCGCAATCCGTGTGCTCTAGGACGCGGCGGAAGAATTCTGGGTTCGGTTTCTCCACGCCCCAGGAGGCCGAGGACTCGACGAAGTCTGGTTGCAGACCACTCTCGCCGAGAGCCGTTTCCGACCGCGCGGGTTGATTGCCCACGATCCCGACCTCATAGCCTAGGTGACGCAATGCCGAGACGGTCGGAATGGCGTCGGGATAGAGGTCTGTCTCATCGAAGATCAACGTCTCACCCTTGGCCAAGCGATCCGCCTGGGCGGCTCGGACATCCAGATTGGGATGAAGCGAGCGGAGCGCCTCCCAATGATGCCGCCTTTGCTTGATCGTGGTGTCCAAGGCCTCAAGCAGGGCGTCCATCGTTACATCGAGATAGGCCGCCCAGCCCAGCCACATCCGCTCTTCGTTGATCAGTGTCTCTCCGACATCAAAGACAACCACCTTGATTTGGCCAGCCCCAGCCATCACTCCTCACAACGCGGCGCTGAAGGCCGGGCCGTCATGGGCCATGTAGACGGCGGTGGCGGCTTCGGCGCAGAGTTGATGCAGGGCGTGATCCTCGACCCCATAGGTATTCCGGGCCTGCGACGCGGTGATCAGTAGGCCGATGAAAGTGCCATCCCAAATCAGCGGGCTGTACATGGCCGAACCCATCCGCGCCGTCTTGAGGATTTGCTTGAAACCGGAATCCTCGTCGGTATTGGCGAGCAGAAGTGGCTTCCGGTTCGCAACGACCCAGCCGGGATGCGCCAGGTCGGACGGGATCCGCAAGCGATGCTGCTCCTCGGGGAAGCCGTGTTCGGCGAACAGCACGATCTCACGACCATCGGCGGAGAGCATGAAATAGCCGGACACGGCGAACTGACGTTCTCCCGGCTTCAAGGCCCCCGGTCTCTCATGGGCCGCGGGATCGCCGAGCGATGTCCAGGCCGCCGCGCTGATCGCCGCGAGCGCGGGTTCAAGCGCCGCCGCGCCGTTCGCCGTCGCGAGCGCTTCTCGCAATGCCGCCAGGGTCTGGGGATTCGGATCATGAGCGGGGAGGGTCATCGTGGAAATCCCGTCGCAAAGAGGTTTGGTACCATGGGTAGGATGATCGCCGATTGCCGCGCCGCGCGAAAGCCCGCTCCAGCGATTCAGCGCGATGATCGGCCTGTCCTTGAATCATGTATATGGCGGCTGACCGGCGCTTGGTCGCGATGCTTGCCCCGGCGCGCGCGGGAGGCGATCCTGATCGGACAGTTTTTTCAAGATCTCCAGGGAGCGCGTCATGGCGGCGGACAAGAATCTGAAATTCGGCTTTACCGCGGCCGCGGCGGCCAGCGAAACCGACAAGACCGACGCCACCCGCTATCGCCAGATGCTGGATGATTGCCGACTCGGCCACAAGCTCGGCTTCGATTGCGCCTGGGTGCTGGAGCATCATTTCACCGACTATTTCCCGACCCCCAGCCCGATCGTCGTGATGTCGCACCTGGCGGCGGCGTGCCCGGGCTTGTCGCTCGGCTCGTCGGTGATCGTCGCGCCCTGGTACAACCCGCTGCGGCTCGCCGAGGAGATCTCGATGCTGAGCCATTTCTGCTCCGGCGAGCTGCATCTGGCCTTCGGGCGCGGCACGGCGAAGCTTGAATACGATGCCTTCGACGTCGACATGTCGACCGCCAAGGATCGTTTCAAGGAAGCCATGGGGATCATCAATCGCGCCCTTTCGGGAGAGAAGTTCAATCACGAGGGCACCCATTACAGGATCGGCCGCACCGTCGCCCTGCGCCCCGAGCCGGTTCGCGATCGGATCCATTTCTATGGCGCGGTGGGTAGCCGGGAAAGCGCCGCCGGCAATGCCGACATGGGCATGCCGCTGCTGCTGAACACGCAATTTCCGCCGCATATGCTGTCCAAGGTCAAGGGCGCCTGGCAAGACCGGGCCGACGAGATCGGCTTCAAGCCCCGGGGCGACCGGCCGATCTCGACCAATTGCGTGATCGCCGATAGCGACGAGGAAGCGCGCGAGACCTCGCGTCCCTATCTCGCGGCGTTCTTCGCGCTTCAGGCGGATCATTACGAGGCCGACGCGGACCACTGGAAGGACATCGCCGGCTACGAGCAATTCTCCAAGGCCTTCGGCAATCTGCGCAAGATGGCGGACCCGAACAACCTCGATGGTTTCATGGACAACCAGTTGATTGGGTCGCCGGAAACCATCGCCGGTAAGATCGAGACCTATCGTGACCTCGGCTTTGATCATTTCATCCTGAACTGCGCCCGCGAGGGCTGGCCGACCGAGATGCGCGAGAACACCATGCGCCGCTTCGCTGGCGAAATCGCGCCGGGCTTCAAGGGGCTGAGGGCGGCATGAGCTTCGAGCATGTCAGGATCGAGCGGGACGGCGAGATCGCGACCGTCACGCTCAACCGGCCGGAACGGGCGAACGCCCTGATCTACGACGTGATCGCCGAGGTCGAGGCGGCGGCGCTTTCGTTCCGCGACGATATCGACACAAGGGTGGTGATCCTGACCGGCGCGGGGAAAAACTTTTGCGCGGGCGCGGATCTGACCGATGCCGGGCAAAGCTATGACGGCCCGCTGATCGGTAAGCGCCGCAAGCGCCGGATCGGCGAGCGCGCGATCCAGGCGATCCTGGAGATGGACCAGATCACCATCGCCGCCTGGAACGGCGCGGCGGCGGGGGGCGGCGGCTGTTTCACGATGGCCTGCGATTTTCGGGTCGGCACCGAGAACAGCCTGTTGTTCTTCCCCGAGGTCGATCTGGGCATGAATCTGATGTGGCGGGCGATGCCGCTCTGCGTCAATCTCGTCGGCCCGGCGCGGGCCAAGCGTCTGATGATCGGCGGTGAGCATGTCCGGGGGAAAACCCTGCTCGATTGGGGACTTCTCGACGAGATGGCCGCGCCGGACGAATTGATGGCCAAGGCGCGCGAGATGGCGGATTTCTACGCCGGCAAGCCACACATCGCCGCCCAGATGATCAAGCGCTCGATCAACAGCTACAGCACCGCGCTCGACCGGGCGATCATGCATTCCGACGTTGACCAGTTCCTGCTGGCGCAATCAACGGGCGATCACGCGATTGCGTCCGAGGCCTATGCCGCCAAGAAGCGTCCGAAGCTGACCGGCGATTGAGGCGGGCCGTGACGGGGGCGAACGGCTCTCACGACGGCGTATCTCGCGGTGTCAGCCACGCCGAGAGATAATCACGCAGACGGGCCGTCATCTCGTCCTGGCTGTGTAGCGCGCAGAAATTGAGCGCCATCGCCTGGATCGCGAAGGCCTGAACCCCCTCGGCCAGCAGCGCGGGGGCGACATCGCGCCGGAATGGTCCGTCGGCGAGCCAATCGGCGAAGCTCTCGACCTGGCGTCCGAAAGTCGCGGCGATCACGCCGATCTCCTCGACCGCGGCGGCGCCGGAATACCGGATAACCACGTCGAAGACATAGCGTTCGCTGCCCATCACGCGCAAAAGCGGGCCGAGGGTTTCGACAAGCTCGTCAATGCTTTCCGGGGGCGGGCGCTTTCCAATCGCATCCAGGCACGCATCGATCTCACGCCCGATGAGCAGGTCCATCAGCGCGTCCTTGTCCTTGAAATGCGCGAAGAACGTGCCTTTCGCCACCCCCGCCATGAGGACGACGTCCTCCACCCGCAGGGCTTCGTATCCCGCCTTGCCAATCAAGGCTTCGGCGGCGCCGATCAGCCGAGCGCGGGTCTCAAGGGTTCGCTTTTGAACAGGTTTCGCCATGCGCCGGGTATCACACAAAATTTGACTATGGTCAAATTTTCTATTGACCGTGGTCGGTTTTGTTTCATATATTGACCACGGTCAATTTTGGAGAACCCCCATGCAAACCAAGCGAATATTCATCCTCGACGGGCACCCGGCGGGCGCGTCCCTGTCCCGCGCGCTGGCCGAGAAATATGCAGACGAGGCGCGAAACGCCGGCCATGCGGTGCGCCTGACGCATCTGCATGAACTGGCGTTCGATAGTGATTTCGGCGTCAGCTAGTTCCGCGACGCCAAACCGCTTGAGCCGGTGCTTGAGCGGCTGGTGGAGAACATTGAATGGTGTGAGCATTTCGTGCTCGCGGCGCCGATGTGGTGGGGCGGGCTTCCGGCCAAGCTCAAGGGTTTGATCGACCGGGTCCTCCTCCCGGGCCGCGCCTTCGATACCCGGGTTAAGCCAGGGACCATGCCCAAGCCCATGCTGGGCGGACGCAGCGCGCGGGTGATCCTGACCTCGGACACACCGGGTTGGGTCATGCGCCTGCTCTACAAGAACGCGCTGATCTGGCAACTCCGGCGGCAAGTGCTGGGGTTCGTCGGGATCCGTCCCTCGCGCTTCACCTGGTTCGCCGGCGCCAGCGATCCGCGCCCCGGGATTGTCGAGGACTGGATGGCCAAGGTCGGAAAAATCGGTTCCGCCGCCGTTTGACGGCGGGATTGGGGCGCGCGCGTGAGGGTGGGCGGGGCCGCTCACCCGTCCACTGGGCAATACTCCACTGGTTCCAGGCAGGAAAAACGGTCACGATTCTTCCGTGATCACGTAGCCGTATCCCCGACCTTCGTCGGAGATACGGGAAGAGCAACGACCGCGGAGAAGGAGCGGTGACGGAGAGCGCTCCGTCCCTGGTTCGGCTCCCCGCCATACCACCTCGAACGTATCCCCGACGAAGGTCGGGGCCGACGCCTGAATACTATCGGCGTTACGGATCGCGGATCATCGGAACACCCGGCTGGAAGTGATCCACCATCACCCGGTCACCGCCGATTCAGGAGTGGACCCCGACCTTCGTCGGGGATACGGAAAAAGCAACGACCGCGGAAAAGGAGCGGTGACCCACGATTGAACGAGCCTCGCCGCTTCAGGTGTCGACCCCGACCTTCGTCGGGGATACGGCAAAGAGGTGTGCTCGGACCATAACGCTCGCCCCGCGGCGCCCGCCCTGGGCTTGAACCAGGAGCTCGAAGGGTCTGCGCGCAACTTTTTAACACCCCGCTAGTTCTCGACGCGCGCCATTGCCAGGCGGTAGGGTATCGATGAAAATTGGTGGGCTCGTTCGCCCACCCTCCCGCCGTTCACGGAACCAGACACATGAAACTAGGCCTATCCTTTCCGCAGACCGAGATCGGCACCGATCCGGTGGTCATCAAGGACTTCCTTCAGACCGCCGAGGGGCTGGGATATGACTTCGTCACCTTCGTCGACCACGTGGTCGGCGAGGACGCGCCGCGCGGCGCCAGCTTCGCCAATAAATATACCCGCGATTACATGTTCCACGAGGTGATGGTGCTGATGGGCTACGCGGCCGCGGTCACCGAGAGGATCGGGCTCGGGACCGCGGTGATGATCCTGCCACAGCGCCAGGCCACCCTGGTGGCCAAGCAGGCCGCCGAGGTCGACCTGCTCTCCGGCGGGCGCCTCCGGCTCGGCGTCGGTCTCGGCTGGAACAAGGTCGAATATGACGCGCTGGACATGAACTTCGCCAACCGCGCCAAGCGGTTTAGCGAACAGATCGACCTGATGCGCCAACTCTGGTCGAACCGTGTGGTCGCCTATGACGGGGATTATCACAAGTTCGAGGCCGCCGGGATCAACCCCGAACCGGTGCAGAAACCCATCCCGATCTGGATCGGCGCCATGGGGGACCCGGCGATCCGCCGTGCCGCCCGCATCGCTGATGGCTGGTTCATGTTCCCGCGTCAGGAGCCGAGCGACGAGGCGGCGGAAAAACTGTCGATGTTCCGGCAGACCGCCGCCGAGGCCGGACGCGAGCCCGACTCGATCGGCGTCAACGCGACGGTCTTCGCGAACCAGGGCAACGGCGCCCAGGAATGGCGCTCGGTCATGGAGCAATGGCGCGCGATGGGCGCCAACGAGTTTACCTTCCGCACGGCGGAAGCGGATCTGGACGGACCGGACGCTCATATGGCCGCGATCCGGGCAATGGCGGAGGCGCGTTGATCATGGAGTGCAAAACCCGACTGGACCACGTGGTCATCAATGTCCGCCGCGGCATGGACGCCGCCGAGGATCTATGCAAGGCGCTGGGCTTTACCGTCACCCCGCGCGGCTATCACACGCTCGGCTCGATCAATCACCTGATGATGTTCGACACCAACTATTTCGAGTTGATCGGCATCCCCAAGGTCGGCGAGATCAAGCGCGCCGATCTGATCGCCGCGCCGGTCGGGATCAACGGTCTGGTCTTCAAGACCGACAACGTGGATACCACCCACGCCCATCTGGTGACCCTGGACATGGCGGGCGAGGAGCCGCGCGCCTTCAGCCGCCCGGTTGAGCTGGACGGCAAGACCCAGGACGCCAAGTTCCGCACGGTGACGGTGCGCCCCGATGTTTTCCCGGAAGGTCGGGTTTATTTCTGCGAGCATGGAACACCGGAACTGGTCTGGCGCCCGGAATGGCTCAGCCACGCCAACGGGACGCTCGAAATCGCCGAGGTCATGGTGGTCACCGAGGATGTTCCAGGCGTCGCCAATGACTATGCCCGCCTTGTCGAGGGCGAGGTGAATGCCCTGCGCGACGGCATCCGAGTCGTCGACCTCGCCGATGCCCGGCTGTCCTTCAGAACCCCGCGCGGCTATCGCGAACAATACGGCGATCTTGCCTCTGATCTGGGTGATCGCGCCTCGATCTTCGGCGCGGTGATCTTTCGAACCCCGTCATTGGCCTTGGTCGCCGACGCGTTGGAGGCGATGGACAACCCGCCCCCCGCGACGATCGGCGCCGAGAGCATCATCATTCGCTTGCCCGACTATGACTCGGTGTTGGAGTTTGTCGGGCCGGAGGAATAGGTGTGACAAGCGTCGTCTCCGGTGTCGCTTCCGTGGCCGCCACGCATCCGACCTGGATGGAGATCGATACCGAGGCGGTCGCCGCCAATCTCGCCGAGATACGCCGTCGGGCGCGGCCCGGGGTAAAGGTCATCGCGTCGGTCAAGGCGAATGCCTATGGCCATGGCATCATCCCGGTCGCCCGCGCACTGGAGACGGCGGGCGTGGAGATGTTGGCGACCGGCTCCTTCTCGGAAGCAAAGGCGGTGCGCGCGGCGGGCGTGTCGACGCCCATCGTCATGCTCGCCGGGAGCCTGCCGGAGGGGATCACCGAACTGGTCGACGCCGCCTTCATGCCCACGGTTTACGACCGAGGCGGCGCGGAGGCCGCCGCGAAAGCCGCTGGATCGTCCCCGGCGAAGGTCTTCATCAAGGTCGATTGCGGCATGGGACGGCTGGGTGTCAGCCTGGCCGACGCGCCCGGATTGGTGGATCACATCGCCTCGCTCGACGGTGTCGACGTCGAGGGTATCTACACGCACCTGTCCTTCAAGGACGCTGGCGGCATGGCCTATGCGCGTGAGCGCTTGGATCTTTTCTACGGCGTGCTGCGGGAGCTCCGCGCGCGCGGCCACGACATCCCGGTCACCCAGGCCCTGGCGAGTTCCGCCCTGATGGTGGGCTGGCAGGACGACTGCAACGCGATCTGTCCGGGACATGTCCTTTACGGCATGCCGTCGGTGGTATCGGGCCTGGCGCCCTTGCAAGGCTTCAAGCCGGTGCTCGGCGCGGTCAAAAGCCGGGTGATCGACATCACCAATCACGACGACGCCCTGATCGGGCGCGGCGCCTACCATGGAGACCGCAAGGAGCGACGGACCGTGGTGGTGCCCTGCGGCCTGAACGACGGCAACCGTTCGGCGGTGGATGGCGAGACGGCGGAGGTCTTGTTCAAGGGCCGGCGCCTGAAGGTTCTCGGCGGCTCGCTGGAGCATCTGGTGATCGAGGTTCCAAGCGATGTCGAGATCGCCATCGGCGACACCGTGACGATTGTCGGCGGAGCGGGAGATCGGCGGATCGATATCGCCGAATACGCGCGCTGGCAGGGCGGGACGAGCATCGCGTGCATGCTGTCGTTGAGCGCGCGCATGCCGGTGATCCCACGTGACCGAGAACAATCCGATTAAGGGAGATCAAGTGATGGCGAGCAACCCGGCTCAAGAACTATGGAACGCGCGTTTGGCGGCGACGGTGATCCCTCGTGACTTCGAGGGCCTCCCGGCGACCGAGGACGCGGCCTATGACATCCAACGCGAGATGATCAACCTGTCGGGGCTGGAGCCCGCGGGCTGGAAGATCGGCGCGACCACGGAGCCCCTACTCGGCGTGCTCGGGGTTGAGCGTCCTTTCCTCGGCCCGATATTCAACGAATATACCTGGCGCGACGGCGACGTCATCCCGTTTCAGCCGGGCTATCGGCTGGAGGCCGAGATGACCCTGCGTCTCAAGTCGGATCTCCCGTTCCGGGCCGAACCCTATTCCCGCGCCGAATGCGAGGCGGCGGTCGGGTCCATCTTCACCTCTTTCGAGATCATCCGCTTCCGTTTCGAGGGCGAGGGCGCCGGCGCCAGCTATCGCGCGGTGGCGGATTGCGGCGTGAACGCGGGAATGGTGCTCGGCCCGGAGGTGACCGACTGGAGCGGTCTCGATCTGATGGCCAACCCGGTCAGCCTCGCGATCAACGGCGAGCATGTGGTCACGGGCGCGGCGAACGAGTTGATGTGGGAGCATATCTTCGATGCCGCCGGCTGGACGGCGAACCATTCCTTCCTCGAAGGCTGCGGCTTGCGGGCCGGCGACTATCTGATGACCGGTACCTGCACCGGCATGCGCCCCCTGGAAAAAGGGGATTCGGTGGTCGCCGATTTCGGCGCGATGGGGAGAATCAGCGCGACGTTTCCTTGAGTTGAGGGGGCGTGGATGAGGATGCCGTTCCCGTTCCCGTATCCCTGGCGAAACTTCGCCAAAGTGAGAAAGGGGGAGGTGGCGGACAACGATTGGCCGTCGCAATCACACGCGCCACCATCCTCCAACAACGCCCGTCATCCCGCCGAAAGGCGGGACGCATTCCGCGAACCTATCCGCCGCAAGGTGTTTCAATCGAACATCTGACCGCCCCACGAGGCGGTGGAAAGGCCGGAGGAATGGGTCCCGGCCTTCGCTCACTACTGTCCGGGAAAACTCCAGTGGAACGGTAAAAGATATTGGTATTGTCCGGTTTTTGTTCATTGGTATCGGTCTCGAACTTGATCACTCGCCCGACCACAACCCAAGACCGTCGCCCTCGCGGACGCGGGGGCCTCTAAAAAACGGAAATGGCGGGACCGATATCAACGGATGGGAGGTCCCCGCTTGCGCGAGGACGACGAGAAAGCCTGATTTTCCGGGGTTCATAGCCTATCCACCGCGCACCCATTTTCTCCGTCGCGCCGGCGAACGCCGGGGCTTTTGGCAAGCGGAGTTGAGCCCCAGCTTTCGCTGGGGCGACGGGTTCATGCGGTCACGCGCGACGTCGAGATTTTCCCGGACAGCAATGAGCCTTCGCCGGGATGACCAAGAATGGTGTCCATGCCACTCGGCTAAAGCCACGCCCTCGAAAACCCAACCACGATTCACGCCGCGCCGTAGCCGCCGCCTCCGGGTGTCGCCAGGACGATCCGGCTGCCGGGATTGACGAGGTGCTGAGCCTTGGGATCGGCGGTTTTGCCGTCGATCTCCAGACGGCCCGCCGCTCCCTGGCCGCCGCCGGCGATACCGTTGGCTGGAGCCTTGGTGCGCTCGGCGAGGAAGGCCACCGCGCCGGGGCGGGCGCCGATATATTCAAGCTCGACCTCCTGGCCGCGACCGCCGGTGAACGCGCCGGGTCCTCCCGACCCCTCGCGCAGGGAGCGGCGTAGGACCCTGATCGGCAAGCGGTGCTCGATCTCCTCGGCGGGTGTCGTGGAGATGTTGGAGGGCCAACTGACGCAGGACAGGCCGTCGCCGGAGGCCGACGCGCCCATGCCGCCATTGAAGAAGAACAGGCCGGCGGCGGGCGAGCCGTCGGGATTGCTGCCGTTGATGTTCACGCACCAGATCGGCGAGCCGGCGCCGGCCAGAACCTTGTCGGGCGCGATCCCCGCCAGCGCGTCCATGACCAGGGCCGGGATATAGTGGCCGGTCAGAACCCGACTGCCGACCGACGCGGGATGCAATGGGTTGACGATGCTTCCCTCGGGCGCGGTCAGGGATATCGGGCGCAGCGCCCCGTCATTGTTCGGCAATTCCGGCGCTAGTGCCGCCTTGATCGCGTAGGACGACATGGCGCGGGTATAGCAGAGCGGGCAATTGACGGCTTTTGGTACCTGCTCGGACGAGCCCGCGAAATCGATGCGCACCTCGTCGCCGGCGACTTCGACTTCCACTTTGATTTCCAAGGGCACGTCCGCGAGGCCGTCCGTGGTGACGCTGGCGGCGTAGCGGCCGTCCGGCAGGGCCGCGATCGCCCCTCGGACCGCCGTTTCGGTTCGGGTACGGACCGCGCGAGACAACTCGGTCAGATCGGTGAGGCCGTAGGTCTTGATCAACTCGTCCATGCGGCGCTCCATGATCGCGAGCGCGCCGAGCTGTGCCTCAAGGTCACCCTCGACCTGATCCGGTACCCGGACATTGGTACGCAGGAACGCCATGAGGGTCTGGTTCGGGACGCCCGCCTCGTGGAGCTTGAGCAGTGGTATCTGCAGGCCTTCCTCGAAAATCTCGCGCGGCTCCGGAGAGCGGATCTTTCCGCCGATATCCGGAGCGTGCGCCGTGCTCGCGGCGAATCCGATCAAGGTCTCGCCGCTGAACAGCGGACGGCAGACCGAGATATCCGGAAGATGTCCGGTGCCCATGTGCGGATCGTTGGTGATCAGCACGTCTTCCGGGGCGAGGGTCTCGGGAGGGAAGGCGGCGATAAAGTGCTTAACCGTGTCCGGCAAGGTGCCGATAAAGGAGGGAATGCTGTCGCTCGCCTGGGCAAGGGCGTGGCCCTCGGCGTCCGTGACCACACAGGAGAAATCGTAGGATTCGCGCACCACCGTTGAAAATGCCGAACGCAGCAATGACGCGGCGGCTTCATCCACGGCGGCGATCATCCGGTTCCACAGGATCTCAAGGTGAATCGGGTTTTCCAAACTGGTGTCACGAGACGCCCCGGCCCGCGTGGCGGCATTGATGTCGATCACCATGTTGCCGGCGGCATCGATTGTCATGCGGGCGCCGTCGGGCAGGACGGTTGTCGACTGGCCTTCTTCAATGACCGCCGCGCCGTTGATCTTGAGGTTCGCCGGCAGGGCGGAACGCGTGTGAACTCGAACCGGGCGCGGCCCGTCCCATCCAGGCAGGCGAACCTCCCGCGCGCGCTCCGCTGCTTCATCGTCGCCTTGCTCGCCCAATCGCGGTTGCAGGCCCGCCGGAACGGTGGGTGCTTGAACGCTAACCCTTGCCGTCATCAGTTCCACCTCGACCGCGTCGAGGCGGCGGCCATAGGCATTCTCGTGGGCGTTGTGAAAGGCTTCGGTGATCGCGGCGGCGGGATCGCTCGCGGCGAGGCATTGGGTAATGTCGACGACCAGAACCGCGCCTTGCCCCGCGTAGCGCAGCTCGGCAAGCCTGGTTGACGTGGCTTCCGTGTTCCCCGCGGAGGCCTTGACGACTTTTCCGGCGTCGTTCTCGAGTTTTTGGTAAATCCGCTCGAGATCGGCGAGGCGTAGTGCGTTGACCCGTCCGGCGACGGCCGCCGTGCGGTCCACCCGCGCCGGCGCGACCGCGAGACCGAGCGCCGAGGCGACACCGGCCGCGGGAGGAATGATCACTCGGGAGATGCCGAGCCTTCCGGCGACCGCGCAGGCATGAACCGGCGCCGCGCCCCCGGTCGCGTAAAGCGTGTAGTCGCGCGGGTCGCGGCCTTTCTTGGCCAGATGGACTTGTGCCGCGCGGGCCATGGTCTCGCAAACCACCTCGTGGATGCCGAGCGCGGTGTCGGCGCTTGTCATATCCAGGCTCTCGCCGAGCCGCGCGGCGGCGGTATCGGCGGCTCCGACATCGATGGTAAGCGCGCTGGAAGAGAAACCCGCCGGGTCGAGATAGCCGAGCAACAGGTCGGCGTCGGTCACCGTCGGCTCCGTGCCGCCACGGCCATAGCAGGCCGGGCCCGGCACGGCGCTGGCGCTTCTCGGGCCGACCTTCAACAGTCCCAGGGGATCACGCCGGGCGATGCTACCGCCGCCGGCGCCGATCTCAACCAGTTCCACCGTCGTGATGTTCACCGGCAAGCCGCTACCGGGGGCGAAGCGCCGCTCGCGCGCCGCCTCGAAGCTGTAGGCGACCTCCGGCGCGCCGTCGTCGACGATGGCGATTTTCGCGGTGGTGCCGCCCATGTCGAAGGCCAGCAGGCGATCCTCGCCCGCCGCGCCGCCAATGAGAGCGGCGGAGAGGGCGCCCGCCGCCGGGCCGGATTCCAGGAGTTGAACCGGTACCCGTCTGGCCTCCTCGGCATGGGTCAAGCCGCCGTTGGAGAGCATCAGCATCAACGGCGCCCCGACACCGGCGTCCCGAAGAACCGAGACGAGACCGTCAATGTACCGGCCGGCCAGAGGCTTGATAAAGGCATTGATCGCGGCGGTGGAGCCGCGCTCGAACTCGCCGGATTCGCGGCTAACCTCGGAGGAGAGCGTCACCGATAGCCCCGGGTGGCGGGCGGTTATGAGGTCGGCGGCCGCGCGCTCATGCGTGTCGTTCACGTGAGCGTTCAGAAAGGCGATGGCGACGGATTCGACGCCGGCCTCGACCAACCTGTCCGCCGCCGTGATAACGCCGGCCTCGTCGAGCGGCGTGAGCACTTCGCCGTCGCTGGCGATCCGTTCCTTCGCCTCGAGACGAAGCGCGGGCTCGACCAGTGGCGCCGGAAACTCAAGGAACAGGTCATAGATGTCGTATTTTCTCTCTCGTCCGAGCTCCAACACATCCCGGAAGCCCTCGGTGGTGATCAAACCGGTCTTAGCGCCGCGCCGCTCGATGACCGCGTTGCTGAAGAGCGTGGTCGCGTGAACCACGCGAACCACGGATCCACCACCGCCGATCTTGGGCAGCAACTCCTCGATGCCGTGGCCCACGCCGGCCTGGGGGTCCGCCGGCGTGGTCAAGACCTTCGCGGTTTGGCAAATCCCGGTTTCCAGGTTCAAGGCGACGAGGTCCGTGAAGGTCCCGCCAATATCGATGCCGAGGGCGTGGCGGGATGTCGCTGGAGTGTCGGACATGGATGTGTTCCCTGGTTTCAAGCTAATCCTACTTGGCCAGATTCGGCGCGCGGGTAGTATGCCCGACCGCCCTCCCGGGCGGAACGATCAAGGTTCCGATCAGTACGCATCCCGGTGTACTAAGCGGTGGACGGGCGTGGAACGCGTTCCAAGGCTGTTTTGGACCGACGGCCCCTTGTTGGTTATTGGGGTTGGTTATTGGGCCGGTATGCTAATTATCCAGGGAGGGCGCCATGACCGTGGCCGTCAAGAGCCTTACAGGGCATTTCGCCGCCGAGGTCAGCGGCGTGGACTTGCGAAAGCCCGTTTCCGACGCGGATTTCCAGGTCATCCAGAACGCCTTTGACGAGCATTCGATTCTCGTGTTCCGGGATCAGGACATCACCGACGCGCAGCAGGTCGCGTTCTCGGAACGTTTCGGAGCCCTGGAAACCACGGTGAACTCCAATCCTGGGGGCGCGGGAACGGTGGTCACGATTCTCTCCAATCTAGACGACTCCGGCGCGGTGATCCCGCCCGAGGATCGCCGGATGGTGTTCAATACCGGCAACCAGATGTGGCACACCGACAGTTCCTTCAAGGAGGTCCCCGCCACCGCGTCGTTGTTGTCCGGTCGGCAAGTGCCGCCGGAGGGCGGCGAGACCGAGTTCGCGAGCATGCGCGCGGCCTACGACGCCTTGCCCGAGGCGCGCAAGGAGGCCTTGGAGGGGCTGGTCTGTGTTCACGATTTCGCGTATTCGCGCGCCCTTATTGATCCGAACCTGTTGCGGGAACGCGACAAAAAAGAGGTTCCACCGGTTAAGCAGGCGATGATTCGTTCCAATCCCGCGACCGGAAGGAAAAATTTGTTTGTCGGCGCGCATGCTTCCTATGTACTGAATATGGAGCTTGAAGAGGGCCGAGCCTTGATCCGCGATCTCAACCGACATGTCACGCGGGACGAATTCGTGTACCGTCATCAGTGGCGTCGACATGATCTGGTGATGTGGGATAACCGCTGCGCGCTGCACAGAGGGCGCCCTTGGGACCCGAGTTACCCGAGGGTGATGCATCGCACGACGGTCGCCGGTATCGGCGCGACGGCGTAGCAGCTGGGAGATTCGAGGGAGTAGACGCACGGACAACGGTGAAGAAAGAGAACGATGTGGGAGGGACCACGAAAATCGCGCGCCGTTTGTCGATAGGGGCATAACCACCACCGAACCGGTCATTAAACCGAGGTGGTCATATTAGAAGGCTGAATTGGATGGATTTTCAGGAATTATTGGTCGCGGATCTCGCGGAGCTAGAGCCGCAGGCGCCGGACAGTCTGAAGGAAATCGCCTACCACCGCCTGGAAGAGAAACTGGTGCGCCTGGAAGTCGCGCCGGGCTCCGTCGTAACCGAAAAGGACTTGGCCGAATCGATCGGTATCGGTCGCACGCCGGTGCGCGAGGCGATCCAAAGGCTGGCCATGGCGGGCTTGCTGGAGGTCCTGCCGCGACGCGGAATACGCGTATCGGAGCTCGATTCCGGCGCGGTGCTCCGGATGCTGGAGGTCGGCCGGGGGTTGGATGACGCGGTGGCGCGAGGCGCGGCGGTTCGCGCGGTGCCGTTGCAACGCAGGGAGTTATTGCGGGTGGCCGAGGAGTTCGAGGCGGCATCCGCGCGACGCGATCCGATCGGGTTGTTGCGCTCGGATAGTGAGTTCAACAATCTCTGCATTTCGGCGATGAACAACGAGCACGCGACCAAGATGGTTCAATTGCTGCATCCCTTGTCGCGCCGGTTCTGGTACAGCCGCCATGGTCGTGGCGGCGACATCAAGCTCGGCCCCCGGCTGCACGCCCAGGCGGCGCGCGCGGTGGCCGATGGTGATCCGGAGAAGGCCGCCGCCGCGTTTCGGCGAATCAACGACTACATGGAAAGCTTCATCAAGGCGAGCATGTACGACTAACCGTCGGTTGCCCGGCTTCGAGGCGGTGTGCGGGCGCCACCATGTGGCGCTTGCGCGGGGTGGGGCGCGGTGGCAGTGTCCGGCGATATGAACCCGACGACATCCAACAACACGCCCGACGACCTGCTCCGGGATATCTGGTACTTCGCGATGCCCTCCGCGTCGTTGGAGGCCGGACGGCTGGTCGCGCGCACCTTGCTGGGTGAACCGGTTGTTTTCGGTCGGGCCAAGGACGGCACCGTCTTCGCGCTGCGCGATATCTGCCCGCATCGTGGCATACCCCTGAGCGACGGTCGGATGATCGGCGGCGAAGTCGAGTGCTGCTATCATGGCTGGCGTTTCGGCGCCGATGGTGTCTGCACGGCGATCCCCTCTCTGGTCGAGGGTCAGGACATGGATATCTCACGGATCCGGGTGCGCCGTTATCCGATCAGCGAGGCCCAGGGCTGTATCTGGATCTTCATGGCGAGCAATGCCGCGAGCGATCCGCCACCGGCCCCCTTGCTGCCGGAGATCGCCGACCAACCACGCCTGATCGAGACCTTGGAGTTTCCCTGTCACGTGGACCACGCCGTCGTCGGTTTGATGGATCCGGCCCACGGGCCCTTCGTCCATAGGTCATGGTGGTGGCGCTCGCGGCGATCGATCCACGCCAAGGAGAAGCGGTTCGGTCCGTCTGAATACGGGTTCTCGATGCTGCGGCACGCCCCCTCGAGCAATTCCGCCGCCTATCGAATTCTGGGTGGAGAGATGACCACGGAGATCACCTTTCGCCTGCCCGGCATTCGTGTCGAGCATGTCGAGGCTGGTCGCAACGCGCTGGTCGGCTTGACCGCCGCGACTCCGGTAACCGCTGAAAACACCGTGATCCACCAGATGATGTATTGGACGATGCCCTGGCTCTCGGCCCTACGTCCGCTCCTCAGGCCTTTCGTCAGAAAGTTCCTGGGCCAGGACCGCGATATCGTCGTCAAACAGCAACGCGGCCTGCGACATGACCCGTCCCTCCTGCTGATCAATGACGCGGACATGCAGGCGAAATGGTATTACCGCCTGAAAAAGGCGCATGAGCGCTCCATCAACGACGGTAGCGAATTCGAGAACCCGGTGCGTGAAACCACGCTGCGTTGGCGTAGCTGAGGCGGCGGCGGGTGAGTTATCTTCGGTTCGTTGCCGGCAATATACGTTTTCTCGGTTTCGGCTATCTGATCGCCTTCATGTCGACCTTCGGTCAGACATTCTACATCGCCATGTACAGCGGTCAGCTGCGCGAGGCGTTTTCGCTCAGCCACGGGGATTTCGGAAATATCTACGCCGCCGGCACAGTGACCAGCGGGCTGTTGCTGATCTGGGCCGGCAAGCTGATCGACAAGGTGGATTTGCGTCTTTACGCGGTTCTGTTGTGTGTGGGGATGGCGGGGGCGTGCCTCGTCATGTCGCTCACCCAGAATTGGTGGATGCTCGCCCTGGCGATCTTTCTTTTGCGGTTCGCCGGTCAAGGCTTGATGAGCCAGGCGGCCACGGTGACCATGGCGCGCTATTTCGACGAATTCACGCGGGGACGAGCGGTGTCTCTCGCGGCGCTCGGTTTTCCGAGCGGGCAGGCGGTGTTTCCGGCGATGTCGGTCAAGGTCTTGGCGATCTTCGACTGGCGTGATGTCTGGCTGACCAGCGCCCTGGTGGTTCTGCTCGCGGTCCCGCCGCTATTGCTGTGGTTGCTCAAGGGGCATGGCGTCCGGCACCAGGCCTTTCTCGAGCGTACCATCGGTCTGAAGGATCGGGTCGCGGACACGGCGCGCCGGCAATGGACACGCGGTCAGGTGATGCGTGACCCGCGGTTCTTTCTCTCGATGTCCGCGATGATGGCCTCGGCCTTCATCATAACCGGTCTCAATCTGCACCAGGTACATCTGGTTGAAAGCAAGGGCTGGGATCTGACGATCTATGCCTCGTCCTTCTTCATTTACGCGATCTGCCAGGTCGGCATGGCGATGATTGCCGGCATGTTGGTCGACCGCTACGGCGCGCGTTTCCTGGCGCCGTTTTATCTTTTGCCCTTGATGGGGGCTTGCGTGGTGATCGCGGTCTTCGACACGCAAGCCTCGGTCTTCGCCTTCATGGTGCTCGCGGGAACATCCGGGGGCGCCGGCGCGACAATCGTCTCCACGATCTGGGCGGAACTATACGGCGTTCTCCATCTCGGCTCGATCCGGGCGATGGTCGCCGGTATTCAGGTGATCTCCAGCGCCCTCGGCCCCGCCGTGTTCGGTTGGTTCATCGATGCCGGGATCAGCATCGAGGCGATATCGGCGGCCTGCGGGATATACGCTTTCGGCGCCGGCGTGATGCTGGCGGCGTTGTTCAGACCGGGACTGATCCTGTTCTGGCGGCCCTAACCAAAGACGCCCTCTTCCTTCAAGGCGGCGAGCGCGGCGTCGTTCAGGCCGAGCCAGTCGTCCATCACCGCGTCGGTATGCTCGCCTAAAACCGGAGAGGATTTCAGGCGAATGGCCGAGCCGTCGACCCGAACCGGCCAGGCGGGCATCTTGAAGGGTTTGTGGATCGGGTGATGCATGGTTTGCATCACACCGCGCTCCTCGAAGGTGGCGTCGTTGTTGAGCTCATCCGTGTCCAGTACCGCGCCCGCCGGAATGCCCGCCGCGCCGATTTTCTCCATCGCCTCGAACTTGCCCTGACCGCGGGTCCAGGCGGCGATGATCTCGTCCACCTCGTCAATCCGTTCCACCCGGTCCGCCGGCGTGGCATAGCGCTCATCGCCGATAAGATCCTCGCGGCCGATGACCGTCAGCAAACGGTCCCAATGCTCGGGATTGGCGCGGCTGGTCATGACATAGATCCAGTCGTTGGGCCCGCCCGGCGCGCAGGGATAGAGACCCATCGGCGCGTTGGTGATGCCCGGGACCCGGCTGCCGCCACGCTGCGCCGCCATGCCGGTCCGCCCCTGGGTGGCGAAGTTGACCCGCATGTAATGCAGCATCGCGTCCTGCATCGCGACCTGAAGCTTGTGGCCTTCGCCGGTTTCCTTGCGCTTGAACAGCGCGCCCAGAATGGTGATCGCCATCAGCATGCCGGTTCCGGTATCGCCGATGGTGATGCCTGGCCGGGTCGGCGGCCCGTCCGCCTCGCCGGTGACGCTGAAGGTGCCGCCGCAGGCTTGGGCGATCATGTCGAAGGCGAGGTTCTTCTCGAACGGGCTGCCCTCGCCGAAACCCTTGACCTGGGCGTAGATGATTCCGGGATTGATCTCCTTGACCACGTCGTAGGACAGGCCCAGCCGCTCGATCGCGCCCGGCGCGAAGTTCTCTATCATCACGTCGGCCTCGCGGATCATGTCCTTGACCAGATCCAGACCCTTGGGCGACTTGAGGTTGAGGGTCACCGATTTCTTGTTCGCGTTGAACATGTGGAAGTAATAGGGATCGTCGTCCGGCTGGTTCGGACGCAGGCGCCGCCCGGGGTCGCCACGGTTGGGGTTCTCGATCTTCACCACGTCTGCGCCGAGCCAGGCCAGGGTTTCGGTGCAGGAGGGGCCCGCCTCGAACTGGCTGAAATCGACGACTTTTATGCCTTGCAGAAACCCTGGGTCGATAAGGTTGGGGGCCATGTTTCTTTCTCCCTTGAAAGACCGTGTCCGGTCTAGGCGGCGTCCCGGAAATACTCGGCCATGGCGCCGACCGTTGTGTTGATATCCGCCTCGCTGATGTCGCGATGCACCACGAGACGGAAGGTCGGGGGGCGTCCGCCGATCTTGACGCCGCGCGATTCCATATGCGCCTTCAAGCCGTCGCGATGCGCGCCGTCGACCTGGATAAACACCATGTTGGTGTTGGCGCCTTGGGGCTCGGTGGTGATTTCCGGAATCTGCGCCAGCTCCGAGGCCAGCCGCGCGGCGAGGCGATGATCGTCGGCCAGGCGGTCGACCTGCTCGCGCACGGCCACCAGACCACAGGCCGCGAGAATGCCGGCCTGACGCATGCCGCCGCCCAGCATCTTGCGGGCGCGCCGGGCTTCCTGGATGAAATCCGCCTTGCCGACAAGCACCGAGCCGACGGGGGCGCCGAGGCCCTTGGAAAGGCATAGCGACACGGTATCAAAGCCCTTGGTCAGGTCCTTGGGCGAGCAGGCATTGGCGATCGCCGCGTTCATCAACCGGGCGCCGTCGAGATGACAGGCAAGGCCGTTCGCCTTGGCCAGCGCCGTCGCCCGGCTCATGTAATCCGGCGACAGCGACTTGCCGTTATGGGTGTTCTCGAAACAGATCAGCTTGGTGCGCGGGAAATGCATGTCCTCGGACTTGATCCGGGACTCCACGACCGCGAGATCGACGGACCCGTCGTCAAGCACCGGCACGGTCTGCGGAATGATGCCGCCCAGAGCCGCGGTTCCGACCGCCTCGGCGCGATAGACATGATAGGCCTCGCCGATGATGTATTCCTCGCCGCGGCCGCAATGGGTGAGGACGGCGGCGAAATTCGATTGCGTGCCCGAGGTGACGTACATGCCGGCCTCGAAACCCAGCATATCGGCGACGGTTTCCTCCAATTCGTTGATTGTCGGATCATCGCCATAGACATCGTCACCGACCTCGGCGGCGGCCATGGCTTCATACATCCGGGGCGACGGCTTGGTGACCGTGTCGCTGCGCAGGTCGATCATGTGAAATTCCTCGAAGGAGCGGGAATGAGCCCGATGATTGTGATCGGGGTCGGGGTAGCGGTCAATCAGATGTGCGGTATAGGGGACCCATCAATAAATCCCTTTCGTTGTCGGCCCGGCGAAGGTCGGCAAAATAGACAAGGGCTTGTGGCGAGAAAATCGCCCGTGTCGCCAATCTTGGACTATTCCGATGTCCCTTGGGCTCAAAGGGTCGCGGCAAAAGCCCTGGTCTTCAGCGGGGCGACGGATGTTCAGTAATCCCCGAAGCTTGGATCGCCGGCTCAGCCGAGGAAGGAGCCGCCGTTCACGTGAATCGTCTGACCGGTGACGAAACCGCCATTCGGTCCGACGAGATGGCGGACCATGGCGGCGATCTCGTCGACCGTTCCCATTCTGCCGATTGGAATGTTCGGACCGGCCGGCCCGCTCGGTCGGGCGCCCGCCGAGGCACCGCGGACCGTGTCGATCGCGCCCGGCGCGACGCAGTTGCAGGTAATGCCGTGCGGCGCGAGTTCCCGTGATAGCGCGCGGATCAGTCCCTCGAGGCCCGCTTTCGACGCGGAGACGTGACAGCGGTTCAGGGTTCCGACCCTATGCGAGATACCGGATAGGGCGACGATCGATCCACCGCCGCGCTCAACCATCAGGGGGGCGGTCGCGCGGGCGAGAATGAAAGCGCCGTCAAGGGCCACCGACAGGATTTCCCGCCATTCCTCGTAACCCATCTCCAGAAACGGCGTCTGACGGCGCAGCCCGGCATTGCTGACGAGGATGTCGATGCCGCCGAATGCCGCCTTCGCCTTCTCGACCATGCGCGCCACGGCGTCGGGATCCGATACGTCGGCGATATGACCGATCGCGGTTCCTCCGGCCTCGGTGATGGCTTGCACGGTCTCCTCGACCGCTGCCTCGTTCGCCCGTCCGTTGACAATGATCTTGGCTCCGTCTCCGGCAAGGGTAAGCGCGATCTCGCGTCCGATGTTCTGTCCGGCGCCCGTGACGAGCGCGACTTTTCCCTCCAACGGGCGGTCGGTCATGGTTTTCTCCATATCTCTCAATCGCGACGCAAAGAGCGCCTAGACGGGCCGCTCGCCGGCGAAGGTGGTGCGCCACAACAAACGCCGCTGTCCGTCATAGTCGTTCAGCGCGTAATGCATGGTCATGCGGTTGTCCCAAATCGCCACCGAGCCCTTGGCCCAGCGGAACCGGCAGGTAATGTCCGGACGCGTGGCGTGGCGATACAGACGGGACAGGAGATGCCTTGCGTCATCCGACTCCATGCCCTCGATGCCGACGGTATAGATCGGGTTGACGAACAGGCCCTTGCGTCCGCTGCGGGGATGGGTGCGCACGATCGGGTGCAGGCGTTCCCGGTCGGCGTCCGGGTCGCCCCGGGTCATGCCGATGGAGGTGCTGAGCTTGTCCTTGAATTTCGGCGGCGACTTGGCGCCGTAG
>Ga0181579_10000342_pt1 | contig 36456 bp, 31 predicted proteins | sample 071ome_24_FD_132996 | JGI IMG/M metagenome (GOLD analysis project Ga0181579, IMG submission 132996) | Coastal salt marsh microbial communities from the Groves Creek Marsh, Skidaway Island, Georgia - 071402CT metaG (megahit assembly) | ecosystem: Environmental > Aquatic > Marine > Intertidal...
CACCGTTATCAAGGGCGGAACCGTGGAGCTCGAAGATCCGGAATCCTTGGTCGAAATCGAATATATAACGCCATTACGCCGAAGCTTTTCATTACATATCGTTCAAGCGTTGTCAGACCGTGATAACGAAGAAATGCAAATCGTAATATTTTTACGCGAAACGACGGCCGATAAACGTGCCGAGCAAATGCGCGTTGATTTTGTCACGAATGTCAGCCATGAGCTTCGCTCGCCGTTATCCGCCCTCGTGGGTTTTATCGAGACGTTGCAAGATGCCGCGAAAGATGACCGGGAAGCGCAACAACGGTTTTTAGAGATTATGTCCCGTGAAGCCGGCCGGATGTCACGGTTGGTTGAGGATTTGTTATCGTTATCCAGCGTCGAAATGAACGAACACGTTCGTCCCCGGGACAGTGTGGAAATAACGAAAATCGTCAATAGCGTCATTGAATCATTGTCGGTTCGGGCGGCGGAAAAAAGCCTTGAGCTTAAATTGGAAACTGAAGAATTACTGCCGCCGGTCGTTGGTGACAGTGATCAATTAACACAAGTCGTACAAAATTTAATCGATAATGCAATCAAGTACGGCGGACATGATTCAACAATTGAAATCAAGGTTGATACGACCGAACGTGTTCCTCAAACCGGTGGCCCCGGCCTTAAAATCTCTGTCCGGGATTTCGGTGATGGTATTCCCGAGGAGCAAATCACGCGCTTAACAGAACGGTTTTACCGTATCGATAAGGCGCGTTCACGCAACCTGGGCGGTACGGGTTTAGGACTGGCAATCGTCAAACACATTATGAACCGGCACCGTGGCAATCTTGAAATTCAAAGCACCGAAGGTGAGGGCAGCACGTTTTCCATCTTTTTGCCGGTGAAAACAGGCCAAAACCCTTCCGGCGGTGCTTAGGCGGCGACCCTCTCTCTCTCTCGTCAGCGGCATCATCAAAAGCCAGAAACCATCCTCAAACGATTAAGTCAGGCCGATAAAATGTGACAGCCGTCATTAAACGGTAACATTCTTGTCATAAAGGGTTCTCCGACCCTTCGTAGGTTCCGCTCGCAGGTTTTATCCAAGACCGCCGGTTGGAATGCCCATGATTTTGAAGCTTTTTTGGGTTTGCCGAGAGATTAAATGTTTGTTGGAGATGTTAATGATGAAAAAAACTTTTGTGACCGCGGTGGCGTTGGCGACGCTTGCCTTCATGGGCGCAGCCGAAGCTCGTGACCAAATCCGCATTGTTGGCTCGTCAACGGTTTATCCGTTTGCGACGGTTGTTGCCGAACAGTTCGGTAAATCGACAAAATTCAAAACCCCGGTTGTCGAGAGCACGGGCTCAGGCGGTGGTTTAAAACTGTTTTGTGCTGGTGTCGGCGTCAAACATCCGGACATCACCAACGTTTCGCGGAAAATCAAAAAATCCGAAATTAAGCGTTGCGCTAATCATGGCGTGAACAGCATCACGGAAGTCAAAGTCGGCTATGACGGTATCGTCATGGCAAACTCGAAAGCTTCCAAGCAATTGAATCTGACAAAAAAGCAAATCTTCCTGGCGTTGGCCAAAAAAGTGCCGGCCGGTGAAGGAAAGCTGGTCGACAACCCTTACAAAAAATGGAGCGATATCGATAAATCGTTGCCGAATATCAAGATCGAAGTTCTTGGTCCGCCGCCGACCTCCGGTACGCGGGATGCTTTTGTTGAGCTTGCCATGGAAGGCGGCTGCAAAAAGTTCAAATGGATCAAGGCCATGAGGAAAAAGAATAAGAAGAAATATAAAGCGTTGTGCCACGGCATTCGCGAAGACGGTGCTTTTATCGAAGCCGGTGAAAATGACGCTCTGATCGTGAAAAAACTCGAAGCCAACCCAAATGCTTTCGGTGTCTTCGGTTACAGTTTTCTTGATCAAAATGCAGACAAAGTTCAAGGCAGCAAGATCAACGGTGTCGCGCTGACGTTTGAAAACATTTCTTCCGGTAAGTATGGGGTATCCCGTCCGTTGTACTTCTATGTGAAGAATGCGCACGTCGGCAAAATCCCCGGTATCAAAGGATATCTTAAAGAGTTCACGAGCGAAAAAGCTTGGGGGCCGGACGGATACTTGACCGACAAAGGTCTCATCCCGATGCCTGATTCGGAACGGAAAAAATTCCGGGCCGATGCAAAAGCAAACAAGATGAACCTGATGTAATCTCCCGAATATGGTTGCCTGGTTACCGCGCTGCGGTGCCGGGTAGCCTATTTTCATGGAATTCAAAAAGATAAAACAAAAACTAAAAAATCAAGTCAGCGTCAAATTCAAACAGAAAATAAGCGTCAATAAAATCAATTCATTAAATTTATAAGAAGTTAGTACTCCGGTCCATGCCGCTATCAATCATCCTTGGAACGTTAGTCATCTTAACCCTGATCGGGTTTTATATGGGCCGGTCACGGGCCGTGGCCAGTTCGTCGGGCGATATTCGAATCCTTCACTCTTTGCCCGGTTATTACGGTTACTTCGTTGCCATTTGGTGTGGTGTTCCGGCTTTGCTCGTTGCAGCCGGTTGGCTGGCGTTCGAGCCGCAGATTGTACAAGGCCTGCTGATTTCAAGCCTGCCGGAAGATGTCCAGAAGTTAAGCGATAACCGGCTCAAACTCGTATTAAACGATATTATGAACATTGCCGCCGGCGGGATTGCGAGCAAAAAACCGGATCCCGAAATATTGAAAGCGGCTGAATATTATAACAGTCTTAAAAGTACCGGTTCGGTTGCTTTAGCCGGTGTGATGTTTGCTTTGGCTGTGGCAGGGATTACCTATGCGCGTTCGAAAATCAACCCGGATTTGCGGGCGCGCAACAACGTCGAAAAATTTATCATGGTTATTTTGATTGCGAGTTCAACGATCGCAATTTTGACAACCGTCGGTATTGTTTTTTCTCTGCTATTTGAATCCCTCCGTTTCTTCCAAAAAGTCGCACCAGTCGATTTTCTATTCGGCCTTGAGTGGAGCCCGCAAACGGCGTTGCGCTCCGATCAAGTCGGCAGCACCGGATTGTTCGGTGCCGTGCCGTTGTTTGTCGGGACATTATTGATTTCTTTTATTGCCATGTGTGTCGCAGCACCTGTCGGCTTGTTATCGGCTATTTATATGGCCGAATATGCTCCTTATAAAGTGCGGGCCGCGTTAAAACCGATGCTGGAAATTCTTGCCGGAATCCCGACTGTTGTTTACGGTTTTTTTGCCGCCCTGACAGTGGCGCCGTTTTTCCGCGATCTTGGCGCGAGTGGGGGCATCATGATCTCGTCGGAAAGCGCGCTTGCCGCCGGCGTTGTCATGGGGATCATGATTATTCCGTTTGTTTCCTCGATTGCCGATGATGTCATCACGGCTGTGCCGCAGGCCATGCGTGAAGGGTCCTTAGGCTTGGGCGCGACAAAATCTGAAACGATTAAAAGAGTAATACTGCCGGCGGCGTTGCCTGGTATTGTCGGTGGCTTGCTGCTTGCTGTCTCCCGTGCCATCGGCGAAACCATGATTGTCGTGATGGCTGCCGGTCTTGCGGCCAAGCTATCTGTCAACCCGCTTGAAGCGGTAACCACGGTGACGGTGCAAATTGTCACGCTGCTGGTCGGCGATCAGGAATTCGATAGCGCCAAAACCCTGGCGGCCTTTGCCCTGGGTTTGCTTCTTTTCTGTGTCACGTTGGTTCTCAATATCATCGCATTGACAGTTGTCAATAAGTACCGGGAGCAATATGAGTAGATGAGTGAAACCATTGCTTCAGATACGTTCGCGTTGACCGATATATCCACCCAGAAAGAGGCTACAGCGGAAGCTGTACGCCAAAGTTTGAAGAAGCGCTATTCGGCTGAACGCCGATTTAGGTTCTATGGCGTTATGGCGCTTGTATTTGCGTTTTTGATGCTGGTCGTTTTGTTTGCGACTATTTTTAGCAACGGCTATTCCGCGTTTGTCCAAACCATGATTCGGATCGATGTAAAACTTGATGCCGAAACAATCGATCCGAAAGGAACGCGTGATCCCGCTGTTTTGCTCCGTGCAGGTTATGGTCTGTTGATCAAACAATCTTTGCGTGAAACTTTTCCTGAGGTTCGTTCACGCCGGGATAAGAAAAAACTTTATGGCTTGGTTAGCCAGCTGGGTGCAAACGATGCTTTAAGCGATCTTGTTTTGCAAAACCCGGTCGTCATTGGAAAAACGGTTAGTATTTGGGTGCCGGCATCTGATGACGTCGATATGCTGGTAAAGGGGCACATTTCCCGTGACGTTCCGGAAAAAGAACGCCGGGTTTCAAACAAGGAAATCGCCTGGATCGATACAATCAAGGCGCAGGACAGGCTGAAAACACAATTCAATACAAACTTTTTTATGGCGGGTGATTCGCGAGAACCGGAGATGGCGGGTGTCTGGGGCGCTGCGATGGGGTCTTTGCTGACCCTTGCTGTTACCCTATTGCTGTCGTTTCCACTGGGTGTCTCCGCCGCCGTCTACCTTGAAGAGTCTGCGCCGAAAAACCGTTGGACACAGATCATTGAAGTGAACATCAATAATCTAGCAGCCGTTCCGTCTATTGTATTTGGCTTGCTGGGTCTGGCGGTGCTTCTTAATTTTATGGGCATGCCGCGTTCGGCACCGGTTGTCGGCGGTATCGTTTTAGCCTTGATGACATTGCCGACGGTCATTATTGCCGGCCGTGCGGCCTTAACAAGTGTGCCGCCCTCCATCCGCGAGGCAGCTTTGGGTGTGGGTGCATCACGGGTTCAAACGATATTTCATCATGTTTTACCGCTCGCGATGCCGGGGATTCTAACCGGATCAATCATTGGTATGGCGCGCGCGCTCGGTGAAACGGCGCCGCTCTTGATGATCGGTATGGTTGCGTTTATCGCAGACATTCCACAAGGGTTCACGGATCCGGCGACTGTGTTGCCGGTTCAGGTTTATCTTTGGGCCGATAGCCCGGAACGGGCTTTTGTCGAAAAGACGTCGGCAGCCATTATTGTCCTATTGGTGTTTCTTGTAACCATGAATGCCCTTGCCGTGTGGCTACGGCAAAAATTTGAAAATCGGTGGTAATATGACAATGACGGCAACGGCCACAGTGGCCGAAACAAAATACCCTAAATCGGATGCAGAAGACGTGCGGACGAAATTCTCAGCGCGCGATGTTAGTGTTTTTTACGGTGAAAAGCAGGCCTTGTTCGATGTTGCGCTTGATGTCCCCCGCCACCAAGTAACGGCTTTGATTGGGCCTTCAGGATGTGGAAAGTCAACCTTTTTACGGTGCCTCAATCGGATGAACGATACGATTCCGATTTGCCGTGTAACAGGTGATATCCGTCTTGATGATAACAATATTTACGCCCCCGACATTGATGTCGTTTATCTCCGCGCGCGCGTCGGCATGGTGTTTCAAAAACCAAACCCGTTTCCTAAATCGATCTTTGAAAATATTGCATACGGACCGCGTATTCATGGCATTGCGATGGATAAGAATGATCTCGACAAGATTGTGCAAACCAGCCTCGAGAAAGCGGGTCTCTGGAACGAAGTCAAAGACCGGCTCGGTGAACCGGGGACGGGCCTTTCGGGCGGTCAGCAGCAGCGGTTGTGCATTGCCCGGGCTATTGCCGTTCAGCCCGAGGTCATTCTGATGGATGAGCCGTGTTCAGCGCTCGATCCGATTGCAACGGCGAAAATCGAAGAATTGATTGATGAGCTTCGTAGCAATTATACGATCGTAATCGTCACGCACAATATGCAGCAAGCAGCACGTGTGTCTCAACAAACGGCATTTTTCCATCTTGGGTACCTGGTTGAGCATAGCACCACGGAACAAATTTTCACGAATCCGGACGATCAACGAACTCAGGATTATATCACGGGCCGATTTGGATAAGGCGATTGAGCAAAGGTAACCATCATGGCGAAAGCGCAGCAACATACCGTTAAGTCTTTCGATGAGGAGCTCAACCAGCTCGAAAATGTTTTGGTTGAAATGGGTGGGCTTGCCGAAGTTCAGCTCGATAACGCACTCGATGCCTTGGTTCGGCGTGACGAAGAGCGCGCGGAGAGAATTATCGCCGCCGATAAAAAAATTGATGAACTCGAACGCGATGTGGACAATCGGGTGATGCGTGTTTTGGCGTTGCGCCAACCGATGGCCGATGACCTGCGGGCCGTTGTCACGGCCCTGAAGACGGCGAGCATCATCGAACGGATCGGCGATTACGCCCGAAACGTCGCCAAGCGTACGGCGGTGATTTCACAGAACCCGCCGCCCGGCACAATCCAATCCATCGCGCGGATGGGAAATATGGTGCAGGGCATGATCAAGGACGTACTGGACGCATATGTTTCGCGTGATGTTCAAAAAGCGAACGATGTTCTGGTTCTCGATGAACGGGTCGACCTTTTGTATAACAGCTTGTTTCGTGAATTTCTGACCTACATGATGGAAGACCCGCGCAATATTGCCGCGTGCACGCACCTGCTGTTTGCCGCAAAAATTTTGGAACGGATTGGCGACCATGCGACCAATATTGCCGAAAATGTTCATTTTCTCGTTAGCGGTGAAATTCCCGAGGATCGGCCCAAGGGGCAGCAGTCCATTTATGAGGTCGAAGACTCATAAGATTTTGCTTGTTTGAAGGAGGGTGGCAACGTGAAACCGGTTATCTTAATTGTTGAAGATGATCCCGCACTCGTAGAATTGGTTAAATACAATCTTGAGAAGGAAGGATACGCAACGGCTGTTGCGACCGACGGCGAATCGGCGTTAACGCTGGTTGAAGAAGAAGATCCTGTCATGATTGTACTCGATTGGATGCTGCCGAAACTGTCCGGCATTGAAGTTTGCCACCGGCTGCGTCAGCGTCCCAGCACGACAACATTACCCATCATTATGCTGACGGCTCGTGGTGAAGAAGACGACCGCATTAAAGGCCTCGAAAGCGGGGCCGACGATTACATCGTGAAGCCGTTCTCGCCGTCTGAATTAACGGCGCGTGTGCGGGCCGTATTGCGCCGCTCCCGTCCTGAGTTAACCGAAGAAGTGCTGCGCTTTGAAGGAATCGAAATGGATCTCGTCACGTATCGCGTTAAGCGTAATAATCGGAATTTGCATTTGGCGCCTACGGAATACCGCCTGTTAAGAGTCTTGCTCGAGCGTCCCGGCCGGGTGTTTTCACGCGAACAGCTGTTGGACCAGGCCTGGGGCCGCGATATCTACGTCGAGCAGCGAACCGTCGATGTACATGTCCGCCGGCTGAGAAAGGCCATCAACGGGACTGGTGAGCCGGATCTCATTCGCACCGTGCGCGGCGCAGGGTATGCCCTCGATAACGTGAACATGTAATATGTAGCGGTAAGTGCCAAACTCGGTACTGCGACGTTTAAATTTCATTTGATGAATGGACCTTTTGACGGCATCCCGTCAAAACAGGTAGGGTGTTTAAAACCTTATCGTCGGGATACGGCATGACCGCGAAGCATTTCCACATCAGCAAAGCCCTCATGCGAGTGCGCCGGGTGGTGCGTAATGACCAGTTGATATTGTCCATTTTGGCGATGGTCGTCGGTTCCGCCGTCGGCGGGGCGGTCATTTTATTTCGTGAGGGCATTGATTTATTTCAAAAATTATTTTTTCAGTCCAGCCCCGAAGCGCTTAATCTCGCGGCGGCCGCATTGCCGTGGTGGCAAGTCATGCTGGTGCCCACGGCCGGCGGTTTGTTGGTCGGCTTATTCGTTTATCATTTTATGCCTGATCGGCGCCCCCATGGACTGGCGGATGCAATTGAAGCGAGCGCTTTGCGCGGCGGCAGAATGTCCGGCACGGCCGGCCTTAAGGCGGCATTCGTCAGTGCGCTTTCGATCGGTGCCGGCGCTTCGGTCGGCCGTGAAGGCCCGGCCGTCCATTTAGGTGCATCTCTCGGTGGCTGGCTGTCAAAGCGTCTGCATCTGACCCGATCCTTATCGCGCACGTTATTAGGCTGTGGTGCCGCCGCCGCCGTCGCGGCATCGTTTAATGCACCGTTGGCCGGTGCGCTGTTCGCCAACGAAGTCGTGATCGGCCATTACGCCTTACGCACCTTTGCGCCTGTCGTGATTGCGAGCGTCACCGGCACGGCGATCTCACGTATTTATTTCGGCGCGTACCCGGCGTTTGTCATTGAGAAAAACGTGATTGCATCATTGTGGGAATTTCCCGCCTTCGTCGGCCTCGGGATCATCGGCGGCATTGTTGCCATCATCCTCATTCGCGGGATCGGTGTTGCCGGCAACTTGTCTGAAAAAGTTCCCGGACCGGTTTGGCTGCGTCCCGCTGTCGCGGGGCTCATGGTTGGCGCCATTGCCATCGTGTTTCCGCAAGTCATGGGCGTCGGTTACGGCGCTACGTCACAAGCACTCGGCGGCCATCTGCTTTTGTGGGTTTTGATCGGGGTCGCGGTTGCAAAAATTCTGGCAACGTCTCTGAGCTTAGGTTTCGGTTTCGGCGGCGGTATTTTCAGCCCGTCCTTGATGATCGGTGCTATGGTTGGCGGCGCTTACGGCATGATTGCCACGCAAATCTTTCCGGAATATTCCTCCGGTTCAGGGGTGTACACGATCATTGGGATGGGCGCAGTCGCATCGGCCGTGCTGGGCGCCCCGATTTCGACCACGTTGATTGTGTTTGAGATGACCGGCGATTGGGAGCTTACGACCGCTGTCGTGATCTCCGTGGTGGTTGCATCCGTTGTGACGCAGCAAATCTTCGGTAAAACATTCTTCATTTGGCAGCTCGAAAAACGGGGTCTCGATATTCAGGGCGGTTTGGAGGCCGTCCATCTTCGCTCGGTCCGGGTCATCCAAGTGATGTCGCAGGATAGCGAAGTGGTATCGGTTAAGACAAAGCTGCAGGGCGTTCGCGAACATTTACAGCGATCTCGGCTCGGCCAACTCTTTGTTTTGCAAGATGATGAATTGGTCGGCACCGTAACGCTTGCCGATCTTCGAGAAATGGCGTTCGACCATGAATTCGATCACCTTGTCAATGCGAGCGATGTTGCCCGTGCCCATCCGCCAGTGTTGTCCGCCGATGATGACCTCGCAACGGCATTAAAAATGATGCATGACACGGGTGAGGAACACATAGCCGTCGTGAAGGATACGAAGTCGATGAAATTTCTCGGCTGTGTGCATGAGCGCGATGTGATGGAGTCGTATAACAATGCGCTCATCGAAAGCCGCCGGGAAGAGCGTGGCGTCTAAATTATTTCCTGAACTTAATTTTGTATGACTCGTATCGGCTTTGGGATTTTACATCGACCCGGCGGACACGAAGGTCGCCTTTTGCTTCCGTGACAATATCCAGCGGGATGTTGACGCCGGCGTCACCGCGGGCCCAAACTTGCCGGAACAGTGCCTCCATGGATTTGACCGGTTTGCCGCCGACACCGACGATGACATCGCCGGGTTTGATACCCGCGCTTTCGGCGGGGCCATTTTTGGCGATGCGGACGACACGGACTTTGCCCTCGACTTCATTAATGTGCACGCCGATCCAGGGGCGCTCAGGCCCGGACGGACGGCCCCGGTTCATGAGGTCGAGCATCACGTTTTTAAAGGCATTGACCGGGACAAACATGTTGCCGGGCAGTTGGACGTGTGGGGCGATGGCATCGTTGACAAACATCGACCCGATGCCCTGAACCTCACCGCCTTCGCCGAACAAAACGGCGCCGACATAATTATCATGCGGCGGGGAAATATAGATAGCGTCATCGACCACGTATTCCCAATAGCCGGCGTAAGACCGGCGTGAGACGACCTGTGACGCGCTGACCGGTGGCATGCCGGCGTGGCTGACGATCATCACACGGCTGCCGGGTTTCAGTTTTTTTGAATTGCCGATGTTGACGGGCTTTAGCTTTAGAGATTGTGTCGCTTTGATCAAACTCAAACCGGAATCACTATCATAGCCGATTAGTTTAGCCGGAATTTTTTTGCCGCCTGGTCGGACAATTTCGATTTTATTTGCTTCAAGGACCAGATAACCGACAGTCAGGATTAAACCGGATGAATCAATGAGAACGCCGCTGCCTTCGCGTTCGGTGCCCAGCGTTTTTGCTGATAATGCGTCCTTTGGAATTTTGGTATGAATGCCGACAACGGCGCGTAAGATTGTCGAAATGGAAGCTTGTCGATTTGCTTCTGTTTTTTCCTGTGCAAAACCGTTTGCCGGCGCCATGACGACGACGGCAGCCGGGATCAGCAGAAACAACATGGCCGTGATATAAGAGGCCTGCGTTATCGTTGATACATTCTTCATCGGGATCGTTGTCTCATCGTGGGAAAAATTCACGGTAATCATACCATTCTGTCTAGGCCTTTAAAATAATTCCGTCAGAAATTTGGTCATGATTTTGCCTTATTTTTACTTTAGTCATATTAGCAAGCGGGGGCTTGAAGGCGGCAGAAGATTATGTTTTTCCAAAAACACTTATTGGCGGCTGTCATGGCGCTCGTGTGTTTCAACGGGCCCGCAGGCGCCATTACATTTGACGAGGCCCGGCACTTGCTGGCGCGAACGGGGTTTGGCGTTGCCGAGCCAGAAAAAATCAAAACTTTGCAGCCGTTGAGTTACGAGGCTGCCGTCGAGGCTTTGTTAAATCAGGTTCGAACGCGTCCCAATAATGTGCCGCCGCCGGGTATTCTGTCTTTGCGCCCGCCCGGTAAACAACAGCGCCGAAGTTGGTCACGGGAAGAAAAGAAAGCGTTTCGAAAAAAACGCCGCAAGCACGGTCAGGCATTAAAAGCCTGGTGGCTGAGGGAAATGATGATCACGGGCTCGCCCTTGACCGAACGATTGGTTTTATTCTGGCACAACCATTTCACATCGTCTTTGCGTAAAGTGAAATGGCCGCAATTGATGTATCGGCAGAATGAACTATTCAGACAACATGCGGCGGGAAATTTTGCAACGTTATTACGGGCTGTCGTGATCGATCCGGCGATGTTGGTTTATCTCGACGGTCGGGCCAACCGGGTTGGCAAACCGAATGAAAATTTTGCCCGTGAGTTGTTGGAGTTGATTACGCTTGGCGAAGGTCAGGGCTACACCGAAACGGACATCCGTGAAGCGGCCCGGGCATTAACCGGCTGGCGGTTGCGCCAACGCGACGGCACCGTGAAATTTATTTCCCGGCGCCATGATACGGGGTCTAAAACGTTTCTCAATCAACGGGGCCGTTTCCGGGAAGCCGATATCATCACGATTCTATTGGAGCAGCCGCGCCTCGCCGAACATATTACCGAAAAGTTATGGCGGGCATTCGTTTCCTATACAATCGATCAACAAACGGTTCGCCGTTTAGCTCGAACGTTTCGTCAGTCCGGCTATCGTATGCGGCCGCTTTTGAAAGGCCTTTTCATGAGCAAGGCGTTCCGCGATCCCGCGAACCGCGGCACATTGATCAAGTCACCGGTCGATCTCGTCGTTGGCGCCGTCAGGCTATTGGACTTGCGTATGCATAATGCGAAACCGCTCGTCCGTTTCACAAAACGCCTTGGTCAGGATTTATTCGATCCACCGAATGTCAAAGGCTGGTCCGGGGGCACGTCGTGGATCACGTCATCTTCGTTACCGGCGCGCCAACAGCTTTTGCGCCGGTTATCACGAGGTGTCGAAGTGGCGTCGCGGCGCGGCCCCAATGCAAGAATGAAAATGGGGAAAGTCGGCATGACGCCGGGGCCGGCCATGCTGGATCCGATCAATGTGCTTGGGAACGGTTCGGCAGCGCAGTTGGCAAAAATTGTTTTGCCCATTCCGCCGGTTAAACAAAGCAATGACGGGGATGGAGCGGCAAATGGTGTTCAATCACTGCGCGCTTTGTTGTTAGATCCCGCGTTTCAGTTGAAGTAAGGCCTGAAACATGACGAGCTTATTGAATAGAAGGAACTTTCTGGCACTTGGCGGCGCCCTGCCGTTGGTCATGGGGCCGCTTAAGACTTGGGCGCAAGTGGGCCGTCCCCGCTGGGACCGTACGCTCATTCTCATCGAGCTGAAAGGCGGCAACGATGGATTGAATTCGTTCATGCCGTACAGCGATCCGAATTATTATCGCATGCGTCCGCGTTTGGCTGTTGAAGATCACAAGGTTATTCGTCTGACGCCGCAACTGGGTCTCCATCCTAACTTGGCGCCGTTTCAATCGATGTGGGAAGGCGGCCATATGGGTATCGTACTGGGCGTTGGTTATCCGAAACCCAATCTTTCGCATTTTCGGTCCATCGAAATCTGGGATACCGCATCGGATTCTCATAAATATTTGGACGAAGGATGGATTGCACGTATCTTTGCCGATTCCCGGCCACCGGCAACGTTACCCGCTGACGGTGTTATTCTCGGCCGTGATGACGCTGGCCCATTATTCGGAGCAAATTTAAGAACTGTGAGCCTCAAAAATCCGGATAAATTTCTCAAACAAACCCGGCATTTGCAAAAAACATCTTCGCCGCAATCGAATCCGTCGCTTGCACATATTTTGTCCGTGCAAAATCAGCTTCATCAAACAGTCGAGAAGTTCCGTGAGCAAAATTTCCAAACCGCCAATCCGGGGGCCGATTTTCCGAAACATACGCTCGGCCGGCAGTTGAAAACAGCGGCACAACTACTCGCGAGCGGGCTGTCGCTGCCGGTCATCAAAGTCAGTCTCGGCGGTTTTGATACCCATGCGAATCAACCGGGGACCCATGCCCGGTTACTGAAACAGTGGGCCGAAGCCGTCACGGCATTTTCAAAAGCGATGCAGGCGCAGGGGCGCTGGCAAAATACAATGATGATGACGTATTCCGAGTTCGGCCGCCGTCCCGCCGAGAACGGCAGCCGTGACACGGACCATGGTACGGCAGCCCCCCATTTCGTGTTTGGTGGTCGGATTCGCGGCGGGTTTTATGGACGCCAGCCATCCTTATCGGCGCTCGAGGGAAAGAATCTGGCCCATCATGTTCACTTTCGTCGGCTTTATGCGACGGCGGCACAGGAATGGCTGGGTTTGCCGGCCCGCAGCTTAGCCGCCCGTCCGCTCGGTTTGGTGACATAAAAGATTCTTTTTACCCGTATCCCGGTGCCGCCGGTGCGCCGGATGCTGGCGCGTGGTATAAGAATCGAATGTCCGATCCTTTCGCCTTAACGGAACCGTCTCAAGAATCCGTCCCCAACACTGAACCGGCACCTATGCCGGACGCTCCAGTCTATCTTGACCAGCTGAACGATGCGCAGCGTGAGGCCGTGTTGACGACGGACGGACCGGTTTTGGTTTTAGCAGGTGCGGGTACAGGTAAAACACGCGTCCTGACAACGCGGCTCGCGCATATCTTAATCCAAGGCCACGCCCGGCCGTGGGAAGTGTTGGCGGTAACGTTTACCAACCGCGCGGCGCGGCAAATGCAGGACCGGGTGATGTCCCTGTTGCGCCGGCCGACCGAAGGTTGGTGGGTCGGCACGTTTCATGCCATCGGTGCACGCATCTTGCGCAAGCATGCCGAAGCGGTCGGATTAAGGAGCAACTTTACGATCCTCGATACCGACGATCAGGTGCGTTTACTTAAACAATTGCTGCAAGCAGAGAACATCGACGAGAAACGGTGGCCGGCGCGTGTGTTGGTCAACATCATCCAACGCTGGAAGGATCGGGGTCTGACACCGGAAAATGTGTCGGACGCGGATGGCGATGAGTTCGCCAACGGCAAGGCGATCGAACTTTATAAAACCTATCAGGAACGGTTGAAGACTTTGAACGCGGCGGACTTCGGCGATCTCTTGCTGCATAACTTAACGATCTTTCAAAATCATCCTGATATTCTCAAACAGTATCAGGCGAAGTTTCGATACATCCTGGTCGATGAGTACCAGGACACCAATGTTTCGCAGTATTTATGGCTGCGCCTGCTCGCTCAGGATCATAAAAACATTTGCTGTGTCGGTGATGACGACCAATCGATTTATTCCTGGCGCGGTGCCGAGGTTGGCAACATCTTGCGTTTTGAAGACGATTTTCCCGGCGCCGCCGTCGTCCGGCTCGAGTGCAATTACCGCTCGACGCCGCATATCCTGGCCGCCGCCTCGGGGCTGATCGCCCATAATGAAGGCCGTCTCGGTAAAACGCTGTGGACCGAAACCAATGACGGCGAGAAAGTCCGTATCAAAGGCGTATGGGACGGTGAAGAAGAAGCCCGCTTCGTCGGTGAGGAAATTGAGGCCCTGCACGCGAAAAAACATCCGCTGAACAACATCGCGGTATTGGTGCGCGCCGGGTTTCAAACCCGCGAGTTCGAAGAACGGTTGATCACGCTGGGCGTTCCCTACAGGGTCGTCGGCGGGCCGCGTTTTTATGAGCGCCAGGAAATCCGCGACGCAGTCGCTTATTTGAGGGTTATCGCACAGCCGGCCGATGATTTGGCCTTCGAGCGCATTATTAATGTGCCGAAACGCGGTCTTGGCCAGGTCACTTTGCAAACGCTTCATGTGCTAGCCCGCTCGCAAGGCGATCCGTTGACCGTGGCGGCGGCTAAGTTGATTGAAACCGATGAATTAAAACCGAAAGCACGAAACAGTTTGCGCGAGGTGGTTACGGATTTCAGCCGCTGGCGCAGTTTAGCATCGGATATGCCGCCCTCGGAATTGGCCGCAACGGTTTTGGATGAATCCGGTTACACCGAAATGTGGAAAAAATCGAAAGCCCTCGATGCGCCGGGCCGCCTCGATAACCTCAAAGAGTTTATCGTCGCCTTAGAGGAGTTTGAAACGCTCCAGGCGTTTTTAGAGCACGTCAGCCTCGTGATGGAAAACGACGATTCATCCGATATTGATAAAGTCAATTTGATGACCTTACATGCCGCGAAGGGTCTCGAATTCACAACCGTATTCCTACCCGGTTGGGAAGAAGGCTTGTTACCCCATCAGTTGTCTTTGGATGAAGGGGGCACCGCGGGTCTTGAAGAAGAACGGCGCTTAGCCCATGTCGGCCTGACGCGCGCGCGCGAACGCGCGATCGTTTGTTTTGCCGCCAACCGCCGGGTATACGGCAATTGGCAAAGTGCCATTCCATCGCGTTTCATCGATGAGCTGCCGCCGGAAAATGTGCAGGCCGAAGCCGATGCCGGTTTATACGGCTCCGCCGGGCAGGCATCGGGTTCTGGTGGTCTGACGGATGTCACGGCGTCGTTCGGCCAGGGAAACCGGTTCAGCCGCCGGCGAAAAAAGAAACGTCAAATCGAGGACGTGGATTGGGATCAGGACATCGTTCAGCTGCCGGGCCATTACGGTACGGGGCAACGGGTCTTCCATCAAAAATTCGGTTACGGTCGTATTGTGTCTATCGATGGCAATAAACTCGAAATTGAATTCGAGAAAGCCGGCACGAAAAAAGTGATGGATGCGTTCGTGGAGGCGGTGTGAGCGCGGATTCTTGCTGGCAAATTAGCCTGACGGCAACGGCCGGTTCGTTTAAGGCTTTCGAACTCGCGTTGGAGCCGTTCTGTGAAGTCGTTACGTGTTTTCCCGTGAGTGACGAATCCATCTGGCAAGTCACCGGTTTCACCAGAGAAAAACCGCAAAAACAGGTTGTCGAATCGGCTGTATCCATTTTAGCCGCGAGCGTGAACATTCCGGTACCGGTCGTGAAGATTTCCCCGGTGGCGGAACGGGATTGGGAAACGGAATCGTTTGCAAACTTTCCGCCGATCCGTATCGGCCGGTATTATATTTACGGTTCTCATGAAATGGAGCCGCCACTGAGAGGATTCGTGTCGTTATGCCTAAACGCCGGGCCCGCCTTCGGTACGGGCCGCCATGCCAGCACCATGGGCGCCCTTTGGGCGTTGGATGACTTAGCCCGGCGTTATCGTTTCCGCCGGGTTTTGGATATGGGAACCGGATCAGGGATTTTAGCGATGGCCATTGCAAAAACGTGGCGACCAAAAATTTTAGCCAGTGATATCGATCCGCGCGCTATTGCGACATGTATTACCAACATTCACGATAACGGTCTGTCGGATCTGATCCGTCCGATTTGTGCAAACGGTTATGACAATCGGACTATAAACGGGCAGGGCCGGTATGATTTAATTGTCAGTAACATCCTTGCAAACCCGTTGTGCCGGATGGCCGGCGCCTTATCCCGGCATCTCAAGCCCGGCGGGGTGGCGATCCTCGGCGGGTTTGTTACGACCGATTGGCGCCGGGTCGCTACGGCGCATCAAGCACAAGGGTTAACGTTTGTCCGGCGTTATGAAATCGATGAATGGCAAACCCTCGTTCTTAAACGGTCCTGATTTATATTAAATTTCAATCAATTACCCGGTTTGTCATGGGTCGGTTTTCCGCGTTAAACTAACGTCAGGATCGAAGCCGATCTTGCCCCTCTGGGAGTATGCCAACGAATTGACGGCCTCGTAAACAAATGACGGGTGCTGATTTAAACAGGAGAACTCGAATGGTAAATCGTGATCAAGTTTCGCCGGAAGAATGGGAGGCCCGTGTCAATCTTGCCGCATGTTACCGGCTTGTTGATTACTACGGCATGACGGATATGACCGGTACACACATTACCGTACGGGTTCCAGGGTCGAAGGATCAGTTCCTTATCAACGATTCAAATTTATTTTTTGAGGAATGCACCGCTTCAAGCCTGATCAAAATTGATCTCGAAGGGAATGTTCTGGACGGATCAAACGGTCTTGTTAATAAAGCAGGCTATGTGATTCACAGCGCTATTCATTCAGCCCGCCATGATGTTGATTGTGTCCTGCACACGCACACGGTACCGGGTATGGCGGTTTCGGCATTGGAATGCGGTTTGTTACCGTTGTTCCAAACGTCATTCGATTTCCACCTGAAAACATCCCGTCATGAATATGAGGGCGTTGCCGTCGATGAAGACGAAAGAGAACGTCTTGTCGAAGATCTTGGCGATAACATGGCCTTAATTTTGTACAACCATGGTCTTTTGACGTGCGGGCGCAATGTGCCGGAAGCCTTTAGTTTGATGTTCCGCATGAATAAATGCTGCGAAGCGCAACTGATGGCTTTGGCAACGGGCGAGAAGCTCCATGAAGTCGATCCCAAAGTCGCTTATGAAACGTCCATGTTTATGAAAAACCGTAAAACGTTTGTGCATGACCGTTCTTGGGCCGGACATTTGCGCCGTTTGGACCGGTTGGATCCGTCCTATAAGAACTGAGCGGATCTGGTTGTTAACCCTCGAAAGGGAGGATGGCATGTCGGTAAGGGACCAGTGTTCCGAAGCGGAATGGGAAGCACGAGTTGAGTTGGCGGCTTGCGGCCGGTTGCTTGAGTATTTCGGTCTGACGGAGATGACCAACAACCACATTTCGACCCGGGTGCCCGGCGAGAAAAATCATATTTTGGTCAACAGCCATTATTATTTTTTCGAGGAAATCACGGCATCCAATATTTTGAAAATAGACCTCGATGGCAATGTCATCACGGGGCCGAAAGAAGAACTCAGCAATGCCGCGTATGTTCTCCACAGCGGACTTTATAAAGCCAGGCCGGATGTAAATGCCGTTGCCCATACCCACACCAACCCGGGTATGGCAACGTCGGCGAATGAATGCGGGCTGCTACCGATCTTTCAAAACTCTTTCGATTTTTACCGCATGGTGGCATATCACGAGTATGCGGGTAGCGCGTCCGAGTTTGAGGATTCGCAAAAAGTTCTAGAGGATATGGGGCAGAACAAAGCCATGATCATGCACAACCATGGCCTTTTGACCGTGGGTGGGCATGTATCGGAAGCTTTCAACCTGATGTACCGCCTCGATAAATGTTGCCGGGCACAAAATATGGCATTGGCCACGGGACAAAAAATTCATGAAGTCTCGCCGGAAATCAAAGCGAAGACCCATCAGTATAAAGTTAACCGCGGTAATTTCGGCGGCCGGCGTTCCTGGCCCGGGCATCTGCGCCGCTTGGACCGGCTGGACCCGAGTTATAAGCACTAAACCGGTTTTATAGGCAAAACCCGCAAAAGAAATGCGCCGCCTGGGGAGGCGGCGCAAATCCGTGGATCGTATACCGGGGCAGCCCGGTACCGGTAATCTTTAGGCGTTTTTAGAAAATAGCCAGAGAATGATCGCTAAGGCGATCAAGCCAACGACGCCGTTACTGCCGAGCGCTTTAATCAAAGCGATCAGATTGGCGACGATGTCGCTCGTGATGAAGCCGACATTGGCGCCGAACAGCAATTGCAGCACGATGCCAAGCGCGACCAGTAACAGACCAATCTCTGTTAGTTGTACGAGCGTTCTTTTCGCAATTCCAAAAAAGTCCCCCATATTGCCTCCTTATGCATAAGCATACCAAGGTTCCGGCTCGCGGGTGTGGGCCCCAAGAATTCCACATTTAGCCGCAACCGGGCGAAAGTGTCACAAGATATAGTGGTCCCTGTCAAGATTTATTGCCATTATTTGACATAAAACCATTTTGAATCAATGGGTTATAGTTTTAAAACCGGTGAATTGCCGGTAATTTTACCGTTATTTGAGCGTCAGGGAACGGTTAAACGCGGCCGCGCCGTTTTCGAAAAAAATTACGCTTAATCGGAGATTTAGTTCCAAACGGCCTGGGTTTTGGGCGCTTCAACAGGCTCAGCCCGCCGCCGCTCCGCACCATCCCAACTGCCGTTACGCCGCCGCCGATCCGGATGACATGGTCTCGCTCAGGTTGTGGCTTGAATCCAATCGGATTATCACGACACGCCACCGGCGCTTAATGGCAGTGAGTGAAATTAGCGAGCGCATCAGCAGCGGCCGGGGCCCAAAAAACACTGGCGATTTCTTGGTTGAAGTGACGGCCCGGTTGGTGGACCGTATGTCGCCCGTCATCGAAGGGCTTGATGAGTCGGAAGACGAAATTGAAGATATGGTCGTGACGGGTGAATATGAAAATTTACGCTCCGAGCTTGCCAAAATAAGGCGTGAAGCAATCAGCCTTCGTCGGTATCTTTCGCCACAGCGCGAAGCGATGTCGCGACTCCAATCCGAAACGATCGAGTGGCTCAGCGCCGGACAAAAAGCAAGATTGCGGGAAGTTTCGGACCGGATCATCCGTTATGTCGAAGACCTGGACTCTATCCGCGAGCGGGCGGCTGTTATTCAAGATGAAGTTGCCAATCGCGTCTCTGAACAGATCAACAACAACATGTTTATTCTGGCCGTCGTCGCGACGGTTCTTTTGCCGCTGGGGTTTGTCACGGGACTGCTTGGTATCAACGTCGACGGTATGCCGGGCGCCAAGGATGCCCCATGGGCCTTTTGGCAGGTAACAGGGGCGTTGGCCGTTTTCGTCGTGATAGAGGTGATCATCATGAAAAAGCTGAAGTGGTTTTAAGAAACCAGCACGGCTTTAATTAATTTCGCGGAAAAAGGTCCACTGGACCCTCGCTTTTTATGTTTTCCCCCGGGGGGCTTCGGCAAAAAATGGTGGGCGCGACAGGGATTGAACCTGTGACCCCTGCCGTGTGAAGGCAGTGCTCTCCCGCTGAGCTACGCGCCCATTTTGCCGTTAGGCGCGCCCATATAAGAGTGCTGGCGAAGGAGTGTCAAGAAAGCGGCTTAGGTGAAGTCTTCGATGACTGCCGGGACTTCGGTCAGGATATCAATAATCCGATCAGCGCCGATCTCCTCCAGCGGCAGTTTTGCGTAACCGAAACTGACCAGGATTGAGCGCACGCCGGCATCCTTGGCGCAATAGATGTCCTGCTCCTTATCGCCGATCATGACGCACGATTCGGGCGTCAAGCCAAGTTCCTCGATCACGGCGAGAAGATGGCGTGGGTCGGGTTTGCTGATACCGGGAATGGAATTCCCGCCGGAAACGGCGCTGAAATAACGTTCGATGTCCAAATTTTTAATGATGGTTTGGGTTGGGGCGATGGGCTTGTTAGTGCAAAGACCGAGGGTGAAATTCTGGCGCTTCAGGGTTTGAAGAGTCTCGATAGCGCCGGGATACAAGTGATCGGTTTCAGCGTCCTCGCCGGTGTAAATGTCGATAAATTGCTTGGACAATCCTTTGAATTCTTCTTGATCGGGAACGCCGCCCGTCGCGGCAAAGGCCCGTTCAATCAACTTGATCGCGCCGTCGCCGATCATGCCCTGGACCTCGCCGAGCGTGACCGGCCGCCGTCCCGCCGGCTCTAAAATCCTGTTAACAGTGGCCATCAGATCGGGCGCGCTATCGAGCAAGGTGCCGTCAAAATCGAAAATAATACCCTTGATCGTGCCTTGTTTTGGGGATGTCATTGCAATAGACCGTAACAATAGTTGACTTGGCGGGATTCGGCGTGTGTGGCAGTTTCTCGCAAAAATTTACGAAATGTTCGCGATCGATGTTTATTCACATCGACATGTTGTATTCATTCAAGGCCCAATGACCAAGTAAAAAGCGACCCGATACATATGAGCGATCGTCATATTGCCGTCATCGTCCTTGCTGCCGGACTCGGCACGCGGATGAAATCGGCAAAACCCAAAGTCATGCACCCGCTGGCGGGCCGGCCCATGGTCCGCCACCTGCTTGAGACCGTCGAGCAGCTTGAGCCCGAGAAAATTGTCTGTGTGATCGGCGAAGATATGGATGGTGTGCGAGAGACGGTCGCGCCGGTTCCTTGTGTCATCCAAAAGGAACGCCTCGGCACTGGACATGCGGTCCTCGCGGCAGAAAAAACCTTGGCCGGATTCTCAGGCGATATTTTGATTCTTTACGGCGATTCGCCGCTGATCTCGTTTGAGACTTTATCCGCACTCAAAACCGCCCGGGCCGCCGGGCATGCCGTCGCGGTGTTGGGCTTCGATGCTGAAGAGCCGGGTGCTTACGGCCGCTTGATCATGAATGCCAGCGATACATTGGAGGCGATCATCGAAGCAAAAGACGCAACGCCTGAACAAGCAGCAATTTCGTTTTGCAATTCCGGCGTGATGATGGCCGATAGCGAAGTTCTGTGGAAACTGTTGAACCGTGTCGGCAATGACAATGCCAAGGGTGAATATTATCTGACCGACATCGTCGCCTTGGCGCGTGCTGACGGCTTAACGTGTGCCGCCGTCGAGGGGGACGAATACGAACTCGTCGGAATCAATGACCGGGTCGAATTGGCACTCGCTGAAACCCTGGTACAGGCGCATTTGCGCATGCGTGCGATGGTCGGCGGTGCGACATTAACCGATCCGGAAACTGTTTACTTTTCCTATGACACGAAAATCGGCCAGGATGTGGTGATCGGCCCGCATGTGGTTTTCGGCCCCGGTGTCACAATTGAGGATAATGTCGAAATTCGGGCTTATAGTCACATTGAAGCCGCCCATGTGAAGCCCGGTGCGATCATCGGTCCGTTTGCCCGTCTACGCCCGGGTGCCGACATCGGTCCCGATGTTCACATCGGTAATTTCGTTGAGGTGAAAAACGCCGTCATTGAGGAAGGGGCCAAGGCCAATCATTTGGCCTATATCGGCGATGCCCGGGTCGGCGCGGGGGCGAATATCGGCGCGGGCACAATCACCTGTAATTACGACGGCTATTTTAAAACTCATACGGATATCGGCGCGGGCGCGTTTATCGGCTCGAACACGGCTTTAGTTGCGCCAGTCAAAATCGGCGATGGTGCTAGTATCGGCGCGGGCAGCGTCATTACGAAAGATGTGGCCGCCGATTCCTTGGCACTTGAGCGGTCTGAGCAAAAGGAGCTTGCAGGGGCCGCGAAGAAAATTCGCGAGCGCAAGGCGGCCAAGAAAGCGAAGTCGAAAAATTAATGATTTCAAAGGTTTCGCCGTCTCAGTAAGGAAACGGCAAGAAACCGGTTTTATAGTGAGCCGGCGGACGCTGGGGTTATCGAATTAAGGGAACGGCCAGGAAACAACCATGTGCGGAATCGTCGGAATCATCGGGCAAGCCGAAGTCGCCCCGTTATTGCTGGAGGGCTTAAAGCGGCTTGAGTATCGCGGTTACGATTCCGCCGGTATCGCAACGCTCACCAACGGTAAAATCGAACGCAGCCGGGCCGAAGGCAAACTCGTCAATCTCGAAGCTTTAATGAACGATTCTCCCGTGCCGGGCACCATCGGGATCGGCCATACCCGTTGGGCGACCCACGGCGCGCCGAACGAAAAGAATGCGCACCCTCATGCGACGGACAAAGTCGCGGTCGTGCATAACGGCATTATCGAAAATTTCCTGGAACTGAAAGAAGAAGTCGAGGCGCACGGTCATGTGTTGTCGTCCGACACCGACACCGAAGTGATCGTGCATCTCATCACGCAATACCTCGAAGAGGGTTTGTCGCCAAAAGATGCTGTCGCCAAGGCGTTGAACCGTCTTGAAGGAGCCTACGCCTTAGGCGTGATTTTTGCCGGCGAACACGATTTCATGATCGCCGCGCGTCACGGCAGTCCGCTCGCCATCGGATACGGTGATGGTGAAATGTTCCTCGGCTCGGACGCGCTCGCTCTCGCCCCCTTAACCGATAAAATTATGTATTTGGAAGACGGTGATTGGGCGGAAATCACCCGCGATGGCGCCACCGTTTATGATTTGTCCGGCACCAAGGTCAACCGGCCCGTGCGCCCGACGGTGATCTCGGGTGCGAGTGTCGGCAAGGGTGGTTACCGCCATTTCATGCTCAAGGAAATTTACGAGCAACCTCAAGTGATCGGCGATACGCTGCATGCTTTGTTTAATCCGACAACGCGCACGGTGACGTTGCCGGACCTGCCATTCGACTTAGCGGGCGTGACCAAAATGACGCTGGTCGCCTGCGGCACGTCTTATTATGCTGCTTTGGTCGCACGCTATTGGATCGAACGGCTCGCGCGCATTCCGGTCGATGTCGATATCGCCTCGGAGTTCCGATACCGGGAACTGCCGATGACAAAGGACGGGGCCGCGATCTTTATTTCGCAATCGGGGGAAACGGCCGATACGTTGGCCGCCCTTCGCTATGCCCGTAGCCAAGGCCAGCACATTATTTCGCTTGTGAACGTGCCGGAAAGCACGATTGCGCGGGAATCAGACGCCATTCTGCCGACCTATGCCGGACCGGAAATCGGCGTCGCTTCCACCAAGGCATTTACGACCCAGCTGACTGTCTTAGCATGCCTGAGCATCGCGGTCGCCCGGGCGCGCGGCACCCTCAATCACGAGGCCGAGGCACGGCTTGCTTCGGCGTTGACGGAAGTTCCTGCGCGTGCTGCCGAAGTGCTCAATCACGACGAGCGCATCGAAGAGCTGGCGGAAGAAATCATGGAGGCCCGCGATGTACTGTATCTTGGGCGCGGCACCAGCTATGCCATCGCACTTGAAGGCGCGCTTAAATTAAAAGAGATTTCTTATATTCATGCCGAAGGCTATGCCGCCGGGGAAATGAAGCACGGGCCGATTGCATTGATCGACGACGGGGTGCCGGTCATCGTGATTGCGCCGAGCGACGAATTATTCGAGAAAACCGCGTCGAACATGCAGGAAGTTATCGCCCGGGGCGGCCGGGTCATTTTCCTAAGCGACGAGGCGGGTGTTAAAAAGCTCGGTAACTTGGCCGCAGCGACGATTACGTTGCCCCACGTCGATCCGTTTGTGGCACCGATCCTATACGCCATTCCGGTGCAGCTTCTCGCCTATCATGTTGCCTGCCTGAAAGGCACCGACGTCGATCAGCCGCGCAATCTCGCCAAGAGCGTGACTGTGGAATAACCGTCCCTGCCCTGGCGGGTGCCCCCGTATTACGGTTGGTCGCTTTCTCTCGATATTTCGCTTGCAAAAAAACCAAAAGAGCATAATGAGGATTTTGGTCGGTGCTTATGACAGCCGATTGCGAGGTTCTTATGGAGGATTCCTCAAATGATGCTTATTCCCACTTATGTGCGCGGTAGCGGTATCCATGGTATCGGTATTTTCGCGGGCCGGGAAATAAAGAAGGGCGAACAAGTTTGGACTTTCGATCCGGTTTTCGATCATATTATTTCCGATAAGGCGATATCGTATCTCGATCCAACGCAGGCGACATTTCTCGAAACCTATGCTTATCGCGATCAGTGGCGCAACAACGCCCTCGTTTTGGAAAGTGATAACGGCCGTTTTATGAATCACAGCTCCGATCCGAATTGTGATTTTACGAATGGCGACGGTTTTGCCGCCCGGCATATCGAGCAAGACGAGGAACTGACTTGTGATTACGCGGTATGTTGTGTCGAGTACCTTGGACGCGTGGATTTCGGCATCGAGACATCCGTATGGACACTGGTCAATGTGCCGTTGTCTGCGATGAAAGTCAAAAACAGTCCCGAAGCCCGGTAATCATTTTCTTGCCGCCAGCAGTAAGCTTGCAGTCGTCAAGCTCATCCGTTTTGCATTCATGAACACGCCCTTATCGAGTGATCTGTGGTGGATTTTGTGTGAGTCCCGGGGTAGCATGGCTTGAAATGCAGGAGCATGGCGTTATGAAAAAATGGATTTTGGCCATAGGTTTCGGTGTGTGGGTCGGTGGCGGTTCCATCGGTAGCGTTCAGGCTCAACCCTCGGCACTAACCCTCGGGTATTGCGCATCCGATTTCGACGTTTGTTACAACAGTTGCCGGATCAGTCACCCTGAACCGTCTTTCGCGGCTGACCGAGCCCGTGTGATTTGCGGGCAAAACTGTTTTAAGCAGCGCCAGCAATGCGAAGCCCGCGCCGGCGGTGTCGTCCGAGCGGTACCGCAACCGATTGAGCCCTTGTCGGCCCCTCAAGCTCAGCAGCCCCAACAGCGTCAAGCGGCACCCGCAACAACACCGGCTGCAGCGCCGCGGCGTGATGATTTGCGCCGGGCGTATCCTCGCCCGGGCACGGTTCAACAAGCGCCTGCCGGTGTTGCCGGTTCGGCGCCGGTGCAGGCAAAACGCCAACAGGCACCGGTGACATCGTCACGAGTGCCTCAAGCTGAAACAACAGAAAAGGAGTCCGGTTTTCTCGGGTGGTTCAAGCGTCCCGAAAAAAAGAAATCCGTGATACCCGGTAAGCGATGAGTAAAATTTTAAATATTATTTCGATCGTGGCCATGTTTGTGTGCTTTGCAGCCCAGCCGGCCTCGGCAACCGAGCAAAAAGCCAAGACGATCGAGGAATGCCAAAAAATTTACAATGCGTGCTACGCCCAATGCCGCAAGGATTATCCGACACAGGATCTCGAGGGCGATGCGCAACGCACGACATGCGGAACGACGTGTGCCGCGCAGCGCACTGCGTGCAAGGCGGCTGTCGAATATGCCACAAAAGCGCGGCCTGCTCTCGAGGACATGATCGAGAAATTAAAATCTTTTCTTGATGAAATTCTCAAATCGTTGCCCGAGGGCAATCAAGCACCGTCACCGGATCAAAAACCTAAGTCCGGCCCGGAAGAAGGCCCGGTCAAAATTTAGTTTCTCAGTTCTTATGCTTGTGGCCATGATTGGTTTTCATGTTTTTCATGTGCCTGTCTTGCATGTACCTGTGTGATTTTTCCGAAATCATATCGTGCCGGTTTTGCACATGTTGGGGCCAGCGGCTTTTAATAAATGTCAGGACATCCCATATGTCCTGATCGCTCAGTACGCCTTTAAACGGCGGCATCATGCTTTTGTGATTAGCGGTTGACGGCCCGCCGTTTTTGACGACGCCAAACAACATTTCGCTGCCATGATGCCAGGTATGGCCGGTTTCATCCTGCGGCGGCGCAGGCAGCGTGCCGTCCGGATTGCGTTGGCGCCAATTGGCTTGCCCTTCAAGGTTTCTTCCGTGACAGACCGCGCAGTTTTTCATGTAAATTTTTTTACCGCTTTTCACTAGGGCTTCCTTGCTAGGGTCCATTTTGTGCCACGGTTTGTGATGCGCCAAAACCGGTGATGTAAAGGTAAGCGCAACAACCATGGTGGAAATGAAAAAACATATGCTTTTGATAAACATGAGCTTCAGGCCTTGATAGAGATTAATGACTTCCGTGTTCATGTTTTTTATGAGCGCCGTTCGAATAACCGCGTAAGTTGGTATACATTTTCAATTGTTGATCCGTTAGCAGCGGTTTCGATTTAAGGTGATATTTTAAATGTACGACACGCAGTTCTCCTTTTAAACGGGCGATTTTCGATACAGTTTCTTTTAGATTTTTTAACGTGACCGTCCCTTGAGAAAACAGTTTTTCGAGTGCAACTTCGGCTGCAATTAATTTTATACCCTTGGGGATCGCTTCGGCTTTCATTTGCCGGTATAGCGCTTCAACAGTATTCCGCTGTTGATCGGTGAGGTTTATTTTATCGGCTAATTCAAGGATATGCAGTGGACCGGGGTAACGGTTTAATTCAGCCGTTTTAGCCATGCCGAGGCCGCCGCCGGTTTTGAGCCCTTCGATAACTTGTTCAGATAAGGCTTTGACGGGCCGGTTTTGCTGGCCGGCATAGGGTTGCTGCCCTGCTTTTGTGGGCGGTGTCGACGTAATCATTAAGAATGCCGCTAAAGCGAATATTATGGTCGTTTGAATACGCATACTCATGGGATATCCTTCGGAATCATGAATCATGGCCCGGACCTACAGGGTCCAGCCGCAGGAAGGTCAACGGGGGCGCTTCCAGGTAATGCCAGTAGTTACAATCACTTGCCTTAGTGGTTAACAGGCGCAGGCTGCGGGACTATACTCCGGGCCAATCAAATATTTTAGCGGTGTTGATGTCAAATAAACACCGGACCAGGAGGAGTTAACATGAACGACGTTCCCAGTATTCCCTTAGGCTTGCGTGATTCAAAGCTGTTCCATCAACAATGTTATGTGAACGGCCAATGGGTTGATGCCGATGACGGCGGCACCATCGATGTGACCAATCCGGCGGACAACGCGGTGCTGGGGACGGTCCCGAATTTCGGAGCGGCGGAAACCCGTAAAGCCATCGAGGCCGCCGATGCGGCATGGCCGGCGTGGCGCAAGATGCTGGCAAAGGATCGTGCAAATCTACTGCGTAATTGGTTCAACCTAATGATGGAGCACCAAGAGGACTTGGCGCGTCTGATGACGGCGGAGCAGGGCAAGCCATTAGCCGAATCGATGGGTGAAATCGGTTATGCCGCTTCGTTTGTTGAGTGGTTTGCCGAAGAAGCTAAACGGGTCTACGGCGATACCATTCCCCAGCCATGGGACGGCAAACGCATCGTTGTTTTGAAGCAACCGGTCGGCGTGGTCGCTTCGATCACACCGTGGAACTTTCCGGCCGCGATGATCACGCGAAAATGCGCACCCGCGTTAGCGGCCGGCTGCCCGGTCGTGATCAAGCCCGCGAGCTTCACACCGTATTCCGCACTGGCTTTGGCCGAATTGGCCGAGCAGGCCGGTATCCCCGCCGGTATCGTGAACGTGATTACGGGGTCGGCGCGCGACATCGGTGGTGAGATGACATCCAATCCAACCGTGCGAAAACTGTCGTTTACCGGCTCGACGGAAATCGGCAAAAAGCTTATGGAACAATGCGCCGGTACGGTGAAAAAAATATCCTTGGAGCTCGGCGGCAACGCACCGTTTATTGTTTTCGACGACGCCGATATTGATGCAGCCGTTCAGGGCGCGATGGCATCGAAGTTCCGTAACACGGGCCAAACCTGTGTTTGCGCCAACCGGATTTATGTACAGGACGGTGTTTATGACGAATTTACCAAAAAACTCACGGCGGCAGCGGATGCGATGAAAGTCGGCCCCGGCCTCGAAGGGGAAACCCATCAAGGCCCGCTGATTGAAATGGCCGGCCTCGAGAAAGTCGAAGAACACGTCGAAGACGCGACGGCGAAAGGTGCCAAGCTCGTGACCGGCGGTAAACGTCACAAACTCGGCGGCACCTATTACGAGCCGACCGTGCTGACGGATGTGACGTCAGATATGAAAATCGCCCACGAAGAAACATTCGGACCCGTTGCACCCTTGTTCCGTTTTAAGACTGAAGAAGAGGTGATCGAGCAGGCGAACGACACCGAATACGGCCTCGCGTCATATTTTTATACCAAAGACCTCGGTCGGGCGTGGCGCGTCGCCGAGGCGCTTGAAAGCGGTATCGTCGCCGTCAACGAGGGCATCTTCTCGACGGAAGTCGCGCCCTTCGGCGGCATGAAGGAATCGGGGATTGGCCGTGAAGGTTCGAAGTACGGTATCGATGAATTCGTTGAGGTGAAATATATCTGCCTCGGCGGCATCGGTAACTAATGGCGATCACCTGAATGCCTCAATACGACTTTGATCTCATTACCCTCGGCGCGGGTTCGGGTGGGGTGCGCGCCAGCCGCCTTGCCGGCGGGTACGGCGCGCGCGTCGCCGTTGTCGAGGAAAGTCGCCTGGGCGGCACCTGTGTCATGCGCGGCTGCGTGCCGAAAAAGCTTCTCGTCTACGGCGCCCACTTCGCCGAAGATTTTGAAGATGCCCGTGGCTTTGGCTGGGACGTCGGTGAGCCGACGTTCGATTGGCCGACGTTAATCGCTAACAAGAATAAAGAGCTCGACCGGCTTGAAGGGATTTACGGCCGTATCTTGCGCGACAGCGGTGTTAACATTATTGAAGGCCGAGGCAAGCTTGCCGATGCGCACACCGTCGAAGTCGCCGGTAAGCATTATACGGCAGAGCGGATCCTCGTGGCCTGCGGTGGCTGGCCGTCGATGCCGGATGTTCCCGGGATCGAACATGTCATTACATCAAATGAGGCTTTGGATCTGCCTTCTTTACCCGAGAGTATCGTCATCGTCGGCGGCGGTTATATCGCCGTTGAATTTGCCGGCATCTTCAATGCGCTTGGTGTCGATGTCACCGTTATCATTCGTGCCGGAAACATTTTGCGCGGCTTTGATGACGATATCCGCAATACCTTGGCGGCGGAGATGGAAAAGAAAGGCATTACGATTTGCCGTGAAACCATCGTGCGTTCGATTGAAAAAAATGAAACCGGCTATTCCGTTCGGTTGGCCGGCAGTGAAGTTTTAGAAACGGATCTGGTTATGTATGCGACGGGCCGTGCGCCGAACACAAAGGGCATCGGCCTTGAAGAAGCCGGTGTAAAACTTGAAAAAAATGGATCGGTTTGTGTGAACGATTGGAATCAAAGTTCCGTCGAAAGCGTTTATGCGCTTGGCGATTGTACTGATCGGGTGCAACTGACACCGGTCGCTATTGCCGAGGGGCGCGCGTTTTCCGAAACGAACTACAACGACAATCCGATTAAAGTCGATTATGCCGACATCCCATCCGCTGTTTTCTCGACACCGCCGATCGGCACCGTGGGCCTCACCGAAGAACAAGCCCGCGAGAAAGGCCCGATTGATGTTTACATTTCGCGCTTCAAGCCGATGAAGCACACGCTTTCGGGCCGCGATGAAACGACCTTAATGAAACTTATCGTCGATCAAAAAACCGATAAGGTGATTGGCTGTCATCTGCTTGGCCCTGATTGCCCGGAGATCGCTCAAATTCTCGGCGTGGCTTTGAAATGCGGCGCCACCAAGGCCCAATTCGACGCCACCATCGGCATCCATCCGACGGCGGCCGAAGAGCTGGTCACCATGCGCGAAAAACGCCCGGATCACGGTTCAAAAACTTAAAAGTCCCGGTTTTCCGCTGATTTCTTGGCAAACCACCGCTTTTTCCTGGAAAATCCGGGGCTGGCGGCGTATATCGTGGCCTTCCTGGGAACAAGAGATAAGCGGGTCCAGCCCGCAACACGAGGATGACAATGGCGAACAAATGGGCACCGGACAGCTGGCGCGGTATGAATATCCTGCAGCAGCCGACGTATCCGGACACGAACTTACTCAGTGATGTAGAAGAACGGCTTAAAAAGTTTCCACCGCTGGTTTTTGCGGGTGAGGCGCGCCGTCTGAAAGCCGAACTTGCCAAAGCCGCATCAGGCGAGGCCTTTTTGCTGTTGGGGGGCGATTGCGCCGAAAGCTTTGCCGAGTTTCATCCCGATAACATCCGTGACACATTCCGCGTTCTGTTGCAAATGGCCGTAGTGTTGACCTTCGGGGCCTCAGTGCCGGTCGTGAAAGTTGGCCGTATGGCGGGCCAATTCGCCAAGCCGCGCTCCGCGCCGACCGAAACGCAGGGCGATGTAACCCTCGATAGTTACCGCGGCGATATTATCAACGGGATCGAATTTACCGAGGAAGCGCGTCGGCCTGATCCGGAACGCCTCATTCAGGCTTATAATCAATCGGCGGCGACGCTGAACCTGCTGCGCGCATTTGCGCAAGGCGGCTACGCGGACTTGCACAAAGTGCATCAATGGAATTTAGGGTTTGTCGAAGACAGTGCTTTGGGCGAGCGCTACCAGGACCTTGCCAACCGGCTCGATGAAACATTGGCCTTCATGGCAGCCTGTGGTTTGTCGTCTGATACAACACCACAAATTAGCGAAACCGATTTCTTCACGGCTCATGAGGCTTTGCTTCTGAACTATGAACAAGCACTAACCCGGATCGATTCGACGACCGGTGATTGGTACGACACGTCGGCGCATTTGTTGTGGATCGGAAACCGGACACGCGATCCGAACGATGCGCATATGGAGTTTATGCGCGGTATCGCCAATCCGATCGGCATCAAGGCCGGTCCGACGTCCGATCCGGAAGAATTTTTAAAAATTTGCGATACGCTCAATCCCGAGAATGAGCCGGGCCGCTTGACGGTGATCGTCCGCATGGGGGCCGATAAAGTGGAGGAATTAGCGCCGCCGCTGATCCGCGCGTTGACGCGTGAAGGCAAGAACGTGGTGTGGGTTTGTGATCCCATGCATGAAAACGTGACCACAAGCGCTAACGGTTATAAAACGCGACATTTCGATAATATCTTGTCCGAGGTTCGTAGCTTCTTTTCCATTCATCAGGCGGAAGGGACCCATGCCGGTGGTGTGCATTTCGAAATGACCGGCCAAGATGTGACCGAATGCGTCGGCGGTGCCCAAGCAATCACCGAAGCCAACTTAAGCGACCGGTATCACACCCATTGTGATCCGCGTTTGAATGCAAAACAGTCTTTGGAGCTTGCCTTTCTTTTGGCGGAAACGCTCAAAGAAAACCGGTTGGTTGAACCGAGCCGGGCTGTCGCACAGTCGTAAGCGCATCTTAATCAATAATCCGGGGCGTCAGGATGAACGATAAAGTCCCGCGTAATTCAAATCACCCATCATCGAATGGTCCGGGCGACGACGTTGCGCAGTGGACCGATCGTTACTTCTTGAAAACCAAGGAAACGGTCGGCCGCTTCGGTGACAAAGAAGTGACTTATGCGGTGTTTATGCGCCGTCCTGTCGTTTCTTCTCCCGCCATTATGATGAACTGGCTTGAGGCCGTCGGCGCCGAGCGGGGTGTCGCGTTTAAAATCGACGTTAATTACCCAGAAGGCGAGTGGGTTGGGGCGGGTGAGCCGCTGCTTTATATCACCGGGTCTTTCTTTCATCTGGTCGATTTGGAAACGCTGTATCTGCAAAAATTGGGTGCTGCCTGTGTTGCTGCGCATAATGCCCATGCCATGTGCGCGGCTTTGCCGCATGTGGGGTTCTTGGCCATGGACGCCCGTCACTGCACGGGGCCTGAGATGGCGGAACTCATGGCCTATGCCGCATCAGTCGGATCGAAGTCGGCACAAAAAGAAACCGGCGCAAAGGGGTTTATCGGTAACGCCAATGATGCGACGGCGCATTATTTCGGACAAGACCGTGGCCTCGGAACGATGCCTCATGCAGTGATCGGGTATGCGGGCTCAACGGTTCGCGCCGCCGAGATGTTTGTCGAAACGTTTCCGGGTGAAGACTTGACCGTACTTGTCGATTACTACGGCCAAGAAGTTACCGATACGCTTGATGTTTGTAGGCGGTTTCCCGAATTGGCATCGGCGGGCCGGTTGTCGGTCCGGCTTGATACCCACGGTGGGCGGTTCTTGGAAGGTCTAGGCCCGCAGGAATCCTATGCGGTGCTTGAGCGTCATGCTCCCGTCGCCGTCAGGCGTTATCGCAATGAAACCGAATTGCGTTATTTAACCGGCACCGGGGTTTCCGCGGCGGCTATATTTCATGTCCGCGAGAAGCTCAATGAAGCGGGGTTCGATCAAGTTAAAATTGTGGCGACGTCAGGTTTTGATGTAACCAAATGCCGGGTCATGGCCGATGTCGCGGCCCCCATCGATGTGATCGGCACCGGATCGTACCTGCCAGATACGTGGTCAGAAACCTATGCCACCGCCGACATTGTCTCATACGACGGCACCCCGACGGTAAAGGTCGGTCGGGAATTTCTCCTTAAAGAAAAGAAGTAGAGAGGCGCCGTTACTTTTTAGCTTTCGCTTGGGCGTTTTGCTTGGCGCGAATATCGTCGATCATTTGTAATGTATCGGCAAGTTCAATAATCGTGTCGACGCCGTATTGTTTGGTGATGGCCAGCCGGCCGCCTTCGGTTGAGATCGTTTCTTTTAAATCGGTGAGCATGGCATCGAGAATGCGAACCAGCATGCCTTTGGAAAATTGAAACTCTTTTTCCTTTGCATCCGCATCAGCGGCCGCCGGGGCGAGGTGATCGTTGACCAAGTCGACAAACCATTCGACGCGCCGGTCGAAATTCTTGAAATGAAATGTCATGGCGATTTGAGCATCGAGTGCCACTTCGCCGGCTTCTTTATCGTAATAGTATTCTTGAAGATCACAGTTATCTTCGTTGCCGTTGCCAAGACGTTTCATAATGCCACGGCACCTGTCTTGATATCCGTCCAAAAGCTCTTGGCCCAGCATCATGCCGATGGCCATGTTGAATCCGGGAAGAATTCGCCGCGATACGATGCCGTCTTTAAAGAAGCGGGCAAACCGCGAAATCAACAACCGGTTAAACGGCATCGATTTCGGCACGATTTCATCGGATTCTTTTTCGCGAGATTTGAGAAACTGATTGAAGGAGGCCTCGAACACGGTTTCGAGTGCGCCCATTTTTTTCTCGAACTCTTCATTTAGGTTCTCGATATCTTCAACGCTCAGCATGCCGCCTTTTTTGCCGGCTTCGAGCTTCAACCGGTCGGTAAATGATGTCACGACGGTCTGGGCGAGGACCTGGGAATGTTCTTTTGCCGTTTTTGGTGCCGGCGCGGGTGCCGCTTTTGCCGGTGCCGCTTTTTTAGCAACTTTCTTTTTGACTTTTTTCTTAACTTTTTTGACTGCTTTTATGGGCGCTGGTTGCTGCGGCGGTGCCTCGGTGCCGTCTTTATCTTTAGCACCATAGACCCGGCCTGAAGCCCCGCGGGTAAACTTCACGGCCTGTTCGTTGCTGGCGTCCTGCTGGTCGGGTTCTTTTGCCATAGTGGGGTCAGAATATTGGGGCTCGGCGTCAATTGCCAGCATACAATCATGGGCGCTGTTTCACCATATACATTCAGATAGGTTAGCAGGCCCGGTCAAGCATCTCGATCAGGCGGCGAATGGCTGCGCAGGCTTTTCGGCCATAGCGGTGTTCAATTTCCCGGGAACCGTCGTCATGGGCGAGTTTGTCGCGAAAGTCGAAGAAGAGAGCGCGAAGAATCTCAATTAGCCCGGCCTGTTTGAGGGTCCATTGATCGATATTCGTTCCTTCGAAAGCATAATCCTCCGGCGGGGCAAGATTGAGATTGATCAAATTGACCAGCCATTGAACGCGCCGGTCGGCATCGCGGAAGGACCAAGCCACCACCGCCATAAGGTCGTCGACTAAATCGTTAATGACAGGATCGTTGTAAAATTCGTTCCAACTAAAGTCCTGGCCCTTTTCTTCCCGGACATTTTTAAGAATGTTTCGTCCGGCAACTTGGCATTGCTGAACGAATTCAGCACCGGCAAGTTGTTCAAGAGCGAGCATCAGCCCGGGCAGAATACGGCGTGATACGGCACGGTCTTTATCGAGTGATTCATTGGGCGGGAACAAATGCGAGAACCGCTTAACCAGAACCCGTTCGAAGGCGCGTTTGCGGGATTCGCCGTGCTGTTCAAGCGTGACTTCATCGAGCCACTGTTCAGCGACTTTTTGCGTCCGGTTGAGGTATCGATTTTTTTCTTCTTTCTTGAATTGACGGGATTGGAATGTGAGTTCCTGCGCGTCAAGCTTCATGGCCGGATTGCTTTTCAGGGCTTGCTGAAGGTAATCGACGAACAGATCGAGCGTTGCATGTGCTACTTGTTCGCACATGTCGCTCGCGCTGCGGCCCGACTCGTTTTTCTTGAATTTAGCAGTATCTTTTTTTGGCATTAGCCTAGAGCACAATTTAATTCTTAAAATCTTATTTATGATACCGATAATACCAACCGTACCGCAGTCTGTCTGTGTGCCTCGTCACACCAAAAAGCCAACGTTGACAGGCCCTTGACTGCCGCCTACCCTGCCGCGTTCTAGCCGTTTCGCCGCTTTTTTCGGTTCTGTCTGGCATGACGAAAACATTGAATATTGCCTTAGCCCAACTTAATCCGACGGTCGGGGATGTCGCCAACAACATTGGCCGGCTTCGCCGTGCCCGCCAGGAAGCGGCAGCGGCGGGGGCTGAGCTTGTTGTGTGCGGCGAGCTGTTTGTTTCCGGTTATCCGCCCGAAGACTTGGTGCTGAAACGGTCGTTTCAGGATCACATGGCGGAAGCGATCACGGCATTCGCCTCAGAAACCGGTGACGGCGGCCCGGCCATGCTGGTCGGTGTACCGTGGCGGATCGATGATGAACTTTTTAATGCCGTTTTGCTGCTCGATGGCGGGCAAATTACGGAAATTCGGCTGAAGTATGATCTGCCCAATTATGGGGTCTTCGATGAAAAACGTGTTTTTCGTGCCGGGCCGTTGCCCGATCCCATAACGTTTCAGGGCGTTTCGCTTGGTATTTTGGTTTGCGAGGATATGTGGACGCCGGCGGTATCGACGCACTTAAAAGAAAAAGGCGCCGAAATACTGATTGTAATGAATGGGTCACCATTTGAAGTCGATAAAACGCATATGCGCCGACAATATGCAACAGACCGGGTATCGGAAACATCATTGCCGCTTGTTTATGTTAATCTTGTCGGCGGGCAAGATGAACTGGTCTTCGACGGATCTTCCTTTGTATTGGATGCCAAGGGTCTGACCGTGGTGCAAATGCCGGGTTGGACAGAGAATGTACTGCTCACAAAATGGCAGGCATCCGATAATGCCGTTTGGGAATGCGATCCGGTTCCAGGTGGTCCGGCCCTAACGCGGCTTGAAAATATTTATCAGGCGATGGTGATGGGCCTGCATGACTATGTCGATAAAAATCATTTCCCCGGTGTCTTGATAGGCCTGTCGGGGGGTATCGATAGCGCCTTAAGTGCGGCTGTTGCGGTCGACGCGCTGGGTTCGGACCGGGTGCATTGCGTCATGATGCCGTCGCCTTATACATCTCAGGAAAGCCTCGACGATGCAGCCGAAGCCGCACAGCTTTTAGGTGTGCAGCTGGACACCATCGCCATTGATCCGGCGATGCAGGCGTTTGATACCATGTTGGGCGAGGTCTTCGCCGGTCAGGAAAAAGACACGACCGAGGAAAACGTTCAAGCCCGGTCGCGCGGTATCACGTTGATGGCCATCTCCAATAAACTGGGCTATATGGTGCTGTCGACCGGCAACAAATCGGAAATGTCGGTGGGGTATGCAACGTTATACGGTGATATGTGCGGCGGCTATTCCGTGTTAAAGGATATTTATAAGTCTACCGTGTATAAGCTTTCCCATTGGCGGAACGAAAATTTTTGTGATGGCTTAAAGGGTCCGAAGGGGCGAGTCATCCCGGAACGAATCATTACCAAAGCGCCGTCGGCGGAACTGAAGCCCGATCAAACCGATCAGGATTCGCTGCCGCCTTATGATGAATTGGACGCGATATTGCATGCCTTAATCGAAGAAGAAATGGCGGTACGGGAAATTGTCGCCCAAGGCCATGATAAAGGTATTGTGGAAAAAGTCTGGCGCATGCTTGACCGCGCCGAATATAAACGCCGGCAAGCTCCGCCGGGTGTTAAAATCACGCCGCGTGCTTTCGGCCGTGACCGGCGCTATCCGATCACGAATGGATTTACAGGAACGATATGACGGTTACCGTACGCTTCGCGCCCAGCCCGACAGGATTACTGCATGTGGGGAATGCCCGCATGGTTTTGATCAACTGGCTTTATGCGGCCCACAATCAAGGCAAGTTTATCTTGCGCATGGATGACACGGATCTTGTGCGCAGTAAGCCCGAATATGCCGATGCGATCGAACGTGACCTGCAATGGCTTGGACTTAAATGGGATGAAAAAGTCTGCCAATCGGACCGGCTCGACCGCTATGACGCAGCGTTTGAAACGCTGCAAGCGCAAGGCCGCATGTATGCCTGTTATGAAACGCCGGAAGAATTAGAATTTAAGCGTAAACGTC
>Ga0181579_10000346_pt1 | contig 36339 bp, 36 predicted proteins | sample 071ome_24_FD_132996 | JGI IMG/M metagenome (GOLD analysis project Ga0181579, IMG submission 132996) | Coastal salt marsh microbial communities from the Groves Creek Marsh, Skidaway Island, Georgia - 071402CT metaG (megahit assembly) | ecosystem: Environmental > Aquatic > Marine > Intertidal...
CACCCAATCAGGCCGGTTCTCGGAAACGATCACCACCCGATCGCCCTGCTCGACGCCGAGGGAGCGAAGCCCCCGCGCCAAGCGATCAACTTGAGCGGCGGTCTCGGCGTAACTTCGCGATCGCCATTGCCCTTGATGCTTGTCCCACAGAAAGGGTTTGCTCCCGAGCTTGTCGGCCTGCTCGAAGAACATCGTCGCGAGATTGCGTATTGCCTTATAGTCCATTGCCCACCCCCGGCGCGTGCCCATATACACGCTGAAACCAAACTCCCATGCGTGTCGGCGAGACACGATACCACCTTGTGATGGAACAATCATGGCCGATACCGCGCAAAACAATCCCGACAAGCAACTTGGAGCGCTTCCGGAGTGGAACCTGGCGGATCTGTATTCCGGCACCGAGTCCCAGGCGCTGGCCGGCGACCTGGACGCGGCGGCGCGGGACGCCAAATCCTTCAAAGCCAGTTACGCCGGCAAGGTCGCGACATTGTCCGGCGCCGAACTCGGCGCGGCGATCGTCACCTACGAGAAGATCGATGAGACCATCGGGCGTGTCATGTCCTACGCCCAACTGGTCTATGCCGGCGATATGTCTAGCTCGGAAAACGGCAAGTTCAGCCAATCCATGAGGGAACGCGCCACCGAGATCGGTAGCGATCTGTTGTTCTTTGGCCTGGAGATCAACCGGATCGAGGACGCGGACCTCGAGGACAAGCTCAAGGCGCCGGAACTCGCGCGATATCAGCCATGGCTGCGCGATGTGCGGGTCTTTCGTCCGCATCAGCTCTCGGACGAGTTGGAAGAGATGCTGCACGAGAAAAGTGTCGCGGGCCGTGCCGCTTGGATGCGCCTGTTCGACGAGACCATGGCCGGGTTGCGCTTCGAGCACGGCGGCAAGGAATTGACGGCGGCGGAGATCCTCGACCGGCTCTCCCACAAGGACGGCCGCGAGCGCGAGGCGGCGGCGCGGTCACTCTCCAAGGTTCTCGGCGAGAATGTGAAACTCTTCGCGCTGATTACCAACACCCTGGCCAAGGACAAGGAAGTCGAGGACAAGTGGCGGCACTATGACCGTCCGATCTCGTCGCGCAATCGGGTCAATCAGGTCGAGGACGAGGTGGTCGATGCCTTGGTCGACGCGGTCGCCGATAGCTATCCGAGGCTCTCGCACCGCTACTATGCCTTGAAGGCCAAATGGTTCGGCGTCGAGGCGCTGGATTTCTGGGATCGCAACGCGCCCTTGCCGGATGACGACGACAGCGTGATCCGTTGGGACGAGGCCGAGCGCACCGTGCTGGAGGCTTATGGCGCGTTCTCGCCGAAACTGGCGGAGATCGGCTCGCGATTCTTCGAGAAGAAATGGATCGATGCGCCGGTCCGTCCGGGCAAGGCGTCAGGCGCGTTTTCGCATTCCACCGTGCCGGCGGTTCACCCGTATATTCTTATGAACTATCAGGGCAAGACGCGCGACGTGATGACCCTGGCGCATGAGCTTGGCCACGGCGTGCATCAAGTCCTATCGGCGGGCCAGGGTTATCTTCAGGCCGATACCCCGCTCACCCTGGCGGAAACCGCGTCGGTGTTCGGCGAGATGCTGACCTTTCGCTCGATGCTGGCGGCGCGGACGGATCCCAAGCAGCGACGGATCATGCTCGCCTCGAAGGTCGAGGACATGCTCAACACGGTGGTCCGCCAGATTGCTTTTCACCAGTTCGAGACCCGTGTCCATGATCAGCGTCGCCAGGGCGAGCTGACACCCGACGCGATCGGCGATATCTGGATGGGCGTGCAAGGGGAAAGCCTTGGCCCGGCGATCCGTTTCGATGACGATTACCGGGTCTTCTGGACCTATATACCGCATTTCATTCACTCGCCGTTCTATGTCTATGCCTACGCGTTCGGCGACTGTCTGGTGAACTCGCTTTACGCGGTCTATCAGGACGCCGAACAGGGTTTCGCCGACAAGTATCTTGAGATGCTCTCGGCCGGGGGCACGCTTCGTCACAAGGAACTCCTGGCGCCGTTCGGCCTCGACGCCGGCGATCCGGCGTTCTGGGGCAATGGCCTGTCGGTGATCGAAGGCTTCATCGACGAGTTGGAGGCGATGGAGTAGGGCAGGCGGAGAGGGATCATGACCAAGACCGAGGAACTGGATCGCCATCTGGAGCACCTGCCGCGGGTGAGGTTGGCGAACACACCGACCCCGATCGAGAGCTTGACCCGGCTTTCCGAGGCGGTGGGCGCCGGGGTGAATCTTCTGGCCAAGCGGGACGACATGACCGGCTTCGCCACCGGCGGCAACAAAGCGCGACAGCTTGAATATTCCATGGGCGCCGCCGTCGATGCCGGCGCGGATATGATCCTGGTGACCGGCGCGGTGCAGTCGAACTACATGCGCACCGCCGCCGCCGCGGCCGCGAAGCTGGGCATGGGCTGTCATCTCCAGTTCGAGAACCGGGTCCCGGATATGGACGCGGGATATCACGAGAACGGCAATGTCCTCTTGGACCGGTTGTTCGGCGCCACCACCTCGACCTTCCCATTGGGCGAGGACGAGGCGGCGGCGGACGGTAATCTCGCGCAGATCGCCGGGACCTATCGAAGCCAGGGAAAGACCACCTACCAGCTCAAGCTTTCGGCGGATACCAAACCACTCGGTTCGCTCGGCTATATGCGATGCGCCGCCGAAATTCTCGACCAGATCGCAGCCGGCGAGCCGACTGTCGACGCCGTCGTGCTGGCCAGCGGGAGCGCCGCGACCCATGTGGGCATGTTGCTGGGCCTGCGTCTGCTCGGCTCGGACATTCCGGTGCATGGCATTTGCGTGCGCCGGGACGCGGTTCAGCAGACCCAACGGGTTCGCGATATCGTGCGTCTCGCCGAGGGTCTGGTCGGCTGTGGCCCGGTCGTCGAGGACTCGGACGTCTTCTGCCACGATGACTGGTTTGGCCCCGGCTATGGCCGACCGATCGAAAGCACACACGAGGCCATTCAACTCGCGGGACGAATGGAAGGCATCATCGTCGACCCGGTCTATACGGCCAAGTCACTGGCCGGCGCCATCGGCCTTAGCCGCGCCGGCGCCTTCGAGCAAGGCGCGAGGGTGTTGTGGATTCACACCGGCGGTCTGCCGTCGGTTTTCGCTTATGGCGACAAGATGCTGGGGTGAGGGATCTCGGACGGGTCCCGCCGGAAATCGGATCAGCGCTTGCGTTCGAAGAACGGCTTCATCATCCGTTGCGGCTCGTCGGTCTTGAAGGCGTCGGACAGCGAGTCGATGCCGGCTCGGATCGCGTCATCCACGGAAAGTTTCTCCCATTCCCCGACCAGCGCTTTCTGGCTTCTAACCGCCAGCGGTCCGGCGGCGGCGATGGCATCGGCGATCCTGGCGACTTCGGCGTCCAGACCCGCGGCCGAGGTCAGGCTCTCGAGAAATCCCCAGTCATTGGCGGTCGCGGCGGTGATGTTTTCCGCTGTCAGAACCAGATAGTTCGCGCGTCCCCATCCCACCAGACGCGGCAGGAGCGCCGCCTCGATCACCGAGGGGATGCCGACCTTGACCTCGGGCATGCCAAATATCGCGTTGTCCGAGGCGACCCTGAGATCGCAGGCCGCCGCCATCTCCATGCCCGCTCCCAGGCAATACCCGTTGACCCGGGCGATCACCGGCACGGGCAGCTCGCGGATCAACACGAAAAGCTCGTGCAGCGCAGTGATGAAGGCGCGCCCTGTGTCGGGGGTGAGCGCGTTGAGCTCATTCACATCCGCGCCGCCGACAAAGGATTTGGGTCCGGCGCCGGTCAGCACCACCGCCCGCATGTTCCGGTCGCCGGCCAGGCTCTTGAACGCATCGCTCAAGGCCGCGATTCCGGCGCTATCGAGGCTGTTCAGCTTGGTCTGTCGGTCATAGGTGATGGTAACGACATCACCGGTGCCGGCCGCGCGGCGCTCGACGGAAACGCTCATTCAACCGTCCTCCACATCGGAGGGCTCGCCACCCTGATCACGGATTAGTTGGCGCACCTCCTCGGCGGCGGTTTGCAAGATCTCCATCTCGGTCCCGCGCAGCACCAGCGTCGTGCCGTAGTTGCCGGCCCGGAAGTACGGGTAACTGCCGATCGAGATATCGGGATAGCGGCCCTGGATCTCCCCAAGTCCGGTGGCCACGCGCCCCTCGCCGAGATTCGAGGAAACAGCGATCGAATGCACCTTGGCCCCACCCTTCAAGGTCGGCAGCAACTCCTTGACCATGGCTTGGAAGATCCGGGGCACGCCGGCCATGACATGCACGTTCTCGACCGTGAAGCCCGGCGCCGCCGAAACCGGGTTCAGGATCAGGCTGGCGCCGTTCGGGGTGCGGGCCATGCGCATCCGCGCCTCGTTCAGATCGACCCCGACATTTCCGGCATGGGCCCGCATCCGCTTCACCGCCTCCGGGTGATGCGAGACCTCCAGGCCGAATGCCTTGGCGACGGAATCACAAGTGATGTCGTCATGGGTCGGGCCGATCCCGCCTGAAGTGAAGACATAGTCGTATTTGTCGCTCAAGGCTTGTACCGCGCCGACGATCTCGTCCTCGTCGTCGCTGATCACCCGTACTTCCTTGAGGCGGATACCAGCCTCGACCAACTCATCGGCGATAAAGCCGAGATTGGCGTCCTTGGTGCGACCGGACAGGATCTCGTCGCCGATGATGATGAAAGCGGCGGTGACGATCTCGGGACCTGCGCCGTTATTCTCGGTGTCGTTGGGCATGTGCGGTTTCTTCGGGCGATTGGGCGGGCTAGAAAAGTCGCGAACAATCGCGCATCGGAAACGACCATGCAACTGCCGACCCTCTATCCTGGACGCCTGATCAAGCGCTACAAGCGCTTCCTCGCCGATATCCGCCTCGACAGTGGAGAGACCTTGACGGCGCATTGTCCCAACCCCGGCGCGATGACCGGTCTCCAGGATCCGGGCGCGCGGGTCTGGCTATCCCGCTCGGACAACCCCAAGCGCAAGCTTTCCCACACCTTCGAGCTGATCGAGACGGCGGGTGGATTGGTCGGGATCAATACCGGTCACCCCAACGCGGTGGTCGCCGAGGCGATCGCGGCTGGATCGATCGGGCCGATCCAGGGCTATGCCTCGCTACGCCGGGAAGTGAAGTATGGCGAGAAATCCAGGATCGATATCCTGCTGGATGACCCGGATCGGGGAAAGTGCTGGGTCGAGATAAAGAATGTGCATCTGAAGCGTGACGACGGCCCCAATCCGGGAGCGGCGGAGTTTCCCGATTCCGTGACCGCGCGCGGCGCGCGGCATCTGGATGAAATGGCCAACCAGGTCCGCGCCGGTGATCGGGCGGTCATGATCTATCTGGTTCAGCGCATGGATTGTGACCGGTTTTGCGTCGCCGGCGATATTGACCCGGCCTATCGCGACGCGCTGACCCGCGCCATGGCGGCGGGAGTGGAGGCACTTTGCGTAGACACGGAGATTACCACGGAGGCTATCGTTGTCCGCCGACATCTGCCGCTGGACCTCGGATGACCGTCCCGACTTTCATCGCCTGGGTGATGGGTTTCCCAATGAAACGACACGAGTATTGACCCAAACCCCGCGAAACCGGCACACTCCGACGAGCTGCCCACCCGTCGGTGGGATAAAGGCCGCCTAGGGGGCGGGTATGTGTTCGATGCATGCGTCGGAAACACCCGAAACCGTCAAAGAGCAGCCAGGCGAGGAATGGGGAACGGGGGTCGTTTCAGCGTGACAGTATCAAATCGACATCGACGATTGTTTGTCGAAACACGCTCCCGACCATGCGTGGTTTAACCTCAAGAACTCTGAATCGATGGGTGGGGGATCCCTCGGGGCCGCCACCGCCGACCCACTTGCAGGAGAAAAGAGGCCGGAATGGTAGGGATTGTTCGACTTATCGAACGATTTTCGATGTTGATAGGTACGATCGGCGCGGTGGTCATGGCGCCCCTTGTGCTTTCCATGGTCTACGAAGTGTTGGCCCGGCATTTCTTCAATGCCCCGACATTCTGGGCCTATGAAATCGGCTATATGCTGGCCGGCACCTGTTACATGTTCGGCATGGGCTACTGCCTGCGCCAGGGTGGACACATCCGGGTCGACTTCCTCTATCAGGGCATGAGCCTCAAGGGTAAGGCGACGGTGAACACCTTGGGTTATGTTTTTCTGATGATCCCGGTCTGCGCCTGGGTCACCTGGGGATTGTACGAATACGCGATCGAGGCCTATGTCTCGAACGAGGTTTCCGGAGAATCGGCCTGGAACCCGATCATCTGGCCGTTCCGGGTTGTCTGGGTGATCGGGTTTGTATCGCTCACCCTGCAAGGGATCGCCGAACTCATCAAGAACATCATGATCCTGCAAGGGATTGATATCGCCCAATACGGGTTTGGCGCGACCGAGGAGGCCACGGGATGACACTTAGTATCGGCCTTCTCATGTTCCCGGCGTTGATCATCTGCATCTTCATCGGGTTCCCGGTAGCTTTCTCCCTGATGGGCGTCGCGGTTTTCTTTGGCCTCTATCGTTTTGAGTTCAACCTGGTCCATCAGCTCGTCGCCAAGGTCGACGACGTCGCGTCCTATTATGTTCTGGCGGCGGTGCCGTTGTTCATCTTCATGGGCTCGATGTTGGAACGCTCGGGCATCGCGGAAAAACTGTTCGAGGCGATCCATCTGTGGACCCGGCGCCTACCCGGCGGCTTGGCCATCGGCACGGTGCTGCTCTGTGTCGTGTTCGCCGCCGCCAGCGGCGTGGTCGGCGCGACGGAGTCGGTCGTCGGCCTTTTGGCTATCCCCGTCATGCTCCGTTACGCCTACGACAAGGGGCTGATTTCCGGCACGATCTGCGCCGGTGGTTCGCTCGGCACCATCATCCCACCCTCGGTGGTCGTGGTCATTCTTGGCCCGGTCGCCGACGTGTCGGTTGGTGATCTCTTCGCCGGCATGCTGCTTCCCGGTCTGATCCTGGCGGGGCTGTACATCCTCTATATCCTGGTACGTTGTATCATCAGGCCACAGGACGGGCCGTCCCTGCCGCCGGATGAGAACGATCCGCCCTTCTTCCGGAAGGTCTACATCACCGTCACCGCGCTGGTGCCGCCGTTGGTGCTGATCTTCGCGGTGTTGGGTACGATCATGATGGGCCTCGCCACGCCGACCGAGGCGGCCGCCATGGGCGCCATCGGAACGGTGATCATGACGATGATCTACGGCGCGTTTAGCCTGGCCACGCTCCAGGAAGCCTTCCTGAAGACCCTGCAGATCACGGCGATGATCCTGACCATTCTGCTCGGCGGCGTGATGTTCGCCGGCGTGTTCGTCGCTCTCGGCGGTATCAGCGCGGTCAAGGATCTCTTGGAGGTCGCTCAACTCGGCCCCTGGTCGACCATGCTGATTCTCATGCTGCTCGCCTTCATGGCCGGCTTCGTGCTGGATCTGATATCGATCATCCTGATCATCATCCCGGTCGCGGTCGCCGTGCTGCGAACCATGGGTGTGGACGATGTCTGGTTCTGCATCATGTTCCTGGTGGTGATCCAAACCAGCTACCTGACCCCGCCCATGGCGCCGGCGATCTTCTATCTCCGAGGCATCAGTCCGCCGGAGATCAGATTGTCGGACATGTATCGCGGCGTTCTGCCATTCATCGCGCTGGAGTTTATATGCTTGGGGTTGGTCATGGCCTTCCCGGGACTGGCGCTATGGTTGCCGGAGGTGTTGTTCCGCTGATCGGCGATCACCACAAACCAACAGGTTGGAGCGTCCTCTCGGGCGCTCCTTCCATTTTCAGAGTGGGGATCCGACCGCGAAATCAATCAAGGGAGAGGCCGCCATGGCCATGCCGAACGTAAAGCTCACCTATGAGATCAAGCCGGATTCCCACGCCATGCTGGGCCGCATCGCGGAACGCTATGGACTACCGGATGAATCGAAGGCGCTGCGCTGTCTTCTCGACTACGCGGCCATGGAGGGCGACTGGGATGAGATCTTCAAGAAGATTCGGTGTCGGCGCTGTGGCTAGGCGTATCGGATAGACTTGATTCGCCGTGGATTGGTCGCCACGAAAACGCTAAACTATCCGCCAATTCTCACATTGCGCCCCTTTGGCCGCATGATCAGGACACGGGAGACTTGCCCCATGATGAGCGAACGGCAGATGGAGTTCCGCAAGGGATATCGCGCCAAGATCGACGGTTGGTACAACGGCTATGTCCATATCGCCGTGATCTACGCCATCGGCTTTACCGCCATGTGGATCTTCGCCACGCATATCTCGAATGTTCAGTGGTACGAGTGGCTGATCATCCCGGCGACCATCCTGGTCTGCAACATCTTCGAGTGGTTCCTGCACAAGCATGTCATGCACCGTCGGATCAACGTGACCGGCCTGCGCGCCATCTACGAGCGGCACACCCTGAACCATCACCAGTTCTTCACTGATGACGAGGTTCGCTTCAGCGATCACGAGGACTGGCGCGTTACGGTTTTCCCGCCTTACGCGCTGGTGATTTTCATCATGATGTCCCTGCCGGGAGTCTTGGTCTTCGGTTATCTGTTCGGATGGAACGTGGGCTGGCTGTTCATCTGCACCACGGTCGGCATGTATCTGACCTATGAGTTCATGCATTTCTGTTGTCACGTGGACGAGAACGCCTTCGTGCGCAACATGCCCTTCATCAACACCCTGCGTCGCCACCATGTCGCGCATCACAACAAGGGGCTGATGATGGAAGTGAACATGAATCTCACCTTCCCGATCGCCGACTGGTTGTTCGGTACCTCGGATCTGAATCGCGGCCTATTGGGGCACATTTTCAACGGCTACAACACCAAGCACCTGAAAACCGACCTGCGCTCGACCCCGAAAACCCCCTTCGAAGCCACGACGGGGCCGGTGCCGGCGGAGTAGTCCGGCGACGGGAGCGCGGAGCCAGAGCACCGACGATGCGATCCCCGCCATCGAAAGCCGGCGCGCGCCGGTTCGTGGTCAGGCTGTTCGCCTCGTTACTCGTGTTGATCGTCTGCGGTGGCGTCGCGACACTCGAACGTCTACTCGCGCCCGACGCCGAGCTCTGGGAACGGTGGACGGCGCATGACGCGGCCAGCACCGCGAGGATCGATCACGGTGCGTGGGACGGTTTTCTTTCCCGCAATCTGGTGCCCGGCCCGGACGGCTCGACTCGTCTGGCCTATGCGCGGGTCTCGCCGTCGGATCGAGCCTTGCTCGATGAATATCTGAAAGCTCTCACCGCCACGCCGATAAGCCGCCATGCGCGAGACACCCAACTGGCGTATTGGATCAACCTTTATAATGCCCTGACGGTTCAGGTTGTTCTCGATCACTACCCGGTGGCTTCGATTCGCGATATCAAGCTCGACTCCGGCCTATTCTCGAGCGGCCCCTGGGACAAGAAGCTGGTCGAGATCGAGGGTGAGGAGATCAGCCTCAACGATATCGAGCACCGCATAATTCGTCCGGTCTGGCGAGACCCGAGGGTTCACTACGCGCTCAACTGCGCCTCGATCGGATGCCCGAGCCTTTCGCCCAAGGCGTTCACTTCCGAAGACCTGGACGCGCGCCTGACCCAGGCAGCCACCGCCTTCGTCAATAGCCCCCACGGCGTCCGGGTCGCCGATGGTCAAATCACCGTTTCCCGTATTTATGACTGGTTTCACGAGGATTTCGGCGTCGGTGACGCGGCGGTTTTCGAGCATATTCTCAAGTTCGCGATGCCGGAGCTTCGCGAGATGATGCAGTCGATTGGCAAGATCAACAATGTCGCCTATGACTGGAAGTTGAACGACGCGGGCTAACCCGGCGCGCGGCAAACCGCCGAGGGCATCCATGAGCACTCCCCAACCTTATTCCGGTTTCGTCATCGACGGCGCGCAATACGCCAAATGGGACCGCTTGATCTTTCAGGAGATGCGCGATGGCGGCGTTACCTGCGTTAATGTCACCATCGTCTATTGGGAAAGCGCGCGGGAAACCTTGTCGGAGATCGGCAAGTGGAACCGTCTGTTCGAGCAGAATGGCGACCTGATCATGCAAGCGCGGACCGCCGATGACGTTCGGCGCGCCAAGGCCGAGAACAAGACCGCGATCACCTTCGCCTTCCAGCATTGCTCGCCGATCGAGGAAGACATCGACCTGGTCGAGATCATGCACACCCTCGGCGTGCGCTTCATGCAGCTCAGCTACAACAACCAGAGTGTCTGCGCCACCGGCTGCTACGAGGACGAGGATCCGGGCATCACCCGCTTCGGCAAGCAGGTGATCAAGGAGATGAACCGCGTCGGCATGGTGGTCGATATGTCGCATTCCGGCGAACGTTCGACCTTCCACGCCATCGAGCTGTCCGATCGGCCGATCACGGTTACCCATGCTAACCCGAAATCCTGGCACCCGGCGCTGCGAAACAAGACCGACGACTTGCTCAAGGCCTTGGCCGATAGTGGGGGCATGCTCGGCTTTTCGATGTATCCGTTTCATCTGAAGGGCAAATCGGCCTGCACCCTCGAGGAGTTCTGTGGGATGATTGCCCGGACCGCCGACCTTATGGGGATCGACCGGATCGGGATCGGCTCGGACCTGGTCCAGGGGCACGGTAACGAGGTCGTCGAGTGGATGCGCAACGGTCGCTGGAGCAAGGCGATGGATTTCGGCGAGGGCACGGCGTCCGACGCGGGTTGGCCGGATCCGGTGCCCTGGTTCACCGGCAATCGCGACTTCGGAAACCTCGCCGCCGGTCTCGCGGCGCACGGCTTTACGCCCGAGGACGTGGACAAGGTGATGGGCCTCAATTGGCTACGCTTCTTCGAGGAAAACTTCGGACCCGGGGAATGACCGTCGCCTCGGCATCGGCGGCGTCAATTCCCGCGAAGGCGCTTCGCGCTCCCGAGACCGTGATGCGGTTGGCGCGGGTCGGCTCGTTCCATCCGACCAGGATAAGCTTCACCCGAACGCTGATCCGCCGCATGGCCCGTGAGAATTGGCGCTTCGAACGGACCCTGTTTGACCTGGACGCGCGCGGCATCGGTACCGCGGTTTACAAGGTGGATACTTCCACGGCGCCGATCTGGTTCGTCGTCTTCGCCGATCATTTGGAGCCGGAAGACCGCACCGACCGCGTGATCGCGGAGAAATGGGATGCGACCTTCACCCTGACGACACGCGAGCCGGATACCGATGAACTATCCCGCCTGAAGGCGAATATTCCCCTTCAGGAAGCCGGGCGCTGCACCTCCGGCGAGATGGTGCTTAGCCGGGCGAACAAAAGCGTCCGATTTTTCGAACATGTTGTCGAGGCGCTCGCCCGTGGCATGCAGCCTGACCGCGGGAAAATTCTGGATGTCGGCTATCTTGTGCGCACGACGGCGGTCTACGGCAACGGAAAGTTCGGTCTCGCCGATCTCGACCAACTCCGCGCCGCCGGCGTCTTCGGTTTGCCGTTCCAGGCCGAGATGCTGTGCGTTTTCATGGCTAGACAGTTCAGTTTGGATTGGGTCGAGCATATCGCCTCGATGCGCGCGCCGGAGACTTTCGCGCCGATGGATGACGGCCTGAAACGGGCGCTCGGCGTCGGTAACGCCACGGGGCTTGGGATGGCGCCGTTCTTGATCGGTCATCCGAAACTGATTCATGCTTGGATCGAGGCGCGCGAGACCGCGCTTGCCCGAGTTCGGGCGGTAACCGACCGGGAGCCCGAGGTGGAAGATCGGTTCCACGCTCTGCTGGATCGGGCGGTCGAACATGTCCGGCAATGGCCGACAACCGATGTGCTTCAACAAGACCGCTGCGTCGAATTGCTCGACGATCTCGCGCGCTTGACGGAGTTCGCGTCCGGCGAGGGCCGGGCATCGACCTGGGACGAATTGGTTGATTGGGCCGAGCGGAATCTTGGTCTCGAGGCACAGGAATTGTTGAACAGCGTGCTGATCGAGCTCTATCCGGCGCTCGTGGATGAGCTGGAGAACCAGATGGGTTCCGACGAGGTGATGCGCCTTGTGCCGGGGATGACCTTGCGGGATCTGAAATCCCTGATCGAGCGGGCGTATCATTGGGCGCTGGATGTCGATTTCTCCGTAGACGCGGCGAATGCGCGGTTCTGGTATCGCTCGGAGGAGAAGGAGGAACCGCGGTTGGGCTGGCGCGCGCGCGAGCCCGGCGCCGACAAGGAAATGCGGATCGCCATTGCCCGCGACGTCTCCAGGCTTCACGTGATCCTCGCCGGCCAAGCCGACGAGATGCTGGAGGCGACGGTCGGTGAGTTTCTGATGGCGTATCCCGAATGGCGGCAAACCGCGCGACGGGTACAAAGCCTCGCCGGGCTCGGCTACGCGGAGTTTCGCGACAACCTGATTGACGAGACCTGCCGGCCCATCGATTTGCTGCGCTGCAAGCTCTCGATGTTCGGGGCCACCAAGTTTGATCCCAAATCCGATCTCTGGACGCGGATCGCAATGTTCCAGGGGGCGCCGATAGCCGAGGGCTTGAGCGCCGATGACGTCGATGATTGGGCGTTTCCGTTTCTCGCGACCGAGGCCGAAGGATGACTGACCCGATGCCGTTTCGGGTCTCGCTTGCGGAGATCCTGCAAACCAGTTGGAAAGCACTGGAGGGCACGGGACTTCCCGCCGGAATCGATCGTGACGCCGCCGCTAATGTCGCTTGGTTGGAATCCCGCGGCTTGGGCGGGATCGGCGTTCTCGCCCGAGAGCTCGAACGGTTGGGCGAGACCGCTGCTTGGGTCGCCCCCGAAATCGACGGCGATGGAAACAGCGTGACAATCCAGGCCGAGGGGGCGTCGGGGGTTCTACTCGCGCCGGGAGCGATCGATTGGGCCTTAAGCGGAAGCGTGGTTACCGTCGTCGATTGCGTCGCTCCTCTGTTGTTCACGGCCGAGGCGGCCCAACGCGCCGACGAGGGTCAAGCGCTGGTCATCACCTGGGGCGAGGCGCGGAACAAGAGCACGGCTAAATGTGGTGGTGGCTTGGCCGCGCTGTCCCTTGATATCCGCACGGCACGCGCGCCGGCGACGGTCGTAATTCGCGCTGGTAGGCCGCCCTCCACCAAGGAGGGCCGCCGCTTGGTCGGGTTTCACGCGCAATCCCTGCGTGATGGCGTCGCGGTTGACCCGGCGGATTGGGCCGTTATCAAGCAGGCCGCCGCGCGGGTTCTTGTCCCCGCCAGCGCCCAATCCCGTGGCGGGGCCGGGGCCGAGGTTGACGATAGCGCCTAACCCAGGAGCCGCTCATGCTGGAGCTGAGACCGAACTGCGAGCTTTGTGACCGTGACCTGCCGCCGCATAGCGAGGACGCGCGGATCTGCTCCTATGAATGCACGTATTGCGCCGAGTGTGTCGACACGGTCCTGCGCAATGTTTGCCCGACCTGTGGTGGTGGTTTCGCGCCGCGACCGCTAAGGCCACTGAAGGCCTGGCGACCGGAACTCAAACTGGGTTTGGAAAACCACCCGGCCGGCACAAAGCGTCGGTATTCGAAATTCACGGCGGACGATATCGAAACCCATGTCTCTCGAATCGCGCCACTCGCGCCGAAGGATCGCTGAGACGGCGATTAGTTTTCGTCGTACCAGTTGAACTCCAGGATCAGACAACCGTTATCAGAGCGTACCGGGCCATGCATGGTCCCCGGAGACCGGATCGCGTAGCCCGGCGCCTCGACCTTGCGTTCTCCATCGGCGTCAATGGAGATGATATCGCCCTCAAGGACATAGAGCTCTTCCCAGAAGGGATGGGCATGCGCCTCTGGCGTCCGGCATCCCGGGTCGAGCTTGATCAGCCGTGTACGAACCCCCGTGCCCGCATCCGTGTCGAGGCTACTGCTCAAGACCTTCAGATGGACCTTCGGGTTGCTTGGCCGCGTGGTGAAGCCACCGGAAATGTCGAGATTGTGAAAATCCAGATTAACCTTTCCGAGTCCCTTCATCACGCCACCTTCAATTCGCCGTTCAAAACATAGGCCAGGATCCGCACCACTTGATCGGGTGTTTCGGCGACCGCGAGCGCGGCGGCGTCGACTTCCTTCAGCGCATGGGTCAGGGCCGGGTCGTGCAGCACGATCACCGGCTTGCCCAGCGCGGCGGCGTAACCCGCGTCGAAGGCCGCGTTCCACTGTTTGTACTTGTCGCCGAACCGGACAACCACGACATCGGCGCGTTCGATCAGGGTGCGGGTGCGAATGGCGTTGATCTTGGCGCCCTTGTGATCCTTCCAGAAGGGATTGTCCTCGCCGCCGAGAATGGCGACGCCGCAATCATCACTGCTTTCGTGATGAGTGACCGGCGCCGTGAAGTCGATCGAGAGACCGGCGGCCCCGCTTCCGGTTTCGATTTGCTGGCGCCAATCGCTATGGATCTCGCCGGACAGATAGACGGACAACGCGCTCATCGTGACTCTCCCATTCGCGGTAAAAGGCAGTAACTTGCATAGGCCGCGAAACGCGATGGTGCAAGTCCGCGAAGGATTCAATATCGCGTCGCGGGATACCAGTCGCCGCGCCCACCCGGCGTCAGATCAAGGGTGTTCCAAAGCGGCCACAACATGTCCACATGCCGGGGGTTCTGATCCGGCTCGCTCGGCGCGAAGAACATCTCGCTGGCCACGACATGGCGTATCGCCTCGCCGTCGCGGCGGAACACATTGACCATGGGGAGTTGCCCATGGCTGTCTGATTCCGCGTGATAGTCGGTATTGAAGTCACTCCCCTCCGAGGAATAGAGCGGCAGGTTTCGCCAACCCCGATTGTCGGCCCAAGCGCGAATACGGGACGCGCCGGTCTTGGCGACGATCGCGATATCGGCCTGTCGCGCGATATGCGGAACCGCGCCGTCGAAACTATCCAAAAAGGCCGAGCACATCGGGCAGGGCGCGCCATCATCCGCGTACATGAAGCCTTAGACGATCAGGCTGTCCTTGCCGCCGGTGAACAGATCGGAGAGACCCATCCGCTGTTCCCGCCGTCCCGGCGTGGCGGTCGTGAAGGTGTACGCCTTGTCGACCAGCCCGCCGGGCGGGAGCGCGCGTCTTTGCGCGGCAACCGACTCGATTTGGCGGCGCAGGTCCATCTCGGCTTGCAAAAGATCGTTTCGCGCGGCGCGATACTCGGCGGATTCTCCAGGAAAGGTCACCATGGCTCAGGCCCCATCGGACAAAAGGGTTTGGAGTTTTTCGAGGCTGGCGCTCCAGCCTTCGGTCACGCTTGCCCGGCCCGCTTCGTCGGTGAGTTGCTCATGCCGGATCTCCACGTCGGTTCCGCCGTCCGATTCGACGAGGGTAATGGTGACCAGGCTTTCCAGCGATCTCTTCTCGGCCCCGTCATCCAGGGTGGAAACATGCACCCAGGTGAAGATCAGACGGTGTGGTGGATCGACCCGCCTATAGACGCCCTCCAGCCGCGATGTCGGCGAGAAAGTGATCTTGTAAGTCCCGTCAACCCGCAGATCCATGATCACCTCGCTGGGGGCGTCATTGGTGCCCCCGAACCAGCGGATCGCGATGGCCGGATCAATCCACGCCTTGAATACCTTTCCGGGGGGAAACGGCAGGTGCCGGGTCACCCGCGCGGTTGGCCGGGTCGTGGTCGTCGCCGCGTCATTCATCTTCCATTTCCTCTAATACCCGTTCGAGGCTTTCCATCCGCTCTTGCCAGAAGGACTCGTGCCAACGGATCCAATCGGCCGCCGATTTCAGCGCGCCCGGCTCTAGCCGACAAAGCCGGGCGCGACCGACCTTGCGATGAGTGACAAGTCCGGCGCGACGTAGAACCTCGACATGCTTGGCGGCGCCGGCGAGGGTTATCCCATGGGGCTCGGCGAGCGCGCCGATGCTGGCCTCGCCCTCGCGGAGCGCGATGAGCATGGCCCGGCGCGTGGGATCGCCGAGCGCCGAGAAAACAAGGTCGAGGGCCGGGTCGGGGTTCAAATCGGCTGACGGATCATTAAACTGTACCATTCGGTATAGTTATTCGAATTTTCTTTGACAGTCAACCATTCGGTAAAGTGGAAATTTCGCGATCGACCAAGCACTGATAGCGCTTGCCCGCCGACCGGACGCGCACCACACTTCGGCAATGAGTTTGCCCCCGGAAACCAACGCCCCGACGCGCGACAAGAACATCGAATTCGCTATCGCCCTGATGGTGATCGCGGTCCTCATCTTGCCCGCTATCGATGCCATCGCGAAGCTGTTGTCGGCGACGGTTCCAGCGGGTCAAGTCGCCTGGGCCCGGTTCGTCTTCCAGGTCGCGATCATGGCGCCGTTTGTCATGGCCGCCTATCGCCGCGCGCCGGTGGCCAATCTCGGCGTTCAGGCGCTGCGCGGTGTCCTGATCGCCACGACGACCGTTTTGATTTTCGCGGCGGTCAAGGTGATGCCGATCGCCGATGTCATCGCGATCTTCTTTGTCGAGCCGCTCATCGTGACCTTATTGTCGGCGATCTTTCTCGGCGAGCGGATCGGCTGGCGGCGGGTCTTGGCGGCGGTGGTCGGCTTCGCCGGCGCCCTGGTCGTGGTCCGGCCGAGCTATGATCTGTTCGGGCTCACCGCCATCCTGCCGCTCGGCGCGGCTTTGTGCTTCGCGGTCTATATCGTGCTGACCCGCCGGCTGGCGCGGAACCAGGACCCGGTGGTGATGCAGTTCAATTCGGGCCTGTCGGGCCTGCTGTTCATGAGCGCCGCCCTGGTGATTGGCCACGCCTTTGAAATCCCGGTGTTCGAGCCGGTCTGGCCGACGGCTTGGGAATGGGGGTTGCTGGCGCTTTCGGGCGCGATCGCGACCGCCGGCCATTTCATGATGGCGGTGGCGTTTCGCCATGTTGAAGCCGGTGTGCTGGCGCCGTTTCAGTATCTCGAGATTGTCGGCGCCACGGCCTACGGGCTTTGGCTGTTCGGAGATTTCCCGGACGGGATTACCTGGGTCGGGATCGCCATCATCGTCGGCTCCGGGCTGTACATCTTCCACCGCGAACGGGTTCGCGGTCGTGGCGGGTGAGCGCTGATATTGCCGCTTGCCCGCGAGCCGCTTTCGGCTTTCGATAGTCGCCGACAACCATGATGGAAACCACCATGTCCGACCCCCTGCTTACGCCCTTCAGCATCCGCGGCGTCACCTTTCGCAACCGGATCATGAGCACCAGCCACGCCTGTGGTCTGGAGGAAGGCGGCATGCCGGCGGATCGCTATCAGGCCTATCACGAGGAAAAGGCGCGGGGCGGCATCGGGCTGACGATGTTCGGCGGCTCTTCCAATGTCGCGGCGGATTCGCCCTCGGTCTTCCAGCAACTCAATGTCGGCGTCGACCGGGTGATCCCGCATCTCCAGAAACTGTCCGAACGCGTGCATGGCCAGGGCGCCAAGCTGATGTGTCAGATCACCCATCTCGGGCGACGGGGCGAGCCCTATGCCGGGCACTGGCTGCCGACCATCGCGCCGAGCGCCCAGCGCGAAACCCTGCATCGGAGTTTTCCGAAGGAAATGGACGAGCATGATATCCGGCGTGTCGTCCAGGCCTATGGCGAGGCGGCGTTGCGCTGCAAGGAAGGAGGGTTGGACGGTATCGAGGCCTTGGCGGGCGGGCACCTGATCGGCCAGTTCCTGTCTCCGAAAACCAACACCCGTACCGATGGCTATGGCGGCTCGGTCGCCAATCGCTGTCGGTTCGGGCTGATGGTCTTCGAGGAAATCCGCCGCCGGGTCGGCGATGATTTTCTGGTCGGCTTCCGTTACGTGATCGACGAGGGCGATCCAGAGGGTCTCGATTTCGATTCCTGCTTGGAGATCGCCAAGATTTTCGAGACAGAGGTGGATATCGACTTCTTCAACGCGATCTTCGGACGCATGGATACCGAGATCGGCCTCGCCGTCGACAACATGCCGGGCATGGCCTCGCCGATCGCGCCATGGCTCGCGCCGGTCGGGCGCTTCAAGCGCGAGATTTCGCTGCCGGTGTTCCACGCTGCTCGGATTACCGATATCGCCACCGCCCGCCATGCAATCGCCGAGGGCCATCTCGACATGGTGGCGATGACGCGCGCGCAGATCGCCGACCCGCATCTCGTCGCCAAGCTCTCATCCGGTCGGGAGGAGCGAATCCGCCCCTGTGTCGGCGCCACCCACTGCATGTCGGCGCATCGTCCGGTCTGTCTGCACAATGCCGCGACGGGCCGCGAGACGGTCCTGCCGCATGCCGTTGCCCGCGCCGAGACGCGCCGGCGGGTCGTGGTGGTCGGCGGCGGCCCCGCCGGGCTCGAGGCGGCCCGGGTCGCGGCGGAACGAGGGCATGACGTTACCCTGTTCGAAGCCGCGCCCAAGCTCGGCGGGCAGGTCCTGCTGGCCGCGCGGGCGAGCTGGCGCGGCGACGTGATCGGCGTCACCGACTGGCGCGCGGCGGAACTGGAAGCGCTCGGGGTCGAGGTCCGGGTGAACAGCTATGCCGAGGCGGCCGATGTGATCGCTCTCGACCCGGATCTAGTGATCATCGCCACCGGCGGCGTGCCCGATTTGGACTGGCTTCCCGGCGCCGAGCATGTGACCAGCGCCTGGGATCTGCTAAGCGGGGCAGTCCCGATAGGGGCCGAGGTGCTGATTTACGACGGTACCGGCCGCCACCCCGCGCCCCATTCAGCCGAGCTTGCCGCGAGCAATGGAAGCGCGGTCTCGCTGTTCTCGATCGACGGCCATCTCGCCGCCGAACTGACCTACTCGGAACGGGTGATCTGGAAGAAAAGAAGCTACGAGCTGGGGATCGAGACTCAATTCGACAACCGCCTCGTCGGCGTGGAAAAAACCGGTAACCGGCTCACCGCGCGTCTCGTCAATGAGGTCACCGGGGTCGAGATCACGCGTGCGGCGGATCAGATTGTCGTCGAGCACGGCACCACGCCCGCCGACCAACTCTACCGGGATCTTCGGGGCCAAGCCGGCAATGACGGCGTCACCGATCTCGACGCTCTCCTCGCCGGCGCTCCGCAACCCCGCGATGGAGAGGGTTTCGAGCTACACCGGATCGGCGACGCTGTTGCAAGCCGGAATATCCCAGCGGCGATCCTGGACGCCTTCCGGCTTTTGCGGGTGGCTTAGACCGTTTCTGGTCTTTACGGAACCGCCGTGATGGCTTTTGGTGAGTCGATCCGCGAGGAGAAGCGGCGCGGGCGATGCGGTGCATCGGCAAGCCTTTTCGATGTGGCGGGCGGCCATCAAAAGCCACCCTTCGGGCCGGTTCTCGTGAGCCTGGGAGGGCGTCGCGCACCTTGGCCGTGGCTCCGCCACGCCCCGCGGCACGCTCCTACCCCAGGAACACGACAACCGGTCACGGTGCTTCCGTAAAGACCAGATACGGTCTAGGCGCGCCGAGACGCCACCGTCATTCGCGGTCGATCAATCCCTCGACGCCGGCCTTGTCGGTTCCCTTGAGATAGATCGCGCCCTGGATGTCGGCGATCTCCTCGTGCAGGCGGACCATGCTGGGTTCCATGGTGACACTGGGACGCGGCTCCGCCTCGAAATGGCCGTATCGGTCCTCGCCGCGCACCAGGGTGGCGAAGTCGCGATCGGTTCGAGTCTGGCGCGCGCGCGGCGTGATATAGCGCAGTGCTACCGCGACCCGGCGTCCGTCGGTGACATTCGGCGGCGAGGCGTGCCACATGTGCAGATGATGGATCGAAGTCTGGCCGGGTTCGAGTTCGACCCAAACCGCCTTGTCCTCGTCGATTTCCTCGGCGATGGTCTGGCCGCGGGTGAGGATATTCTTGGTCTCCCAGGTATCGCGATGTTCGACGATGCCAGTGGTCTGGCTGCCCGGCAGCATCCGCATGCAGCCGTTGTCGCGGGTCGCCGGGGTCAAGGCGACCCAGACGGTCAGGACATTGTCGGTCTCGAGCCCCCAATGGGCCGAGTCCTGATGCCACGAAATGAAGCGGCCGTCCCCCGGTTCCTTGGGATAGAGGTGACTGCTCCAGACCATGATATCCGGGCCGATCAGATCCTCGACTATGTCCAGGATCGCGTCGTTCCGCATCAGCTCGTTGATCCAGGGGAAGACCAGGTGGCATTTATAGCGATACTTGCCGTTCACCGGGCCGCCGGTCTCTTTCTCGTAAGCTTCCAGGGTCGCGAGGTACCGCGCCGCGTCATCCCGTGAAATCCCCGGCTTGGGAAACAGCAATCCGTCCTTGCGGTAATCCGCGATTTCCTGGTCGGTCAGGCTTCTCGGCATTTCTCTGCTCTCCCGCAAGGCTCGGATTGTGTCAAAATCCGCCGGTTAAAAGGGTCCCTTGAAGAAGGGATCGGGAACGTCGATTGGCAGGCCCTGACGTTCCTCCAGGATGCGCGCCTCGGCCTTGGCGATGGTTTCCTCGGGCAGGCCGAGCATTTCCGCGCAACTTCGCGCGATGCGCGCGGCGTCGGGATAAAAGCCCCGGACCAGACCGCGCGAACTCGGCGTCGGATGATCCGGCAGGCCCAGGCGCACCGGCGCGGCCTTGAGTTCGCCAAAGCATCGGGTGGTGATCTCGGCGGCGATCTCGGCGCCAATGCCGAACTTGGCGAAGCCGGTATCAACGGTCAGCAATCCGCCGGTGCGGGCCACCGACGCGGCGATCGGATCGACATTCAGCGGGCGCAGCACCCGAAGGTCGAAAACGTCGATCGAATGGCCGAGATCGGCAAGAACATCCGCCGCGCGGATCGCCTCCAAGGTCATATAGGAGGTTGCCACCACCGTGAGATTGTCGCCGGAACGGACCCGCTTAGGGCCGTCCAGCGGTTCCCGATAGTAACCCTCGGGCACCTCGCCGCTGGCGTAATGGGTCCAGCGATGCTCCAGACAGATTACCGGGTTATTGTCCTCGACGGCGGCGATCATCATCCCCTTCGCGTCGGCGGCGAAGGCCGGCATGATGACTTTCAGCCCCGGCACGTGGCTGAATATCGCCTCTAGACTCTGGGAATGTTCCGGACCCTGGCCCCAACCGCGCCCGACCACCATGCGGATGACGATTGGCACCTTGTGCAGACCGTTACTGACATAGTGGATCTTCGCGGCGTTGTTGAGGATCTGCTCCATCGCGAGCAGCGCGAATTCCACGCGCTGGAGACTGATCACCGGACGCTTGCCGGCCATCGCCGCGCCGATGGCGATCCCGATCAACCCGTTCTCGGCGATCGGCATCTCGATCAGACGGCTCGGCTCCAGATGTTTGTCCAGATCCCTGAGGGTGCCGAAAAGCGCGGCCGGATCCTGCACGCCCTCGGCGAAGAACAGAACCGAGGGATCACGCTTGGCGACTTCGGTCAGACCGTCGCGGATCGCGTCGCCGAGACTTTGATTGTTGCTGGCGCTCATGACTGGCTTACTCCGCGTAGACCGAAACCGCCGCCGAGGCCGGGTCCGGCAAGGGCGCGCTCTTGGCGAAATCAAAGGCGTCGTCGATCTCGCGTTCCAGCTCCTTGGTCACCTCGGCGCGCCAATCATCGTCGGCGAGGCCAAGGTTGCGCAGCGACGCCCAGGTCCGCTCCAGCGGATCGAGCGTGCGCCATTCCTCGAACTCGGCCTCGGTTCGATAGCCGATGTGATTGTCGTAATTCGGGCCGCAATGCTCGCGCCAACGATAGGTATCAAGCAGCAGAAAAGTCGGACCGCCGCCACCGCGCGCCCGATCGACGGCGCGCGCCGTCGCGGCCCGAACAAGCGCGACATCGTTTCCGTCCACTTGCTCCGAGGGAACGCCGTGGGCCTCGGCCAGCGCCGTCAGGGGACGATTGGGCTGACGCGCGTCGAGGCGGGTGTAGACCGAGTAGAGATTGTTCTCGCAGACGAAGATCACCGGCAGGTCGTGCAGACGCGCGAAGTTCGCCGTCTCGTGAAAAACCCCTTCCTCGACACAGGCATCTCCGAGAAACGAGACCGTCACCCGGCCATTGCCGTCGAGCTTGTCGGAAAGCGCGGTGCCGGCGGCGAGAGGGATCGCGCTGGCGACAATCGGCACGCTCGACATCAGGCCGACCTCCGGTGCCGCCAGATGCATGGAACCGCCACGGCCACCAATGCATCCCTCGGCCTTGCCGTAGATTTCGGCCAGCATCTCTTTCATCCCGCCGCCCTTGGCCAGATAGTGGGCGTGGCAGCGATGGGTGCTGTACATCCGGTCCTGGTCCGTCAACGGAGCGCAAACGCCGACCGCAGAGGCCTCCTGGCCGACCGAGAGATGTACCGGACAGCGCATTTCCTGCTCGGCATAGCGTTCCGCGATCGCTTCCTCGACAAGCCGAATCCGCAGCATCGCCGTGAAATCGACGATATCGGGGTTGTTTTCTAAGCCAGTGGTTTGCGCCATGTCGTGCTACGTCGCGTCGGTTGTTGAGGGAGATGTCGAGAAATTTTCGGTATTCGAGGCTCTAGATGAAATTCAGGTGCATCGGCGGGTTGTCGGGCAGTTCCGGCAGTTCGAACCGGTCCTTTTGATAGTCGTCCAGGAATTCGTTGACCTTATGCTGCAGGCACAGGCTGCCGCACATCTTTTGAGCATTGAAGGCTGGGCTCACAAGGTAATTCATGATCTCCCAATATCGGTCGCCGGCGAAGATATCGCGAAAGCGTTCCTCGCAGATATTGCCGATGTGAAATTTCTTGTAACGCTCGTTGAACAGCATGCCGCATGGCGCCACGAGGCCGGATCCGGACATCTGCAGCATGAACGGCGCGCCGTAGCAGCGCTGATAGCCGCGGGTTCCCTCGGCCTCGATCTTCGACCACTTCACCTGAACGCTATAGCTCTCGTCGCTCAGCGCCTCGGCGTCGCGCAGGGTCTGATAGAGATCCTTGTAGCCGGCATAGTCCACGCCGAGAGTGCCGTCCTCGTCGTCGCTGCAATGCTTGATGACCAGATAGTCGGGCCGGAGCTCCTTGCCGAGACGGGCCAAGGGCATGATCTGGTCGGCATATTCCGGCATCAGCACCATTTGCATGCCGATGGTGACATCGAGGCCCCGCTCCCGCTTGATCGCGGCCATGTCGCGGATGTTCTGGCTAACCCGGTCGAACCAGTGCTCCTTGACCCCCATGATCTCGGCGTAACGTTCACGCTCGCCGGCGGAGATATTCACCCTGAGATAGGTCAGCGCCGGCAGAACCTCCTCTAGCTTGCGTCGGTTGAGCACGAAGCCGTTGGTTCCGACGGCCATCGACAGTCCCAATTCATGCCCGTACTTGACCGCGTCGACAAAGACCGGGGAAATCGTGCTCTCGCCGTCCGAGACAAAGCTGATGCCCTTGACGCCTATTTCGGCGCAGTCCTCCAGAAAGGCGAAGATCACCTTCTTGTCGATCACCTGGCGTTCGTTTTCCTGGAGCATGGCGTAGCAAAAATGGCAGGCGTAATTGCAGGCGCGGGTCAACGACATGTCGATGGTGATCGGCGCCACGCGCTCGCCGCGCTCCCAGGCCCGAATACGGTCCTGATGCCAGGCGATCTTGGTGCCATCCAGAATCAGGTCCGTGTGGTCGGTCATGCCGGTCATGGGCGTCGTCCCTCGTGGCGCGGTCTATCCTCGGCGGTCAAAGTCGGCGGATCCGGTTCGAGTCCTTCGCGATCTCCACGAAGACCTCAATCCGCTCCCCGGTTTCCTGGCGCAACCAGCGCTCGAGCGCCAGTAGATGGGGTGGTTTATCCCAGACATCCACGCCATCGCCGAACATGACGACGACCCGATCATACCGGTCAATCTCGAAAATCTCCATGGATGACGCGTTCAGTCCGGCGTTTTGCCGGTAGAGTTCCACCAAACCGCCAAGGCGTTGGCGCTTGACCTCGGGGTCGTTAGCCAGCCAGGCCTCCGAGAACGGTCTGTCGAAGTCGTTATCGCCTTCAAAGGGCCCGTTCGCCTCGACAAGAATCGCACCGAGCGCGCGCATCAGGCCGCGGGGCCGCTCGAAACACGGGCCGGCGTTGCGCGGCGTCAGGATACCCGCGACCGGGCGTGGCGCGTCCTGGTCGCGCAACCGCTCCACCACATGGGTGAGGCCGTGTTCGATCAGTTCCCGGGGCGTGGCGCCGACGGCGAACCGGCTCAATTGCTCCAGAATCGCTTCCTCGGCGAGGCTCGTCCCGCCTTTGCGTGTTACCGCGGCGATCTTGTCGGTTGAGGGGGACACGCCGATGGCGATCGTCAACGCGCCCGTTGTCGCTTGATGCCAAACAAGATTTTCTGGCGGTGGGTCCATGGCGACCGTCTGGTCGGCCTCGCGAAGGGTTCGTGAGATCCCCTGATGGAAAACCTCCAGCGCGTCCGAATAGTCCACGCTCGCGCTACCCACCGATATTGCCGACATGGACAAGACCATGCCCTTTCTCTGTCAGAATCTCGACGGTGGCGATCGAGCCGATCGCCTCAATCAGGGCCGCGTGGCTCTCGCGGGGCAAGGTATCCTCGCGCAACCGCAGTGAAAAATCGGTGGTGCCGTGAGCTTCCGCCGCTTCCACCATGTTGAGAATGCTATTGACTGGATCCTCGTCCGGGACCCACATCTCCAAAAACGCGTGATCCACCCCGTGGCTTCGCAACTGGTGCAAAAGGCGGTCGTTGTAGGACGTGACAAGCGCCTCGTAGTCAATTGGCTCGGTCATTGTCGCCTCGCGCCGAGAAACGTGTTTACCGCTGTCGCGACCCTTATGATTTGAGCCTCGTCGAGGCCTTGATGGATCGGCAGGGTAAGAATGCGCCGCGCCTGTTCCTCGGTCACCGGAAAATCGCCGACCCCGTGACCGAGATAGCTGGCGGCCGGCTGAAGATGGATCGGCACGGGATAATGGATCGCGGTTCCTATCCCCTGATCGTTCAGATGCTCGCGCAAGGCATCGCGGTGATCAACCTGCACCACGAAGGTGTGGAAGGTATTGAACTCGATGTTTCGGCATGGCGGCGAGAAGACCAGATCCGGATCCAGATGTTCGCGATAGAGCGCGGCGTTGGCGCGGCGGCGATTGATTGTGTCCTCCAGACGGCCCAACCGAAACTCCAGGATCGCCGCCTGAAGACTGTCCATGCGCGATACCGTGCCGAACCGCGTGACGGTGTTGCGATCCACCAGGCCGTGATTGCGCGCCAGGCGAACGTACTCCGCCACGTCATCACGATCGGTCGCCAGATAGCCGGCGTCACCACAGGCGTTCAGATTCTTCAAGGGATGGGCGGAGAAGCACCCGATATCGCCGATCGAGCCCGCGAGCGCGCCATCGTAACGAGAGCCGATCGCCTGGGCCGCGTCCTCGACCACCGCGATACCGTGATCGGTGGCGAGTTTCATGATCGGCTTCATATCGGCGACCCGTCCCGTCAGATGCACCGGCATGATCGCCTTGGTTCGTGGCGTGATGGCATTTTCGACGGCGCCGGGATCGATGTTCTGATCCGCCAGGACGTCGGCGAAGACCGGTGTCGCGCCGACGCGATTGATCACCGCCGTCGATGCAACAAAGGAATTAGGTGGCGTGATAACCTCGTCGCCGGGCCCGACGCCGAGAGCCTCCAGCGCCAGGATCAGGGCGTCGGTCCCGGAATTGAGCGCCAAGACATGCCGGGTTCCGCACCACTCGGCCAACGCGGCCTCGAGACGACTTTCCCAGGAACCGCCGACATGCTGTCCGCTTTCAAGGACCTGCTCGATGATCGGCATCAGGGCCTCTCGGTCGTCGCGGAACTGATCCGCGATATCGACATAGGGTACCGGCAGGTCCGGGGCGCCGCTCGAAGACATCGCCCTCTCTCCTATTTCAGCGCGCCGGTGAGCGCCTTAATGACGCTTACCTTGTCGACGGGTTTCCTGTGACCGACGATGCCGACCTTCAGGGCGCCGACCATGTTGCCGATCAGTCCGAGATCGGACACGCTTCCGCCCGCTTTGGCCAAGATCGCGGTGACGGCAAAGAAGGCATCGCCGGCTCCCATCGTATCGACCACGGTCTGGGTCAGCGCCGGGATCGAGCGCGACCCGATTCCCTTTTCATAGGTTGTGCAGCCGTGCCGGCCGTGGGTCAGGATGATCTTTCCGCAATCCACCCGCGCCGGCAGCAACTCGGACGCGATGGTCTCAAGGTCGCTAAACCGATCGCCGACCGCCAGCCGGGCTTCCGGCGCGTCGATACAGATATAGTCGGCTCTCGGGTATTTCGTGACCAGATTGTAGCCCCGATTGGCGCTGTTGGTCTGTGCGTTAACCGCGATGAAGCTATCCAGCCCGGCAAGCGTCTCGACCGTATCCCGCGCGATCAGGCCATGGCCGAAGTCATTGACAAGAATGGCGTCATATCCGGGCGCGAGGTCGACGAGCATTTGGTTCAGATCTCGGCGTTGGTTGTCCGGCAAGGGATGGTCGTCGATGAACTGTACCTCGAACAATTTGCCGAAATAGCTGGTGTCCACGTAGCGAAGCTTGCGCGTCGTGGGACATCCCGGTCGATAGAAAGGCTTTAGGGATACATTCGGCGGCAGGCACGCGTCGATCACATCCTCGCGCCGGTCTTCCGCGCCGATGGCGGTGATGACATCGACTTGTCCGCAGAAACTCGCGGCATGATTGGCCGACGCGATCACGCCGCCGGCGAAGATCTCGGTGTCTTCGTAGCGCGTGGCGATGATGTTTTCCTTGGAAGGCTGACCGGATGGCAGGACGTATTGGTACTCATCCAGGATAACCTCGCCGATCATCAAAACCTTCAAATCCGCCGCGCGGTCGACCAGATCGATAAGCGCATCCAATCCCGGCGCCTCGCGCACCTGGTCCAGATAGGCGCGGACTTCCGGCGCGAAAACACCCATATGCCGGTTGATCAATTCACTCGAACTGAAGGTGATGTCATCGGTGAATCGGATTTGGCCGCCATGGGCCTCGACGGCGCGCCTCTCGTCGACGATCTTGCCGGTGACGTCCTTGTCGGCGTCGACGTAGTCCGCGCCTTTTACGTAGACGGTCGGACGCAAGGCTTTGATCACCGGCTCGGCCGTTGGGGAGTGATTGATCGCGACATGGTCGATGAAGTCGAGCGCCGCCAGCATTTCGGCGCGTTGTGCACTGGTGAAAACCGGGCGGCCTGGCCCCTTGTTCACGAATTCGTCCGCCGTCAACGTGACGACCAGCATATCCGAGCCGTGCTTGGCTTCGCGAAGGTGCCGGACATGGCCGAGATGGAGCAGGTCGAAGGTCCCATGGGCCAGGGCGACCGACTTGCCCCGAGCCCGCGCGATGGCGCAGATTTCGGCCAAACCCTCTAGCGAATTTATCTTGCTGGAGATGGTCTCACCTTTCGAAAGTACACGCGCTCGCCAAGGGACTTGTTAGACCGAGACTTATAGGACCGCCGGGAATTCCAAACAATCCAAAGCCGCGCGTGATCCGCCTTCACTCCACGTGAGCCGGAATGCTACGTGATTCGCCGCAGCAATTTCAAAAGCGTGTCCCGTTCCACCGGGTTCAGCGGCTCCAAGGTCTTCTCGGTGATCCGCCGCGCCGCCGGGATCGCTCGCGCGACGACCGCGCGGCCTTGATCCGTCGGTTCCACCAGATGACGACGCGCGTCGGACGGGTCGGGACGCGTACCCACCAGGGCACGGGCGCGCAACCGGTCGACGACACCCTTGATCGTGGCGCCGTCCATCGCCGTCTGGCGCCCGAGTTCGTTCTGCGACATCGGGCCGAGTTCGAAAAGTTTGGCGACCGCCGCGAATTGCGTGGGGGTCAATCCGTCGCCGATACCTTCCGCGAAGATCGCCGAATGCCGCTGCGAGACCAGCCGCAAAAGGAAACCCACCTGATCCTCGAGGCGATAGTCGGCCAAGGCGTCGGTCGGGGACTCTCGTTGATCCGTCAATTTTCCGCCATCCTTTCGGACCGTCATGGATATCGTCGCACGGGATGTATCCAAGCTGGATATCGTCTCCGGTCATGCCGAATCGTCACGGGATCACGACAAACATCGCCCGGCGGGCAATTCCGCGTTTCCGTGCTCGTTCGAAACCATTAGCATGCTAATGAATTTGACCCAACCGGATGATCCACGTGGAGGGACGACAATGACCGGCCAACCGAGCAAACTCGTCATCAAGAATATCGGCCTGTTGCTGTCCGGCAAGCTTGAGGAACCGATTCTGGATGGCGACTGTGTCGTTGCCGTCGATGGGCTCATTTCCGGTATAGGCCATGCCAAGGACCTGGATACCGCCGAGGCGGACACGGTGATCGACGCCAAAGGCGCGGCGGTCTCGCCTGGCCTCATCGACAGCCACGTGCACCCGGTGATTGGCGACTACACCCCGCGTCAGCAGCAGCTGAGCTGGATCGATTCCTGCTTGCATGGCGGGGTGACGACGATGATCTCGGCGGGCGAGGTACATCTGCCTGGGCGTCCCAAGGATATCGTCGGGCTCAAGGCCTTGGCGATTGCTTCCCAGCGTTGGTACGACAATTTCCGGCCATCCGGCGTCAAGGTGTTGGCCGGCGCGCCGGTGATCGAGGAAGGCATGGTCAAGGAGGATTTCAAAACCCTCTCCGAGGCCGGCGTCAAACTCCTGGGCGAGGTCGGTCTCGGATCGGTCAAGGCCGGCGATACCGCCAAGGAGATGGTGGCCTGGGCCCGCGAATACGGCATGCAGAGCACGATCCACACCGGCGGCCCCTCGATTCCCGGCTCGGGCCTGATCGACAAGGATGTGGTGCTCGAGGCCGATGCCGACATCATCGGCCATATTAATGGTGGGCACACGGCGCTGCCGGATGATCAGATCATCTGCCTTTGCGAACAATGCGCGCGCGGCATCGAGATCGTGCATAACGGCAACGAGCGCTCCGCCCTGCTGGCCATGCGCACGGCCTTCGAACTGGGTCAACCCGAACGGGTCATCCTCGGGACCGACGCGCCGGCCGGGTCGGGGGTTCAGCCGCTCGGCATTCTGCGGATGATCGCCATGCTCTCCAGCCTGGGTGACGTTCCCCCGGAAATCGCCTGGTGCTTCGCGACCGGTAACACCGCTCGAATGCGGGAGCTTGATTGCGGGATTCTCGAGGTCGGCAAATCCGCCGATATGATCATCGTCGATCAGGCTCAACACGCGCCGGGCAAGGATATGCTGGAAAGCATCCACCAGGGCAATCTGCCGGGGGTCGGCATGACCATCATCGACGGCATCGTCCGCTCGGACCGCTCCCGCAACACCCCGCCGGCGACGCGCCTGCCGGAGATCGTGGGGTAGGAGGTCAACGGTTGACGGGACCTTTCGAGACGACGCTTCGCGTCTCCTCAAGGTGAGTACATTTGCGTTTGCCTTACCCTGAGGAGCCATGAAAGGGCGCCTGCCCTGGGCTTGAACCAGGGTCTCGAAGGGTCCTTTTTCCGGAAGGGATGTTACCGCAATCCGTCCTCGCCCTTGGCGTCCTTGGCTTCCAGGCCGCCGACCCTTGGGAGCGGGCGACCGGAATCGGTGACCGCGACCGCGACGAGTATCTCGTCGGCGCGGGGGGCGTCGTTGACCCAGACCTCCATGCCGTCGAAATGACTTCTGACATAGGCCGCGTCCTTGTGCCCCAGGGGGACGTCCAGGGTTTGACCTGGTCCGCCGCGTTTCTTGGATGACGGGACCAGGGCCGCGCCTTTCTCCACCGCCTTGCGCAGCGGCGCGCCGAGCTTGGGGTGCAGGATTGCCGCGCAGTGCTCCAACTCGCCGTTCTCGCCGACCATCGCGGCCTTGCCGTAGCTTTCCGCCGCCGAGGGCTCGATACCGAGAGCGGCGACGGCGCGCTCGCCAAGAAGCCCGCCTAGTTCAACGCCGATCTCCATCAGATCCGACAGATCCTCGACATAGCGCTCGGCGAACGGGTTTTCGATCACCGCGATCGCGGCGGCCCGACGGGTCGGCGGGTTGATCTCGCGTCCCATCTCGCGATGGATCTCGTCGGTAACGGTTATCAGTTTGCGGATAACGGCCTTGCTCATCCCGTGGTCTCCAATTCAGTTTCGAACTCTATTCGGGTTTGATCCATGGCGTCGCCCAGGACACGCGTCGATGTTGCGAGGGAAAGGAACGCCGCCTCGATCAGTCCCCTGTCTCGGGCCTTCATTGCATATCGGTAACCGGCGTCCAACGCGGCGTCGATTTCGTTCTTCTCCAGATCACGGACGCCGGTGGTGACCAGGCGGTCGCCAAGGTCGCTGTCGGGATAAAGCGCGCGGGCCGGTGCTCGCTCGATCTTGGGCGAAGTCGGTAGATCCACCGCGTTGGCGATCATTGTCGCGGCGGCATCGGCGTCGGCGGCGTTCCCCGCCAGGACAGTCACCGCGTCGGCGATCCCGAGGCTATGGCTGCGGCCATGGCGGCCACTGGTGGCGATACCCCGGATGGCATTCTCGGCCGAGACCGTCGCGCGTCCGGCGACCCGACCCACGACCGGATCGCCGACCAAGGCGGCGACATAACGTTCGCCCGCCCCCAGATGAAACGCGATATCGCCGCCATTGTTAACGAAGGCCCGCGAGAGTCTCCGCCCGACGATCAGGCTGGCGAGTACCTCGTCGGCTACCGCGCCGGCGACCGCGGCCATCGGTGTTATGAAATCATCGGCGAAGGGGAGAGCCGCCGCTTTCATGCGCTTGGCGATATCGCCGGTCGGGGCGACATCCCGGTCAACGCCGAGTCGTAGCATCGCCAGTTCGTCCACCAGTTCCACCAGGACCGTGCGAAACCGCTTCCGCGCTTGGCGATACGCGGCCAAGACCTCGTCCCGCGCGCCCTCGGCCTCGATGATCAGGTCGATCGGGCCGTGTTGAAGATGCAGACGCCGACCGTCCGAGATCAGGGCCGCGATGGGCCCGTCATCCTGGAACGTGGTCGCGCCGGCCCTCATCCCGCCGTGTCCTCGCGATTCCAGCCGTAGTGTCGCCGGTCCGAGGGCCAGGGATTTTCCGGGCGATGCATGGCCTTGGTCCGACCGCCGAGGATATGATCATTCTGCGGGCCGAGCCCACCCTTAAGGGCATCCCCGAGCGGCATCACGTGATCCATGTGTCCGCCGAGCGCCTGATAGTCGGAGCGGCGCATGGTGAACTCGATCGGCGCCACCAGTGCCGGGGTCGGGACATAGCCGAACGCGTTTTCCGGCATCCGGGTCACGTCCGCCATGACCGTGATCCCGCCGCCCGGCCAGACATAGCAGGGCGCGCCACCGACGGTGATCACCGTCAGCATGTTCTTGACCGACCGGGTGAGTCGGACCGGGTTTTCCGTCACGCCGGATCGGAGCGATCCACCGGCCCCGCCCATGAATAGGACCGAGCACATCGCGGGCTCGCAATTTTCGGTAATCCGCTCCACCGACCCAACCAGTGTTTCCGGCAGATCTCGTTGAACCGGTTGAAGGTCGTCGTCGAGCACGTAATAGGCGGACTGCTCGCCGGTGGTGGAAACCATCAGCATGGACTGGCCAGGCCGAGCAATCTTGGCGTTGAAGGGCTCCAGGATCTTCAAGGGGTCCTGGAGATCGGTTCCGCCCCAGCCGGTGCCTGGCTCGGCGACCTGAAAGTAGCGGCCCGGTGTGGACTTGCGCCCGTTGATCCGAATACCGGTCTCGGGCCAGCCGATGACCTTGCCCGCCTGATGCTCCGAGACGACACCGGTGATATGATCGTCGACCACGACCACTTCGTCGACCAGGCCTCGCCATTGCGAGGCGAACATGCCGATGGTCGCCGATCCACAGCCCACCCGCATGCGATTCTCGAGGACCCCGTTGATAATCGGCGGCTGTCCGGCCTGGACGATGACTGAGCAGCCGTCATCAATCGTCAACTCGACGGCTTCTCGGTTGCAAAGCGCCAACATCGACGCGCAGGTAACCCGACCTTCTTTCTTGCCACCGCCGGTCAGGTGGTGCACCCCGCCGATCGACAGCATCTGTGAGCCGTACTCGCCGGTGGTGACATGGCCGATGGGCTCGCCGTCGACCCGCACCAGGTTGCGTTCCGGGCCGAGATGCCGGTCGGTGTCGATTTTCACCTTCACGCCGCAATAGCTGAAGATCCCCTCGGTGACCACGGTGATCATATCCACGCCGTCGATCTCGCTGGAGACGATGAAGGGCGCGGGCTTGTAGTCGGGATAGGTGGTCCCGGCGCCGACCGCGGTAATGAATGTCTCGCCATCGGCCAGCACGTCGCCTTGCCAGGGGTCGGCGTCATCCTCGCCGTCCAGAAACGGCACGACCTTGCCGCCGCCCTCGATCCGGTTCTCCAGGATCGTCAGCGGGTCCAGGCGCACCAGTTCGCCGCCTTGATTTGCGTAACGGTCACAGGCGCCGGAGCGGCCATCGGCGATGTAGCACATCACGGGACAGGCATCGCAGCGGATCTTCTCAACAGCGGGCTTGCGTTTGGTCGCGTTGTCGGAAACTTGCTCGGTCATGCTAAGCGCCTCCTTGTTCCGTCGATCCGGCGGCTCGGATCGCCGCGCGGACCCGCGCCGGCGTGGCGGGGGTTCGATGAACCCGCGCGCCACTCGCATCCTTGATCGCGTTCAAGATCGCCGGCGCCGTCGGGATCAGCACATGTTCTCCCAAGCCCTTGGCGCCGCGCGGCCCGAGCGGGTCCGGCACTTCCACGATAATGCACTCGATATCCGGCACATCGCCCGCCGTGGGAATTAGATAGTCGTGCAGGTTCTCGGTTCGGCCCGGGACGTATTCCTCCATCAATGCCAGGCCGATCCCCTGGGCGACGCCGCCCTGAATCTGCCCCTCCACCAAAAGCGGGTTGATCGCGCGCCCGACATCATGCGCGGCGACGATCCGTTCCAGCGTGACGGTGCCGAGCGCCGTGTCGACCGAGACGACCGCGAGTTGGGCGCCATAGCCGTAAACCGAATAGGGTTCGCCTTGCCCGAAACGATCGATCGGCGTGGTGGGCGGATCGTAGGTTTCCTCCGCTTCCAACACATAGCCTCGTTCGTTCACCTCGAGACCCGAGAGGTCCAGCCACCTTGTTGCTCCGTTCTCCCGCACCGCCAGGCCGCTCTCGTCGATAACAATCTCGGCGCCGTCGCCCGCATTGGCGCGCAACAGGATTTCCCGCCGCATGGTCCCAGCGGCAAGCGCGACCGCGGTCCCCGAAACCACGGTCTGCCGCGAAGCGGAGGTCTTGCCGGCGTCCGGAGTCACGTCCGTGTCGGCCCCGACGATTTCCAGATCCCCGATACCCACTCCGAGCGCGTCGGCGGCGATCTGTACCATCACGGTGGTCGATCCCTGTCCGATATCCACCGCCCCCTGGTGTAGGACGATCCGCCCGGCCGGGGTCAGGCCGATCCGCATGGTCGAGGGATTGGCCATGGAGGTGTTGCCGCAGCCATACCAACAGGTCCCGATGCCGATCCCGCGTCGGATCGGACCCTCGGTGGCCCGGTTGAAGGCCTTGCTCGCCGCTATCTCCTCGCGCCATGCTGGCTCCAGCGCCTCGAGGCAGGCCTTGATGCCGACGCCTTCGCGAAAGACCTGGCCGGTTACCGTTGGCTGATGGTCCGACAGCGCGTTGGCGAGACGAAACGCCAACTGGTCCATTCCCAGTTTATCGGCGAGGTCGTGATAGAGGCTTTCCTGGGCGATCGCCGATTGCGGCACGCCAAAGCCGCGAAACGCGCCGGCGGTCGGCCCGTTGGTGTGCACCGCCTTGCTCCGCGCCCGATAGTTCGGTGTGAAATACGGCCCGGAGGCATGGATCGGCACCCGGTTGGCGACGGTCGGCCCCCAACTCGCATAGGCGCCGGTATCGAATATCCCCTCGAACTCCATCGCGGTGATTTTACCCGCCGCGTCACAAGCGACGCGGGCGGTGATATCCGACGGATGACGCTTGGTGGAGCTTTGCATCGACTCGCCGCGGTCGAGGATCATCGCCGCCGGTCGGTCGAGATGCCAAGCGGCGAGCGCGACGAAAGGCTCCACCGTCAGGTCGATCTTCGAGCCGAAACCACCGCCACAAGCCGTCGGGACGATCCGCACGGCTTCCTTCTCGATACCCAGAATTCCCGCGAGGGCCTCGCGGTCCATGTGCGGCGCCTGGGTCGAGGCCCGCACCTCTATCCGCTCGCCCGTCCGAACCGCGTATCCGGCCTCTGGTTCAATGAAGGCGTGTTCGATGAAAGGGGTGGAGAAACGACCCTCGACAACATGCGCGGCGCACGCGAAACCCGCGGCGGTATCGCCGCGTTCCACATAGCCCTCGACCAGAACATTATCCGGGCGGTTTTCGTGCAGTCGGGGCGCCGATGGCTCCAGCGCTCGGCTCGGTGTGGTTCGCGCCTCCGAGGCTTGCCAGTTTACCGGAAAGCGCGACAGATCCAGAGCTCGAACGATCTCGGGGGGGCCGACGACGAGCGCGATTGCTTCCCCGGGAAAACGGGTCATCCCGTCGGCGAGGACCGGCTGATCGGCGAAAGCCGGAATCACACCGTGTAGATTGCGCCCGGGGATATCGGCGGCCGTCAGGATGAGTTCAATCCCGGGGTTGTCTCGCCCGTAAGCCTCGAGATCACCGAGTGTGAACCGGGCGCGGGCATGGGGGCTTCGGACGGCGCGAACCAACGCCGCGCCTTCGGGGATCGCGTCCGCTCCGAAAATCTCGGCGCCGACAAGCTTCGGCGCGCCGTCTAGACGTGCGATGGATTGTCCGACCAAGCCGCCGATTTCGATTTCCTGGTCAACCGAGGCGGCCTCGTCTACCTCGCCGGCTGCTTCCAGTACCGCGTCGATTATCTTGCGATAGCCGGTGCAACGGCACAGGACACCGCCGAGCGCGTCCTCGACGTCTCGGCGGGACGGCGCGGTTGAGGTTTGAAACAGCGACGCGGCGGCGACCATCATTCCCGGTGTGCAGATCCCGCACTGCGCCGCGCCGTGCCGCTTGAAGGAGCGGATCAGTCGTTGCCCGATCGGCGTCCCCACGACGCCTTCGATGGTCACGACCTCGCCGCCGATAATCTGACCAGCCGCGACCAGACAAGCGCAGGAGACCTCGCCGTCGACCAGGACGGAACAGGCGCCGCAATCTCCCGCGTCGCACCCGACCTTGGTACCCTTGAGGCCGACCGATTCGCGCAGGAAACCGCTCAATCTGGTGGCGGGATGAACTCCGACGGGAACAGTCCGTCCATTGATCAGCGCGTCGCCCGTCATCGGCCCAGTCCCTCGGGCAGACATTGGAGTAGTGATCGCCGGGTCAGCTCAACCGCCGCGTCCATCCGGTAGTCAGCCGGCGCGCGGATATCATCGATCGGCGACAGATCGGCCAGGTCCGATACATCGATGTTCTCGAAGGTCTCGGGACGGGCCGGATGCCCTAGTAGTTTGTTTTCCAGACCCGACAGCCGCGTCGCCACCGCCGAGCACGCGCCGACCGATATCGCCGCGTCGGCGATTTTGCCATCTCTGGAAATCTCCAAGCGCGCCGCGACCATGGCGATGGAGATCACCAGATAGACGCGGGATCCAAGCTTGATAAAACTGGAAACTCCGGTGGCGGAGGATTTCGGCACCCGGATCTCGGTGACGATTTCGTCCGATGCCCTAGCGGTCTCGCGGTTCCCCTGAATAAACGAGGCGAGCGGCATGTGGCGCTCTCCAGCCAGCGAACGCAGGACGATCTCGGCGTCGAGGATCATCAGCGGCGGCGCGCCATCGGCGGCGGGCGAGGCGTTGCAGAGATTGCCCGCGACCGTCCCCCGGTTCTGGATCTGGACCGAACCGACCTCTCGCGCCGCCAGCTTGAGGGTATCGAAAGCCGGCGGCAGGTTGGCCTTGATGACATCGCTCCAGGTGGTGAGGGCGCCGATCCGCCAGCACGTCTCGTCCTCGCGGATGCCGCGCAGCGTCCGAAGGTTGGAGATGTCGAGCCCCGGCTTTTGGGACACACGATCGCGCAGGCTTGGGAAGTAATCGGTTCCGCCGGCCAGGATGGTCCACTCGCCGCCGGACAGTAGCGTCAACGCCTCGTCCAATAACGCGGGACGGGCGAAACCCAAGAAGCTCTCCGAAAGCCGTGTTCCGTCCATGAAGGCTCCCAATTCAACTCGCTCGTACGTTTCGATGACCAACGAAAAATCATTCGTATACAAATGAAATATAGGTGTCAATCTGTCCAACTGGATGCGCCGCGACGCTTGACCGCCGCGCTGAAAATCGTTTGTATACGAATGATCATTACCGTCCAAGGGCGCGGGAGGGAAGCCATGACTTTCGTTCGCAATTGCTGGTATGTCGC
>Ga0181579_10000347_pt1 | contig 36330 bp, 31 predicted proteins | sample 071ome_24_FD_132996 | JGI IMG/M metagenome (GOLD analysis project Ga0181579, IMG submission 132996) | Coastal salt marsh microbial communities from the Groves Creek Marsh, Skidaway Island, Georgia - 071402CT metaG (megahit assembly) | ecosystem: Environmental > Aquatic > Marine > Intertidal...
TCACGCTCGTAGGTGTCGTATTCGGGATTGACCGACTTGATGACCACTTTGGGCGGCTCCGAGTTCGGCTCGTGCTCGATGCGTTTGGCGACCAGGCCCATGCCATCCCAGATCACGAATATTCCGGGCGGTACGGGCACACGCTGGCTGGTGTCGATCAGGATTCTGTCGCCGCTGGCGAGTAGGGGCTCCATCGAGTCCCCGTCAATGGTGATCATGCGCAAATCGGCGGGGCGCGCGCGGAACTCGTGCCGGATCACAGGATCCGGGAAGAACCACATCTCCTTGGTTTCCTCGAGGCCTTGATTCAGCGCGCCAGGTCCCGCCGAAGCACGGACGTCGATCTCGGGGATCGCCATATAGCCTTCCGGCGCCGTCGCGGCGATGCTCGGTTCGACGCGCCCCTCCTTCGGCGCTGCCTTCCTGCGGGGTTTGCGGGGCGGCACCTTCTTGTGCTTGAGATCCTCGGCCTTGCAGCCCAAATGTTCCGCGAGCGCCTCGCGATCGTCCTCGGAGAGCACTTTCGGCGTGCCGCGATAGACGAACTGATGCAGGTAGGCCGCATTGCGGCCCATGGCGATCGACGCGGCTTTCATGTCGGTCGCCGGCTTCCGATTCTTCACCAGCTTGAGGACCTTCAGCCTTACGGGGTCGAGATCCATGTCCTCATTCCTTTGCATCTGAATGATGGGAAATTAACAAACTTTTCAAATTGACGAAATAGGAAGCATTCGATTTGATTATTCCTATCATGAAGACGCTGACCGAACAATTTCATTCGACCGTCGAGGAGTTCCTCGAGCGCACCGGCTTCAAGCCCACGGAATTCGGGCGCCAGTCGGCAGGAGACCCCTCTCTGATGCTGAATTTACGCCGCGGGCGCTCGCCGACACTGGCGACGGTCGACCGCATTCTGGCCTTTATAAGGGAGTCAGACGCGGCGGCGAGCAAGCGCAGACGCCGGGTGAATGGCAATTGATTGGGAACTTCAAAAAATGACAATTGAACAGGCGACAGTCAAACATCTGAACCAGGTCGAACTCTCCCGCAGGTGGAGCCTGGGCCCCCGAACGCTGGAGCGTTGGCGGTGGCTCGGCGAAGGGCCGCGGTTTCTCAAGGTCGGCGGTCGGGTGGTCTACCGGCTCGAGGACATCGAAGCTTACGAGGCCGAGCAGATACGCGACAGCACGGCGGCGACCGATGCGCCGGCAGTGTTGGGGAGGGCGCGGGCATGAATGCCTTCGAGCGCCACGGCATCGACCACCTATCGCCCTCTTCACTCAACCTTTGGGCCGCCGAGCCGGCCCTCTGGGTCATGGAGCGACTGCTTGGGCGCCGGTCGCCGATCAGTGAAATCGATCGCCTTGGAACCCCGCTTCTAGAAAGCCGGATCCGGAACCATACCCCTCCGGCAGGGCGTACGTCCCTGCTTCAGGTCACTGTCACCCCTAACGGAATCGCAAATTGCTGCGCGAGAGTTGGTCGATGGAAGTACACCCCATCAGCTTCATGCCGCGTTCGACCTCGGCGCGCATGAGGAAAAGCGCGCGTTCAACGCCTGCTTGGCCCGCGGCCGCCAGCGGAAATAGGTAGTAGCGGCCCACGCCGACGGCCTTGGCGCCGAGAGACAGCGCCTTCAGCACGTGTGTTCCCCGCTGCACGCCGCCGTCCATCATGACGTCGATCCGATCACCGACGGTATCCACGATCTCGGCCAGCTGGTCGAACGCGGCGCGCGAACCGTCGAGCTGCCGGCCGCCGTGATTCGAGAGAATGATACCGGTGCAGCCGATATCGACCGCCCGTTTGGCGTCCTCGACGGACATGACTCCCTTCAGGCAGAACTGCCCCTCCCAAAAGCGCACCATCTCCGCGACGTCCTCCCAGTTCATTGTTTGGTCGAGCATCTCGGAGAAGTAACGGCTGATCGAGACGAGGCTTTGGCTCGTGTCGAGGTGTTCCTCGAGTTGCGGCAACCGAAACCGCTCGTGGGTGAAGTGGTTGAATGCCCAGGCCGGGTTGAACGCGAACTGCGTCATCCCCGACATCGTCAGGCGAAAGGGGATGGAAAAACCCGTCCGCAGGTCACGTTCGCGATTGCCGCCCGTAATCGTATCCACGGTTAGCATCATCACGTTGACGCCGGCGCTTTTTGCCCGTTCCAGCATCGCGCGATTCAGTCCCCGGTCCTTGTGGAAATAGAGTTGATAGGCCTGCGGCGTTGCGTATTTGGCGCGTACTTCTTCAAGGCTGACGGTGCCCAACGAGGACACACCGAACATCGTACCGAACCGTGCCGCCGCGGCGGCAACGGCGTTCTCGCCACGATGGTGAAAAAGGCGCTGCAACGCGGTGGGGGAACAATAGAAAGGGACGGCCAAGTCCTGCCCCATCACCCGCACCGAAAGATCGACCTCCTCGACGCCCCTCAATACGTTGGGGACGAGGTCGCAGGCTTCGAAACTTTCTGTGTTGCGACGCAGCGTGACCTCGTCGTCGGCCGCACCGTCAATGTAGTTGAAGATCGGCCCCGGCAAGCCCCGCGCGGCGAGACGCCGAAAATCGGCGTGATTGAAGCAGTTGGCTAGGCGCAAGGTCGATCCGTTGACACTGAGTACCTCTTCTTATGGCGCGCGTTTGTTATTTACAAGGCCGATGTCGGCGGCAATACCGGCAGAGAGGACGATTCTAGGCCCACCGTAACGTGCCCTGAATTATGTGCGACCGGCTTCGGTTTGACCAATGTCGCGCTGCCGATCGGGTGGGGGTTCCGGCACGCTGGTCGGCAATCGGCCGATCCGGCGCGACGCGCCGGTTGAGGCCGCCAGCTGGTTACCGGGTGGCGCCGTGCCCGATGCGTTCTCCGAGAAGGCGCCCGTACGTCAGGGCCGGTGTCACGCTCATGCCGCTGACGAAGGCGTTGCCGCTGAACGGCCAAGCACCCAGCATTTCGCCGACGGCGTAGAGATTTTCGATCGCATCCCCATCGCCGGTCGTAACCCGAAAGTCGTCGGTCACTGCAACCCCGGCGAAACCGATCACACCTTCACCTCAGGCGAAAGCAAAGACCAAGCCGTTGCCGACGAAATTAAGGCTTTTCTCTCGGCATAAACGCGCACCTCACTGCGGCGCGCCGTTCGACCTTGGCGACAGATCGGCGGATCCGGCCGCAAGTGAACCTCCCTGGCGGACGCCGGCGCGCCGGTACCCTCCCGGCGCGGCTTCGGTCATAATCGGCAACCCGTCCAAGGTCGTCGGGCTGAACGGAAGACTGCATGAGCGACGCCGCCGATATTGAATTTTACGAGACCGGAAACGGGCAATGGGTTCGCAGCCATTGCCAGCAGTGCTTCAATGCCTGCGGCATCCGGGTCGAGGTGGTCGACGGCAATCCGGTCCGCATTCGCGGCGACCAGGACGACCCCAACACCCAGGGGCATCTGTGCGCCCGAGGGCTCGCCGGGCTCGCCAAGTTCTACGACCCGGAGCGCATTCGCACGCCGCTGATCCGGACCAATCCCGAAAAAGGCCGCCGCGTCGATCCCAAGTTTCGCGAGGCAAGCTGGGACGAAGCGCTCGATCTTGTGGCCGACAAACTCCGGGTGATCCATGCAGACAATCCCAACAAACTGATCGCGTCGCTGTGGCCTTACGAAAAGTATGTCCAAAGCAGCGCCTGGGGCAGCGCGTTCGGCACCGCCAATACCGGGTTTAGCTTCAGCGGCGTCAGCAACCAATGCGCCAACCCCAACCATTTCGTCGGCATGATTACGCACGGCGCGCTGGTCGAGTTCCCCGATCTGACGCATTGCCGCTACCTGATCCTGCTGGGATCGGAATACGGCTTCGGTGCGAACCAATCCTTCGTCCGCGCGGCGCGCGAACTTGCCCAGGCGCGCGAAGACGGTCTCAAGCTGGTGGTCGTCGACCCGCGCTTGTCGGTTGCTGCTGGCAAGGCCGACGAGTGGCTCCCGATAAAGCCGGCGACCGACCTCGCCTTTCTTCTCGGCTTCATCCATGTGCTGGTGCACGAGGACAAAAGCTACGACGCCGCCTGGCTGCGCGATGGCACCAATGCCCCCTATCTGCTGGGACCCGATCGCAACTTCGTCACCGATCCCGACACCGGCAAGCCGCTCGTTTTCGACGAAACGGCCGGTCGCGCCCGTCCGTTCGACGATCCCGACCTCGGCCAACTGGCGCTCCAGGGAACCTACAAGGTAGCCGGCGTCGACTGCGTGCCGTCGTTCCAGCACCTGATGGACGAGACCCGCGACAACACGCCGGAATGGGCGGAAACCGTGTGCGACATCCCGGCCGCAACGATCCGCCGTTTGGCGGGCGAGTTTGCCGCCGCTGCCTCGGTCGGTGCCACCGTAGCGATCGACGGTGTCGACTACCCCCTCAGGCCGGCCTGTCTCCTGTCGTATCGCGGCCTGCAGGCGCACACCAACGGCACGTTGGCGATGATGGCGCAGGAGACCGTGATGGTTCTGATGGGCGCGCTCGGCGTGCCCGGTGGTTTGATCGCCAAAAGCATGGACTCGCGCCGTTTCGGAGGCGCACCGCAGCTTATGTCCAAGGGGGCGGACGGCATCGTGCGCCCGCACGCCACCGGCTGGCACCTCTATACCGAGTTCTCCTATCCGCCGAAAAGCCTCGAGCTGCGCGATTACGGCCCGCTCGCCTGCGACATGGGGCATCTCGTGCCGCTCACCATGCTCGAGCCCGAAAAATACGGCTTCGACTATACGCCCGAGATGCTGCTGATCTACCACAGCAACCCATTTACCAATGCGGGTCACCACGACGTCGTCGCCCGCGCGCTAAAACAGCTCGACCTTGTCGTCAGCATCAACATCTATCTCGATGAAAGCACCGACTATGCCGACGTGGTGCTGCCCGAAAGCACCTATCTCGAGCGGTTCAACCTGATCAACTGGACCTACGACATGCGCGGGCTTCAGGTCGGTCAGCCCGTGGTCGAACCGCACTACGATACCCGCGACGGCATGGACATCCTGATCGAACTGGCCGACCGCGCCGGCTTTTTGTTCGGCGAGAATGGCTTCAATGCGGCCCTCAACCGCACGCTCGGACTCAGCCCGCCCCACGCGCTCGCGCTCGATCGCAAATACAGTTACGCCGAGGTGCTCGACCATCAAGCGCGCTGTCACTCCGGCGGCGAACGCGATCTCGCATGGTATCAAGTGCACGGCAACGACCTGCGCCCGGTGGCGCCGAACGAAAAGTACCGGATGTACCGCGATGCCCGCTTGCCGCTCTACTTCAACTCGATCAAAGCGGCGGGCGACGAACTGAAGCGCAATCTTGACGAATACCGGATCGCCGAGCGTCACGGGCTTGAGATCGATACCTCGCCTTATCGGGGCGTACCGTTCTGGCAAGCGAGCCCGGTTCACGCCGAAGACGGTTACGACTTCTACGTCATTTCCTACAAGTCCTACATGACCACCTATGGCGATACGGCGACCAATCCGCTCCTGATGTCGCTCTCGGAGCGCGACCCCCATCTGATGAAAGTCGTCATCAACGCCCAAACGGCAAAGACCAAGGGGTTGCGTGACGGCGACGTCGTCTGGATCGAATCGCTTTATGCGCGCGAGCGTGGCGTGGTTGGCCTGACCGAAGGCATCCACCCCGAGACCGCGGCAATCTCGGGCGGCTTCGGACGCTTTACCAAGCACCCGGTCGCCGACGGCAAGGGCACGCTGCAGAACGCGCATCTGCCGATCGATCTTGCTCATACCGGCATGCTGGGCGGGACTATGGAAACGGTGGCGCGCGTGCGCCTAAAACTTGCGCGCGGTCGCGATGCGCGGGCGCAATAGGGGGTAGGGTCATGGCACGCTGGGGAATGGTTTTCAGTCTTGCGCGGTGCATCGGGTGCAACGCGTGCGTCGTGGCCTGCAAAACCGAAAACGAACTGCCCGATTCGATTTTCTTCACTCGCACCTTCGTCGAAGAGGTCGGCACCTTTCCCGAGGTTAGCCGAGCCTACGTCCCGACCTTGTGCAACCATTGCGAAGACGCGCCGTGCGAAAAGGCCTGCCCGAGCGGCGCCACCTACACCCGCGAGGACGGGATCGTCATGGTCGACCAGGATCGTTGCATCGGGTGCAGCGCTTGCGCGGTCGCGTGCCCCTACGATGCACGCTCGATGATCGAACAGCCCAAAGAAAACCGCGGTCTCTTCGGCGGCGCCAAAGCGCCCGCGAGAGATGCCGATCCCGACAAGTCCGATCGTTGGCGCGCCGGTACCGTCGTCAAATGCGATTTCTGCTCGCGCCGGGTCGACAAGGGATTGTCGCCGGCCTGCGTCGCGGTCTGTCCCACCGAAGCCCGCATCTTCGGCGATCTCGACGACGCCGAGAGCGCCCCCAGTCGGCTCATCCGCACGCGCAACGGCGCACAGCCGCTGCCGGAAAAAAACACGCGGCCCAAGGTTTTCTACATTGACTACTAGGCTTGCCCGTCGTCCCTCCGCCGGAGGCCGCGCATGACCGGCCCCGCCATGGTGGGCGACTCCTTTCGCCTCGGCTACCGCTTCCAGCGCCATTGGGACGTCTCGATGGCGAGCGCGTTCTTCTTCGGCGAGCTCGGCGCCGGGTTGTTCGTCGTAGCGATGCTGTATCCGTCGTGGCCGGTCCTGATCATGGGCTTGCTGATCACCGGGATCGGCAAACCGTGGTTTCACCTCACCCATATGGGGGTGCCGAACAAATCGTGGCGCGCCATTCTCCGGCCCGACCGGTCGTGGACCAGCCGCGGACTGATCGGCATCGTGTTCTTTTCCGGCGCCGGTGTCCTTTATGCCGGCGCCCTGGCCACCGACGGCCTTGTTCCGCTCGGCGACGTGTGGCGGGTGGTCGCCTTTCTCGCGGCGCTGGTGGTGATGACGTACCAGGGCTTTGCCATGTCACACTCGACGGCGATCGCGATTTGGAGCACGGCCCTCATGCCGATCGCGAGTCTTCTCTATGCGCTGGCCGGCGGCGCGGCGCTGATGTTGGTACTCGAAGGGGTCGGGGCAGGGTTGGTTCATGCGCCGCTTGCGGTTCTGCCTGCCGCGACCCTTGGGCTCGCCGGCGCACTCCTGGTGTTGCATGCAAGCCTGCTTCACGCCGCCTACAACGGCACCCCCGGGGCGAAACTTTCCGCGCGACTTTTGGTGCGCGGGCGTTACGCTCCGGCTTACCTCGGCGTCGTCGTCGGGGTGGGCATCGCGTTGCCCCTGGTCGTCCTCGGTCTCGGCGGCGACAGCCTCCCGATGCGGATCGTTGCGGCGGTGGGTTTGCTCGGCGGTTTCTATGCCTTCCGCGTCGTGATTTTCAAAGTCGGCGTCTATGAACCGGTGATGCGGTTCGGAGGCATTCGGACTCCACGCTGACTATATGGACAAACTTGAGATCGGGCGCGCACAATGAGCGGCATGCGACTAATCATCGGAATTTCGGGTGCCAGCGGTGTAATCTATGGCATACGTTTCTTAGAGGTTCTCCGCGACGTGGCCGCGGTTGAGACCCATCTCGTCATGAGCGCGGTGGCTAAGATGAACACTGCCATCGAAACCGACTGGACCGTGCCCAAGATCGAAGCAATGGCAGATGAAGTTCACAATGTTCGAGATCTGGCCGCGACGATCTCAAGCGGCTCCTACAAAACGGCAGGAATGATCGTCGCTCCGTGTTCGATGAAGGCACTTTCGGCCATCGTCCATTCCTATTCCGACAACCTGCTCACCCGGGCCGCCGACGTGGTGCTTAAGGAGCAACGCCGCCTAGTCTTGATGCCGCGCGAAACGCCGCTCCATGCCGGCCACTGCAAATTGCTTTACGAGGCCGCCATGCTCGGCGCGGTCATCGCACCGCCGGTTCCGGCGTTGTACAACCGGCCCGAAACCCTCGACGACGTCATCAATCATTCCGTCGGCCGCGTGCTCGACCTCTTCGACATCGACACCAGCATGCTGAAGCGGTGGCGTGGCGCCAAGGCCAACAACGCCGATTCCGCCGAGGCATGAGCCCCGAGGACACCGCCGCTGTCGGTGCGTTTCTCGACTCTTACGCGACTCTCACGCTTGCCACGCAGGGGCCGGAAGGCCCCTGGGCGGCCACGCTTTTCTACGCTCACGATTCGGCATTGCATCTCTATTTCCTTTCTAGTCGCACCACCCGCCACGTCCGCGATCTGTTGGCCAACCCCGAGGTCGCGGCGACCGTTGCCACCGATCTCGACGATTGGCAGATGATCCGCGGTTTGCAAATTGCAGCCCAAGCCGAACCGATCGCCGACGACGAAAAAGGCGCCATTCGCGCGCAATACCGTAAGAAATTCCCGGCTGTGGGTCGGCTTCTCGACGCCCCGCAAACCGATTCGGAAACAAAGATCGCCGCAGGCTTCGCCGCCAGCACCTTTTTCCGCCTTCGCCCCCGCACCATCCGCCTTGTCGACAATACCCAGGGCTTCGGGCACCGGCAGGAATTTAGGCTCTAGCCCGAGATCGGCCGGTTCCCAACGACGATTGTTGCCCTTCCGCGGGCGATAAGTCGTCGATCAAGCGCTTTTCCAACCTCGTTGGATCTTTTTTTTACGATATTGGAAGGCCGCCAAAACTCTTAGAGATTAGCCGTTTAGTGCCCCTCTAGAGACCCCGCCGCACCACAAATCCTGCGCTGCAACATCCCGTTAACAAGTGGTTCGCGGGGCATTGATCGCCAGGGCGCATCTTCTCCTCGGCGCAGACAGAGACGCGCACGGAATAGGAGAAGGTCGTGAAATTCACCGCACGTTGTCAACGTCTCACCGGAGCCGCGATTGCAGCTTCCCTGCTGATCGGGGGCCCGGCCCTCGCCGCGACCACCGCGCAGCTCACCCTCACCGGTACGGTGTAGCAGATCCTGGCTATTACAGTGACCCCGACGGCCCAAGCTACTGGTCTCGACTTGACCGGTCAGGTTACCGGCCAATAGGTCGCTTCGGTCAAAGCCGAATCGAACAACCCGGGTGGCTACAACGTCAGCGTCACGTCCCAGAATCAAACCGACGGCGATTGCTCGGCCTCCAATGGCCTGTGCTTCTACAGCGCGACCTCGACCGACGATCTGTCGTTCTCGCTGCTTCGCAATTCGGTTCAAGTGTCCTTCTCGGGTGAAACCGGTCAGTTCGTCGGCACGACGGCCCGCGCCCAGGTCGGTGGCGACGATTACGACGCGAGCATCTCCTACGACGGTACGGCTGCCAATCTCGGCCAGGCGACTGACTATTCGGAAACGTTGACCTTCGCGATCTCGATCCCGTAGGTCCCTCCCCGGCGTTTCCGATGTCGAGAAGGGGCGGCCGGTTTGGCCGCCCCTTTCTCAACGCCTAAGCCGATACCCCACACCCGGAACGGTTTGAATGGGCCCGTCCTTGATGGCGAGGCCTAATTTTTTGCTTAACCGGGCGATCAATACATTGATCGACCGCGGCGACGCATCCGAGTCGAACGCGGCAACAACGTCTTGGAGTTGCCCGCGGCTGAGAACCCGGTTCGGGGCCTTGGCCAAGGCCGTCGCCATTTCGTATTCGCCGCGGGTTACGCTGATTTCGTTGTCGTCGGCATCGCATCACACGCGATTCGGGGTCGATTCGAAAATCGCCCATTTCGAGAAGTTTGGGTGCCGCCAGCGCGGCGCCGCCGGCGCGCTGCAACAAGTTGCGGACCCGCAGGACAAGTTCCTCAGGGTCGCACGGCTTCTCAAACGTCTTTCCACGACGTCACCGCGCGTCAATATCGTGCGCGCTTTCGAGGATGGCGATTTCGTTTTTGCCCATACCGAATACGACTTCGCGCGGCGCAATATCGGCTTTGAGATATTCCGCTTTGAAGACGGTCGGGCTGTCGAACATTGGGACAACATCCAGGCGCGCCAAGGGCCGAATCGATCGGGTCGGTCCATGGTCGACGGACCCACTGAAAGCGTCGATCTCGATCGGACCGAAAACAACCGGGCGCTAGTTCGGGCATTTGTTGAGAACGTGTTGATTGCGGGGGCCTGCGACCGGCTCGCCGACTATGTCGATACAACCCACTATGCCGAACACAACCCACGCCTAACCGACGACGTATCGACGCTACGCGCCGCCTTAGAGGTGCCGGAGGGCAGCGACCGCCATATCGACTATCGGCACATCCATCGCGTCTTGGCCGAGGGCAACTTCGTCCTTTCCGTCAGCGAGGGTCGCGTCGGCGGCGCCCATGCCGCCTTCTATGACCTTTTTCGCGTTGCCGACGGCAAGCTCGTGGAGCACTGGGACACAACCGAAGAAATCGCCCCTCGGGACGAATGGAAGAACAACAACGGCAAGTTCTAATGCGTCTGAGACGCAAGAGCTCCGCTGTTGGTTTGACCAAGGAAACGCTCAGGCGCTACCATCGACCGTATTGGCACGTAACGGAGACGACAATGAATACCGCATCTCATCCCACAGCGGTCTCAGCCCTATCTGCGGACAAGGCCGAACGTGCGGGCGCGCTTTACGCGGTATTCGCGGCCGTCCTGTTGGGGATCGTGCTGATCGCCGGCAGCGGGTTCGCCGGGCCCGAGGTGCTGCACAACGCGGCACACGACTCGCGGCACGCCAACGTGTTCCCCTGCCACTGATCGGCTAGTTCTTGTTTCAGCGCGTCTTTTTTTCGGCGATCGTCGCCGGGTTGCTGGCTGGCGTCCTCATCTCAGTCGTCCAAAGCGTGACGACCACCCCGATCATTCTGCAAGCCGAGGCGTTCGAGGGCGAGGGGCACCACCATGGCGCCCGATCGCCGGACCCAGCGATACAGCCCGCCGTGTTCACCGGCGCGCCGGTTGTCCTGGGCCATCAAGTCGCCGAGCCTCATACGCATGCCGAAGACGAATCGGCCTGGAGTCCGCGCGACGGCATTCAGCGCGCGCTTTTTACCGCCTTGGCGAATTGCTTGGTCGGTGTCGGCTTCGCCCTCTTGATCGTGGCCGGTTACGCGCTTCGGGGCGGGCCGGTGTCGATCGGCATCGGCATTCTTTGGGGCGCGGGCGGCTTCGTCGTCTTTACCTTGGCGCCCGGTCTGGGATTGCCGCCCGAGGTCCCGGGCACCCTGACGGCAGATCTAGCCGCGCGGCAGCTGTGGTGGGTCTTTGCCGTCGTGGCCGCCGCGATCGGCATGGGCCTCATGCTGCTCATGCCGCGCGTGCCGTGGAAAATTTTAGGTGCGGTCGTGATGGTGATCCCGCACCTGGTGGGCGCCCCGCGCCCCGCCGACATCGGCGGCCCGGTCCCGCCGGAGATTGCCGGACATTTCGTCGCCGCCTCGATCGCCGTCAGTGCGATTTTCTGGGTCATGCTCGGCGGCCTCTCGGCGGCCTTCTATCGCCGCTTCGCCTAGCGCCAAAGCCGCGTCTCCTGCCGAATTCGAAGCCTCCCTGGTTCGGGCCGGGCCGATTGGGTATTTTGGCACAGGGGCCGACGTTTTGGTGCGACGCGATATAGGGGCTGTGGTTTGGTTGTTACAGGTATGAGAGGGTCGGTATGAACCTCGACATACGGACCCTGTCGGTCATGTCGGTGGCCGTGGCGTTTACTTTTGCGATCGGTTTGTTCGCCGTCGGCCGCGGACAGCGCCGCTTCATCGGACTGGAATGGGTCGGCCTCTCCCTTCTCTTCGAAGGCGCCGGGTTCTTGCTTCTCGCTTTTCGCGGGCAATTCGGCGAGGTGGTCAGCATCGTCCTCGCCAACGCGTTGATCGCCACAGGGACGCCGTTCTGCCTCGCCGCCGTCGATCAGGTCCGCGGGCTCAAGCTCAACCGACGCTGGATCGTCCTTGCCGCTACTGTCTTCCTCGGCACCGCCGTCGTCTTTTGGATCACCACGTTCGTTGCGCCCGACGTACGCCTCAGAATCGTCGCCATCAGCCTCATCATGGGCGCCCAGTCTCTCCTGGTTGCCGTCCACCTCTGGAACAGCCAGCCGCGCCTGTCGCCGGCAACCCGTTTGGCGTTTTCGGTCTTCTCGTTGTTCGGCGCTTATCTCGTTGCCCGTGCTGCAATGACCTTCGCGCTGGGGCCTGTGCCCGATTTCATGTCGGCGGGCGCGGTGCAGGCGACCGCCTTCATCGCGGTCATGCTTTTCTTCACCGGCAAGTCTTTCGCGCTGGTGAGCCTCGGTCTAGAGCGATTGACCAACGACCTCGAGAAGCTCGCCGTGGTCGACGACCTCACGGGACTTGCGAACCGGCGTGCTTTGGACACCACCCTTGAACGCGAATTTAGACGCCAGCAACGGAGTGGCGCGACTCTATCGGTCGTGTTGGCCGACCTCGACCACTTCAAGTTGGTGAACGACACCTACGGTCACGAAGCGGGCGACGCCGTGCTGAAATCGGTGGCACACGTATTGGCGAAGAACGTCCGAAAGGACATCGATCTCGTCGGTCGGTTTGGTGGCGAGGAGTTCATGCTTATTCTTCCGGAAACACCGGGCGCGCAAGCCAAGTCGCTCGCCGAACGCATTCGGAGTCAAATCGAAACGACAAAGACCGCCGTCAACGGCGCTCAAATACCGGTGACCTGCTCGCTGGGAGTCGCCGAAGCGCCGCCAGACCCCGCAGGCCCCAACGAGGCGCGCGAAGTCTTGGGCCGCGCCGACGAAGCCCTATACGCCGCCAAACGCGACGGCCGGAACAAGGTCGTAAGGGGTTAGCCCGCTAGAGCTTTTTCGCGGATCTGCGTCAGCGAGGCATTCGTCGAGGCCGCCTCCGCGTCGAGTATCAGCTCGATCAACGCCGGTCCGTCATGCGCCAACGCCGCGTCGAACGCCGCGGCAATCTCGTCGGTCCGCGCTACCCGCTGCGCGAAAAGGCCGAACGATTGGCCCAGGGCGGTGAAATCGGGGTTCTGCAGATCGGTCCCGTGCGGGCGCGCCGGATAACGGCGTTCCTGATGCGCCCGGATCGTGCCGAACATACCGTTGTTCACGACCACGAAAACGGTTCGCACCCCGTATTGCGCGGCCGTCGCCAACTCGTTGCCCGTCATCATAAAGCCGCCATCGCCCGCAAACGTCACGACGCGCCGTGTGGGGTGCATCAGCCCGGCGGCGACTCCCGCCGGCACGCCATAGCCCATCGCGCCGCCAGTCGGCGCAATCTGGGTGCGGTGGCGGCGAAACGGATAGAACCGCTGCACCCACTGGGCGAAGTTGCCGGCGTCTGTCGTGATGATGTCGTCAAGTTCCAGCCGTTCCCGTAACGCGGCGATGACCGCGTTCATGTCGAGCGCGCCAGGGCAGGGCACCGCATCCAGCGTCGCCGTGTAGGCCGCGCGCCGTTCGTCGGTCCAAGTGCGCCAGGTTGGCGTTGCCGGGGCGGTATGTTTCAACGCACTGGTCAAAAAAGCCCCCGGGTCGGCGATCACCGCGACGTCGGGGGTAAAGTTGCGCGCCATCTCGTCGCGGTCCGGAAAAACATGGATCAGCGTTTGGGTCGGGTTCGGTGGCGCGATGCTCTCGAACCCGCCGGTGGTCAAATCACCCAACCGGGTCCCCAGCGCCAGAATAAGGTCGGCTTCCCGTACCGCCTGGGACAGCGCAGGATCGGGCGCAAAGGAAAGGTCGCCCACGTAAGAATCATGCGTGTTGTCGAGATGATCTTGGCGCCGAAAGCTCACGCATACCGGCAGCGCCCACGCCGCGGCGAACGCCGCCAACGCGTTGTTCGTCTCTTGCGACCATCGGCTCCCCCCGGCGATCACCAGCGGCCGCGAAGCTCCGGCCAGCGCGGCCAGCGCCGCGTCGACGTCGGCGGCGTCCGCGGCCACCACGTCGTTCTCGACGCGCGCCGCGTCGGCCACCGACACCCTGTCGGTCAGCATGTCTTCGGGCAATCCGATCACCACCGGACCGGGTCGGCCCGTCATCGCCATGCGCCAGGCTTCGGCGATCGCGTCCGGTAGCGCCGCCGCGTCGTCGACTTCGGTGACGGCCTTCGCCGTCCAGCCGAACAAACCGTGCAAGTCGACCTCTTGAAACGCTTCGCGCCCGCGAAGGGGACGGTCGACTTGGCCGACCAGCAAAACCATCGGGGTCGAGTCTTGTCGCGCGGTATGTACGCCGACCGCGGCGTGGCACGCGCCGGGGCCGCGGGTCACGATGCATACCCCCGGTCGTCCGGTCAGCTTGCCGTAGGCTTCGGCCATGTTCGCCGCCCCCGATTCGTGGCGGCAGGTAATGGTGCGTAGCGGCGCCTCGCCCAGCGCGTCGAGTACCGGCAGAAAGCTTTCGCCCGGCACCTGGAAGATCATGTTGACGCCCTGCGCGACCAAATTGTCGACCAGGATGCGCCCGCCTTCCCGCGTGTCGTTCACCGTGCCTCTCCCTGCCATCTGATCAGTGGACCTCAGTTTCCGTCAAGGTCGCCAGATCGTAATAGGTCCCGTCGCGGTCGCCGCCGTCGACTTCCACACGGACCAAAACCATGTCCGGCCCGGTCGTCCAGATGCGTAGTCCAAAGCCGAATTGGGTGTGCCACAGAAAGCGCGCGCAATCGAAGCGTCCCATCTGGGTCACGCGCGTCTCCTCGCCTTCGAATACCGCAGTGTTCTCGGTCGCGCCGCCATGGCTGAGCGCGCGACCGTTCCAGGTATGCGAAACGGTATGAATGTAGACCGGTTGCGGTTCGTGATGCGTGCGTTCGACGAAGCACATTTTCCAGGCCTCGTGCATCACCGGATGAAACCCCAACGTCATGTGGGGCGGTGCGTCGAAGGTGGCGTGATCGATCTCGCCGTCGCCGGCCCATACGTAGGACAACAATCGGTCGCCAACGACTCGGCGCAGCACCGTGCCTTGTGCCTCGCCTTTGAAGAAGAGACGGCCCATTGCCTCGATCGGACGCCAGTCGGCGCGGACCATCTGATTGACGTCGCGCAGCAGGTCGCCCTTGGGCGACTTCGTCACCGTGCGCATGGTGCGGCTGCCGTCCGGGTTGCGCGTGATGATGAACCGCTCGTAGTCGTGGCGACTGCCGTCAGGCAGAACGATATCAAGCTGACCCTGGTAAATCGTCAATGACACGGCATGCCTCCGTTATGTGGGGAACCAGTATGCCGCTTCGCCTGGCAGCTTGGTCAACCCGTCGTGGCGCCAACCGCCTCGGCAATCAGTTCGAAAGACCGCAGCCGCGCAGCGTGGTCGAACACGTCCGAGACGATGATCAACTCGTTGGCGCCGGTTTCCGCCACAAGGTCTTTCACCCCGGCACTAATCGTCGCCGGCGCGCCGACGATGGAGCGTGCCAGCCAACGCTGCGCTTGAATCTTTTCCATATCCGACCAATAGCTGTCGATATCGTCGATCGGCGGTTGGCTGAGCCCGCGCTGCCCGCGAAAGATATTCACCACCGACATTTGCTGCGTGGTGGCCAGCCGACGGGCTTCGGCGTCGCTATCCGCGGCGATGATGTTGACCCCGACCGCCGCATAGGGCGCGGCCAACTGGGCCGAGGGCTTAAAGCGCTCGCGGTAGATTTCCAGCGCAGGCAGCAAATAGTCCGGCGCGAAGTGCGAGGCGAATGCATAGGGCAGGCCCAGCTCGCCTCCCAGCATCGCGCCGAAGTTGCTCGACCCCAACACCCACAACGGGACCTGCATGCCGGCAGCCGGCACGGCTTGAATTCGCTGGTCGTCCTGGGCGGGCGCGAAATAGTGCTGCAGTTCCAACACGTCGCGTGGAAAATGCTCGGCCGCCTCTGGCCCGCGCCGCAGCGCCTGTAACGTGAGTTGATCGGTCCCCGGCGCCCGGCCCAGCCCCAGGTCGATCCGCCCGGGATAAAGCTGCGCCAAGGTGCCGAACTGTTCCGCGATCACCATCGGCGAGTGGTTGGGCAGCATGATCCCGCCGGCGCCGACCCGAATGGTCTTGCTGCCTCCCGCAATGAACCCGATCACCACCGAGGTCGCCGCCGAGGCGATCCCCGGCATGTTGTGATGCTCGGCCACCCAAAACCGGGTGTATCCCCATTTTTCCGCATGCGCCGCCACATCGCGCGCCTGCTCCAACGCGCCCCGCGCATCGCCCCCTTCGCGCACACGGGCTAGGTCTAAGATCGAGATCGCGGTCACGGGTTAGGTCCTTGTGTTGGAATGACAGGTCGTAAAAAGCACACTGCGTGCACCGGCGCCAGTTCGTAAAGGTTGCGTCGTCGAGTTGTATCGCAACGCTACGTGTTTTCGGCGGTCGCGTTGGGGCGCAGGATGATCTTGCCCGGCCGTTCGGTCGACTCTTTTGCCTGGTGGATCACGGCCGCCTTGACCGCGTCGAGGGGATATTCGGCGGCGATCTGCGCGAACAGGACGCCGTCGGCGACGAGGTCGGCGAGGTCGTCGTGTACGCGACCGAACTCTTCGTGACTGCGGTTGCGGCGCGAATGGCCCATGAAGTAGCCGACGAGGCGGATGCTCTTCAGCATGAGATCGCTCACCATGATCTTAGCCGACTCGTCGCTCATCAGGCCGTAGCAGGCGACGGTGCCGTCCTGGGCGACGCAGTCGGCGAGGCGTTGCGTGGCATCGCCGGCAGCGAGGTCGATCGCGAGCGGGATGGGCGCATCGTTTGTCGCCTCGGTGACATCGCGTGCGAGGTCCGGGCCGTCAACCAGGACGACGTCGCCGCCGATTTCGCGCAGGTAGGGCACGATCTCAGGTCGACGCACGACGTTGACGGTGTGAATGCCGCGCAGCTTCGCCATCTGAATGATGAACTGGCCGCACGACGAGTTGGCGCCGTTCTGGATGATCCAGTCGCCCTTCTTAAGCGGTACGATGTCCTCGAAGGCGTAGTACGAGGTGAGCATGTTGCCGAGCAGCGAAAGCTGGGCGACGTCGGCGTTCGCGGGCACGCGGCGCAGGTTTTCGGCATCGAGGCAGACGCGTTCGCGCCAGGTCCCGGGCGCGATGTGGGTGACGTTGACCCTATCGCCTTCCTTCAGATGGGTGACGCCCGCACCGAGCGCGCCCACGGTGCCGATGCACTTGTTGCCGGGGATGTGCGGCAGGCGTTCCTCGAAGCCCTTGAGATTCTGCATCGAATAGAGATCGTGCGGCCAGATCGAAACCGCCTCGACATCGAGCAGGGCCTGGCCTTTGTCCGGCGATTCGTCGGGAATCTCGACGACCTCGATGACGTCTTCGGGGACGCCATAGCGGGCGTAGCGAGCGGCTTTGATCAACGCAGTCTCCGCGCTCAGTCGATGTAAACCACGTTCGGCTCGGTGCCTTTCTCGGGCAACAAGCCTTGCGGGTTGTGACCGGCGAGGTGTTCGCGCAGCGGCGTCTCGCCTTCGTTCCAGGCGCCGAAAATGCGCGCGCGGGTCGGGCATGTTTCGACGCAGGCCGGCACGTCGCCGCGATCGACGCGGTGATAGCAAAAGTCGCATTTGGTCGCGACGCCCTTGGGCGGGGCGGCATGGGCGTTGTTCATGAACGCGGTCAGGCCGTCGGGGAACACCGTGCGTTCGTCCTCCACCTTGGTGCGCTGGTCGTAGGGGCAGGCGAGGATGCAGGCGCCGCACCCGATGCAGCGGTCGTGGTCGATCAGCACGATCCCGTCCTCGCGCACATAGCTTGCCTTGGTCGGGCACACCGGCACGCACGGCGGGTTTTCGCAGTGATTGCACAGCGTTGGTAAAAAAGTCCGCGACGCATTCGGAAACTCGCCGCTCTCGTATTCCAACACTTGCGTGTAGTGAATGTCGTTCGGCGTGTTGTGCTCGACCTTGCAGGCCACCGTGCAGGCGTTGCACCCGATGCACTTCTGCAGGTCGATGATCATGCCGTATTTCGCCATGGCGTCGCTTCCTAACTCAATTTCGTGACGCGCACGCGGGCGCAGGTATCGACCTGACCGCTCAACGTATCGATGCGGTCGATGCTCGGCGGCGGCAACAGCGTATTGAACGACGTGCCTTTCTTGGCCGCGACATGCAGGTTGCGCGCCCAATGGCCCAGCATGCCGGGAATGCCCAGACATTCGGGGTGCACGATCTCGGTTACCTTCAACGTGCCTTCGTCCTTGCCGTGGTGCGATTCGACCAACACCCGGTCGCCGTCCTTCAGCCCTTTTCGCGCCGCCGCACTGGGGTGCATCATCACGTTGTAGGTATAGGGATTGGCGCGTCCGATCTCGTCCAGCCAAATGTTTTGCTGCGACACGCTTTGGTTCATGAACGGTAGCTTGAAATTGACGATCAACAGGTCGTAACCGTCTTCGGCATGCTCGTGTTCCAGGCACGGAATGTAGGTCACCAACGGCTGGTAGGGCCGCAAGTCCCACTCCAAACCCATTTCCTTGACCACACCGGCCAAGTCTTTCCCGGCGTCGATCAGAAACTCGAGATAGATCGGCAAGCGTCCGGCGACAAAGGCGCCGGGAAACGCCTCTTCGATCGTTTTGTCTCGCGTGATCAAGCACGACGTGCGCGCCACGTCGTCGAACGTGAAGTCGTCGCCGATCAGCGTCTTGGCCTGACGTTCGGCAATGTCTTTGACCGCGTGCCGTTTGCCCGGATCGAGCTGATGCTTTTCGCTGATCTTCCACGTCGCCGCCCCGGCGTGATTGAACTCCTCGATCAGCCCCAGCCGCTCCATGATGTCGATATAGACCTCGGTCCACGCCCGCGTTTCGCCCGGACCTTCCAGCGAAGGTTGGCGCATGTGCCAATACCATTGGCCCGGCCCCGGTGCGATGAAGGCATAAGGGTCGTTCGCCGGAAACAAGTCCCATCGTTCGAAGTCGTGCGCGTCGGGCAGAATGATGTCGGCAAACTCGGCCGTCTCGTCGATGAACGTGGCGAACGAGACCTGTAGATCGAACTTCTTCAGCGTCTCGCCCATCGCCTCGGCGTTGTGGCTGTTCATCATCGGGTTGGTCCGCCCGATCAGCAGCACTTCGGGCTTATAGGGCAGGCCGAACTTTTCCGGGTTGTCGATCCCCAAGGGGTAAAGCCCGCGGGTAAACAACGACACCGGCAGCAGTTCGTGCAGATCCAGGCTCTCGGGCGGCGTCGCTTTACGCGCCGGGTAGGGCTTGAAGTATTTCGCGATGTGCTGGGCGACGATGATCATGCCGTCGTCGTCGACATCGGGTTGCCAAAACGGGCCCAGCGGGTTGACACCCCGTTGCCCACCCGGAACATCGAGGTTGCCGACCAAGATGTTCAGCATGTGAATCGCAAAACTACTGAGCGCGCCACCCTTGTGCGCGCCCGAGCCGCGCTTGAAATGCACCGCTGCGGGTCGGAAGGGCAGCGTTTGCCCGTCGATCTCGACCGTCGCGCCGATCCGCGCGGCGGTCGCGAACTCTTCGGCGAGCCGCCGCATGATCGCCGCCGGCACGGTGGTGATCTTCTCGGCCCAGGCCGCATCGAATTGCCGCAAGTGGTCGGCCAGAGCAGTAAAGGCCGTGCGGCAGGTCTCGCCGTCGACCTCGAACGTCCCGGCCAGTGCGGCGTTGCCCGGGTCCACCGCATCGAACGGCCCTGGCGCGCTCGCGGCGCCGTCCCACACCATCGGCTTGCCGGTCGCGGAGTCACGCATGAAATGCCCGTCGGCCTTGACCAAATAAACCGCATTGGTCCGCCGGGCGAGAAAGTCGCGATCGTACAAGCCAAGATCGTTGATCATGATGTTGGCCATCGCCAACGCCATCGCGCCGTCGGTGCCGGGCTTGATCGGTACCCACTCGTCGGCCTTCGCGGCCGTATTGGTGCAAAACGGATCGATCACCACCAGCTTGGCGCCCTTGCGGCGCGCTTCCGCCATTTCGTCCGCCGACAGCAGGGGAATGGTCTCCGCAAGGTGCCCTAACTGCGTGCCCCACAGCAGGATGTACTTGCATTCCTTGAAGTCGATCTCGCCGTTGAACGAGGCGTTGGTGATCAGATGAACCCAATGCGGCGCCGCGCCGCAATAGTCGGCCCGGTTCCATGTCATGTTGTTGGTGCCGAATGCGGCGCCGAACGCATTGCTGATGCCGTAGGCCGGCAGATCGAAATGCGAAATCACCAATCCGCGCGGGTCTTTCTCGCGCACCGCTTTGAGTTTGGGAATGATCACGTCGAACGCTTCTTCCCACGAAATACGCTGCCACTGCGGATCGACCCCGATGCCTTTTTCGGGATTGCCGCGCTTCAGCGGATACAGCACCCGCTCGGGATCGTAGAGGTCGAGAAACCGCGCGCGTCCCTTGGCGCAGATATAGCCGCGCGAATTCACCGCTTCCTTGTCGCCGATCACGTCGACGACCTTGCCGTTCACGCTCTGCACCTTAACGCCGCAACTGTTGTAGCAGCCCAAGCAGACCGTCGGCGTGCTGGTCAACGTGTCGCCTTGTTTTTCAATCTTCTCTGATTGCATTGCGTGGGTTGCCTTTCGCGCCGTCAGCGCACTTTGTCGAACACGCCGACCTTCAGCAGAACGTCGCGCAGCAAGATGTCGCCGGCCAGTCGCGCCACCGCGATCACGATCCAAAGCCACGTTGTCGCCTCACCGGGGACGATCGCCGCATAGATGCCCAACACAAGGGGCAGTGCCAGACCGACGCCCACCGCACCGCCGTAAAAGGGCAGGGCATGCCGCGCCCCGATCAAGCCCATCGAGACCTTCGCGGCCCGACCGGCATTGCGCATCGTGATCAAATGGATCGCCAGCGTGACCAAGAGCGCCGCAGTCAGCGCCGGTCCCACCCAACTCCATAGTGCTGTGACGAAATCGTCAAAGGCGCCGAAGATCGCGACGCCCGCACTCAATCCGCTCAGGCCGAAGATCACCGGTAACAACCCGCCGTTCCAAAACGCGATTGCCGGAAACGTGCTCAGTACAAGGCCCGATTTCATCACCGTGAACAGCGTTAGCAGCAGGAATACGACCAGTGCGGCGATGCGCACGCCGCCGGTGAGCGGTGCACCGGCCAGGTCGGCAACGACCACCAACGCGCCCAACCCGATGAACGTAGGGATCAGCACAGCCCCACGGCTCATCCACGAATGACGAAAATTGGCCATCACGTAGATCATGTTCTTGGGCCGCCCCAGGTGCATCATCAGGAGTACGCCCGAGGCGCCGAGCACCACCACGCCCAGCGCCATCCCGACAAGGTGGCCCGCCAGCAGCGCGACGAAAAACAGCGTCGCGCCCAGTCCTTCCAGCACAAAGGTCAGCCCCTCCTGGAATCCCCAGGTCGTCTGCACCTTGTAGCCGACCGAAAAATCGACATCGCCTTGGCGGAAAATATGCGTCATGCCCCACTCATCGGGCCGATTGTAGCGATGTCGATCGGCTTTTGCTGCGTCCTCGTTGTCACGTCTGGCGCAAGTCTTTGCCCAGATCTAACGCTGGTTCGCGCTAAACGGCATCGCGCGGCCGCTTTCGCCGCCGGCGATGAAACCTTGCCCGGCGCGCTCGTCGCGCGTGGCGCGCGGTAGCATGTCGTGAGCGCCAGGCTCTTTCATCGTCGGCTCCCTGGGTTTCTTTTCGGCGCGGCTCAGCCTAAGGATTGTATCGATATTTCGGCGTGCGTCATCATAGGGCCGCGCAACAGAAGGTCGGGCCAGTGGACACTTTTGATTTCATCGTCGTCGGTGCGGGGTCGGCAGGCTGCGCCGTGGCGCACCGCCTTTCGGAAGATTCCCGCCACTCGGTCTTGTTGCTCGAAGCCGGTCGCACGGACCGGCACCACCCATTCGTACCGATCCCCTTCATGACGCGCCTGTTGTTCACCATGCCGTCGATCAACTGGGGCTACGACACCGGCGCCGAACAGGGCCTCGCCGGGCGGCGCATCCATTGGCCGCGCGGCAAACTGCTGGGCGGTTCGTCCTCGATCAACGGCATGACCTTCGTCCGCGGTCATCCCACCGACTACGACGCTTGGCGCCAAATGGGCGCCGCCGGGTGGTCCTATCGCGAGGTGTTGCCCTACTTCAAGCGCATGGAAGCCCACGACACCAAGCGCTCGCCCTACCGCGGCAACGACGGCCCGTTGCGCATCACCCAAGCCAAACGCGAAGGCGCGCTGAACGAGGCCTTCCTCGCCGCCGGCGCCGAGGCCGGTTTTCCGGAAACCGAAGACTTCAACGGCCATACTCAAGAAGGGTTCGGCATTCACGACTTCGCCATCGCCGAGGCGCGTCGTCAAAGCGCGGCCGTGGCCTATCTCAAGCCGATCCGCGGGCGCAAAAACCTCACCATCAGAACGCAAGCCACCGCGCGCCGTGTCGTATTCGACGGCGCACGCGCCCACGGCGTGACCTACGAAAGTGCCGGCGAAACCCACACCGTGTACGCTCGGCGCGAGATCGTCCTTTCCGGCGGCGCGGTCAACACGCCCACGCTTCTCATGCACTCGGGGATCGGCCCTGCCGGCGACCTGAAAGCGCTTGGCATCGCGCCTCGTGTCGATGCGCCCGAGGTCGGCGCCAACCTGCAAGACCACCTCGGCGCCTACACCTCGTTCCATTGCACCCAGCCCGTCAGCCTCAATCACCTGATGCGGCCCGACAACGCGGTGGCGGCCTATCTCAAGGCGGTACTGCTGCGTCGCGGGCCCGGCGCGCAAATCCCCATCCAAGGGTGCGCCTTCCTCAAAACCCGCGACGACCTGGCGGTGCCCGACGTGCAGATCACCCTCGTGCCGGGTCTGCTCAACCGCATCGTCGCGTTCAAGCCGACGCACGGTTTCCTCATTCATGTTTATCAAATGCGCCCGGCCAGTCGGGGAAGCATCGCGCTGCGCTCGGCCAACCCCAACGACAAACCGGTGATCACCGCAAACTACCTGTCCGATCCCGAAGACCTCGTGACCTTGCGGCGCGGCGTCCAGCTCGCCCGCGCGCTCGCGCATCAGTCCAGCTTCGATCCCTATCGCGGCGATGAGATCGCGCCGGGTGCCGCCGTCCAAAGCGACGACGACCTCGATGATTGGATTCGCGCCAACGCCACCACGTCCTATCACCCCGTCGGCACTTGCCGCATGGGCAGCGATCCGCGCGCCGTCGTCGATCCCGAACTCCGCGTGAACGGCGTCAGCGCCTTGCGCATCGCCGACGCCTCGATCATGCCGGCCATCACCAGCGGCAACACCAATGCCCCCGCCATCATGATCGGCGAAAAAGCCGCCGACCTCATCTTGGGCCGCGATCCGTTACCCGCCGAGACGCCCTAGCAAAGAAACGACCGCATCCCGGTGGAGGCGGCGGGACACGCATCTACATGAATGTCGTCACCGAGTAAGAGCGGTTTCTCAACCACAGCGCGGCCCATCGGGCCGCGTCTCGAAAGGGTCTCAGCGCCAATCGACGCTATCGAACCCTTTCAGCGTGTCGGCGTAACCGCGCGCGTCGAATGCCTTTTTGCGACCGACCGGCGGATAGGCGTCGCGTCGTCCCTGACCGGCGGCGTCGAGGATGTCTGCGGCGCGCCCGCGCGGAATAACGACCACGCCGTCCTCGTCGGCCAGCACGATGTCGCCGGGGTTGACGATGACCCCGCCGCAAACGATCGGCACGTTGATCGAACCCGGTTGAGTGCCGCCGGCATGACCGGTGGTCGAGCCGCGACAAAACACCGGCAAGCCTTCGTGGTCGATCAACAACTCGGTGGTCAGCACCGCGCCGTCGACGACCGCTCCTGCGGCACCCGCTTCCTTGGCGCCCCAAGCCATGGTGGCGCCCCAGCAGGCGGCGTCCATGCGTCCTCCGGTGTTGATCACGATAACGTCGCCCGGCTGCACCTGCTCGATCGCCGCGCGACCGGTCAAAGTATCGACCGGGTTCTCCGGCAGTACGGTGACCGCCGGTCCGGCGAACCGCCACTCCCGGCGCAGCGGTCGGATGGCGTTGTCGATTTGCTGGCTCCACCCCAGCGCCTCGCCCGCCGCGCATGCCCGCGTATCGCGCGCCCGCGCCACCAAGTCCGCATCGGGGCGTTCGATGGTCGTGTTGACGATGTGTTTCATGCCACTCTCCTCAGATTTTGTGCATGCAGAGTACACAACTCCCCCGCAACGCCACCGCGTCAGCGGCCGTGTCTCGACGGATCACAATCTCTGTCCCCGTCATCACGATCTGTGTCCCGCCCTAGCCGCGCCGCATTTCTATGACCACCTATCCTTGGACCACCGACACACCAAAAACCGCCATGGACACCGATCAAGCCGCCAAAATCTAAATCTCTGGAAACAAACAAAAATTTGGCTTCGTTTGCGCCCCAAAATCACTAAGTGATTGAAATAAAGGAGAAAGTTTGGGTTCGTTTGGTAAAACAGCGCTTTTCGCGCCAAACCTTAGGAAAACTGCGCCCCTTGGCTTTGTTTCGGCAGGCCTCCGTGCGGTGGCGCGCGGTCGCCCACGCCAAGCCCGCCGTCCGAATTCCGTTGCTATTCCACCCGGGGCGTGGTTAATACGCCCATCACAGCCGCGCGTAGATAGCGAAAGCATCGTTGGCGGTCTGTGCTTCTTGCGGTAGCCCGAGACTTTAGAGCCGCCCAAACAAGAATGCCGTTAAGGCACCTGACCCCGGCAGCTGGTCTACGCGAGCTTCCCCCCTAAAACGACCCGTCAAACGACGCCAAGCAATGATGCGTGGCGCGCGACGGATATCTGAAAGCGTTCAATTGACTCAATTTAAAGACCTCGGCCTCGCCGAGGACCTCCTTCGTGCCGTCACGGCCGAGGGTTACACCACCCCGACACCCATTCAAACCCGCGTCATTCCCGCCATGTTGGCCAAGGAAGATGTCCTCGGTACCGCGCAAACCGGCACCGGCAAAACCGCCGCGTTCGTGCTGCCGCTGTTGCAGCAGATGATCGATCAACCGTCTGGGCCCAATCGCAAGGGCTGTCGCGCGCTTATTCTCGCGCCGACCCGCGAACTTGCGCAACAAATCGCGGACAGCATTCGCACCTACGGCAAGCATGCCCGCGCCACCGTCGCGGTCGTCGTCGGCGGCGTGCGTCCCGGTCCGCAAATAAAAGCCGTTGCGCCTGGGATCGACTTCATCGTCGCCACCCCGGGCCGGCTTCTCGATCACATGTCGCAAGGCGTGATCCAACTGAACGGCACCACGAACGTCGTGCTCGACGAGGCCGACCAAATGCTCGATCTCGGTTTCGTGCCGGCGATTCGTAAAATCTTGGCCAAGGTGCCGGCCAAGCGTCAAACCGTGTTGCTGTCGGCCACCATGCCCAAGCAAATCCGCAAACTCGCGCACGACTTTCTACGAAAACCGACCGAGGTTGCCGTCGCGCCGGTCTCGCGCCCGATCGAAAAGATCGATCAAAGCGTGATGCACGTCGATACCATGTCTAAACGCCGCGCGTTGGTCGATATTTTGAAGGACGCCGCGGTCGATCGCACGATCGTCTTTACGCGTACCAAGCGCGGTGCCGACAAGGTCACTAAGCATTTGGAGAAGAGCGGCATCACCGCGGCCGCGATCCACGGCAACAAGAGTCAAGGTGCGCGTGAGCGCACGCTGGCCGATTTCCGAAACGGCCGCATCAACGTGTTGGTCGCCACCGACATCGCGGCGCGTGGCATCGATATCGACGATGTCTCGCATGTGGTGAACTACGACCTGCCACATGTGCGTGAATCGTACGTCCATCGCATCGGGCGCACCGCGCGCGCCGGTAAAAGTGGCGTCGCCATCGCGTTGTGCGATCGCACCGAAAAACCGTTGCTGCGCGATATCGAGCGCCTCGTCGGTTACGCCCTCAACACGGTGCCGGCGCCCGAGGGGACAACCTCTAAAGTGCGTTTGCCGGAAACGCCGCCGACGCCCCGCAAAGCGCAGCCCAGGAACGCCCACAAGCCGAACCGCCGTCGTCCGTCGCAAACCCGCAAGAATCGGCAAAACGCCGAGACCGCCAACACCCAAGACGCCGGTGCTGCGAACCCCGCAAAAACCGATGCCGAAAAACGGGCGCAACCCGTTGCCAAAAAACGGCGCCGGCGTCCCAACCCCAAGGCCCGTGTTGCCAAGGTCGAGGCCAGCATTGAGTCCGACGCCGCCGGCTTGGCTCGCGTCGTCGGAAAGATCGGTGTGACCGCGAGCGGCGAGAATTACCTCCGGCGCTAGGCGCCAGTCGACCTTTCCGGATGTCGAATTTCTCCCGGGCTTATTGCCAAAGCGGCGTGAACCCGGGAACATTCGCTTTGGCAATGGAATCGATCAGGGGAGGAAGGGGACGCCATGAAGACGACGGGGCTTAAAGGATATTCGCAGCCGCGCGACCGCACCGGAAACCATGCGCTATGGCACGGCATTCCTTGGACCTTCCAAGGCAATAGCGTCACCGTGTTTCTTCAGCTCGACGAGTTGGACTGGATTCGCAACGTGCTGCCGAATGGGTTCAGTCCTCACAGTGGTTTGGTCCGGCTTACGTCTCACTACATGACATGCACATTCGGGCGCGACCTCGAATGGGCGTACCGCAACCCCAACCTCTCGCAGTTTCACGAAGCCGTGGTTGCTTGCGAAGTGGAATACGAGGGTCGCGTCGGGCACTACGATCCTTACTGCTGGACCTACAACGACGCCGAAATGGCCGAGGCGCGAGAGGGCCTAGGATGGCCTATGCGTTACGGCGAGATCAGCCAAACCAATCCGCCGATAAACGGCTGGTCCGCCGGATGTCATGCGGCGGTCGTGGTCTCGCGGTACAACCGCGCCGTATACGAAATGAATGTCTCGTTGGAAGCCGAGGGCGATTTGCCCGCCGCCGGCCTAGCCGCCGAACACCCCGACTTCTTTGCCTGCCGCATGCTTCCGCGAATGTGGGAACCCGGCGTCACGGATGTTCACGTCACCGTGGCTGAGATGGGAGAGTTCAAAGTCGGCGACTTTTGGCACGGCCCGGCAACGGTGAAGTTCACGGCGCCGGAGCTTGACGGATTGCAAGACGCAAAGGTTCTTGGCGGTCGGGTGAACTGGCATTACTTCGAAAAAACCGGCGCAAAGCTCATCGATCATTTCGTCGAGGGTGAAGGTTAGCTCGCTCCCGGTCGGCAACACCCGTCAGGGTGTTGAAGGCTGCGCCGTGCTTTCGCCCACCAGACGATTGGGCCAGGGCTTGCGCCACGACAATTCGTGCCACCGCCCGCCCAGCACCCGCGAGTCCTTCAGGAAGGCAAGCTCTGGTGCCTGGACGTTGATCCGCCCGGCGCCGGACCACAGCGACGACACCTGCACGTCGTCCATCGAACTGCTCACCAGCCGTCGCGTGATGGCGCGCGTCGTCGGATGCGCCAGAACGGTCTCGGTGTAGTGATGATTGGTCGCCTTGGGGTCGAGCGACACCGTCAACCCGTCGATCTCGGCCGGCAAATCTTCGTTGCGCTCCAACGTGACCGACAAATCGAATACCGCCCGACGACCGCGCGTCACCAGGCCCGTCACCCGATCGCCGCTGCGCCAATCGCGCCGCAACGGCGGCCGCGTCAATTCCATCTCGCCCAGCCGCTGCTGCCAGCCGTAAAGCTCGCGCCCCACGGCCAGTTCGGCGTCGGTGGTACACCACAGATACGGCGCCCAATGGCCGACCACCCCGTCGCATTCCACCATGAAGCCGATCACCGCTTCGCCGAAATGCGCTTGGTCGGGATGGTCTTGCGGAAACCGCTCACCCAATCCGTAGTCGCACATCATGTCGTGGATGCTCAGTCGGCACACCGGGCTGCCGGTCAGCGTCAACGGCGCAGGGATCAGGTTCCGCACCGCATCCGGATCGAACGTCAGCACCACCGACGCGCTATAGCCCTCGAAGTACCAAGGCGGCGGGCCGTAAGGGGCAAAGCGCCCCGACGCCATATGCGGGATCGTGATCGTTTCTCGGTCGCCCATCGCTGCCGTTCTCCGTTTGTCAGTACGCCTGCCGTTCGTCGGTTCCGTCGAGCATTGAACTATGCGCGCGAATTGGCAACCATGCGCCGCCGCGACACACTGGGGGCGTTGTGACTCATCCGCGATATCCGCATGTTTTCCGCCCGCTTCAATTGGGCAGCATCACGCTGCGCAATCGGATCTTCGTGCCGGCCTACACCACGAATTTCGGTCTCGACAACATGCCGACCGACCGGCACGTCGCATACCATCGCGCCCGCGCCCGTGGCGGCGCGTCGCTGATCATCTTCGAGGCGATGCGCGTTCATAAAAGTTCGCTCGGTCGCAGCCAAGGGATCAACGGTTACGACCCCCGTGGCATTCCCAAACTTGCCGAGGTCGCGAGAGCCGTTCGCGACGAAGGGGCGCACATGCTCGGCCAGGTGATTCACCTGGGCCGGCACATCGACGGCAACTTCGCGCGGATGCCGTCGTGGAGCGCCTCGGCCATTCCCTGGTCTGCCAGCGCGCCGCCGCCGCATCCGATGACGATCAGTGAAATCGAAGAGGTCGTTCAGGCGCATGCCGATGTCGCCACCAACCTGGTCAAAGCCGGCCTTGCCGGCGTCGAAATTCAAATGGCCCACGGCCACCTCGTGCAACAGTTCATGTCGCCCGCCAGCAACAAGCGTGATGATGCTTATGGCGGCAGCGAAGCCAACCGCCTGCGCTTCGCCCGGGAAATTTTGCAGGCCGTGCGCGCTGCCGTGGGCAACGATGTCGTGGTAGGAATTCGAGTCAGCGGGGATGAATTTCTGCCCGGCGGCTTGGACATCGACGATATGTGCCGAATCGTCCCGCAGCTTCTAACCGCCGCCAAAGTCGACTTCGTCAACATTTCGCATTCGGCCTATCACGGCAGCTACACCGTCTCCACGCAAATGGCGGACATGAGTTTTCCGGTCGGCACCTTCCGGCCCATCACGCAACGACTTCGCGATGTGCTGCGCGATGTTCCTTCGCCCCCCGTCGTCATGACGGCTTGCCAGTACCGCGACGTCGCCGACGCCGAAACCGTTTTGGCCGACGACATGACCGACATGGTGGGGATGGCGCGCGCCCATATCGCCGACCCCGACGTGGTCGGCAAAGCCGAACGGGGCGCGGACGATCAAACCACCCGGTGCATCGCCTGCAATCAAGGCTGCGCCAGCATGCTGGCGCTCAATTTGCCGATTACCTGTCTGGTCAACCCGATGGCCGGACGGGAAGGGGAGGCGCAACCTGCAGCCCGCGCCACACCGCGCAAGGTCTTAGTCATCGGCGGCGGTCCGGCCGGCATGAAAGCGGCCTCGGTCGCCGCCGCCAACGGCCACGACGTCACGTTGTGGGAACAGGGTGCGCAACTTGGCGGCCGCCTCAACGCCACCCGTGCGATTCCGCTACGCCAAGAATTCAAGAAACTGTTGGACGGTCTCCAACGACGTTGCGCCGAAACCGGCGTCACGGTGGTGCTCAACAAGGCTGCCGATGCGGCAGAGATCGACGCCTTCGGCGCCGACGACGTCATTCTCGCCACCGGTGCCACGCAACCCGGTGCCGCATTCCCCGGCGGCGGCGGCGGCATTTCGCTCGACCAAGCCGTCGCCGATCCCGCTGCCGTTGGCGATGACGTGGCGCTGGTCGATACCCTCGGCACATGGACCACGGCATCGGTCGCCGAATACCTCGCCGGCCTCGGCAAGCGCGTGACCTTGCTGGTCCCGACCGGCGCCCCGGCGTGGACGATCGGCATGTATGGCGGCTTCGCCCTCAAACGCCGACTCAAAGAAAAAGGCGTCCGTACCCTCGGCCTCCACGCGCCGGAGTCCTTCCTCGATGGCCAACTCGTCGCCCGCGACCTCAGCATCGACGAGGTAGTAGACCTCGGCGCCTTCGATGCTGTCATCGCGCCCACCTCAGGGCAGCCGAACGACGCTCTCGCGCCGATGCTGCGCGGCAATGCGGCGCGCTTGCATATCGTGGGCGACGCGATGTCGCCCCGCACCGCGCTCGAAGCGATCTACGAAGGCCACGAAGCGGCCCGCGCGCTATGACCTACGATTTCATCATCGTCGGTGCCGGGTCGGCAGGGTGTGTGCTCGCCAATCGGTTAAGCGAAAACCCGCGCCATAAAGTGTTGTTGCTCGAGGCCGGCGGCGCGGATCGCAATCCGATGATCCGCGTGCCGCTGCTGACGCGCATTCTCTACACCATGCCCTCGCTCAACTGGGGCTACGACACCGAACCGCAAGAGCATATGGGCGGACGTCGGGTTCATTGGCCGCGCGGCAAAGTGCTCGGCGGCTCCTCGTCGATCAACGGGATGGTCTACATCCGCGGTCAATCCTCGGACTACGACGGGTGGCGCCAAGACGGCTGCGACGGGTGGTCCTACCAAGACGTGCTGCCCTATTTCAAACGCTCCGAAGACCATCATGCGCAAGGCGACGACTATCACGGGGTCGGCGGTCCGCTCGCCGTCCAACGCGCCACTTCGGGCAGCGTTTTGGAAGATGCCTACCTCAACGCCTGTCAGGCCGCCGGCATGACGTGGAACGAAGACTTCAACGGCGCGCAGTTCGAAGGCTGCGGCGTACACGACTTCACGATGCGCAACGGGCGCCGGCACAGCACCGCGTCCGCTTTCCTGCGCCCGGCGATCAAGCGCCCCAACCTGACCGTCGTCACCAACGCGCGCACCACGCGCATTCTGCTCGAGGGACGCAAAGCGGTTGGCGTCGCCTATCGGTGGGGCGAACGCGAGATCGAAGCGCATGCCGCCGCCGACGTCATCTTGTGCGGGGGTGCCGTAAACAGCCCCGCACTGCTTATGCATTCCGGGATCGGCAACGGCAGCGATCTGCAACGCCTTGGGGTCAAGGTCGCGCACGATCTGCCCAGCGTCGGAGAGAACCTGCAAGATCATGTCGGGGTATATGTCGCCTACGAATGCGCGCAAGCCGACAGCTTGCGCCGCCATCTTCGCTTCGACCGTGCCGCAATTTCTGTCGCGCGGGCTTATCTTTTTGGCACCGGACCGGGATCGGCATTGCCGCTGCGCTGTTGCACGATCACCCGTTCGGACGCAGCTCTCGACCTGCCCAACATCAAGATGACGATGATCCCGAGTCTCGTCGTCGAGAACCCGTGGCAGCGCTCGGACAAAGAGGGTTTTTCGATCCACGCCTATCAGCTTCGCCCCGAAAGCCGTGGCCGGTTGTGGCTGACGTCGCCGGACCCGGAGTCCAAACCCGCCATCGATCCGAAGTACCTTTCCGCCGAAAGCGATCGTTTCGTGCTCCGCCAAACGCTCCGCCGCATTCGGGAAATCGCCCTGCAAACGCCGTTCGATCCCTACCGTTCCGGAGAAATCGCCCCGGGCGAGACGATTACAGACGACGCATCCATCGACGAGTGGATCGCCGCCAATGCCACGACCTCATTCCATCCGGTGGGCACGTGCAAGATGGGCCGCACCGACGACAGTGTCGTTGCCCCCGATCTAAAAGTGCACGGGGTTGAGAACCTACGTGTCGCCGATGCCTCGATCATGCCGTCGATCACCAGCGGCAACACCAATGCCCCCACCATCATGATCGCCGAGAAGGCGGCGGATTTGATCTTGGATCTTCCGCCCGCTACTGAGTTAAGCGCTTAAGGGGGAAGGGGATGCTACTCGAACGCAACATCGACACCGCCGCCTGGCCCGAACCGAAAATGTTCACCGGCGAGGCGCCGGGGCGTTGGTCGCAGCCACCGGCCGCCATCAATGAGGCGCAGTACCTTGTCGAGGTTGCGCCTGACGTGGCCGGACAGCTCAAAGACGCGGTCGCCGGCGTGCGGCGTCACGGGCTGGAACTGGACGATGTCGAACAAGAAGACATTCGCCTGCCGGCACTCATCGATTCGGTGGCGTCGGTCTGGACGCGACTCGACGACGGACCGGGCTTCGTCATCTTGCGTGGCCTGGGCATCGACGCGCTCAACGAAAGCGACGCCGAGATCGCGACCTGGGGCGTCGGCAACTATTTCGGGCGCCCGGTGCGACAAGGTCTGCGCAAGGACCGTCGCATGTTCACGGTCACCAACCATCATGGCACCTACAAAGATCCGACTCGGATCGGCGCGACCACCGCTTTGTCGCGGCCCCATACCGACAACGGCTGCCTTGAGCCACGCCCGCCGGACTATGTTTTTTTGGCCTGCTACCGACAGGCCAAAACCGGCGGCGACAGTACGATCATCTCCGCCTATGCCCTGCATGAGGCCTATAAGGCGCGGCGTCCCGATTTGTTGCCGCTGCTCTATCAGCCGTTTCATTTCTTGCCGCCCAAGCTGCACACCTGGCCCGATGGGCCCGCCACCATCGTTAAGCCGATCTTCCAAGTCGCAGGCGACGTGCTTCATGTGCACTACGCGCGGGTGATGGTCGAGCCTGGGATGAAGCTCGCGGGCACGCCGCTCACCCCTTTGCAAACCGAAGCGCTCGACCTTCTCGACGAATTGTTGGAAGACCCGGCCTTGGTAACCCAGGTGCGGATGGACACCGGCGACGTTTTGATCAGCAATAACCGATCGTCGCTGCACGGCCGGCTGGCTTATGAGGACGATCCAGACGATCCACGAAATCTAAAAAGACTCTGGCTGTGGCAGCGCCACCGCGGTCCGGGTGTTGATCCCTTGGCGCTCGATCGATTGGAGTTTGGACAATGACGCTACGCCTTGAGGTCGAGCACGCCGACGGCAAGATCGAGAACCGCGAAATCGCGCTCGACCGGATGTACAACTTCGGTTCCGCCACCCGTAATCCCGATGATGCGATCGCCCACCAAGAAGAAGTCGCCAAGGTCGGCGTCGGGATCGCCTTCGATATCCCCGCACCGCGGGTCTACCCGATCTCGCCGCACAACGTCGTCACCGACGACGAGATATTCATCCACAACGACCAGACCTCGGGCGAAGTCGAAATCGTCATTCTTCACGACGAAGGCGAACTATTGATCGGTGTCGGCAGCGACCACACCGACCGACTACTCGAGCGCACCAGCATCGTGTGGAGCAAGCAGGCGTACCCCAATGTCTTGGCGCCCCGCCTATGGCCGTTGGCCGACCTGCGCGACCATTGGGACGATCTTGTGATGCGCAGTTGGGCGGACGACAGGCCCTACCAAGATGTCGGCGTGAAGACCTTTATGCATCCCGACGACATGTTGGCGAAACTTGCCGAGCGTATTCCCGACCTGCCGCCACGCTACATGTTGTTCTCGGGCACATACGTCAGCGTCGATAAGTCTCTCGGCTTTGGCGGGGAATGGCGGTTCGAGATGGCCGACCCCACCCTCGGTCGCACAATTAGTCATACATATAGGCTGACCAACATCCTCGAAGAAATCGTCGAGCCGCTTCGCGTTCCCCTGGCGAGATAGGGCAGCCTCCGTTCTCGGCTAGATGCCGTTCGGTGGCCACCGCCTCGACCAACTTACCGCCGCCTTTTTCTGAGTTCTGATCGGACTTTGCGCATGCTCCGCTCCTTAACAGCCTCCGTTTGTCTTCTATTGATGGCTACGTTTCTCGCCGTGGCGGCGGCCGCTTTCGCACCCCAAGCTGAAGCCCAACTTCTGCCGGGCACCGGCGCCTCCAAGCCCGTCCCGACAAAGGGGTTGGATGCGCTGTTGGAGGAGGCGCGCAAGGACGGGTCGACCGTCATCGTGGTCACGCCCGGCGGCGGCGATGAAGTACCCGCCAATGCGGACGAGAGCGCGCTACGCACGGAGCAATTCCTCAAAGCCCGCGCGCGGATCCGCGATATCGTGCTGAGCGGTCCCACGCTTTGGCCCAACATTCAGGAATCCCTCAAGCGCGCCAGCCCGGACGGCGGATATGTGTGGATCGTCTGGGCCCTCGCGGTTGCGGCGCTCGGGTTCCTGGTCGGGTGGTTCGCCATCACGCGCATTCAAAGAGCGGGGCGAGACTATTTTCGATACATGTACGATCCCAACCCGGAAACGACCGCGGACAAAGCCAAGTACCTGTTGTTCCGCGTCTTCCTCGCGCTGTTCTACGCCGTGGTCGTGTTCTTGTTGATCATGGCGGTGGCGATCGTCTTCGATCCGGGCCTAGAGGCATCGCGGCAACTGATTTTCGAGATCGCTTTCGCCTATGCGATGTACCGCGTGATGAGACGCGCGGTCGCGTGGAACCTGTTTGCCTACGACGCCCCGACCCATCGTCTCGTCAACCTGAGTGACGACGAGGCCGTACGCCTGAACCGCGATTGGGGCGTGGCGGTGTCCGTCTTCCTGATTTTCGGCGCGGCCGCGCGTTTTCTCTACCTCTCGGGCGGCGAGGCCGGCACGGCGACTCTGACGGACGAGAACGTGCGCTTCCTGCAAATCTGCTCTGCGGCGATTCTGATCGTTGTCTTTGCGATCTTCATCCTGAAGAACGGCAAGACGATGCAGCATATTTTTGCGCCGCGCGATTCGGGGCCCACGATGTACCGTTTGCGAACCAACCTCGCGCGTTTTGTGCCAGGGGTCTTGCTGCTGTACTCCGCGTTCGCCTTCGTCGCATTTGTCTTTCGATTGGCGTTGGATCAACCGGCGCCCGCGTTGGTCATCGTTGCACCGTTCATCATTCTGTTCGCCTCGATGGTGGCCTACGGCATCGTCTTGATGGGCATCCAGTGGTTCTATCGCCGCCGCGTTCGCCGCTTGCAGGAACGTGCGGCCGCCGAACGCGCGCGTCTCGAAGCCGAAGCGCCATCACCGGACGGCGACGCCGAGGGCACGGATACAAGTGAACCGACCGAGGACAGCTTCGAGCACCATCCGGTGTTCCGGCGGTTCTTTGAAAACGCGGCACTGGCGATTATCACCGCAGTCGCCCTGGGCGAGCTTGGTCGGCTTTGGGGGTTCGATCCCGGCGGCGAGGGCAATCCTCTCGGCGCCGTACTGAACATCGCGCTGGTCGGGGTGCTGTGTTGGCTCGGCTATCGCGCCCTCAGCGCCTTTATCGATCACCGCATGGAGCAAGAAGGCGGTGTGCCCGAGCCCGACGAGGAAATCGAACTCGGCGGCGAGGGCGGAGGTGCCGGCGCCACCCGCATGGCCACGTTGTTGCCGATCATGCGCTATGTGATGGTCGCCCTGCTGTTCTCGATCGCCGCCATGGTCGTGCTCTCCACGCTTGGATTCGATATCGGACCGATCTTCGCCGGTGCCGGCGTCGTCGGGATCGCGGTCGGGTTTGGCGCACAGACCTTGATCCGCGATGTATTCTCCGGCGCGTTCTTTTTGCTGGATGACGCCTTCCGTAAGGGCGAATACGTCGAGATCAATTCGACACGCGGCACTGTTGAAAAGATTTCGGTGCGTTCGTTCCAACTGCGCCATCACCTCGGCGCGCTGCACACCATTCCGTTTGGCGAGGTGACCCAGCTCACCAACTACTCTCGCGATTGGGTCATGACCAAGTTGCCGCTGCGCGTCACCTACGACACCGACGTCGAGAAGGTCCGCAAGCTGGTCAAGAAACTGGGGCAGCGCCTGTTGGAGCATCCAGTGATCGGGCATGAGTTCATGGAGCCGCTCAAAAGCCAGGGCGTCTACAAAATGGAAGACAGCGCGATGATCATTCGCGTGAAATTCATGACCAAGCCCGGCAAACAATTCGCCGTCCGAAAAATCGTCTACGAGTCGATCCAAGAACTCTTCGCCAAAGAAGGCATCCACTTCGCCCACAAAGAAGTGACGGTCCGCCTAGCCGACGACGCCAAGGTCGGCGATCTCACCGAACGTCAGAAACTGGCGGCGACCTCCGCTGCCCGATCCGTCATCGACGCCGAGGCGGAAGCCGTGGCCCAAGACGGCGGTAGCGGCGCCGACGACGGTCGGTAGGGGCGTGGCTCAGCGACGGTTGGTCGCTGATTCGGACGCCCGGTCGATAGGTTGCAGGGCCTTTCAAACCCAGGTTGCACAGTGGTAAAAGGTTCGGACAAAGAAATTTATGGAGGCTACCAAGCAATGAAATATCGTAAATCGCTTTTGGGCGTCGTCGGGGCGGCAGCCCTTACCGCGCTCGCAGGCGGCGCGGCATCGGCGGAAACGCTGGTGTTGGCGGCGCCAGGAACCCCGGAAGGGTTCGATGGAGACGCACTGCGGCCGTTCACGCAGCATGTCGTCGTTCAGACCTACGAAGGTCTGACGAAATACCCCAAGATCACCCGTGACGGACGGCCGCTTCTCGACGCCAGCCGCGTCGAAGGCCACTACGCCGAGGGTTGGACCGTGTCCAACGGCGGCAAGACCGTCACCATGAAGCTGCGCGAAGGCATCAAGAGCCCCGCCGGCAACGAGCTCACCGCCGCCGATGTCGAGTGGA
>Ga0181579_10000348_pt1 | contig 36310 bp, 23 predicted proteins | sample 071ome_24_FD_132996 | JGI IMG/M metagenome (GOLD analysis project Ga0181579, IMG submission 132996) | Coastal salt marsh microbial communities from the Groves Creek Marsh, Skidaway Island, Georgia - 071402CT metaG (megahit assembly) | ecosystem: Environmental > Aquatic > Marine > Intertidal...
GTCTGCGGCAGGGGATGCGTTACAGAGATTACCGCCCGCCGAGCAACGTCCGGTTATCTGAGTCGAACCAATCAAATTCAGGGCCTCGGCGAGACCGGGAAACAGTGATGGCACATCGGAGTTGTGCAGCACATCGAAAGCCGATGCTGCCGCGCCGATCCGAACCTTGGCGGCGTCAATTTCAATCGCCGTCAACTCAGGGATCTGCTTGAGATTCACTACGCGAGAAGGGTTGCGCGCACCGAGACGAATACCCACTAACAAGTCCGTTCCGCCGGCAAGGCAGCTGGACCCCGCGCCTGCAATTGCCGCTTGCGCCTCCGCGAGAGAGGTGGGCGAGACGTATTCCTGTACTGCCATAACGATTCCTCTAGGCGGGCGACGCCCCGCGTTGTCATTCATGTGCAGGCCAGACCTTAACTGGAATTGCCACCCTCTGACCAGCCTTCAGGCAATGCCGTGGGGGCACTCTCGGAGTGCTAGGTTTTTCGTGCCCAGAATATCACGGCATAAAACAGTGCCATCGACACGGGCAAATCGAGAAAGGTCGTCCAGGTCAGCCAAAAATCCTCTGAAAATTGATTGGCGACATAATAATTGGCACCCGCCATCGCCAACCCCATCCCGCTCATACCGATTGCAATACGGTCATGATGCAGCCTCAGCGGCATATAGCGCTCAATGCGCGCACCAAAGTACGCGCCCTGGCGAAACACGCCGTCAATCATAAAGACACTTGCGGTCAGGATACCCAACACTGTGCTTTTCATCTGGACCCAGTAGTCATCCTGCAGGAGCAGTGAAAACCCCGCCGAGATCAGCAGCATGATCGTGCCAAAAACCGCGAATCCACCCAGCAAATCGACGCGCACAAAACGCTGCACAGCGACCAAAGCCAGCCCCGCGCCGGCGCCTACCAGCGCCGCCAGCGCGAGGTCACCGGTGGCTTTACCCACGATAAAAAACAGCGCGCCGAGGACCAAGTCCGCGTAAATGGAGTATTTGTTGCGCTGCCACTTACTCTGACTTAGGGCCGCCATGTCCGCAGCGCGATTCGGCGCTGTGTCCGGCGCGGGCGCCTCACGAGACGTGATTTCAGACATCAGTGATTCCCCAAAACGCACGTCTCGCCCCGGATGGCTTTCGTAGACCTTCTGCTGCCCCTCAAGGACCGCGATACCCACGCTCCACCAGTTGAAGTAACCCACCTCGACCCGAGTGGCATCCGCCGCGTCGCCAGCTAACGTGTGAACAAACGTCGTCGTGCCGTCCATGTAGCCAAAGGACTGTTCGTCAAGACATTCGTCTCCGCAAAATAGCCGCGATACCATTTTCGTGAACGTCAGAGAAATCTCGACGACATAATCGCGATCGCGGTAAGAAAAAGGTCTTAGATAAGTCCACAAACGCATGAAAATGCCTTATTGGAATATTCGTTGCCGCGGTGCACTGCTGGACAAGCATTCAGTGCTTAGGGGTATAGTACCCACTGTGCGGAGCAGTATAGATTTTTTGAGGACCTAGACAAGAATGAGCGCGCGTTCTTCATTCATCGAGATTCGAAGCTTGATGCTGGTAACTCTACTCGGGCTCTCATCAGGTTGTGCAACCATGTCCGATGACGAGTGTCTGATAGCCAATTGGGAAGAAGTCGGGTATCACGACGCGATTGAAGGCTACCCCCCAGAGCGCGCGGCGGAGCACCAAGAAGCATGCGCAGATGTTTCAGTGCCGGTCGACTTCGAACTTTACCGGCACGGACATAGTCTGGGTCTCCCCTACTACTGCACCGAAACGACTGGCTTTGAGACCGCCGATCACGGCGGCGAATACGCTACCCAGTGCGAGCCCGATAAGTTTGGCTCCTATGCTACCGGGTATCGCTCCGGCAGAGAGGTATATGCGCTTAAACTAGAAATCAGACAACTGGATTCTTTGATCAACGAAAGAAACGATCAAACAGATGCATTGATGAGTCAGATCGGGCAGTTGCGGACCGAGGCGGATGACTCTGCGTTATCGAAAAGTGACAGGCGCGAGGCGCGAGAGCAGGCGTCGAAACTTGAAGACATCTACCGCACGCTCAATCAGGACATCGACGCCCTGTCTGCGTCACGCGATCAACTCAGTGACGAAATGCAGTTGTTGGTAAGCACTTTCTACTCGTCAATATGACCTTGCGGGCTTAAACTCAGGGGGCAATGAGTTGCAACCGCCGCGCCGCGGTCATCGCCTCCAGCCAAGCGAGAATCTCCTGCGTGTTCGCCTCGGTATGAATGATCCGGTGCGCATACACGTCAATCAGCAAGCGCTGCGCCACGGGATCACCCGGGCTCCCGTACCAGGCCCAATCCGCGATGTGGCTCGCCATAATGATATCGGTCTCCATCAGGGCGCGCGCACGCCTATCCAGTGCCCCTACCCCCCCGGCCAATGTAGTAATCGCGGCGGCTTGCTCGTCGAAAGACGCCGGGGTCCAGTGCGACGGAATGTCATCCCACCAGCCAACGTAGCGCCGCATGACCATCTTTGAGATGTCCTGCCAGCTCACATATTGCTGTTTGAGAGTCGGGTGATTGAGGAGATGATCGGGCACCTCGAGGGAGCGATAAATCAGATCTTGTCGCGTTCCCTTATTGAGCTCGGCCTTGGTCTGGTGAATGACCCACTCGAGCGCCTCGGCCAGCACTGAGAGGTTTTCCTGAATCAATCCTGGGTCGGCCAGTGCCTTCCCGTGCGCCGGTAAAAGCAGTGACGCCTCTTCAGCCGCCATTTCTCGCAGTGCCGCCGCCCACTCCTCCGGGTAGCGCTGCACCCGCTTGCCGTTGCCTGTATTAGGCAAAAACCCCTGATAGTAATCTGCGCTTGCCAGCATTTGGCGACCCGGTACCCAAACATAGAGCTGATCATCAGTCTCACCCGGTCGAGCCCGAAGCACAAAGTCTTCCCCACCAATCGTGAGCGTTAGCTCTCCTTCGAAGGTGCGCGTCGGGTAAACGAGGTCCTCACGACTCGCTGGCAAGCTGGCGATGGGCTGCCCCATGTACTTCGCCAGATTGCCGCCAAGCGCGATGTAGCGATCGAAGCGTTTAGGCAGATCCGCCTGCGCCACAATCTCGGGATTGTCGGCCATCAGCGCCCACGTGCCGTAGGCGTGATCAACGTGACCATGGGTGTAGATAATCGTATGAATCGGCGCATCGCTGACCGAGGCGATTAGCTCGCGAATCACCGGCCCCGCCGCCGCCATCCCCGCATCAACCAGCACCAGGCCTTCATCGGTTTCGAACACCACCACGTTCACCAGCGGCAGATAAATTATCCAGGTGTTGGGAGCGACCGATTCAATACGCGAGAGCTTGCGCGCGTCGGCGATACCCGCGTCGGAGGCGTTAAAGATATCGGTAGCGATCGCTGTTGAAAAAGTGCCACCGAACGCGCCACCGCGCTGAATGGCGGGCACGATCCCGGGGAACTCGATCAATAGCGACGCGCGTGCGTCGACTCGCTCACTCTGACTGGCCGCCCACAGCGCGGCGCGCCCGGCAGCGGCAGCGACGAGGTTTTGCGTCTGCTCTCTGAATGCGGACTGCTCCTGTTGTGGCAACCAGAGCGCGCCCACGACCGCGCCCGTGAGAAACAACATCGCGCCCAACAACCACTTTGTCATCGCGTGAAACCCTGATCCGACAGCAGTAGGCCGATCTAGACCCGGTCTGGGGCATGGCTGGCAAATACCAGCCACTCGGCGCCCTCTGCACCTGCGACCAGATCGTAGGACTGCCCGGCGTCACTGCAAAAAAATTCACCCGAGGCGATACTGCCGACCCCCTGCACAGACACGCTACCGGCCCTCAGGTACCAGACTGCCTCAAAATCCAGCGCAAAATTTTCCGCGCTGTCGCGCTCGCGCATCTGCACGCGAAAAATCAACGGCCCCTCGTCGAGCATGGCCCCCAACTGCGGAATGGGATCACCCGGGGCAATCAACGGCAGGTCATCACACCGTCGCCGACCCGCCACATGCTCAAACCGGGCGAGGCGCTCGGTGAGCGTTTTGGGCACCTCATAGAGGTCGGCCCAATTAAGGCCAATGTCTCCTCCCAGACTGAACAAGTGAAACTGTACCCCCTGCTCACCCGCTTCTTCCGGACCATAGGCGTGCCCGGCTTTCACCCAACGGATATCACCCGGACAAAACGCACCTTCGTCGCCAATACGCATTTCCCCCTGGGTGATCAGGTAAATCGTGTCATGGGGATGCCAGTGCTCCCCAGCGTAAAAATTCGCGGGAAAATCCGCCTCAATCAAAAACGGTTCGCGGCTGCGCAGAATGCGCGTTGGCGTTGTCGGGCGCCCATGAGGGTCATGGAAACTCTCCCAGGGCAAATCGTCGGGTTTGATATGTTGTGCGTCAGCCATGCGTCATGGATCTCTCATGCAGTTGTGTAGTGAATCCGGTTTCGCTGTCGGCGGCCCGTTAGCCAGATGACGAGCGCGCCCCCGCGGCTTCGATTGACCGTCTGTAAAAATCTTCAAGATACGCCAACAGCGTGTCACCAATGATTTCGACGAGCAAGCCCGCCGGATCCTGAAAATATCCCTGGGGATCGCCCCGCTCCCCCAACACCCGCTCATAGCCTTGCGCTTCAAAAGCGTGGCAAGTCGCTTCGGAGTCTGGACTGTAGAAACAAAGATGGTGCTGGGTGATCTCGCCCGAGAGCACCCATGGCGTATCGGGCACGGCTTCGATCAGCTCGAAGTTGGCATGACCATTACTGGCATGGGCGATCCGTAATGGCAGACGCACGACTTTCCCAAAGAGGGTCAGGGGCCAATCCTCCCGATCCCCGCCAATCCATCGCAGGTCGAGCGCCCGTGACAGCCGCGCCTTTGCCGCCTCGATATCTCGGCACACCAGCCCGGTATGCACGAGCTGCAGCCCTCTCATCGCCGCGTCCACAGACATATCGCACCACCTCCCGCCAAATCCTTCGATCACGCTACCATAATATCCATTCGCCGAAGATCGGGTGATCCGATCGCTGGCGAGACTGCCTTTGATGCCTCATCATCGAATATGTAGAGGTCAATGCAGCATGAATGGAGCGCGAGAGATGAGCGAACGGTTGGTGGCGTTGGCTTCGGGCGTGCATGACGGCAATCCACCCGTCGTGTCACCCGCGGATATGGTGCGCATCGCTGCAGATGCGGGTTTCAACAGCGTCGGGCTGTGGGTCGCACCGGGTGAGAACTGGCAGGCCGGCACCACAGGCGCGGTAAACCAGGCCCTGCGCGAAACGGGTATCGTTGTGCTAGATGTGGAAGTCATCTGGCTACAACCCGGCAATCGCCCGGATCCGAAACACCATGAAATCATTGCCATCGGCGGCGAGATCGGCGCGCGCAATTGTTTGATCGTCAGCTCTGAACCCAACCGCGATCGGACCAAGCATCTGTTTGCCGACCTCTGCGAGCATGCGGATCGTGCCGGCATGCGCGCGTGTCTAGAGTATATGGCGATTACCGAGGTGAAGACGCTCGACGACGCACTGGATGTGGTCACCAGCGTTGACCACCCCGCCGGCGGCATACTGGTTGACCCCTTTCATCATGAGCGCGTCGGTCACAGTCCGGAGAGAATTAGCGAGATCCCGACGCAATGGCTCAGCTACGCGCAGCTGTGCGACATGCCCGAGCGCGGCGTTATCGAGGATGCCGAGGCTTACTTCACCGACGCCATCGACGGCCGACTGGCCCCCGGCGAGGGTGCCGTGCCAGTCGCGGAAATGGCCCGACTGCTGCCTGAGGATCTGCCGATCAGTCTGGAGATCCGCTCCCGCTACTACCGCGAGATGTACCCGGACCCACTTGAGCGCGCGCAGGCGATTCGCACAAAGACCCAGCAATTTTTTACAGCGCATGGGCTCTGATATTTGCGCCATGCCCCTCAGCGCGACATCGGTTGCCAAGACCTTTCTGTTCTTCAGGTCAGGGTCCGAAAAACCACCCGGCGGCCATGGCAAGATAGCGCTTGTCGCGCCCGCCTGATCGAGCCCACAATCGAGGATCTACGGACCGGCGCTCTCGTGACGGCCAACGTTTTAGCCATTTAGGGAAAGATCATCAAAAATGGGTCAATCTGAACACCCCGCAGCATCCAACCCTCCGGTCGATCTGAGCGCTTGCCACCCCAGTCACCGTATTCTCTTCGAGCCCATGCCCATCGGACCGGTGGTCGCGCCGAACCGGTTTTATCAAGTACCTCACGCGAGCGGCATGACAGAGGCGAATCCGCGCGTCCGCGCCGCTTTTCGGGAAACCAAAGCCGAAGGCGGCTGGGGTGTCGTCAGTACCGGCGCCGTATCGATCCACCCGAGCTCGGATGACTCTCCTCTGCCCTTTGCGCGGCTTTGGAATGACGCCGATATCGCCTCGCATGCCATGACGACCGAAGCGATTCATCGTCATGGCAGTCTCGCCGCCGTAGAGCTTTGGCACGGTGGCGCCGTGGTCATGAACCGCACCTCTCGTTTACCCCCGCTATCACCTTCGGGAATCCCCTGGGCCGCAACCCACATCGGCTTCATGGGTCAGCAACGACCAAAAATCATGCAGGCCTCGGATATCGATGATGTGTTGCGCTGGCAGCGTCTGGCGACCCGACGCGCGCTCGACGCCGGCTTCGATATCCTCTACGTGTACGCGGGGATGGGATACCTCGGCTACGAGTTCCTTTTGCCTGAATACAATCAGCGTAATGACGGGTATGGCGGGTCGCTTGAAAATCGCACGCGATTTGTCCGTGAAATGCTCGAGGTCACGCGTGACGAGGCTGGGAGCCGCGCGGCTGTGGCGCTGCGGATCAGCCTCGAAGAGCTCAGAGGAAAGTCCTCGGAACACTACCCCAGTGAAGCGCACGGGGTTGTCAGTTTGTTGTCGGATGTGCCGGACCTGTGGGACGTCAAAATGGATTCCAGCCCCACCGATTGCGGTGCCTCTCGCTTCCGACCAGAGGGTGCGCATGAGCCTATCATCGACTTTGTCAAAACTGTCACCACAAAACCCGTGGTCGGCGTGGGCCGATTTACCTCACCCGATACGATGGTGTCGCAAATACGCCGGGGTGTCCTTGATCTGATCGGCGGCGCCCGCGCGAGCATCGCGGATCCCTTCTTGCCGAACAAAATTCGCACCGGTCGCAGTGACGAAATCCGTGAGTGCATCGGCTGCAATATTTGTATTGCCAGTTGGCACGATGGTGTCCCGGTACGATGCACCCAAAACGCCACCGCCGGCGAAGAGTGGCGACGCGGCTGGCACCCGGAACGTTTTGCGCAAACGCCGAGCACGCGCTCTCTTCTCGTCATCGGCGGCGGCCCGGCGGGCCTTGAGGTGGCGTTGGTTGCCGCCCGGCAGGGTTTTGATGTGACCGTCGCTGAGCAACGCGACGACTGGGGCGGCCGCGTATTATTGGAGAGCGCATTACCCGGGCTCGCCACTTGGCGACGCGTACGGGACTACCGTGTCTGGGCATTATCGCAAATGGGTAACGTGGCGATGTTCACCAACAGTCAGCTCGATGCAGAGGCCGCACTGGGCTTTGGTGCGAATCACATCGCGCTAGCGACCGGCGCTCGATGGACCAAGCGCCGTTATTCGCCACTGGAAATCCCGGTCGAATCCATGGATCAACCAGGCGTATTTACGCCAGATGATGTCTTCGCCAATCGCGTCGAGGGTGAGCGTCTATTGGTGTTCGATTTCGACAATTATTACCTCGGCGGGGTCATCGCCGAGGCACTCAGCCAGCAAGGCAAAAGCGTGACTTATGCCACCCCCGCCGGACATGCCTCCGCCTGGACCTTTATGACCAACGAGCTCCCTTACGTCTACCGCGCGCTGGCCACGGCTGACATCGCCATTCATACCAGCACTTATCTGACGGATTTCTCCGGTGCACGCGCACAGTTGAAAAACCTGTTCAATCAGGTGCCCATGGAGATCGAGGTGGACGGGATTGTGATCGTGGGGCATCGCGAGCCCAATCACCTGCTTTACGACACCCTGAACTCAGCGCGCGCAGGAGTCGACGGACCGACGGTGGACCTTGTTGGCGATGCGCTCGCGCCGGGTGCGATTGTGCATGCGGTTCATAGCGGGCATAGTTATGCACGCGGCCTCGTCGAGGGGGACAACGGATATCTGCGCGACGAAGCCATCGTCTCGTCGGCCCCCCAACCGGCATTCCCAGTGGCGCACCGCGTGTCACTCACAGACTGAAACAATGCTCGAGACGCTCGAAAAAACATTGCCGCGCGCCAGCTACGTGGATCACGACGTATTTATCCGGGAGTATGGGGCGATCTTCGAGGCCGGGTGGGTGTGCATTGGCCGAGAGAACACGCTGCCCGCACCGGGAGACTATCTTGCCCTACGCTTGCAGCAACAATCCCTGCTGGTTGTGCGCGACGAAACGGGCGATGTATCCGCATTTTTTAACGTATGCCGTCATCGTGGCACCGAGCTGGTACCTTTGGAGGACCCCGGGCCGGCAGCGGGTCATTTTTCGCGTCGCATTGTCTGCCCCTACCACGCCTGGAGTTACTCGCTCGACGGTGCTCTCCGTGGCACGCCGCACCTGGCCATTGACACGTCAGGGGTCGGGCTGCATCCGCTGACGAGTGCTGTTTGGGGGGGCTTTATTTTTGTCTGCCTGCAACCCGAGCCAGCGCAGTCAATTGAGGACTCGCTCGGCGCGGGGATGGAGCGCCTCAAGCGATACCCGCTCGCTGATTTGAATACCGGCGCAACACTGACTTACGACGTAAAGGCCAACTGGAAAGTCATTCTCGAGAACTACAACGAGTGTTATCACTGCGGCCCAGTGCACCCGGAGCTATGCGCGATAGTTCCCGCGTTCAAACAGGCGGGAGGCAGTGGCCTTGATTGGGAGGATGGCGTGCCCCACCGCGAGGGTGCCAACACCTTCACCGCGTCGGGCACGACCTCGCGCGCGCCTTTTCCGGGGCTCAGCGACATCGAGAAAACTCACCATAAGGGCGAGCTCTTCTACCCGAATTTAATGCTCAGCCTGTCGATGGATCACGTTGCCGCGTTTTATATCTGGCCGCTGGCGGCTGATCACACGCGCATCCAGTGCGACTTTTTGTTTCATCCGCAAGCCATGACTGAGGCCAACTTTGACCCAGGCGACGCGGTGAGTTTCTGGGATCTGGTCAATCGTCAGGACTGGGCTATCTGCGAAAGCGTTCAGCGCGGCATGCAGACCCGCGTGTTCGAGCACGGCTATTACGCACCTATGGAAGACTACAGCCTGGACATTCGCCGCTACGTTCGCGAGAGGCTCGGCGAGGAGTGACAGATTCTGGCCTGCGTCCTTCGCGTAGCTCGCGGACCCGAGGCTTCGTCTTGAGCTTTAGTGAGCGCCCCGCCCACGACCCGCAGGCGCACCTGACTACGGCGCATTACGACTGCTTGAGTTTGAACATCTCCCACGGCGCCGAGGCTGCCTCATGCGGATAGCGATCCCGACCCGCTGGCGTCTTTTCAGTGTGCTGTTCCTGCTGAGCTTTCTCTCCTATCTCATGCGCCAGAATATTCATGTCGCAGGGGAGTTCATGATGCCCGAGCTGGGCATCAGCGAGCTGCAGATGGGTTGGATATACGCCGCATTTATCTGGGGCTATGCGGTCTGCCAGCTCCCTGGGGGCGTGTTTGGCAAACGCTTCGGTCCGCGCGCCGCGTTGACCATTGCCGGTGCGGTCTGGATCCTGACCACCGCGTTAACGGGCTGGCTACCGGGTCACGTCTTCACCACCGGCGCCGGCATCATCGGCTCGCTCCTCGTCGTGCGGTTTCTGGTGGGGGTTGCCCACGCACCGATTTATCCGATTCAGGCATCGGTGGTCGAGCGGTGGTTCCCAGTTGGTCATTGGGCACTGCCCAATGCGGTAGGTAGCACTGGTCTCTCTCTGGGCGCAGCGGCCACACAGCCGCTGGTCGCCTTAGTGATGGTGTATTGGGGCTGGCGCGCCTCGTTTTATCTGTTTATACCGCTCGCCGTCGGTCTGTTCTGGCTGTGGTGGTGGTACGCCACCGATGATCCTGCCGAGCACCCGTCGATGCTGCCAGATGAGCTTGAGCATATTCAGAGCAACCGAGCGGCGCTGACACCAGATGTCGGATTCAGCGCATGGCGGCAACTGATCCGCAACCGCGACACACTGCTGTTGACCTGCGCTTACTTTGCCGAGAACTGCATCTTCTATCTGTTCTTTACCTGGTTCTTTCACTATCTGGTGACCGAACTCGGTTTCAGTATTCTCGAGACGGGTTTTCTCGCATCACTCCCCTGGCTCTGCGGCGCTGTTATGGCCTCTGTCGGTGGGTATACCTGTGATGCATTGTGCGCGCGGCTTGGCCCCCGGCTGGGCTGCCGCATTCCCGCGATTACGGGACTCCTTGCCGCCGGTGTGTTTCTCAATGCAGGTTTAGGCGCGAGCTCACCCTATACGGCGGTCATACTCCTGTCGCTGTGCTTCGCCAGCACGCAGCTAACCGAGGGGGCTTACTGGTCAGCGCAGACCTATATCGCCGGACCCTACACCGCACCGGCATGTGGTGTCATGAATACCGGCGGCAATCTGGCCGGGATTGTGGTGGCGCCCCTGATGCCTTTCCTGGCAAGTCATATTGGCTGGGTCAGCGCGCTTTCTACGGGGACTGTTATGGCCGTCGTTGGCGCTGTGCTGTGGTGCTTTATTCGACCCGACAAGCCGTTCGCACCGCAAACCACGCGCTAGGGCCGCGTAACCCCCGGGCCCACTCAGAAAGGTCGACCGTCACTGCAGCATAGGGCTCTCTGCTACGCGGCGCTTCGCCGAAGTAGCGATAACCAGCTGGCGATCAGTACCAGACCGCCAAATGGCGTGACCATGGCGAACCCGGTAATGCCGGATAACACCACCGCGTAAAGCGAAAATGAAAACAGCACAATACCCACGGTAAATCCGAGCAATGATAGCCGCCACTTCGGCGATTCCTGACGCTCCGGTTGCAGTGCCAACACCAAAATCACAATTGCATGGAATAGGTGATACTGTGACGCGGTCTCCCAGACCGCCAAGCGCTCGGACGTAACGGCGCCCTCCAGCGCGTGAGCCCCAAAGGCGCCCGCAACGACGCCAGACGCACCAAGAAGACTGGCCGCAATCAGTCCTGCATTCATATCTAAGCCCATCCAGTCGCTCGTACAGCGTAATCTATTCAGCGCTACTAACGCCCGCCTAGAGCACATCCGCAAAACCCGTAGCGCAGCCCCATACCAAGCCACAACCCGCTGCTGACTGTCTATGAAAAGCGGCCCCTTTCGGTGTAATCCACGGACAAAAACGCCGGCATTGGCCGGCGTTGGAGCATATTTGAGACGTCAGGCTATGCCGGCCGACGACGCCAGACAGCAACGCCCCCAAAGAGGGACACCAGCCCACTCAGCAAAACCCAAAGCCCTTGACCAAGCGCCGGTACCGGAACATATGGTGGAATCACCAGCGCGGCGAGAATCTGCGCGCCAAACGGATCAAACACCTCACCCATGTCAGCATCCATATCGAACAGACTGTCATCCTCGATAACCAATGCAATCTTAATTCCTGTGTCGGTAGCTTCTACATTACCCAATTCAGATAGGGTTGGCGTATCGACCAAATCCTTGAATACGCCCAGAAAATCCTCCACCGGCACATCCAGATACAAATCAAGTTCCACCGGCGCCGTCGGCGCAGTAGCGCCTAGAGATTCACTGTCTGCCGGGCAAACTTCGGGGCGAGTTGCGGCTTGTAACACCCGACCCGACTCGTCCTTACACCATGTTGCCGAGAATGAATATAAACCACCACTCATTTGCTCCTCGGACAGATACGTCGCATCAGAACGACTAAGTGACCGGAAGTTGTGCAAACGCCACCCGTTATCCGGATTTGAGTTTACCAACCTGACAGTCCCTGCGTTGGGGTGTACCACGGCCGAATACTGGCCCTTGTCCGGCGTATACAGTATCGGGTCATCGCCGTTGAGTGAGGGACTCGAGGGAGCGGTTGCCTGAACAAGACCGACCGTATCCTCAATGCAATCACCGTCGGTGTCCACCGCCATCTTAAGCATAATACTGTCACCAGAGACTGCCGCGCGCAGCTCTGGTTGCGGTAGCGAAATGCCCTTAACAAATGCCTCCTGACCCGCCAAAGAAATAACATCTCCCTCGGCGATGACCTTTTCGACAACACCGTCGCGGTACATAAATACACCGTGACGATTGTATCCGTAGCCATCAAGAATACCGTTAATCTCACAGCTCGTTGCGTTCGTGTCAGGAAGATCTCTTGTCTGCGCGTTGAAGAACACTGAACCAGTGTCAGTAACCGCTACCGCCGCACCAAATTCAACGAACGTGAAACCCTCCACGCCCGACGGCCCGGCCGCTGCCGCATCGTCCTCGGCGCCGAAAACAATCGCCGCTCCCTTGGTGCGTGCAATCTCGGTCATCACGCCGTTCTCAATGACCATAATCGCGTGACAAACACTCCAGCTATCTATGCCATCGTAAAGGGTGTAGTCAGTACCGCCAGAGCCGCTGAAGTCTAGTAGCGACCGCCGGCAAGGGTAGTCATCGCCCAGGATAGTCTCCAGCATGCTTGCCTCTGACGAAGCGTCATACGGTGAGTACGGATTGGCGTTGACCCCACCACTGCTGCCGACATAGGGCGTTTCAAGCCTCACTCTTGCACCAATCACACCGCCACCTTCGCTGAAGTGCTTGGGCACGCCAGCGATAAGAGAAAAGCCTGCGGGGCTGACGTCGCCGTTACTGAACACCGTCGAGACCCCCCCCGCCTTGGTCCACTTGTTCAATTCCAGCGGCCACTTGTACACGAAGCCGGTGTCTGCCGTACCACCGAGTTGGGTAATTACATCTGTTGGTAAGGAAAAAACAACGGTGTCTCCGCTCGCCGCATCCGCCTCGTCGGTCATTACCATTGACTCATAGATTTTCTTGACACTAACCATCAGGCCCAACTCGCCCGCGGCCGCAGCGGCGGTGACCGCATCGGCCGAAGAGCCGGATATTAAGCCGGATGAAACCCACATCGACCAATCACCTGCGCCCGGAGCACTCGAGGTGACTGTAAGTGAGCATCGTGCGTCTCGAGCACAGTTTGTTGAATAGTAATTGGCGTTGGTAGTCGTATTGATAATGCTGACGCCGTCAGGATACCAAGTCCCGGGCCTTGCCGCTCCCGCGCCCGTCGGCACATTCCCGGTCGGCAAGCCAGAAGACCACCCCGTCACAAAAATTCTGCGGTTTGCAGCGTAGTTTACGTCATCATCATTCGAATCGTGATAAGAGCGATAAATCACCCCGCCGTCACTGGTAACCTGCGCATTGCTAAAGTGTTTCAGGTCACCGCGCGTGTTGGCAGCCACACTAATTGCCCCAGCCGGATCAACGTGCAGAAGCATCTGATGCCAATATCCTTGCTGCAAATCAGACAAATGCAAATCGTCGGCGCCAAAAACCAGCTTCTCCGGCGCTGCTTGCGCGCCTGCCGACAGGACCACTGACCCGTCTTCCCCCACCATCCTGGCAGAGTGGGTAATGGCGCTGGCGCGCCTGAGCCGATACGTCACCTCACCGCTTTGTGCGGCGGGGTGGTCTGGTTCAAGCGCGAGGACGACCGTCTCGCTCTCCTCGGCAGACCTCGGCATGGTGACTGCTCGCACTATGGTCTCCGGGCCAGCCTCCCCGACTTTGCCGCGGGCAATCGCCCGCACGCCGGAGGCGTTATGGCCAGACGAGACAATGGGAGTTCCGTTATACACAAAGAAGTTAAAGTCGCTCACGTCCACGTCACAGCCATCCAAGCTGCATACGGTCCGCATTTCCCACGCGTTGTTCATTACGGTGCTGATCTGCCCGCTCACCGAGTGATCCCAATCATTTTTAACCCAAGTCACATTTCGACTTCCGGTGCATTGGTTCTCGGCGGTGCGGCTCGGATCTATCAAGTATTGGGGCAATCGCACCCCCAAATTGTCTCCAGGGGAAATAGTCTGCCCATCTAACAACTCGTAGTGGACCGTGACATATCTAGACTGATTCGAGTTGGTGTTGGACCAATCACCAGGAGCAACCACGAAGCGCGTTATTCGGGCGCGTGTGCTTGGGTGGGCAAGCGAAGTCGCCGCGTCCTCACAAGGGTTTATATTTCCGCGTGCCTCGGCATCGCCCCAATCCGGAGGCCCACAATGCCCCAAAGCATCGGTGAGCGTTGCACCAAAGACGTAGTGCCCGCTATTGCCCACATAGGGCCATGGTTGTATGCCCTCTCCGCAAATCGCAGTATCGGCCCCCAGCTGGGCGCCTGCGGCCGCCACCAGGGTCGGCGTCTGCCCGGGAGACGACACGAATAGGCCCACCTGCGAAGGGATTGCAGCTGCGTGCCACCATTCAGTCACTTTCTCAATCACACTGGAAAATTCCGACGCTGAAGCAGTGACCTGCACCGCTGCCTCCCCTCTCGCGTTGATGTGAGGATTGGATCCCACTCCCGTCACGATCTCATCGCCAATCACGTCGCCAAACTGAAGCAAGATGCGCTCCATAAGCCCGTCTTGCGGCGTTTTCTCCCTGACCTTCACAATGGGCTGGCCGTCTCTCTTGGCTGAAACCCAAAGCGACACGCCGCCGGGCTGCAGGACATAAGAGCCTCGATCGTTGCCACAATAATATTGATCGGCGTCTTCTAGTTCCTGGTTGTCGCAGGTAAATGCTGCGGCATGAGACGAGCACAATACCGCAACAGCCAGCAACAGGTTGCGGAAACAGCTGGCGGAACAAAACGCTTCAATAACACGCAATTTAGTCATGGATCATATCCTCCCCCCGAGGGGTCAATTGACTCGGCAGTCCGCTGCACAGGCGAACGTCCACTGGCAAAGTTTACACTAGGCTTTTGGTGCCAACACCTCAATTTTGCACTGCAGGGCGTTAGCTAGGAGCGACGGCCTGATCCAACACAGCCAACTCTCAGCAGTGAGCTTAGACTTTGGCAACGCGGCCCCACATCGCGTATTAGCGTCGTTCACCACCATTTCTCCTGCCCCTCAGCGGTACTAGTGCCCCACGACGAGAGCCTCTCTCGCGCTTGTGCCTCCTGGAGCGGCAACCCGGCCGCGTCAACAAGCACCACAATGGGGCCGAAGTGATTGTGAATTTTCCCACCGGAAACCGTGACACCCGACTCCGGCGCCCAGATGGCAGCGGTGTTGGATGCTTCTAATTGATCCTCGTCACGCATCAACCGATCCCGACGCTTCGCTTCCTTGTCCTTACCCTCTAGGCTCCCTAAATGATGTAAATGGGGCTCAACGATCTGGATATTGGTTGCGGTGTCTGCGACGACGATCCCGGAGCCTACACCCCCGAAGATATGGGGGCTCTCAACCACTGAGCCGTCAACCCGATCAACAAACCGCATGCCAGCATCGCAAAACTGTGGCGTAATGGTAATTCCCTGGAACATCCAGTGGCTCCTGCCGACCGTCAACACGGCGGATTCGCAGATTTCTCCCTCGGGGACACCGGTGAGCAGCGCATTAGAGTTGAACACGATGGTGATTGGGTTGTCCGGAGTGCCATCTTGCGAGGCACTCCCGATCGCAAACGGTCCCTGATAATCGCCGCCTATAACAATCAGACGGTCACCCGGCTTGAGCCGCTCCAGTGCGAACTGTAGGCCCGACCAGGGCGCCTCGGCAGTGCCGTCGCCCTCACTCACACGCCCTGCGGGTATGACATACTTGTCATCGGGCTGACCGAGCGGCTCCGATAGCACGGGACCCGCAAGCTCATCGTCAGGCACTATCGTCCTGAACACATCCAGCTCTATCTCGCCGGAAGTGGTCACGCCATCGACAAATTTAAAGCGCTCTGGAGCAGGGTCTGGCAACGGGCTAGCCGCCCCCGCTATCAAGGTGTTTAAACGGGCTGACGCCTCATTATACCTGGCCTCCTGTAGCAACCCTGCGGCCCCAACCACCGTCAGTACTGCACCAAACATGATTGCGGCAGCTGCTGCTAATCTCCTCATGCTCACCATCCCTATACGGCCATGGCCGATCTCTCTGCCCGCGAACTCTGTTAATTTCGCAACCAGAGTCGCTGAACAGCACATCCTATCGCCGAGTCGGGTTAACGACCCGCCACCGAATTCGCCGCTAACGATCTAATCTAGATAGCGGCTTACCCATGCCTCGGGAAAACGCCCCACCGCGAGGTCAAGCACACATTGACTGGCGCCGATCATAAACTGATCGGCCTCTCGCGTCTCAAGCCCATATGCCAAAAGATTCCAATGATGCGCCGAGTTACCCCTGCCACGCTGCGGACGGGCCGCGTACCGGTGGCCGCCCTCGTAGCGAAAAACAATGCCGTCGCGTGCGGGCGGATCGACAAGATGGAGCTGGCTCTGCCATTGACGATCAAATTGATCACCTCTGGCCGGCATGCCTCTCCAGTCGATAGCGCCGCTCCCGTCGCTCCCGAAAAGTTCTGCGAACTGTTCAGAGACCCAACCAGCACCCTCAACCGAGCCGAGTAATGGGTGAATCCCGAAATCATCCGTTATTACCCACATTTCGTCAGCAGACATCCACACGCATTGCTGCCCAGCGTCTGAAACAAACATCCCTAGCCAGTCATCTTCAACATAAACAGAGACAAAGTCTGCAGCGGGGGACATCGCGGGCGAACGCACCGATCTGTAAAAAAAAAGTCTGGCACCCAATTCAGGTAGCTCAACTTCGCTGGCGAGAAGCTGATAAGCAGGGAAATGATCTTCAAGATTCTGGCTCAACATCCGCGATGGGCCGGCATCAAAGATCAAAACTGGACCGGCACTCTCTACTGTTGGGCGGTAGGGGCTCTCGCCCTTCTCAAAACTTTTGACGTCGGCACGAGCTTCGCTAAATTCGCGCACGGCCGCTTTAAAGCCCTTCCCCCTCTCTTCAGTGCTGGCGACGCGATCACTGCGAGCCGGCGCGACTACCTCAACTGTAGCAGGGGTAACAGGGCGCTTGGACGGCTCCGCCTCCCTGTCTAGAAAGCCAACGTAATTGGCCAACGCCGCCAGCCCGATCAATAGCATGGAGGCGACACCCAGTAAGGTCGTCTTTCGTCGCATCGCTTATCATTTCCTTTCTCTGATCAAGACGTGAATGCCAACCCTTCAGAACACCGCAACACCGGAGAGAGCGGATTTCTTCGTCAGGAGGCGAGGATCGAAGTAGCAAACTGCCGCGACCGCCGCCCAGCAAACTTCATTGCCCTGAGCCTATCACCCCTAAAAGACTGGAACGAGGCCCAGTTCCGTCGACCAGACCAGCCTCAGTCATGATCCCGATCAGCCTCCCGAGCCTAGCCCCAACGAGGCGTTGAACTGCCCATTAAAGCTGGCAACTGTCAGAGCAATCCGTAGACAAAAAACGCCGGCAGTTGCCGGCGCCTTTTGTGGTGAGGGCTCTCAGTGCCGTTAGTTTTGATTAGAGCGTCTGGCGACGCCACGCAAACAAACCGCCGAGCAACGACATCAGGCCACCAAGGATCATCATCAGCGCCTGGCCCATGACCGGCACCGGCACATAGGGCGGCAGCAATGCGGCCAATGGCTCCAAAGACAGACCAGAGGGATCGGTAGCCACCCCAGCAGTGTCATCCGCATCATAGGGCCCGTTATCCTCGATTGAGAAGGTAATCACGGCGCCGCCTGACGCAGATTCCGTGATACCCGCAATCAGGTCCGGTTTGGCCTCAAGATCCTTGTACAGACCTATCACGCGATCCACAGAGGCTTCGACCTCCATTTCCAAATCAAGCGACGGCATAGGGTTTGGTAGCGTGCCGGGACTCCCGCCATCGGGATTCATGACTGCAGTGAAGGACAGCAGGCTGCCGTTCATCTCTTCAGCCGTGAGATAGGTGGCGTTGTCGGGGCTGATGGCCTCAAGTCGCGTGATGACCCATCCGGACGTGGGATCTGCAACCGCCAAGCGAATACGACCGCCCTGGCTGCTATTGACCGCTGCGAAGCTACCGACATCTGGATACAGCTCGGTATTGCTCGGCTGACCATCCTCCATGCCCTGAGGCGCCATGGCCTTCATAGAGCCCACGACGTCCTCTATACAATCGCCATCTGTATCCGCTGCGAACTTCAGCAGAATCTCATCACCGCCAACAGCCTGCCGCAACTCTGGTTGCGGCAACGCGATAGCCATCACAATCGCCTGCTGCCCAAAGCTATCCGTGATCACGTCAAGCTCCGCCACGACCTTTTCCACGACACCACCCTTGTAGGCAAAAACGCCATCGAGTCGAATATTGTGGTTGGCCGGGGGGGATACACCATTGCCTCCAGAGCCTGATGGGCCCTCTCGTTGGATCACTTCTGCCTCGGTGCAGGCAACCTCCTGGCCCGGCAGGGCAGCCGTCTTATCTCGGCTGTTGTCGTGGGCGTTGAAAAATACGGTGCCTGTATCTGACACCGCCACCGCTGACCCGAACTCGTAAAATTCAAAGTCGTCCACTTCGGACACACCGACAAGACTGGCGTCAGACTGAGAACCGAAGACGAGCTCCGCTTTTTTCGTCCGCGCTATTTCCTTGAGTTCGCCACCCTCCGAGACGAAAATGCCATCGCACTCTTCATCGCTGGAGTCGTAGTAAGGTCCGTACAACGTCTCATCCCACGTCGCTTCGCAGGGGAAGTTAGAGCCGAGAATCGTTGCAACGGGGTTGGACGAGTCATAAATCGGGAATGGATTCCCCCCTGACCCACCCCAGAACCCCATGTGGGGCGTCCACAGACCCGCTTTGAATCCGACCACACCCCCCCCGGAGCTGAAGTGAGGCGACGTACCACGCATGAGCGCAAAACCGCCCGGTGCGGTCTGATTCCAGCGGAAGATATCACTCGTCACCCCCGTCGACGCGCTCCACCGGCGGATCGCCCCGTCAGTTTCGTAATACGTCCGATTGGATGCTGATCCTGCAGGGTCAGTATTGGTCGCACCCGTCCAGACAACCAAATCCACGTCGTGTGGCGCAAACTCGGCTTGCCCGGCAACCTGCGGAGCACTCATAGGACCCAGAAAATCGTTTAGGTTTACCGCGATTCTCGCCGAGCCATCCGCAATCGCGGCTCTTACCGTCTCGACGTTGGCGGCGGTGCTACAGTACATGCCCCCAGACGTCTCCTGGGTATTGCTGACTTCCATAAAGTAGTCTGCATCAGCCGCGGGGTCATCCGTGGCGAGCAGCACATACGTTTGGCGACCGCGGCCAACGTTTGAATACCAGCCATCTTTTTGTACCCCGCCAATCATTAACCTCAGGTTGCCTTCTACGGCCCACGCGCCATTGCGCGCAACACCTGTACCCGTCGGGAATGCCACTCCCGAACTGGCGCCGCGCCACAACCCGGTATATTTTACGCAGGCCTCTTGGTTGGCATAGGTCCAGTCATCTTCGGAGTAGCGCTGCGATGTCGCTCGATACAGCACCTCTCCCGCCTCGGTGACTTGCGCCCCAGAGAGCTGCGCGAGCGCTGGGGTGGTGACACCTACCAGTGAAGCCGCACCAGCAGCATCGACATGCACCACTGCGGTCCGGTGCGAGGCGCCCAAACTACTATTCCAGCCGCTATTTTGGCCTAGCGGATATACATAGAAATCTTCGCCCCCCCAGGGAGCATCATCGGTGCGTTCCTGCACCCCCGCGAACACCACGAAACTACCATCATCCGCCACCATGCGACCTGAATGGCTGATGGCGCTGGCTTGTCGTAGCGCGAATGTCACCTCGCCATTCACGGCGAGCGGGTTACCCGCGACAACGGCTGCTGCGTTAGCTGCAGCCACAGTCAGCTGCGTCGCTTCGTTCGCAAGGACTGGAATCTGAATCGCTCGCAACGGCGTCTCTATTCCCGCCGACCCGACCGTGCCACGCCCTATCAGACGCGCGCCCAGGTAAAACGGCTTCTGGGTATTGCCGGTGGGGGACGTAGAGGTGCTGATATAAGCATGCTTACCCGAGGCGATGAGGTCAATGTCACAACCCGCTGGGGCGCAAAGGTAATCACCAAATTGCGAACCAGACCAAGCGGTATTTTGGAAGCTGCCGGACGTACCATCCTGGGTCAGCGTCCAATTCGTATTTGCGCCGAGCGTGGGATCGCCAAGGGTGTTGTTGACGAATAGGTTGGGTAGACCGAGTCCTCGGTTCGCATTGACGCGATAGCTAACTTGTTGCGCGGGATCAATCGACTTGCCATCCAGCTCCTGATAGTAGATCGTCACCTCACGGGATGTATTCGCGTTGGTGGGGTCTGCAGAGGGTCCGGCAACAATGCGCGTAATTCGGGCCGTCGGGTCAATTAACGCCAGATAGTCTGTGTCCCCGTAAAAGAAGATTGAGTTTCCGTTGCTATCACCGTTCCACTCTCTGTCACACGCACCTCGGCCATCAGCCACGGTTGCACCGAAGACGAAGTCACCGCCATTGCCCATGAAGGGCCAGGGCTGAATCCCCGAACCGCATACGAGCCTGCCATTTAACAGGGAGCCAGAGCCCGCAACAAACTGTGGCTCACCCCCTACGTCACTGGCAAAGAGGCCAGCAACCGCATCGTATTGCCCAAACCACGCGTTACCAAAGTCGCCATAGGTTTCGTAGTCGTAATAGTCGGTCGTGGCCTGAAAGACGACTTGCCCAGCGTCATTGATGTGGGGGTTAGAGCCAATACCGCCGACCCGCGCATCGCCCCAATCCCCGAAATCGAGGATGTCACCGTAGGACACCAAGGTGCGCTCCTGCACCTCACCCACGCTCTGAGGCTCTCGCACGATCAGCTTGGCCTTATCGTCATCATCAGCCGAGGGAATAAGCGCTACACCATTGGAGCGCAGTACGTAATTGCCTCGCTGGTAACCGCAATAATAGTTGGAAGGGTCTTCCAGGGCTGCGTTATTGCAGTAGAACGCCCTGACGTCATCCGACAGCAGGACGACAAGGGCTACGCCGACAACACAGACGGCGGACATTGCGGCAGTATTTAGTCTCATTCTTCTGCTCATGGGTGGCCTCCAATATTTCGATAGCAACGCTACCTCGCTAGATTACCACAATTGGAAAAAAAACCGAATCCTAACTACCGCCCGCAATCACGAAGGTCGCCCGCTCCTAATTCAACGAACGCCGAATTCAACGAAAAAGTGTGCTCACCACCACTTTTCCTGTCCGACGTTGACCGACACGCCCCACCGATCCACCAGCGTCATCAAGGGCTCCCCGGTGACGGTCGACCCGTCCCCCGCAGTGAGGACAAAGGGCAGACCAAAAATATTGTGGACCTTCCCCCCTGAGAGGGCGATTGACCCTACCTGCGCCTTGACCGCCGCATATTGCGACTCCTCGGGAACCCTATGCGTGCCTCGCGTATCGCGACCTTTGCCCTCCAATGTCCCGATTTGGTGCAGATGGGCATCCTTGAGCACCACGCCCTCAGCCCCTGCGTCGATGACGACCCCATCCTTGGCCGCTCCACTGATATGCAGCGAATTAAATGCGGCGGACCGCACCCGGGCGCCGACGCGAACGCCCGCCGAACACCCCTGGGGCGAAATATTTAGCCCCTCGAAGACCCAGAAACTGACCTCCAGCATGAGCGATTCGGCTTCGCAAAAGCCCGGATCGGCTCCCAGCAAGAGGGCATCACTGGCAAAATAAACGGTGATTGGGCGCTCAGGGGTCCCATTCTGCGCTTGCGAACCGATTCGATACGTGTCGCCGTACTGCCCGCTCATGACGATCAGGCGATCACCGGGCATGAGCCTGTCAAGCGCCGCTTGCAGGCCAATCCAAGGATCTGATTGCGTCCCCGCGGGCTCTGGCCCTTCAGCCGAAGTTTCGGCGCCCAGAGGCCTGACGAATTTATCAGTGGGTAACAAATCAGATGTCGTGAGACGCAACCGGGGAATCTCGTCCGCGGGCACTTCATCCCTAGCGCCCGCTTCTTTGTCCACCGGCGCCTCGAACTTATCCAAGATTTCGAAGCGAGAAGTCCGCGCCGGGGGCTGGGTCCCCTGACTCAGGGTTGCACCGGCAAAAATTTCCCTCAACTCACTAGCGGCCCGGTCATAGCGATAGGCCCGATAGGCTTCGTTTGCCCCGAAACCGACCAGGCCGATACCGACCATCATTGCAAATAAGGGGATGAACCGGTTTCTGCGATCATTCATCGGTAGATCCTTGACCTCTCGCGCCGTTCTCTGTGGCGCCTGATCGCGTCGAGGCCACCCATTCGGCGTCAAACAGAGCCCCGTAGCGATCAAGCCACGCAATCGGGAATTGAGACTCAATCAAGCGAGAGAAACAGCCATCGCGTTCGGTTGCTGAGCTCACTGCGGCCATTTCGAGGTCGTAAGCCAAGAGGTTCCAGTGATGAGCGGAATTGCCTCGACCTTTCTGTGCCCTCGGCTGATATCGCCCGCCGCCTTCATACCTGAACACCAAGCCATCACGGTGCGGCACCTCGACCAAGTGCTCCTGCGAGCGCCATTGCCTGTAAAAAGCCTCTCCCCGGGCAGGCACCGTTGACCAGTCGTGCACCCTACCGGACAGGCTGGCAAACTCTGCAGATAGTGACGTATCCCACTGACTACGATTGGAAGTCAGCATGGGGTGTTGGCCAAACGGATCGGATACGAGGTACGCGTCTTGGGCGCTGGTCCACGCGCAGCCAACGTCGGGGCCTGATTCCATGAAGAAACCCAGCCAATCACCCGCGTCGAAAACGGACACAACATCCACAGCAATGCCCATTTGAGGCCGTCCGCTCATGGTGTAGCGGAGCAGCTGCGGCATATCGCCTTCAGGGAAATGGCTCTCGTGACGCAAGATAAATCTCGGCAGCAACGCGGCCAGATCATCACCCACGTCAAAATCAAAAATCAGGACGGGACTGTGCGCCAGTGGGTTTGGCGTGCCAGACGCGGTTAGCAGTTGCCGCGGCTCCAGACCCAAGACAGAACCCGAATCGCGATCACCCTTGGGTACATGCTCCCCCATGCCGGGCGGCGCTTGTTTATAAGGTGCGTCAGACTTTCCGGAGTCACCGGCGCCACCTACCGTGGGGTCAACTAAAATGGGGGCAACGACAGAGGGTTCGGCTACAGTGGGCTGTACCCCATCTGCTTGCGCGGAGACGTCCAGATGGTGGGCGGCATCTGCAGGGGATTCAGTGTCAGTGTCTTGTGAACAGGATACGCCCATTAACAGAGCAACCGTCGACAGGCACAACCACCGGAGGCAGCGCATACTCAGAGACACCTCGCGGTCTGTCATTGGACAACCACGTTAAGGCACACAGCTGCGTGAACCACCGTGCCCTTCGTTTCAATCAAAATGCCACAGGACGTGGCGCTCGAAGTCATCAGCAAAGTCATCCTCGTGCTCATAAACCCATTGTATCGAGGAGCAAGGTCTTTTCTATCTTGTGAGTGCCGACCGGACTATCCCCGTTCCCGGCCGCGATCAGCGACTTCAACCCACTCTCGCCAATGTGTGTCTGAACACCGAGGCTCTCTGAATCAGCTATCCGCTGCCTCGAGCGCGTCCGACATGCACTTGAGCAAGGCCTCCTTAGTGGCGGCGGTTAGCTGACCCTCCTCAACGCGTTTTCCCGAGGAGCGAGCGACACACGGGACCATGTCGCTCTCCTCGGAGCAGCGTTCTCCCACGTATTCCACATCCTCGGTTGAAAGCACTGACGCCTCTGCACAGGCCAGAAATACCTCAAACTGCCGGTCATTGATACTGGCTTCGTCAGCGAAGCTGGGTCCGCTCACCGAGCCGCCCGCAAGCAAGGTGACGACAGCGATAAACTTTACTCTGGCAAACATGTTCCACTTCCCTCCCCGACCGACTAGCCCGAACTTCACCTGTTACGCGGCGCGCGCCTCGGCGTAGCGCAAGGCCTTCAAACCCCCTATTACCCCAAAAATACCATCGACTTTGAGCACCTGACCGGCGCTGGAGACAACCTGAAAATATCCCCCTAGGTGATAGTGACCTCGGGTGACCAAAGCAATGCCAATCAGCTGACCCACCGACATGAATAAGGTAGCCACAAAGTAGATCTCTAATACTCCCCAGTGAAAATCCACCCCAAATTCTTGCTTGTCAAAGAACACAATTTGCACCAAGACCAGCGATTCGACCATGTCGAGAAAGAAAGAGGCCCAAGCCCAGTTGAGCCCATTTGCTTGTTGCACTTTATCAGTCTCACTGGTATCGCTCACTGCGACCCATCAGCCATGAGTCGCGATAGATGAGAATGGCACCGTTGCGACACGCCTGGAGCCCATCACCAGGCCGAACAACCCACCCCCCAAATACCGCATCGCCGCAAACAGGACCGCCATCGTCACGGCCTCCGGCATGCCGGTTCCGGACAGGTAGATTGCCATAGCAAAGCCCCATTCGAATTGCCCCAGGCCACCGGGCGTCACAGGAATCAAACGGGCGATGTTCCCGGCGACCAGCGCCATCAAAAAGACCGGAAACTCAATATTGATGATCACGTGCGTGCTGGTAAACGCCTGCGACAGCAAATAGACCCCGACATGCTCCGCAAAAAACGCCACAAGAGAGAGCGCAAAGATACCCAGAAACACCAGAGGCTTATCCGTCATGGGACGAAAGGCGCGTTGCGCGGCACCCACATAGTCAATGGCCATTCGCCACCCGGACGCTGACCGCGTTGTCCAATATGCCACCAGCAGAATAAACAAACCCCAAAATGCCTGCTCCAGCCATCCTGTCCAGCCAAGAAACGCCAGTGACACGATCGAGAAGAACGCAAGCTCAGCAATGACAATCAGCCTAACGTTGTCCACAACCGCCGCCTGCGCTGATACCTCTGCGCCCGCGGCTGCGAGCTCGGAGGCAATCACCTGATCGCCAGCACGCATGGGTAACCAGCGATCTCGCGATTGAGACACGAAGTACATCCTGAATGTGTCCAGAGAGTCACCGTCGATCCCCGCTTTACGCACCAGGTGTCCCAGCTGCAATCCCTTTAAGGTCCAGAACACACCCATGCATACCAACGCCAAGCCCAGAAGAGGCCATGCCACTGGATCCTGACTGGCGATGAAGTACTTCAGCTCAGGGACGCCATCAATGGGACCAATCTGCTTGTCGTGAAAGCGGACCACACCGCCTTCAATCATCAGGTTCAATACCCGCGTGTTAGCAACGAGGTTCCACAAACCGCCGGCCATCGCCAAAAAGGAAAGCAATGTTACGCAAGCCACCCAGGGCAGCGCCAGGGCAGCCAAAAGTCGTTCCGGCAGGGATTTATCATTCATATCTGCATTTCCGTTCGTAACTGTATTGTTCATAGCTCAGTCCCTCAATTACCTGCGGACAGCGCAGAAATAGTTGATTCTGCTAACTGCACTGAGGCGTCGCCATTGATACGAGCATAGACTTTGCGCAATGCCTCCTCGAGATTACGCCCCATTGCCACCTGCTCCCTGAATACAACTGCGACGCGATGCAGCTGCGTCAACTCGTTTTGCTGTGATCTCAGGAAAATTGGCTCGACGTAGAGAATTTCCTTTTCCATGGGTAGCGTGATCGTATGACCTCGTATCACATCCAATCCACGCCGGTTCCACAGCGCCAGCTGCGCAGAGATCTCGGGATCCTGATCAATGATCGAATCCGCCTGCTCCGGACCCAATACATACTGTCCCTTGGGCACCTCGAGTACGCTCAGCTTGCCGTAGTCGGCACCGTCCTGATAAACGATAGGGATGCCTCTCAGGTTAAGCGCCTTTTCCGGCGTGAATACCAACAGCTGGGAATACTGCTCGGAAAGGCTTGAGTCCGGCATACCGTCGCCGGTTCTCATCATTACGGGGAAAGGCTCGATAGAAAAGCGAATCGCCTTACCCTGATCGATGATAGGGCCCAACACCTCGTCAGCATCGTCCCACATATCCTCGAGATTGAAGAAGTACATGGGATCGTTCATGTGATAGTAGATGTAAAGATCATCGAACTGCAGATGGAACAAGTGCACGGGATATGTCACCTGAGCACGCAGGTCAGACGACATTCCTTCTATCGGTGTAAACAACCCTGGGTAAATGTCGGCCCACGCGTTTATCACAGGATCATCTGACGCCTGATAGAAAGTCACCTCTCCGGTGTACGCGTCTAGGACGGCTTTTACAGAGTCCTCGACATAGTTAACGAACTGATGTGTGACAGGAAACGGGGATCGTTGGTCTGATTTATCCCCCAATTCCGCATAGCGTGCGTAGGGAAATTGATCAGACGTTGTCAGGCCATTGACCATCCACTGGATTTCACCATCAGCTACCACCGCGTAAGGATTGGTGTCGAAGTAGAGGAACGGCGCCACCGCCTCCAGACGCTCGAGCGGCCTGCGCATGTAGTGCACGCGAGTTTCATCAGTGATGAGATCCGAAAACACAAAATCGACTAAACGACCACTGAGGTATCCAAATACGATTCGCTTTAGCAGTGAATCGTTCGCCACTGCCGTGGTCTCGCCATCCGCCAGACGCAAAGTTGCGCGGTCATCGTCTGTCGGGAAGTCCAGCTCGGTCATACGATCGACGTTGGAAAAGGCCATCGTGGCGGCGGCCTCGCCATAGTAAACGCGCTCGTTGCTTACAGTGGTCTCCTGCCAGCTGTATTCACCCGGGATGTTTTTGGAGACGTAATTCAGGCCGCCCGCATCGGTGACTTCATTGGCCGGTGCCATGACCAGCCCGAACCCATGCGTGTATAGCATGTATCTTTGGCCAAAATAGTTCAGCCATGGTAGCGGTTCATAGAGCGGTAGCTCACGCACGCCGCTGACCACGATCCGCTTTTCGCCGTCAATTTCGTAGCGCGCATAATCAACGCCCATAAATCGGTAATATGCGCGGAGTTTTTGCGCCTGCTGCATAGTCTCTAGCGTTGGGCCATACGTCATTGTAGAGCCGCCTGCTGTCAGCACGCGATTCGCGTGCTGGGGGTCGAGTAGCCTCTCGAGATAGCTTGAAAAACCGGGCCAGATCGGCGCGTTTTTGACCGCCGGGTGCGCAAGCAAGTCAGCCAATGCGGGCAGCTCCGCTTGCGGGCCATTGGGCAGATAAGGTACGCGCTCAATGTCTCCCAGACGCGCGCCTTGCCGAGTCGCTGTGATGTGATTCTGGATCGACTCCAACTGGATGATCGGCTCATTGGGCGCGACAAACACCTGGTCGCGCAACGTGACTGCACCCTTGAAGGAAAAGTCCACCAGTAGCAACACCAACACCAACTGCGCGGAAGACTTCGCGGTGCCCCAATTGTTCTGAGCAATGGCGCCGAGCAAGCGCAATGCAACAAAGGCACCAATCAACAGGAGCAGAACAGTCAAATGAATGTAGTTGAGCGTGGACAGCAACCCGTTGATATCGACGTACGAGGCTCCCACGTGAACGCTCGAGGAGCTGTTGTCCTTGAGCAGCAAGCCATAGCGAGACAGCCAAGTGCCGCAGGCCGCAAGAATGAGTAAAGCAACAACGCCCCACTTCAGTGGACTGCTGATCAGGGCGCCCACCCTGGTCATCATCGAACTCGCCACAACGCGATTGAGCACCATCGCGCCAACCGCTGACACAATCACCCACAGCCCGACGGCTTGGACCAAATACTCCCAAACAGTCCAAATCCAGGGCAATGAGAACACGAAGAAACTGACGTCTCTGCCAAATACGGGGTCGTTTTGTCCGAACGACGTGTCCGTCAGGCCGAGCAGCATGACATCATAATCGCCCGCTGCATTCATCCCTACGATAATCCCGACGGAGAGGGCCAACGGCAGTGCCCAGGCGCCAACAGCTCCAGTACCCAACAGACGTAGCGGCAGGTACGTGGCCAGAGTGAAGATCACGCCAAACCCCAAAAACATCTTCAGGCCCGCAGCAAAGTTGGTCCAGAAGACCGGGGCATAGCCCAACTCTTCGAGCAACCACTTATTGCCCAGTAACTCCGCTAGGCCGTGCAGCCCCATCAGAGCCACGAGGACGAGTAACAGCTGCATCCCGCGAGTCCATAACAGCGACGAGGCAATGCGGCTGGAAGTATTGTGTGCTTGATGGTCGTGCGTCATCGACCCAGAATTATTAGTGCTCAATGTCTGCCCCTTTTACAACTTGTTTCGTATTGGCGGTCCGAGGGGAAACACTCTCTTAGGCGATGCGCGTGTGTTCACGGCTCGCTCGGGCACCCCCCGTGCGCGTTGCTTGTGGATGATACAGCACCGGCGCACGCCTACAAGCTCTATTTGCTGTGTGGGCTCGGCCCGCGCATATCGACGCGGAGAGAGCTGGACTCACCGCCGAGCGCACACGGCGGCGGTGTCTGCTACACTTTGCGCCGCCCGGGACGATGTAAGGTTGTGCGAGCGCGGCGCGGCGGTTCGAGCCAAGTCGGACCGCGGGGACGAACAGACACGAGAGGCTTCGACGATTGCAGTATTTAATTTTGGGGCTGATGGTTGCTGCAGCGCTCAGGCGGCCCAGATTACCCGGCGGCAGAGAGGTGGGTTTCGCGACCATTGGTGTTGCTGGGGTGTTGGCGAGCATCGCCACAGGGGGCGTGCCCACCGGTCTTGTCATCGACACCGTGGCGGGAATGGGGCCGGCGATTGCGACCATAGCCAGCTTGATGCTGTTTGTTGGCGCCTGTCGAAGTGTCGGGTTGCTCGACAGGATTACCACCTTGATCATCAGCTCGGCGAGGGGCGACAGCCGACGGCTCATGTCACTCCTATTCTGGATTGGTGCCGGTTTTGGCGCCTTGTTTACCAATGATGCCGCAATCCTCCTTCTGACCCCGCTAACCATCCAGCTGTGTCTCAACAGGAAAGGGCAGCACTCGGATGAGGATCACTTGCCATTTCTTTTCGCGGTACTTTACATCGGTAATCTGGTCGGCACTCTAGTGATCTCTAATCCCATCAATATCATTGCCGCGTCCTACTTCGACATCGCATTCCTCTCCTACTTTGCCTGGATGGCAATCCCGGCGATTCTATCGATGCTGGTCACATGGGCGGGACTGCTCATCGTCTTCCGACGGCAGCTTGCATCCAAACCGCACTTCAATGTGGACGACGCGTTTAAAATGAAATCGGAAAACACCTCTGCGGTGAGGCATCAATGGGTTGTTGGGGGCCTGCTCTTCGTTGTACTGACATTTTTCACCCTGGAACAAGTGACGGGCTTTCCCATCTGGATTGTCGCCGTCACCGGCGCCTTCATCACCTGCTCTTATGCTTATGCCGTAACGCGTAAAGCGCGGGTGATCACATCGCGCGTAGACCTTCCCATTCTCGTGTTCATGACAGCGGTAGCAGTGGTTGCCGTGGCGGTGCGCAACGCAGGGCTAACTGACGAGGTTGCGGAAGTGTCCACTCAACTGCTCCAAACCAGCACAGAGTGGTCAATCATTGGCATGTCCTTCCTATCGGCACTAGTTGCGGCCGTGATCAACAACCACTCTACCGTGAGTTTAATGATCTGGGTCGTGGAGGATCTGGCGCTCGAGCGCAACCTCGAACAAGCCGTCGTGATGGCGTCACTCATCGGTGCCGATCTGGGCCCTAAAATGCTACCCGTCGGATCTCTGGCCGCGATGATGTGGCTGAGAATGCTCGCCGCGAGCGGGATCAAGTTCAGACTTTGGACCTATATAAAGGTAGGAGTGCCCGTCACCCTGATTGGAGTGGGTGCTTCCAGCGCATTTCTGGTTTTAGAGCATGCTGTTTTTGGTTGACTCGGGCAGGAATTGGTAAGGCGCCCCACTGCAGAGACAGTCACACTGACGACATCTATTTATTGACCGGGCACACCGTCGAATAACTGCTGTGCCTCAGCAAAGGCGCGCGCGCCAACCTGCCTACCTATGATTCGGCCCGGAATATCGTCGATGGGAGGATGAATTCCACCCCAAATTCTGGAAAGACTGCATTGATCGGCCGCATCTTGATAAGTCGCCCATTCGAGCACCATATCTTCAGAGGGGCCACTCTCGAATACCAAAAATTCATTTTTGTTGATATTGAAATCGCTTTTGCCTCCGGGGAAGAAGGGATCGCCAGTCAATGACTCTAGTACCGCTGCCGCGGCGCTCGAGTAGGTAGAATGACCGGATACATATCCCGCGAATGGCGGCGTCACAAAAGTGGGTCGTTGGTAAGGCCACCAGTTTTCAGCCAAAATCCATCCCACACCCGCCTTGTCATCAGCGGGGTTGGCGACTTGATCGGGGCCCCGCCAGGCATAAAGCTTAAGCTTGCCTATATGCTCACCCGCATCGCCCGCCAAGGGATCTCCTGCGACCACCCGCTGTATTCGACCTTCAATAAGCGGCAGCCCGTAAACGCTATAATCCGAAGCCCCGGGGTCACTACTCTGGCCCGCATCAGCCATCGCACGGAGCGCCGATATAGGCCTGATATAGTCATACCAACCCTTCATGCTCCATGCGGCAATGGCAGCGTCGTGCATCGCCCCCCCAAGGGCCATGTAAGCTTTGACATCCCATTCAAGAGGTGCCAACTCGGGCCCAGCACCCTGCATCTGTCGGTTAAACATCGGGTGTTCCATCACCGTATTGAGAATGACAAACCAGTGCCCCGGCGGCGTCTCAGAATTCGGGCCGTCCGCCCAAAACTCCGCCAAAACCCTTGTGTAGTCACCCCTTCGTACCCACTGGGAGGTATAAGGCGCACCTGTCACGGGGTTTGTTTCTCTGCCCTGAGAAAAATCCCCACCCTCAAGGTCATCATAGAATTCACGCACCCCGTCCCACGTATCGGGGTAATAACTGAGATTGCCGATCGAGGCGGGCGAAATATCAATCATCACGCCATCGGCCGGGTCGAGATGAGCGGACCACAGCGCAACCATCGAAAATCCCCAGCTGTAAAACTCGTCGAGCCCAGAGCCATAAGTTGGGGGGGGGCCTTGATCGAAATAAACGGGGTAGGTCCAGCCTCCTCTCTCAAATTCGACGGCGTCCGCTGGGTCAAGGGAAAACGGGTAGACAGACCCCCACTCGGCCCCGAGAAATTCGGGGACCGCACTGACCAAATTGCCCGATTGGTCAAGGTACTTCGGCAGCAAGAGTGATTGAAAGCGATTGGGATCCTGCAAATCCGGGTTACCGGGCTGGTAAGGCCGCAGGGGCGGATTGACTGGTTCGTAGGCCACATTCACGTAGTCGGAGGATTCATTGGCCCCATCAACCAACCCCAGAGAGATGTAACAATTCCCCAGCGCGCGCCCCCAATTATTAGCCGCAGTCAGTTGATCTGCGGCGAGATCATAGCCGCCGGCGAGGGCCAGTGCCTGTCTTAACACGCGCGCATCCCTCAGGATTTCGGCGACACCCGGCGCATTGACAAAACGGTGCTCAAGCAAAGTGGACACCGCCGCTCCCATCGTGACCTCTAGCTCTGCGGCGCTCAGGCTGTGCGCCTCGGCGGGCACGGGACAAGATACGTTTAAGCGATTTTCCCCTGCCAACCAAGGAGATCCTGATCCATTCGCGATGGCCCAGGCGTCGTACAGGGCCGCCGAGACATGAAACAGATTACGGGCGTGCACCACGGGTCGAGCAAAGTCCTTTCTGATCGCTTCTAGCACGACTGCGATCCATCTTCTGGCGACGGAAACTGAATCAGACATTGAAGGCCCGGGGATATAGTTCGCCGCTAGGGAGGCATCCGAAGCGTCCACGGTAAACTGGGCGCTGGGCGAAAATTGCCCCTCCAAAGATCCCTCTCCAGTCAGGCTCCAGTGCGAGAAGGCATAGCCCTCTTCGGGTGCAGTCGCCACCAGCTGAACAATGTCTCCTGGGGCGTAGACGCCGCTACCGCCTGCGTTGGATACCGCAATGAGCGCCCCGTTTCGCTCCGGTTGTTCAACCACAATGTGTTGGTTGGCGGAGATATTATCCAGTGCGGTGGACCGACCATCGGGCCAGTACACCACTAACTCATCCACCATTGTTGCATCACGCAACCCGAAGTGTTGGCTCAGCGGATCATGTGCCAAAAAGTTACTACCCAACCGCACTTCGCGAAATTGCTGACTACCGTTTACGCTAAGTTCCAGCCGCGCGCCAATCGCTCCAGTATTGGGAGGCAGGCCCTGCAAACTCACTTGCAAATAATTGGCTGTCGCCAAGTTCTCCCAAATTTCAATTTGATTTTCTCGATCTGTCGTTGCGCGCTTCAACTCGACCAAGTCTATGTCGCCATCAGCATCCAGATCGGCGCAAATAACACCTCTGCCTTCACCATTTGCGGCTACGCCCAGAGCGCTGGCACTCTCCACAAACGTTGCGGAGCCGTCATTCATGAATAATTTGCTTTGATCGGTTTTTTCGCCAGGAAAGCCATTGGTATGGTAGACGTCGACGTCACCATCGTTATCAAAGTCTGCTGCACAAGCTCCCCAGCCCCAGCCGCCGTCCCGAATCTTTGATGCCGAGCTGGCATCGCTGAAAGTACCGTCGTCGTTGAGATACAGGGCATTACCCGTATCGCCACCATAGGAGGCATTTTTTTCAAAAATTGCGGTGACGAACCAATCCATGTCTCCATCGTTATCAAAGTCTGCGATGGCCGAGCCCATTCCGGAGTTCACGCTCATTACTTCATGATCTGTTGCGTTGCTGAAACGCCTCTCGCCGAGGTTGCTGAACCATTGGGAGTGGCTAAAGTCGGCCGCCATCAGCAGATCAACGTCGCCATCAAGGTCAACGTCGGCAAAGCCGGGGGAGAATGAAAGATCGATTCCGGAATCGACTGCGAGCGGGTCGGTCAGATTAAGGATGCTGGGCGAAATGCCCGAGTAAAGTGACACGGGGGTGAATAGGATCTGCTGCGGTGTGCTGTCGTTCCTCCAAAGCGTCTCTGTCTCGTTGCGGGAAGCATCACTCGATCGGGGGGTGCCCCAATGACCCAAGGCAAGATCCAAATCCCCATCTTGATCATAATCCGCAAAGGCGGGCGAAAAAGAATACTGCGCATGCATCGCGTCCAGCCCAAAGGATGCCGTCAGTCGCTCGAAGCCACCCGCTCCATCATTCAGGTAAATCAGCGAGGGCGAACCCAATAGGCCCAAAATAAGCAAATCAAGATTGCCATCGCTGTTCAGATCCACGAAAGCCGGTGACCCGCGAGAAGCATCTTGCCGAGACTGCGGCTGCATGATGCCGGCCTGATCCGTCACCTCCTGAAAAGTCAGATCGCCGTTGTTACGGTAAAGATAGAACGCTGGAATGCCATCCTGGACCAGGAAGAGATCGATATCGCCATCCCCGTCAAAATCTCCTGCCGCCGCACTGTTTGTGTAAAAGTCGCTGATGGTTGAGTCCAAGACACTCTTCTCGCCCGAGGAATAAAAATCTATCCCTGATCCGAGGGTGGCCCCGCGAAATCCCTGATACGGTGAGGTTGGGGGAGGTTCAGGATCTACAGGACCCCTTGCATCCATTGCTGCGATTAGCAGCCAAAGCGGCAGCCCGTAAGTCGCCTCTTCCTCGGAATCGAGTGATTGACCCATGGCCAAAAACGGCGCCAGCAGCGTTACGGCCAGCGTTGCATTAAGGGCGGAAACTACCTTGGCCACAACCGCTGTGGCCCTATGCCGCCGCGGGCCACAAAGCACTGAATCAAAGCCATGACCAAGAGGCTTGGATGTGTCTGTTGCGATAGCGCCATGGATCCCATCTGAGGCTCAAAGTCTAATCCTCTCCTTTGGCGAGTCCGGCGCTCGAACCCCCCGTGCCTTTGGGTGGCATTCGCCATGGCTGCCCTCCGCACTTGCTGCGATTCGCGCAGTCAGCGGTGCAACCACGACAGGGTAGCGAGCGGGCAATGGGTGCTTTTGGTGGAACTGTCATAGTCATAGTGGAGATGTCATAACAAGGCAACTCAGCGACGATTATAGCCACTTCTATCCCCACTTCGCGCTGTTAGTCACAGGAGGACCCATCGAACACCCTCAGCCCAGCGGCTCACGCATTTCAGGCACAACAGCCTGAGCCCTCTTGAACAGCTCCTGCTACCGGTCATCCACGCTGTTCATCCACGCGGGCCAAACTACAGTAGAATCAGCACCCTAGTAGTGGCATCGCGCCGAGGCACCGCCTTACCGCACCACTTGCGACAGACGGCCATTGGCCCGGAGACGCCCGCACACATGTCCCATCAGAAGCCCCTCATTGCTCTCGCGACACCGCTTCTGTGGGTTCTGATCATGGCCTTGCCCGCCTGCGACGGCTCAGACAATCCAGGGGGCACCCGTTACGGCGGCCAGGGCGGTGCGGTACCCGTTATTGCTCAGCCGGTTGCGCGAACCGAGCTTCGAGAGACGCTCACTTCCGTAGGTACCGCTCGCGCACTGAAGAGTGTCGCTGTCTATGCCGAAACTTCAGGCCGTGTTACCGGCGTCAACATCGAGGCCGATAGCGTGGTCGATGAGCGCGACATTCTGTTACGGCTCGATGATCGTGACGAACTGCTAGCGGTAGAACTGGCCAGCGTGCAGCTAGCCGACGCTGAGCGTCTGGTCACTCGCTACACCACCGTCAACGCCCGCGACGCCAACATTCCCGAGAGCCAACTTGACGATGCCCGCGCCGCCGTCGACAGCGCGCGTATTGCGCTCGCACAAGCACAGGTCGCGCTGGATCGACGTCGTATCACCGCCCCCTTCGCGGGGCGCGTGGGTCTGACAGAGATCGACATTGGCGATCGTATCGACACCACTACTTTGGTCACCAGCATCGATGACCGCAGCACGTTGCTGATTAACTTCTCGGTGCCCGAGGTTTACGTCGAGCGTGTTGCGGTAGGCACACCCGTTAATGTGCGCCTCTGGGATGCGGCCGATGCGGGCGTCAACGGTGAAGTGGTGGCCGTCGATTCGCGCATTGATATCAACTCGCGATCATTTATCGCCCGCGCCGCGATCGACAACAGCGCCGATCGTTTCCGTCCGGGAATGGCTTTCGAAATCAGCGTCAGTGCCTCCCGCGGCGAATTCCTGTCCGTCCCTGACGTCGCCGTTCAATGGGGCGCTGACGGCGCTTACATCTGGATCGCCAGGGAGGGCCGCGCCGAGAGACGCGAGGTGCGGCTGGTGAAGCGCCTGACCGGCGCCATTTTGGTCGACGGTGATGTCAGCGAAGGCGAACTGGTGGTCACCGAAGGCATTCAGGCCGTCCGAGCCGGCGCAGCGCTGAATCTGCTGAGCGCGTCGGCGCTCGATGCAGGCAGCCCCACAGCACCCAACCCCGCTCGCGATGGCGAGTAACCCCTTTTCTACCGGCGGCCTGCCCGAACTGGGCGTCAGGCGCCCTTGGCTGATTTTCGTCATGAATCTCATGATCGCCATCGGCGGGCTTGCGGCGCTGTTGGCAATCGAGGTACGCGAGCTGCCCGACGTCGATCGGCCCATCGTCTCTGTACGCGCGTTTTTGCCGGGCGCCTCGCCGGAGACCATGGATTCTGAAGTCACCCGACTGCTCGAGGGCGCCGCGGCGCGGGTATCAGGTGTCCTAGAGATCAGTTCCGCGAGTGAAGAGAATAGCACTCGCATCTATATCGAGTTCCGCTCGGATATCGATGTCGATCAAGCCGCCTCGGACGTGCGCGAGGCCGTCAGCCGAATAGAACGAGATCTTCCGGACGCTGTGGAGCAGCTGTCCGTGTTTAAAGCGGACGAGCAGGCGGAAGAAATCATTCGGATTGCGGTGCAGTCAACGGAGTATTCCGAAGAAGCACTGAATCAATTTATCGAGCAGGACATCGTGCCCCGGTTTATTTCGCTTCCCGGCGTGGCTGATGTGCCGCTATTTGGGTCACGCCAGCGCGTGCTGCGGATCATTCTTGATCCACTGCGGCTCACCAGCTACGGGCTGACCGTTGCCGACGTGACCACGGTGCTCCGCGCCGCGCCGCTGGACGTCCCTGCAGGTAGTTTTCGCGCGGGTGACCAGCAACTTCTGGTCCGCGCGGACGCCGCCGTGACAAAAGAGGACGATATCGGTTCGTTAATCATTCGCGACGATATCCGCATTAAC
>Ga0181579_10000351_pt1 | contig 36137 bp, 33 predicted proteins | sample 071ome_24_FD_132996 | JGI IMG/M metagenome (GOLD analysis project Ga0181579, IMG submission 132996) | Coastal salt marsh microbial communities from the Groves Creek Marsh, Skidaway Island, Georgia - 071402CT metaG (megahit assembly) | ecosystem: Environmental > Aquatic > Marine > Intertidal...
ATGGCGCATCGCAATCGCGCCCCCATTGATGCGCTGATCTCCCATGGGGCAGTCGAAGAGGCTGATCCTGCTTCGCTTGCCGGGGTGTCGGATGTCGTGATCTTTTGCCTGCCCAACGCGGATATCGCCGCCAGAGTGCTGGACCAGATCCTGCCGTCATCACGTCCGGGCATGCTGGTGATCGACTGCACCACGAGCCATCCTGATGCGGTGGTGGAACTGTCGAAAACAGCGGCAGTAAAAGATGTCCTTTATGCTGAAGCACCGCTGACAGGGGGTGTCGCACAGGCGGAGGCGGGAACACTTGGTGCTATCCTAGGTGCTGCCGAAGATGTGGCCGAAAAAGCGCGTGCTGTGCTTGAGCCCTGCTGTTCGGCCATTGAACATATGGGCCCGGTCGGGATGGGGGCCACTACCAAACTGATCAGCAATTTTCTTTCCCTCGGGACAGCAACGCTGGTCATGGAGGCTATGCGGGGGGCGCGTGATCATGGTGTGGACTGGGAGAAATTCTATCGCCTTGCCTGCCAGGGTTCCGGCCATTCGATGAGTCTGGACCGGATCGCCCCGGCGGCGATTGCCGGTCGTCATGACGGGTATGTGTTCAGCCTTGAGAATACGATCAAGGATCTTGGGTATATTGAAACCCTGCTCCGGCAGAATGGCGATGCGGGACGTCTGGCCTCGCTTCTCCTTGATATCGTGAAGGAGGGCGCAAAGTCGCGGGATGGACAGGCGTATCTGAGCAGTCTTCTCAACGACAGATAAGCTCATAATAAATGGTCAGGTGATATCCTCTGCTGTAGCATCGGTGATCTGGTGAACTTCGATGACATTGCCGTCCGGATCATAGAAGAAAATCTGGTGCCAGCCGGCAACAGCCCTGTCCCCCCAGTCCGAATAGGGTATTCCGTTTGTGTCAAGATGTGCCTTGAACGCCTCAAGATCATCGGTGCGATAGGCGATATGCCCGCGGGCCACCGGATTGACAATCTGTCCTGTTCGGAAACCGGCGCCGATATCACGTGCCGCCAGATGCATCTGGATATTGCCGTCGGTCACAAAGGCGACATCACCGTCATATCCCTTCTTTTTTTCAAGCCGGGGCAAGCCTTGTGTTTCCCGGTCAAGCCCGAGAACATCGCGGTAGAACACATCCATCTCCCCGACCTGGGTGGTTGAGAGATTGATATGGTGGAGATAAAGTTTCATCCTCTGCCTCAAAACGCTGCCATCGATTGCACACCAGCATGGCACAGACCCGGCTTCATTACCATGGCGTGAGGCCGGTTTTGCGCGAAAGCCATTGACAGCAGGCATGGGGGATGAATGATGAATACCTGAAGGGAGAGGCCATTCACATGCTGGCGATGACACAAGATAAGTTAGAGATATTTCTTGAAAAGGAATTCCCGCAGATTGCCCCTGATATCCGCATCCATCATCTGGATGAAAGCGGAATTTCAGTGGATATGCTTGCCGCATCAAGGCATCTGCGGCCCGGCAACACGGTCTCAGGGCCGACACTTTTCACCCTTGCCGATGTGGCCTTCTATCTTCTGATCCTGTCCCGGATAGGACCGGAAGCGCTGACCGTGACAACAGGCGCACATATCAACTTCATGCGCAAACCTGAGCCGGGAACACTCCGTGCCTATTCCCGTATTCTCAAACTCGGGCGAAGCCTTGTGGTGGGGGATGTGGAAATCTGCAGCCCTGATGATACGGCGCGCGCACGCCCCTTTGCCCATGCCAGCCTGACCTATTCCATTCCACCAGGATCGTCGCAACCATCTTCAGGAAAGAATGTATCATGACCAGTATGCCAAAACCTGTCGCCGTGGTCACCGGGGCTGCCCGGGGCATCGGCCTTGCCACCACCAGACAGTTTCTTGATGCCGGATGGCGAGTGGCCATGGTGGATCGCGATGAAGATGAGCTGATGGCTGTGGTCAAAACCTGTCAGGGTGCCGAAGCCTTCCTTGCTGATGTGTCAAGCGAGAGTGATGTTGCTGAGATGACCAGATCGGTCCTTGATTGGGGCGGGGGTGTTGGTGTTTTGGTGAACAACGCAGGTGTGGCTGATTTCGGGCCGATTGAAGAGATGGATTTTGCCCGCTGGCGCCGGGTGATGGCGACAAATCTCGATGGTGTTTTTCTTTGCTCCCAGGCCATGATACCCGCACTCAAGGAAAGCCGGGGCAGCATTGTGAATATAGCCTCTATCTCCGGACTCCGGGCATCGACGCTGCGGGTGGCGTATGGCACATCCAAGGCGGCGGTCATCCAGCTGACGCTTCAGCAGGCGGCAGAACTCGGGGAATACGGCATCCGCGCTAACTGTGTTGCCCCCGGTCCTGTCCGGACCAAGCTTGCCATAGCGGTGCATACGCAAGACATTATCGATGCCTATCACGATGCTATCCCGCTCAACCGTTATGGCAGTGAAGATGAAATCGCATCGGCCATTGTTTTTCTGGCATCGGAGAAGGCCAGTTATATCACCGGCCAGACGCTGGCGGCCGATGGCGGGTTCGAGGCCACAGGGGTTGGCCTGCCAGCCCTTCGCCAATAGCTGGCTTTACCTGTCTTTATCTGGTTCCGATAGCCGCACCGCTTACGGTCAGGTCACCGCCGATCAGGCCATAGAGAAACCCGGCCTCCTCCCCGCCCGGGCCAAACAGGCTGCCGGTGATCGATGCCTGATCAAGGGGGATCAGCTCACCCCCGAAGCTGAGGGTAACGTTACGTCCTTCATGGAAAATATAACTCTTTTCAAGATCGACAGACGCATCTATCGCCATGCCGCCACCTGTTAATGAGAGCTCACCCTCAAGCTGATCGAAATCAAGGGTTAATCCTCCGGTCGCCACGCCGTTGAGAGGGACGCCGCCCGCCTCGCATCCGATGCAGGTCCAATGGCTTTTCAGCCCGTAGCTGGCCTGACCGGTCAGGACAGCGACGGGGCGCCGACCCCAGAGCAGATACCGGCCCGGGTCACGCTGCGCTGAAATGGCGGATTGCAGATACTGAAAGCGGGAAAATTGTGTCGGGATCTGCTCCGTGCTTGAGAAGGACGGTGAAGGCAGTTTGGCCAGAACAGCATTAGTGGCAGGGTCTTCGCCGGCAAGCTCAAGTCTTGCGCTGTCGCTTTCTATCAGGCTTATCCATGGCCGGCCTTCTCCCTCCAGATGTTGCATGAGCTCAGCCGCCTGACCCTGATCAAGGCTTGATTGTGCCGGTGCGGTGATAACAAGAGGTGGGGCGGGGGCAGTGCTTCCCCCGCCCCCGCAACCTGCCAGGCCGGAAGTGAGACTTGCAAGGATAAACAAAAAACCCCACCTTGCTGGGATGACGAGGTCAGGCTGCATGATCTCAATGTACTGTGAAAAAAAGTGGCCTGGAATCGCGCTTCGGCATAGACTTTATCAACCTGACGCATGAGGATGCCTGCCCAAACGAGATTTCAGGTTTTTTGTTCCAGCGGTCATTGCGAAAAAAGGCATGTGAAAAAACTTATGGAAGGAAAAATCATGAAGTTTCTTTTTCAAGTCCGGCTTTTTGCCATGCCGCGCTGGGGGACAGCGTTGAGCCGTGCGACCCTCCTCGTCACCCTGATTTTTGCAGGCGTTATGACCAGGTCCGGTGTTGCCGAAACCGTCTATTTCAATGCCTGGGGAGGTTCGCCCGCCATCAATGATTATATCCGCTGGGCAGGTGACGAAGTTGAAAAGAGGTATGGCATCACCCTTGTTCACGTCAAACTGACCGATACAGCCGAAGCGGTGGGCCGGATCCTGGCGGAAAAGACCGCTGGCCGGACCAGTGGTGGTTCGGTTGATCTTATCTGGATCAACGGGGAAAATTTTGCCTCGATGAAACGCAACAAACTGTTGCAGGCAAAACCATGGGTGATGGACCTGCCCTCTTTTCGGTTTACGGACCCTGTGGCACTGCCGGCCATATTGAACGATTTCGCAACCCCCACCGACGGGCTGGAAAGTCCATGGGGAAGGGCACAGCTTGTCTTCGGTTACGACACCGGAGACCTTAAGTCACCACCTAAGTCGGCGGCGGCGCTTGGTGAATGGATCCGGTCAAATCCGGGGCGGTTTACCTTCCCGCAGCCGCCGGATTTTACCGGCACAAGTTTCCTCAAACAGATACTGCTTGAGGTCGCGGCCGAACCTGCACTCCTGCAACACCCCGCGGATCAGGTTGACGCGGAAGCCGTGATGGCCCCGCTCTGGGCATGGCTTGATGATGTGACGCCGCATCTCTGGCGGCAGGGCCGTCATTATCCGGCCAATTATACCGCCATGGTCCAGTTGCTCGGGGATCGTGAAATCAGCATTGCCATGGCCTTCAACCCTGCCGAGTTTTCCAACAATATCTCTTCAGGTGTTCTGCCCGATACGGTGCGAAGCTATATTCATGACGGCGGCACCATCGCCAATGTGCATTTCGTTGCCATCCCGTTTAACGCATCGGCCCCACAAGCTGCGATGAAAGTTGCAGATTTTCTTCTCTCGCCTGAGGCCCAGTTGCGCAAAGCCGACAGTTCCGTCTGGGGAGATCCGACGGTACTGGCCATGTCCAGATTACCGGCAGCGGACCGGGCGGCGTTTGATGCGCTTCCGCGCGGCATCGCAACCCTGACCGAAGCTGAGCTGGGCAAAAGCCTGGCTGAACCGCACCTATCCTGGATTCCCCTTATAGAAGAGGAGTGGCAGAAACGCTTTGCCAGCGGCAATTAGAAAATCCATACGAAGGGCAGAGGGCAGATGCGCGGGATAATCATGGCTGTTCTTCTCCTCCCTATCATGGCAGGGGTTACAGGGGTGGTGCTTCCGGCCTTCGGGGTGCTGCCATCCCTTGGCCGGATCGATCCGGGCCTTGATGCGTTTGCTGAGCTTCTGCAAGTGCCGGGGATTGAGGCATCGATCTGGCTTACCCTTCGTACGGGCCTGATTTCAACGGCCCTCGCCACCGTCATTGCAGTTCTGCTGCCGGGGCTTTTGTTCCAGTCGCGGGGATTTGGTCTGCTCCGGCGATATCTGGCGCCTGTTCTTTCCCTGCCCCATGTTACCATGGCGGTGGGTCTTCTCTTTTTGCTCCAGCCCAGTGGCTGGCTGATCCGTCTTGTCTCTCCGGCGCTCACGGGCTGGACGAGGCCACCCAATCTTGCGCTGGTTCCGGATGAAGCGGGGTTGGTGCTGATACTTGGACTCATGGCCAAAGAGGTCCCTTTTCTTGTGCTGATGGTGCTCTCGTCACTGGGGCAGATCAACACCATCCCTTTGATGACATCTGCCCGGAGTCTCGGCTACGGCAAGATGACATCCTGGATACTGGTTGTTCTGCCTCAACTGTGGCCACGGTTGCGTCTGCCGGTGCTGATTGTCATGGTGTTTTCGCTGTCTGTTGTTGATATGGCTGTCGTGCTTGCCCCGGGCACGCCGCCTCCCCTGGCGGTGCGGGTGCTGCGCTGGTATCAGGACCCTGATCTGAGCATGAGATTTCTGGCCTCGGCCGGCGCGTTAGTCCAGCTGGGCCTGTCGGTTTTGGGGTTTGTTGTCTTGCTGGGGCTGGAGAAAACCGCCGCCCGGGCAGGCCGGTGGCTCTCATTCCGTGGGGTAAGATATATCAGGTGGCGAAATGTTTTCCGGCATGGCACATCGGCGATACTGCTGGTGGCGGGGATTCTTCCCTTCGTGTTGGCGCTTCTCGGGTTATTCTCCGCCCTGATCTGGTCGGTGGCAGGTGTGTGGCGTTTTCCTGATGCCCTGCCCTCTTTCCTGACCTTACGTTACTGGCTTCAGCTGGAAGGGGGTCTCGGGCTTGCCCTGATGGAAACAGTGCTGATCGGAGGCATATCCGCCTTTCTTGGCGTGGTGCTGGTCATCATCTGGCTTGAGGCGAAACCTGCCCGGGCAAAGATTGCCGAAGAGCTGATTTTCATGCCCCTGCTGATCCCGCAGATCGGTTTTCTGTTCGGGCTGCAGATCATCCTGCTCTGGCTTGGTCTGGATGGCCTGCGATCGGCGTTGATCTGGGCCCATCTATTATTTGTTTTTCCCTATGCCTGGCTGACGCTGGCGCCATCCTGGCGGGCGTATCCCCGGGAATGGGACATTCTTGCCGCCACCATGGGCAAATCCTGGCCTCAACGGTTTTTCCTCATCAAGATCCCGCTTTTGCTGACCCCGATCCTGACGGCCTTCGCCATCGGATTTTCGGTCAGCGCGGCGCTCTATCTGCCCACGATTTTTGCCGGCAATGCCCGGATCCTGACGCTAACGGTGGAAGCGGTTACGCTTGCCACCGGCGCCGGACGCCAGCCCCTCGGAGTTGCCACCGGCCTTCAGATGCTGCTGCCTTTCATGGTCTTCGTGCTGGCAGGGGCGGTCAGTCACTGGCGGTTTCGCCGGTTTTCCGGTATTTCCTGAACTAAAGCAGGTCCTATAATTTTTACGCAAGATACCTTGCTCTTCCCGGCCCTTGGCGGTATAACCGTGCCAATTCATACATCATCACATGTAAAGCGCTGCGTTCCTGCGGCGGCTTTTCCCATATTCAGGAGACAGATATGCCATCACCTTTTGACGGAAAGACCATTGCCATTCTTGTTGGTAGCGGATTTGAAGAAAAACCTTTTGTTGCCCTCCAGCGTGCGCTGACGGCGGCTGGTGCGAAGGTGAAAGTGATTTCCCGCGATACCGGCCTGACCAATGGCTGGGCGGATGGTGCCTGGGGTCTTTCTTATCCTGTTGATGGGCATATTTCCGAAACACTGGCGGTGGATTACGATGCTCTTGTCGTGCCTGACGGCAAGCGGCATGTCGAAATTCTGCTGAACGAAGCGCACGCCAAGCGCATCACATCAGCATTCGTCCGTGAACATGTGCCCTCGCTTTTTATCGGCTCAGGGATGGGGCTGGCACAGGAATGCGGGCTCTCTCTTTCAGAAATTCCGGAAGAAATCACCACCATGGATGCGTTTGTGCTGGCACCTGCCGGGGGTGATACCGAAGAGATTATGGTTGCATTCAACGCCGTTATCATGAACGCTTCAGCTGAGGAAGCCGCTGCCTGAGGGCTGTCATGTCAACGCAAGCCAGACTGCCATCTCCATGTATCAGCATTTGCCAGATCAATCCTGTTGATGGCCAGTGCCTCGGCTGTTACCGGACGCGTGATGAGATAGCGGCCTGGCCGCGGCTTACCACAGGTGAGCAGATGCAACTGCTTGATCAGCTGCGGGACAGGCGGGCTGAACACACCGGACGAAAGAGAAGGCCGACAAGGCGGGTTTCAACACATGGATAAGGTATCAGCCGATAAATTTTCCGGTCTGCTGGCCGAAAAGGGCGTCATCCTTGCCGATGGCGCCACAGGCACCAATTATTTTACGCTCGGGCTTGAAACCGGCCATCCACCGGAATTCTGGAATATTGAACGTCCTCAGGATGTCCGTGATCTGCATCGACGCTTTCTTGAGGCGGGTTCTGATCTCATTCTGACAAACTCTTTTGGCGGGACACGTTACCGGCTCAAACTTCACGCCGCCGAAGCGCGGGTGAATGAACTCAACACCGCGGCGGCAAGACTTGCCCGGCAAGCCGTCTCGGAACTTCAGGACAAGGCGGGCCGGGATGCCCTGGTCGCCGGGTCCATGGGCCCGACCGGTGAATTGTTCGCCCCTCTGGGTGCGCTTGATCATGAAAGCGCGGTGGCAGCCTTCACCGAACAGGCCGAAGCTCTCGCCGAAGGCGGGGTCGATCTCCTGTGGATTGAAACCATCTCTTCGCTTGAAGAGGTCGACGCTGCCATGAATGCAGCAAAGGCCGTGGGTCTGCCATTTGCCGCAACCATGACCTTTGATACAGCCGGTAAATCGATGATGGGTGTTGAGCCGAAGGATTACGCCCGCCATGCCCATGAAAGCGGGGCGACCGCCGTCGGGGCGAATTGTGGCGTCGGCCCGGCAGAGCTGATGCATTCCGTTATGGGTATGCGTGATGTTGATGGCGTCAGGCTGATCGCCAAGGGGAATTGCGGGATACCCGAATATCGCGACGGGTCTATCCACTATCACGGGTCACCGGAACTGATGGCAAAATATGCTGTGCTGGCCCGTGACGCTGGTATGGCGGTCATTGGCGGCTGTTGCGGGACAACACCTGAACATATTTCCGCGATGCGCCGGGCGCTCGATGAAACCCCGCCCCGGGGCCCTGCGGACAGAGCCAGACTTGAGGCCGAACTGGGGCCGGCCTGGGCAGGAATTGCCGATCAGAAAGAGGGCCGTTCCGGTCAGGGCGCCCGCCGGGGCCGCCGCCGCCGCTAGTCACGGCCGGCAATCACAGCCCCGCCTGAAAAGTCTTTCTTGCCAATCCCGGCCAGCCGTGCATACTCCGCGCCGTGGACTGGGGATCAGGCTGACTTGGAAAAGGGTTTATCATGCATATCTACCGCACTCATACCTGTAAGGATCTGCGCCTTGATGATGTAGGCAGGGAAGTTCGTCTATCGGGCTGGATTCACCGCAAGCGTGATCATGGCCAGCTTGTCTTTATCGATCTGCGGGATCACTACGGGATCACGCAATGTGTCGCCGATTCTTCCGATCCGACCTTCGCTGCGGTGGAAACCATTCGCAACGAGTCGGTGGTGACGGTAACCGGCAAGGTTGTTCAGCGCACAGAAGACACCGTGAATAAAAGCCTGCCGACAGGTGAGATCGAAGTGCGGATCGAAACCTTTGAGGTGCAGTCCGCCGCTGAGCTGCTGCCACTGCAGGTCAATTCCGATGAAGATGCCGGCGAAGAAACCCGGTTGCGCTATCGCTACCTTGACCTTCGCCGCTCACGTCCGCATCAGAATATCATGTTGCGGGCCCGGATCATCCAGTCTATCCGCCGGCGGATGGTCGAGCAGGGGTTCATGGAATTCCAGACACCGATCCTGACCGCATCCTCACCTGAAGGTGCCCGTGATTTTCTGGTCCCGTCCCGCCTTCATCCCGGTAAATTCTACGCCCTGCCGCAGGCGCCACAGCAATTCAAACAGCTGATCATGGTCTCCGGCTTTGACCGGTATTTCCAGATCGCCCCCTGCTTCCGTGATGAAGACAGCCGCGCTGACCGTAGCCCGGGTGAGTTCTATCAGCTCGACCTTGAAATGAGCTTTGTTGAGCAGGACGATGTTTTTGCTGCGGTGGAACCGGTCATTGCCGGGGTTTTTCAGGAATTCACCGAGGCTGATGTTGTCGCCCCGTTCCGGCGCATCACCTTTGCCGATGCCATGCTCAACTACGGCACCGATAAGCCTGATCTGCGGATACCGATCATCATCCATGACGTCACGGAAACCTTCCGCGGCTCCGGGTTTGCAATTTTTGCCAGATCCATCGAAACAGGTGCCGTTGTCCGCGCCATTCCCGGGCCGGGTTGCGGCAGCCGGTCCGTGGCAGATCGCATGAACGCCTGGGCCCAGGGCGAGGGTGCTCCGGGGATGGGGTATATCATCTATGCCGAGGGCGAAGCCCGTGGACCGGTGGCCAAGGCTCTTGGCGAAGACAAGGCTCTTGAACTCAGAGATCAGCTCGGACTTGCCGACGGGGATGCGGTGTTTTTCGCCTGCGCGCCCGAAGCCGAAGCCGCCGCGCTCGCCGGCCGTGCCCGCATCAAGATTGCCGATGATCGCGAGCTTCGTGAAGACGGCTATGCCTTCTGCTGGATTGTCGATTTCCCGATGTTTGAGAAAGATGACAATACCGGCGAAATCGTGTTCTCGCACAACCCGTTTTCGATGCCTCAGGGCGGGCTTGAAGCACTGGAAACCCAGGATCCCCTTGAGATCAAGGCCTGGCAGTATGATCTGGTGTGCAATGGGGTGGAACTGTCTTCAGGGGCGATCCGGAATCACCTGCCTGAAGTCATGTATAAGGCTTTCGCCATTGCCGGATACGGCCCTGAAGTGGTGGACAGCAAATTCCCCGGCATGATCAACGCGTTCCGGTACGGCGCGCCGCCCCATGGCGGGATCGCCCCGGGCATTGACCGCATCGTCATGCTCATTGCCCAGGAGCCGAATATCAGGGAGATCATTCTCTTCCCGATGAACGGCAAGGCCGAAGATCTGATGATGGCGGCACCATCCGAGGTCGGGGATGAGCAATTACGGGAGCTGCATATCCGTCGCCAGCTTCCCCCCAAACCCCAAACTTCAGAACCCCAGAGCAACTGAACAGACAGAAAGTGAATAGCCGCGGGCAGTCCCTCAGGTCAGCCGGAGATGCTTTTCCGGCTAAGGCCATGGGCACACCAGATGACGGCGGCAAGCAACGCGGCCGCGCCGGCCTGATGCAGGGTGCCCAGACTGACGGGCACAGCATGAAGAAGGGTGGCGATGCCGAGGGTGAATTGCACCCCCACCAGGGCCAGCATGGTATACCCCCGGCCACCCAGTCCTGCTGCTGAGGCACGCCGCCAAAGGCTGATGACACCAAGCACGACGATGAGGGCAAGGATCCGGTGGTGAAACTGGGCGGAAGCGCCGTTTTCAAAGGCATCCATCGCCCCCATTTCACCATACTCAACAGGAATAAACCCGTCCCCCATCAGCGGGTATTCGTTATAAAGTTTACCGGCGTCCATACCGGCAACAAATGCCCCGGCGACAATGGTGACCGCGAGGATCATAAGAACCCCGGCCGTGTGTCCGCCGGGCCAGGTGCCACGGCCATGACGCAGGTCAAGGGCGGTCCAGATCAGCATGCTGAAAATCAGCAATGCCATAGAAAGGTGTACCGCCAGCCTGTATTGAGAGACATCAGGGTCCTCGGCCAGGCCGGATTTGACCATCCACCAGCCAATAATCCCTTGCAGGCCCCCCAGCATGAAAAGAAGAACAAAACGCATCCCGTATCCGGAAGGCAGTTTTTTCCTGACAGCGAAAATCAAAAAGGGAAGGGCATAGGCCATCCCGATCAGCCGTCCCAATACCCGGTGCACGTATTCCCAGAAGAAAATCGTCTTGAACGCCGCCAGATCCATATCGCTGTTGATATGGATGAATTCGGGGGATTGCTGATAGAGCAGGAAGACACGTTCCCATTCACCAGCGGAAAGCGGCGGCAGAATACCCATCAGAGGTCGCCATTCCACCATGGAAAGACCACTGCCGGTAAGGCGGGTGATCCCGCCGACCACCACCATGACAAAGACAAGGGCGGCAACAGAAAAGAGCCAGATTTCCACGGGGCGGAAACCTTCGGCACCAAACATGTCTTCATCACGGTGTAAGTTCTGCATAAATGACTTCATACCTTTTTTCCGGAATGACGCCTAGATGGATGCCGGGCAGAAAGGCGTGGCGAATTGAAGCGTCAGGCTGAAATTCAGATTTTTTTGCCGGATTTCGGGCGGATATCAGTTTTTTTTTGAATATGGTCTTGACGCCGGAGGCCAGAAGTCTCATATGCACGTTGTAGTTTTCAGCACTCAAGAGGGAAGAGTGCCAATTTTCCCTCCTGTGTGTTTAATTTCAACTCTTAGGAGGACAGGCATGAAATTCAAGCCTCTTCACGATCGTGTTCTTATTCAGCGGGTGGAAAGCGAAGAAAAAACCGCTTCCGGTATCATCATTCCGGACACAGCCCAGGAAAAGCCCATGCAGGGCAAGGTCATTTCTGTCGGCTCTGGTGCCCGCGATGAAACCGGCAAGGTCGTTCCGCTGGACGTCAAAGCAGGCGACAGCGTTCTTTTCGGCAAATGGTCAGGCACCGAAGTCAAGATTGATGGCACGGAATACCTGATCATGAAGGAATCCGACATCATGGGCATTATGGAATAAGCCCTGATCTGATCCGTATCCCAACATCACATAATTAAGGAAAGGTTAACCTGAAATGGCTGCCAAGGATGTAAAATTTGGTTCAGACGCTCGCACACGAATGATGGCAGGCGTCGACACTCTCGCAAATGCAGTGAAGGTCACCCTCGGCCCGAAAGGCCGTAACGTTGTGCTGGAAAAAGCTTTCGGCGCACCTCGTATCACCAAGGACGGTGTTACCGTTGCCAAGGATATCGAGCTGAAAGACAAGTTTGAGAACATGGGCGCACAAATGGTCCGTGAAGTGGCCTCCAAAGCCAATGACATGGCTGGCGACGGCACCACCACGGCAACCGTGCTGGCCCAGTCCATCGCCCAGGAAGGCGCCAAGGCTGTTGCCGCTGGCATGAACCCGATGGATCTCAAGCGTGGTATTGATCTGGCTGTTGAAAATGTTGTCGCCACGCTGGCGTCACGTTCAAAGGCTATCACCACTTCTGCTGAAGTTGCCCAGGTCGGCACCATCTCCGCCAATGGCGAGAGCGATATCGGTGAAATGATTGCCCAGGCGATGGAAAAGGTCGGCAATGAAGGTGTTATCACCGTCGAGGAAGCCAAGAGCCTTGATACCGAGCTTGACGTTGTGGAAGGCATGCAGTTCGACCGCGGGTATCTCTCCCCGTATTTTGTCACCGATGGCGACAAGATGAAAGCCGTTCTCGAAGAGCCATACATTCTTCTGCATGAAAAGAAACTCTCCAATCTGCAGGAAATGCTGCCGATCCTTGAAAAGGTTGTGCAGTCCAGCCGTCCGCTTCTGATCATCGCCGAAGACATTGAAGGCGAAGCACTGGCAACTCTCGTTGTCAACCGTCTGCGTGGCGGGCTCAAGGTAGCTGCGGTCAAGGCACCTGGCTTTGGTGATCGTCGCAAGGCGATGCTTGAAGACATTGCTATTCTGACCAACGGCACCGTGATCTCCGAAGAAGTCGGCATCAAGCTTGACAGCGTGACCCTTGAAATGCTCGGTTCCGCCAAGCGTGTTGAAATCACCAAGGAAAACACCACCATCGTCGATGGTTCCGGTGACAAAGAGCAGATCCAGGCTCGTTGCAACCAGATCCGCGCCCAGGTCGAAGAAACCACTTCCGATTACGATCGCGAAAAGCTTCAGGAACGTCTGGCCAAACTCGCCGGCGGTGTTGCCGTGATCAAGGTTGGCGGCGCTACCGAAGTTGAGGTGAAAGAGCGTAAAGACCGCGTTGATGATGCCATGCACGCAACCCGCGCTGCCGTGGAAGAAGGTATTGTTCCTGGTGGCGGTACGGCACTGGTGAAGGCGATAGCCGGTCTTGATTCCATCAAGGGTGAAAACGAAGACCAGAATGTCGGCGTTAACATCGTTCGCCGTGCCCTTCAGGCTCCGGCACGTCAGATCGCCAATAACGCAGGCGCAGATGGCTCCGTGATCGTCGGCAAACTGCTGGAAGAAAAGAGCACAACCAAAGGCTACAACGCCCAGACAGGTGTTTTCGAAGACCTGATCAAGGCTGGTGTCATTGACCCGACCAAGGTTGTACGTTCCGCTCTTCAGAACGCGGCCTCTGTTGCCGGTCTGCTGATCACCACCGAAGCCATGGTGGGTGAACTGCCTGAGCCGAAAGCTGCGGCACCTGCCCCTGATATGGGTGGTATGGGCGGCATGGGCGGCATGGGCTTCTAAACCCGGGCCAGCCCCAATACGTCAGGGAATAAAAAAGGCCGGGTTCATCCCGGCCTTTTCATGTTTATGGTTTTTTGTCTACCGGCGGCCGGAAACCCACTTCCAGGCCATCGGGAAGGCCAGCACCGCGAGCACCAGTTTGAGTGCATCGCCGATCAGGAAGAGGGCAAACCCCTTGGTGGCTACTTCACCGACAAGTGCCATGCCGGTAAAATCGGTATTGACCGCATACATATAGGAAAGCCAGAGCGTACCGGGAATATAGATGGCGATATTACCCAGAACCATCGCAACAGCGGTGCTGAACGGATGACGGTCCCAGCCCTGTTCTGCCAGCCATCCGGTCACATAGGCGGCGCCGACAAACCCCGCCAGATATCCGGCTGTCCACAGGGTGAACGGATGAGCCCAGGTCCGGGCTTCGGCAAAAACCGGAAACCAGATGCCTTCGATGAGATAGGCAATGGCGGCAAGGGCGCCAAGACGCGGGCCCAGCGCCATGCCGACAATAAGAACGGCAAAGGTCTGGCCCGTGATCGGCACAGGTGAGATCGGCAGACGGAAGACGATCTGCGCAGAAATGGCGATCAGCACGGAGCCGGCAAGGACAAGCAGCGCATTGCGGAAAAGGGTGTTCCCCTCATTTCCGAGAATGGCATCCGCAAGGCTTGGTGAAGGCTTTAGCGAAAGTGCAGGCATGGATTTTTCCCTTTCACCTGGTAAAGGTATGTTTCGTGTGTGTTCTGACTCCGCCTCCGTCAGGGGCAAGGTCATCAATGTGGAAATCATACGCATCCGCGCCGGGAAATGCAAAATCTTATGAAAATCATTACGCGGAGAATGATGAATGATCAGGCCCGTGGTCTAATCCTTCAGGAAACGCCGGGTTTCCGCCACCGCATCAGCCAGCCCGCAACGTATCACCTCCGCACCTTTGGGAAAGGCGCCGAGCAGGCGGCTGGGCAGGCGGCTGTCCAGCACGACAAAGACACCACGGTCATCGCCGCGCCGGACAAGACGACCAAATGCCTGACGAAGTTTCATGCTTGTCAGCCGGTCGGACCAGGCGTCACGACCGAAAAAACCGGCCCTGGCTTTATACAGCATATCGGGTCTGGGCCACGGAACCCGGTCAAAGACGATCAGTTGCAGCGCATCTCCTGGCACGTCGATACCATCACGGACCGCATCGGTGCCAAGCAGGCAGGATTTCCGGTCTTCCCTGAAAATCTGCAGCAGGGTTGAGAGGTTCATGGCATCGATATGCTGGGAATAAAGCGGCAGGCCAGCGGCCTCAAGCGCCGGGTTGAGCGAGGCATGCACATCTTTGAGCCGCCGTATGGCGGTAAACAAGCCGAGCGCCCCGCCTCCCGACGCCGTCATCAATGCGGCCATGGCAGCTGATGTCTGGGCAGGATCATCCCTTGCCACATCACCAACCACCATGATGCGGGTCTGGCTCCGGTAATCGAAAGGTGAGGCGACGGTGGAGACCAGCGCCGGATGGGGAAGATGGCTCTCACCGCTCAACAGGCGGGCAAATCGCCACGGGTCTTGCGGCTCCGCCTCAGGTGTGTTGGCGGATTTTGCCCTCTCTTCACCATCGGCCGTGCCGGTCGGTACCGCCGGGGCAGGTGCGCTGTCTTCGGTCAGAGTGGCAGAGGTGATGACCGCGCCATGGGCCATGCCAAGCACAAGGCGGCTGAACGGCTCGCTCGGGTCGAGGTGATGGCGTCTCAGCCCGATATCGATATCTTCACCGCCCCGCCGCGTGGCTTCCATCCAGTCGACAAAGCCGGGGCGGCACCCGACGGCGTTTTCGGTGGCAGAACTGGCGGCGGCAACATCTGTCAGCAGATCAATCCAGGACCGGAGCGGGCCGTTTGCCCGGCGCATCAGACCGCGTTGCGCCCCTTCCAGTCGTGATCTTGACTGGGTGTCCAGCGTGTCGGCTTCGGCGGCAAGTATCCGGCTGAGATGTGCGGCCAGACGTTCCAGGGGCTCGGCAATGGCACGCAGGGCATCGGCAAGCCCCATCGCCATCAGCGCAAGGTTTTCGTTGACCGGAACAAGGCCGGCCTCGAGATTGTAAAGGCTGTCGGGTGATGAGGCGCGGGCATAAATCGCAGCTCTGGCGGCAAAAAGAAACTGCTCAACAGGACCTTCGGGTGCCGCATCCGAAAGACGCCCCCGCCAGCCTGCCGCCGGCAGGATCCGGGCCGCTTCCATGGCCGCGTCTAGATCAGCGACCGCCCCCGGATTTCCGGCAAGAATATCTTCAAGACGTGATTTGAGGCCTCGTGCCCGGCTTCGCCTGTTGCCGTCATTTCCCCTGATCCAGCGCCTGAGGTCAGCTGTCTCCGCGCCGCTGAAAGTGGTGGAAAAGGCACTGTCGGCCGCATCGAACACATGATGGCCCTCATCAAACACAATGCGCGTCGGGGCTGATGTATTCTTCTGATCCGGCACGAGGGCGGCCATGGTTGCCCCGATCATCACCAGCGCATGGTTGGCGACAACAATATCAGCCTGCCGGGCACGCTGGCGTGACCGTTCGACAAAACATTTCTGGTAATGACGACAGGCGGAATGGATACATTCGCCCCGCCGGTCGGCAAGACCCATGGTCAGGCCATGACCAAGCAGATCCGTCAGCCAGGCGGGGAAGCCGCTTCCCGTCAGATCACCGTCGGGATCGGCTTCTGCCCAACGCGCCATCAGCCCGAGCGCCGGAGCAAACCTCGGAGACGCCGGAACGGTATTGAGCGCATCCTCAAGGTTGAGAAGACAGAGATAGTTCTCCCGGCCTTTGCGAATAACCACCTTGCTCTCACGGTCTTCCCGTTCAGGATAGAAACGTGCCATTTCTTCAACAACCTGATGCTGAAGGCTTCGGGTGTAGGTTGCGATCCATACCGGTGCGCTGTTGTCTTCGGCCCAGAGCGTGGCCGGGGCCAGATATCCGAGGGTCTTGCCCGTGCCTGTTCCGGCCTCGGCCAGGACAAGATGGGGCATTCCGTCTTCACGCGGCGTGTCAAAAGCCGGCAACAGGCTGTTGGTATAGGCTTTCTGGCTTGGCCTCACCTCCGCACCCCGGCCAAGCATGTCCTTCAGCCGCTTTTCTGCCGCGTCAGCCCGGACAGGAAAGGCCCCGGGATCAGGCAGGGGTCCGGTATCTGGAATTTCAGGCAGACGGTGCCAGATCGCCGCATGTCTGCCGTCGGGCGGGGCCGGATCCGGCATGGCCTCCCCCAGTGCCGCAAGCACGGACGGGGCCCAGCCCCAACCCCCCTGGGCCATCATGCGGGCAATGCCGGCGGCCTGTTGCCGGGCCGCTTCTGTTAATTCCGCCAGTTCTTCAAGCAGGATAAGGCAGGCTTTCGGAATGAGCATGGCCTGGCTGTCCTCATCCCCGGCTGTGTCAAGACCGAGGGCGCGGCCAAGGCCGGTCGGGGTGGGCAGGCAGAACTGTGCGGGCCGGACAAAGGCAAAGAGCTCAAGCGCGTCTATCCCTTCAAGAGCGCCAAGGCCGCTTATATCCATCCCCAGACGTGTTGCGGTCCACCGGCGATGGCAGAACAGGGCGGGAGAGCCATTTAGCCTGTCCTGTGCGTCGCGGGGGCTGAGCGTGTCGATCACGCCTTCGGCATCAAGGATCACAACATGGCGGGCGGTGGGAAACACCACCGGCAGGGGAGGAAGCGAGATCGGCATGGGCGGGGCAGGGGTCATGTTCCGGTTGTACCTGATCTCAACCTGTTTCACCAGATATTGACCTTATCGGAACGCGGCCATATGTTGCGGGCAGAAACTGGCCTGTTGAGCCAGTCAGATAAAGGAAATTCCAATCATGTCACCGTCGTTGATTCCCGATGAAATTCTTGCCAATGCCAAAGCATGGCCTTTTGCCGAAGCCCGCAGTCTGATTGCCAGACTCGACAAGATGAAGGCAAGCCCTGATTCGGAAAAACCGGTGCTTTTTGAAACAGGCTACGGACCTTCGGGTCTGCCTCATATCGGTACCTTCGGCGAAGTGGTTCGCACCTCGATGGTCCGGCATGCCTTTGAAACACTGACCGGCCTTTCGACACGGTTGATCTGTTTTTCTGATGATATGGATGGTCTGCGTAAAGTGCCGGATAATATTCCGAACAAAGACATGGTGGCTCAGCATCTTGGCAAGGCGCTCACGGAAGTACCTGATCCTTTTGGCACCCATGACAGTTTTGGTGCTCATAACAACGCCCGACTTCAGTCCTTCCTTGACGGATTCGGGTTTCAGTATGAATTTTTCTCGGCAACCGAATGCTACAGATCAGGACGTTTCGACGATGCGCTTCGCGCCATTCTGCGCCATTACGATGCCATCACCAATGTGGTCCTTCCCACGCTCGGCGAAGAACGCCGGGCCACCTACAGCCCGTTCCTGCCCGTATGTCCGGATACCCGGCAGGTGTTGCAGGTGGAAATCACGGCACATGACGCCGATGCCGGCACGGTGTCTTACCATGATCCCCGTGACGGAACTCTGCGTGAAGTGCCGGTGACGGGCGGAAACTGCAAGCTGCAATGGAAATGTGACTGGGCGATGCGCTGGTATGCCCTCGGGGTGGATTATGAGATGAGCGGCAAGGATCTCAGCGAATCGGTGAATCTGTCATCCAGGATTGTCCGTATCCTGGGCGAGGTACCGCCGGAAGGAATTTCCTATGAGCTGTTTCTTGACCAGAACGGGGAGAAGATTTCCAAATCCCGCGGCAACGGGCTCAGCGTTGAAGAATGGCTGACCTACGGAACCGAAGAATCACTGGCGCTGTTCATGTATAACCAGCCGAAACGGGCCAAAAGACTGTTCTTTGATGTGGTGCCGAAAATGGTCGATGAATATTTCAGCCACCTTGAAAAATATCAGGAGGCGGATGAAACTGCCCGTATCGATAATCCGGTCTGGCATATCCATGCCGGCAATCCGCCTCAGGAAACCCTGCCGGTCGGGTTTTCGCTTCTGCTCAATCTGGCCGGGGTCTGCCAGGCCGAAACCCCTGATGTGATCTGGGGTTATCTTGAACAATATGCCCCCGGCCTCACCCCTGAAAACAGCCCCCAGCTGGCGCGGCTGGTATCCTATGCGGTGACCTATTATCAGGAAAGGGTGCGGCCGGGTAAATCCTATCGTGCTCCGGATGATGCGGAAATCACCGCATTGCAACAACTTGATGCCCGCCTTGCGGCTCTGGCGGCCGATGCTGTTGCCGAAGATATCCAGTCCGCTGTCTTTGCCGTCGGCAAGGACGCAGGGTATGAGCCTCTCAGGGACTGGTTTTCCTGTCTTTATCAGGTATTGCTCGGCCAGAACGAAGGCCCGAGAATGGGATCTTTCATCAAACTCTACGGTATTGCGGAAACCCGGGCATTGATCGGCCATGCCGTTGCCGGAGATCTGGCGCGGGGGGACATGTGATCTGGCAGGTTGCATCAGCGCTAGCGCGGCACCTTCCCGGGGAGGCTGCGCACCGGCTTGCGGTGCGGTCTCTGGCCTTTGGTATCGGCCCTCGTCTGGCCGCTGATGTTCACGGTGACCGGCTTTTCAGCCGTCTGGCCGGGCGTGCCGTCATGAACCCGCTCGGCCTTGCGGCGGGGTTTGACAAGGACGCTGAAGCGGTGTCAGGAACGCTGGCGCTCGGCTTTGGCGCGGTTGAAGTGGGCACGATCACCCCGAAACCCCAGCCCGGCAATCCCAAACCCCGTGTCTTCCGTCTGGCTGAAGATGGCGCCGTGATCAACCGTTACGGGTTTAACAACAGCGGCATGGAGGTCGCGGCACGGAGGCTGAGGCGGTTCCGTCAGCATCAAGATATGTCTCAGGATCCGGCGCAACTCATCGGCGTCAATATCGGCGCCAATAAGGACAGCCCTGATCGGGTGGCGGATTATCATCAGGTCGCATCCTGCCTTGCGCCGTTTTCAGATTACATCACCGTGAATGTCTCCTCCCCCAACACGCCGGGTCTGCGCGGGCTTCAGGAGCCGTCTTTTCTGGCGGCGGTGCTGGATGCAACATATGACGGCATTTCCGCATCAGGCGTCAACCGGCCACTGCTGCTCAAACTCGCACCTGATCTGGACCAGAAAGGGCTTGCAGCGGCGATAGAGGTTGCCCTTGAAAAGGATGTTTCCGGGCTCATCATCTCCAATACGACGATCAGCAGGCCGGGCAGGCTTCGTGGCATTCATCGGGGTGAGCAGGGCGGGCTTTCAGGCGCACCGCTCTTTCATCTCTCCACATCCATGCTGCATCAGGCGCATCTCCTGACAAAGGGCAGGATGCCGCTTGTCGCCGCCGGTGGCGTCCGGTGTGCCCGGACCGCTTATGCCAAAATTCTCCTTGGTGCCTCTTTCGTCCAGCTTTATACCGGTCTTGCCCTAAGGGGGCCAACCCTGCCCCGGGATATTCTTTCCGGGTTGAACACGCTGTGCGAGGAAGACGGTTTTGCTTCGATTACCGATGCTGTTGGTTCCATCTCTCGGATGGAAGATGCTTTGCGTCGGTGTTCGATTGATGCGGTAAGTTAAGTTTGGCCATGGCGGCGTATAAGGGGGAGGGAAACGGCATGACATTCTCATGCAGATCATCCCCTCTCCAGACCTGCATCTCTGCCATGACCCGCATGCGTGTAGCCTCCAGCACAAGGTACCTGATCACGGTGGTGATATTTTCATCCCCCCGATAATTGGCCACGATTTGTGAGCAGATCTCATCAACGGACTGGCTTTCATAGCGGCCGAGCTCCTCAAGTGCTTCCCAGACATAACATTCAAAGGAAAGCGTGGTGCGTCTGTCTCCGATATAAACATTGCGTTTTTCACGCCGGAGAGGAAACGTTGTGGAAGCGCCTTTGGTATTTTTCGATTTCATTTTGGTCCCTATATCCTGATAATCCTTCCGGGTTGTCTCCGGGGACTAACCGGTCGGATTGCCGTATAAGGCGGGTTATTCATAGATCCTATTCTAAAAGATGCTTTGTTTGTGTAACACCTGCCTAAAAGGATAGGTATGCGGATGCCATAACTCGCTTGACCTTATTCGTGAAGATCGATAGAAAGGTGCCTTATGGTGCGGCGCAAGCCGCTTTATTTTTTGAGAAGAAGGGAGCGAGGCCATGGCCCGTCGCTGTGAACTTACAGGTAAAGGCGTGATGACTGGCAACAATGTCAGCCACGCGAACAACCGCACCCGTCGCCGTTTTCTGCCCAACCTGCAACAGGCTTCGATGTTGAGCGAAACCCTCGGCAAGTCGATTTCTTTCCGGGTATCGGCATCAGCCATTCGGACAGTCGAGAAAAAGGGAGGCATCGACGCCTTTCTTCTTGCCGCGAAGGATTCGGATCTGAGCGGGGCTGCTCTTGCCACGAAGAAGGCGATCAAGGCGGCTCAGGCCAGCGGTTAATTCATCCGTACCCGAAGCGCTGTGTCAACATTGGCTTCGCTAAGGGCAACATATAAAAATTCAAACCTCCTTCCCCGGAAGGAGGTTTTTTTCTAGGCCACGCGCCGACGCTTTCGCGGCCGGGATGTATCTTCATCGAAAAGATCGGCAAGCTGGCTTGTTACCGCACCTCCGAGCTGTTCAACATCCGTAATGGTCACAGCCCGCTGGTAGTATCTCGTTACGTCATGGCCGATCCCGATGGCAAGCAGTTCGACAGGCGAACGCGTTTCGATATATTCGATCACCTGCCGCAGATGCGCTTCGAGATAATTGCCCGGATTTACAGACAGCGTCGAATCGTCCACCGGTGCGCCATCTGAAATCACCATCAGGATACGCCGGTCTTCGGTACGCCCGAGAAGCCGGTTATGTGCCCAGATCAGGGCTTCACCATCGATGTTTTCCTTCAAAAGGCCTTCCCGCAACATGAGCCCGAGAGATTTCCGTGCCCGCCGCATCGGGGCATCAGCAGGCTTGTAGATGATATGGCGCAGATCATTTAACCTGCCCGGAAAGGCTGGTTTTTCGGCAAGTTGCCATTTTTCCCGGGATTGCCCGCCCTTCCATGCCTTGGTGGTAAAGCCGAGAATCTCCACCTTGACGCCGCATCTTTCCAGTGTGCGGGCCAGAATATCGGCGGTGACCGCGGCAATCGTGATCGGGCGGCCACGCATGGAGCCGGAATTGTCGATCAGGAGCGTGACAACGGTATCACGGAACCGGATGTCGGTTTCCATCTTGTAGGACAGCGGATGCGACGGCTGGGTGACCACCCGTGAAAGTTTTCCGGCATCCAGAATGCCTTCCTCGAGATCAAACTCCCAGCTCCGGTTCTGATGCGCCATCAGTTTGCGCTGGAGCCGGTTGGCCAGTTTGCCGATAATGGTGTTGAGGTTTTCCAGATGCTTGTCCAGAAGCCCTCTCAGCCTTGACATTTCTTCAGGGTCACATAATTCGCTGGCATCCACCACTTCATCGAATTCTTCGGTGAAGATACGGTAGTATTCACTTTTCTCGCGGCTGGTTTCTCCGGCATCGGCACTTTCACCTGCCGGATTTTCACCTTCGGCAAGAGCTTCCTCGCCGTCTTCCCCGTCCTCGCTCATATCACCTTCGGCGGCTTCCATGGTTGAGGCATCGGAGTCCTGATCTATGCTTTCGCTTTCCCCTTCCTCCCCTTCTCCCTGCGGAGCGGTGGACTGGTCCTCATCGCCACCATCCTGAGAGGCATCTTCCTCTTCGGATTCCTCGTCGCTGTCGTCAGGTTCAACCGGCTCACCCAGATCTGTCTCAAGTGCCCCGATCAGACGGCGAGCCACTTCAGCGTAATGTTCCTGATCGTCTGTATTCTCTTTGAGCGCGGTGATCAGGTCCCCTGCCCGGCTGTTCACCCATGGCCGCCAGAGATCAACGGTCATGGCCACATTGGAGGGTGGCGCCTCGCCGGTGAGCGCCTCACGGACAAGCAGGCCCGCGACATCGGCGATGGCGGCGTGATTGTCACCTGTATCTTCAGCACCGGGAGGTGGCAGGGGCTGGCTTGCGTATTTGGCGTCGATCTGCTCCCGCAGATTGCGTGCGACACCGGGCATGCCCCGCATGCCGACGGCTTCAACCCGGGCGCGTTCCACGGCATCAAAAATTGCCCGTGCCGGGCCTGCAACAGGGGCCATGCGGTTATGAACGCTGTCGCTGTGGTTGGCAATCCAGACCGCCGCGCTGTCCGCTGAGCCCCGGACACGCTGTTCCTGCAGGGAGCGCACGGTTTCAGACCCGAGATTATTGCCCCGTGGCGGCGACGGAAGCCGCACTTCGGTCGCCGTAATCACGGTATTGGCGCCGGTATAGCGCACATCATGGCCGGAGCCGCCGGCCATGGCCCTGAGGCAGGCGGCGGTGGAGCGCAGGAAACTTTCGTCGTTCTGGTTAGCCATGGGATATGAAGCGGTTCATCTAGCTTGCGGCAACGGTGAAGACGGTATCACCCAACTCATCGTCAAAGCAGCGCTGGTAATATTCCGCGACCACCGGGCGTTCCATCTCATCACATTTGTTGAGGAAAGAAAGGCGGAAAGCCAATTTGACATCGCCCAGAATTTCCGTGTTTTCCATCCAGGTAATCACTGTCCGCGGTGACATCACGGTGGAAATATCACCGGCGATAAACCCTTTCCGTGTCAGATCAGCCATCCGGATCATGCTGTCAATCATATCGCGATTAACAATGGCGCTGTCCGGGTTCATTTTGGCGGTGATGATATCCATTTCCACATCATGCGGCAGGTAGTTGAGGGTGGAGACAATCGACCAGCGGTCCATCTGCCCCTGGTTGATTTGCTGGGTGCCATGATAAAGACCGGTCGTGTCGCCGAGACCAACGGTGTTGGCGGTGGCAAAAAGCCGGAAACTGGGGTTGGGACGAATGACGCGGTTGGTATCCAGCAGGGTCAGCTTGCCTTCGATTTCCAGCACCCGCTGGATGACGAACATGACATCGGCACGGCCCGCATCATATTCATCAAAGACCAGCGCCACCGGATTCTGCAGGGCCCAGGGCAGGATGCCTTCCCGAAATTCCGTGACCTGCTTGCCGTCCTTGAGCACGATCTGGTCTTTGCCCACAAGATCGATCCGGCTGATATGGCTGTCAAGATTAACACGGATGCAGGGCCAGTTCAGGCGGGCGGCAACCTGCTCGATATGTGTCGATTTTCCAGTCCCGTGATAGCCTTGGATCATGACCCGGCGGTTATGGGCAAAACCGGCCAGGATGGCGAGGGTGGTATCGCGGTCAAATACATAGTTTTCATCAAGGTCCGGCACATATTCCGAGGCGCCGGAAAAGGCAGGGATGGTCATATCCACATCTATGTTGAACACGTCACGGGCATTAACCGTGGTATCGGGAGCGGAAAGGCTGTGCGCAGGCTTGCGTTCAGCGGTGGTATGCGTTGCGGATGTTGACATGCTTGATCCTTATGTTGCGCGTGTATCACATTTCGCCGTTAAACTGACGTTTGAGGATGGAATAGGCCCAGTTGATCGTCTTCAGCCGGTCTTCGGCTTCTTTTGAGCCGCCATTTGCATCCGGATGATGAGCCTTTGCCAATTCTTTATAGCGTTTTTTCACTGTTTGCCCGTCCTTGCAAGGAGAAAGTCCAAAAACTGACCAGGCCTGACGCTCTTCTTCCGGCATTTTCGGACCTTCCTGTCTTGCGCTACTCCCGTCACCGCCCATGGCGCCAAACGGGTCCTCAAACCCTGTCCGCCAGTGCCGGGATGTATCGCGGCTGGTGCCGAATTTCCAGGATGGGCGTTCCCAGGTCGTCGATTTTCTGATGGCCTCTTCCATGCCGGTTTCATCAAGACCTTCGAAATAGTTCCAGCCCTTGTTGTATTCCCTGACGTGATCGAGGCAGAACCAGATATAATCCCTGAGATCAGACCGTGAGCGTGGGGCCGGATGCGTGCCTTCCGCATCGCATCCTTCCTGTGCACAGGTCCGCCTCATGGGGTCCTGCCGGGTGTTGAACCCGGCGATATCCGGTGTGATGATGGGCTGTTTTTTCATGAAATTAACTATAAGCCGGATTGGCGCGCTTGCAACCTTGGACATCGCGACAAAGTCGCGCTATACCAACATTCATGGACCAGCAATCATCACGCCAGCATCGTATAGAAAATCGTCTTCGGGCCGAGTTTTCCCCTGTGGAGCTTTCGGTGCGGGATGTGTCCGCTCAGCATCACGGGCACGCCGGATGGCGGGAAGGCGGGGAAACCCATTTTGAGGTGGATATCCGCGCTGCCGTGCTGGAAGGGTTGAGCCGTATTGACGCCCATCGCCGTGTCAATGACGCGCTGGCGGATGAGCTTGCCACCGGTCTGCACGCCCTGCAGATCAGAATCCTGCGTTAGTCCCGGGTTTCATTCAGCCCCGCCAGCACCGTTTCCGGATCTTCGGCATGGCCGATGCAGCTGTTGATAAGCGCATCATGTTCTTCTTTAAGTGGGTTGGCGTTATCCGGGGTGGCCCGGTTCTGCCTCGCCTTTTCCCCGTATAATGTCTGGTAGGCGACGGTGGCAACCGGCCCCATCAGTTCAGTGATATGGGTGCAGCCCTCAATGCCGCCAATGGCTTTCCGGACAATGTTGCGCCACCCCGGGGCAATGGTCAGTCCCACGAGCCGGTCGAAAACACGGGTTGCCGAAGGGCAGATATGATAAGGGCCGGCGATGGTTTCGGCTTCAGCCTCACGAATGGTCATGGTTTCGTCGATGGCGATACGCACTTTCATGTGATGCAGGGCTTCGTCGGCATGTATCACGCCCCGGTCGCGGTTGGGAAAATCATAGGTTTTCACGTCCTTGATTTCACCTTCGATATCCATCAACCCATCGCTGCGGCTGTATCCGTCAAGGGTGATGGTCCGGGTGTGAACCCGTTCGCGTGTTACTGTTGCCGATGGCATTACGATGTCTCCTCTTCAGCCTGTTGCGGCTCATACCAGACGCGCATACGTTCAAGTTTATTTCCGGTCCGCCTGAGAATTCTGAGGCGCGTGCCGTGAAAGCGGAATTCCTGACCCGGGCTGGGGATGGTCCGGGTTTCGTTCAGCACCAGACCGGCAATGGTGGTGGCGTCATCATCAGGCAAATTCCAGCCAAGGGCACGATTGAGATCACGGATCGTCACGGCGCCTTCGACAATCCATGATCCGTCCGCCTGCGGGCGGATGCCGCTGATCTCAAGGTCATGTTCATCATCGATATCCCCCACGATTTCCTCAAGAATATCCTCAAGGGTGACAATACCCCGGAAATCACCATATTCATCGACCACCACCGCGAAATGTTCCCGTCTTGAGCGAAAGGCCTGCAACTGGTCTATCAGCAGGGTGGTTTCAGGGGCAAAATACGGATCAGTGGCAATATCGGTAATGCTGAGATTCTGGGACGGACCATCCGCCGCCTTGCCAAGGCCGCGCAAAAGCGCTTTGACATGCAGAACACCGATTATGTTGTCGATCTTGCCCGAATAGACGGGATGACGTGTATAGGGCGATTCCATCACCTGCCGGAACACTTCATCCGGATCACTTGCGGCATTGATCATCATCACCGAGCCGCGATGGGTCATCACCTCTTCCACCGTGACCTCGCCGAGATCAAGGACACTGGCCAGCATGGCTGTCTGTTCCCGTGTTTCGGCGTCATCCTTGGTCTGCCCATGGAGGGCGATCATTCCACGCAGCTCTTCCTCCCGGCTTTCATCCGGCCGGGAACCACGGCCGATGAAAAGCTTCACCAACCGGTCAAGGGCTGAGGTAAAGGGCGTAAGCAAAACCACCAGTATCCGCACCGGTTTGGCAACCCCGAGGGCAAAATTGTCGGCGTGATTGAAGGCATATGTTTTGGGGATGACTTCGGCAAACAGCACAAGCAGGATCGTCATCCCCACCGTTGAAATCAGGACACCGGTTTCCCCGAAATAGGCGATAGCCGCCGATGTGGCGAGTGATGTGGCCAGCACATTGACGATATTGTTTCCAATAAGAAGGGTGCTGATGAGCTTTTCTTTATGGTGACGCAGTTTTTCCACCGCGCCGGCGCGATCATCACCGCGGTTGGCAAGCCCGTGAATCCGGGCTTCTGAAGCTGCGGTCAGCGCGGTTTCCGAGCCGGAGAAAAAGGCAGAACCGAACAGAAGGACGATGATCGAAAGTATCAGCAGGAGAACCCCGAGTGTCATGGGTTATCTCCCTTCAGCACGGCAAGCACCTCTTCAGGGTCAACGGTGGCGTCAACCCGGGCATCACCGATCCCATGGGGGATGATGAACACAATATTTCCCGCCGAGGCTTTCTTGTCTTTTTTCATATGATCACGGAGACGGGCGGGGTCAGCCTCACCTAGCCGGTTGCTGAGCTGGCTGCGATGTGTCGGCAGGCCGGCCGAACTAAGGTGCGCTTCGACCCGGTCCAGATCATCGCGGGAACATGTCCCGAGCCGTAACCCGAGCCGGAAGGCATCCACCATGCCCGCAGCGACGGCCTCACCATGGAGAACCGATCCGTCGTAACCTGCCTCAGCCTCATAGGCATGCCCGAATGTATGGCCGAGATTTAGCAGGGCCCGGCGGCCGCTTTCGCGTTCATCTTCCTCAACGATCCGCGCCTTGGCCCGGCAGCATTGCGCCACCGCCGGAATCATCACCGCCGGATCAAGGCCCAACACGGCTTCACCGTTTTCTTCAAGCCAGATGAAAAACTCAGAATCACCCAGAAGGCCGTATTTCACCATTTCGGCATAGCCTGCCCGCATGTCCCGGATAGGCAGTGTTGCAAGGGTTTTCGTATCGGCCAGCACAGCACGTGGCTGGTGAAACGCCCCGATCAGATTCTTCCCGGCGGCGGCATTAATGCCTGTCTTGCCGCCAACCGAACTGTCTATCTGCGCAAGCAGGGTGGTCGGTATCTGAATGAAATCAACACCCCTCAGGAGGCTGGCGGCGGCAAATCCCGCAAGATCACCGAGGACGCCGCCTCCCAGTGCCACCAGCATCACCTTTCTGTCAACACCCAGCGCAAGCAGGTTTTCCATCAGCCGGCTATACTGGCTGAGTGATTTTGAAGATTCACCGGAAGGCACGGTCACGGCGTCAAGGCGGCTTGCGATTCGCCCCAGCGAATCCATCAATCCTGGCAAATGCGTCCCGGTCAGCGCGGCATCGGCAATCACCACAAGGTGACGGTCCGCGGCAATATCATTCAGCAGCTTGTCTGCCTCGCTGATAAGGTCAGTGCCGATATGAATGGGGTAGCTCCGGTGGCCGAGGCCTACCTCGACACATGTCTGCATCAGATCCGTGGTCATGGGTTCATTTCAGGCCTGGCCTGTTTCAAAATACTCCGTCAGGGTATTTTTTACCTTTTTCACCGCATCGGCAAGGGGCAATCCGTCCGTGTCAATGCACAGATCCGCCTCCGCATAGACGGGATAGCGGATTTCGGCCAGTTCGGTGAGCACCTCTTCAGGGTCTCTGTCCTTGAGAAGAGGGCGGCTGTCGATGTTCGAGATGCGGGCGGCCAGCGTGGCGGGATCAGCCTTCAGCCATACAGAAAGGCCTCTTTCCTTGATCAGGGCACGGGTGGTGTCGTTGAGAAAGGCACCGCCGCCTGTGGCGATGATGCCAGGTGTCCCGTCGAGAAGCTGGCGGAGAGTTTTCGCCTCAAGTTTGCGGAAAGCATCTTCGCCATAGAGATCAAAAATCATGGCAATACTCATGCCGGCGGCGTCTTCGACCGCGGTATCGCTGTCGGTAAAGCTGAGATCAAACAGCCGCGCACACTGGCGGCCGATATTTGATTTTCCGGCCCCCATCAACCCGATCAGGACAATGCTTTTGTCAATTTTTGGCATGAAAACCTTCCATGATGTCGAGACCATGTATTAGCCAGTGAAAGGACCATACACAACCCCGGATCTGATATCGTTATCGTTTATTCCCATCAGGGGGCTTTTTTTGCTGCCTCATTCCCGACATAATACTGAAGGATATTATGAAACCGATTGTCGGCGTCAGATGCTGTTGCCGAATGAGACCCGGTCTGGTGACAGCATGCAACCTGGCCGGTGTGCCGGACGGATTTTGTTGTGCCGGATTGATTTGTTGTGGAGGAATGTCATGTCCCATCGGATGTATGTTCATCTTGTGATCCTGGCCGGTCTGGCGCTGGCCGGGTTGGGTATGATGCAACCGCTCATGGCCCAGACGGTCACCACGTCTCCGGGAGTTGAGACGACAAAGCCACGTGATATCACCGCGATACTCAAACAGGGAACATCGCCGGAGCCAGCAACCAACACCAATGCCGGTGACAGCACCGGCAACGAAGACAGTGCCGATGGCGCTGAAACCCCGGCCCTCTCTGAAGAGAGCAACACCGCAACAGATAGCGGTCAGCCTTCTCTTTCCTCTGATACATCTGCCGGTTCCGCCAGCCTTGGTCTCCGCCGGCAGGATCCGTCGGCAATCCGCCTTGCGGCTCTCGGCGTGGATCGTCCGGATCAGGACGGGCTTGGCCGCCTGATGTGGGATGGCAGTCAGGCTGAGCGGGTCAATCAGCTTTATGGGATGCTGCCCCGGCAGATTACGGCAACGGCGCTTCATGGCAGGCTTGTGCATCTCATGCTGTCGCGTTCGGTTCCCCCCGAAGGGTCTGTGGATATGGCGGAAACCCTTGTCCGTGGCCGGCTCAACTGGCTTAAACACAATGTGGCAGGTGATGATCTGGCCGCGCTTGTGCGCCAGCTCCCGGTAACCGAAGACTGGATGGACTGGCAGACCTGGCTCGTTTATCACGATCTGCTGATGCGTGAGGATGAAGAAGCCTGCACCATAGCTGATCGTCAGGCCACCACCACGCTTGAACCTGTATGGCATCAGATCAATGCGTTTTGTCTTATCATTCAGGGTGATGATGTCAAAGCATCCTTTGCCCTTGATATTCTTGAAGATCGCGGCGTGGAGGATCCTGTTTTCTTTGCCCTGATGCGCAAACTCACCGGAGCTGATGATCAGCTGAGTGAGGTGGCGGGTGATACCGGTCTGCTCAATCTTGTCCTGATGGACAGCGCCCGCGTTTCCATTGATGAGCAGGTGATCAGTTCAGTTGATGCCAGCTATCAGTCAAGTCTCGGGCAGTTGAGAAATCTGTCGGATGAAGCATCCCTGCTTCAGGGTGCACGCATCCTGCGCAATCCGCAGGCGACCGTAACCGACATCATTGCAACATGGGCCCTTCTGCCGCCCTCGAAAGTCCCGGCCAGTGAGGCACTGACGAGGCTTCGGCTCGGCGGCACCGCGGATGAGATTGATCTTGCCCGTCTCTATGCCTGGCAGGCTACGGTGCTTGACGAAGATGCCATTGCCGCAGCTGATCTGGCCTATGCGGCGCTGGAGATTGACCTCAATCATATCGGTATCCGGGCGCTGGGATTATGGCTTCCTTTTATTGCCACCGCATCAGACAATCCCGGCTTTGCGTTTAAAACAGGCCCGCTTCTTGGGCTGGACAATACCTTCACGAGAGACCAGATCACCGTTGAGGCCGAAGCCTGGGCTGAGATATTGCGCCTGCCTGATGAGCCGCTTGATCCCTCGCATCTTATCCTTGCTGATGCTCTTGATGCGGTTCCTCTTCTTGCCGCCGTGGGAGTGGATGTGTCGGTGCTTGTCTGGGAAGATTTCCTTGACGATACCACCGGGCTTGTGGGGGTGACGACACCTCTTTCACTGGCCAGACTCAATGCGCTCAAAGCCGCCGCATCCGGCGGGCGTAAGGCGGAAACCCTTCTGCTGGCGGCTCTTGCCCTTGATGATACCCCGCTTCACCAATTGTCGCGTGATGATGCGGCCATAACAGCAGGAGCTCTCTTTGAGGCCGGGCTTGAAGAGACAGCGCGCGACCTTGCCCGGGATATCCTCCGGAGCTGGACTGTGCACCGTCATTTTAACGCCATGGCAGCCCGAAAGGCGGCCAATGCCTCGTAACCGGCGCCAGATGAATGGTGATGATGCCCGTGCAATTTCCGGATTTCTCGACGCGATCAGCGCTGAGCGCGGCGCCGCGCCCAACACAATCGAGAGCTACGAACGTGACCTGCGGCTGACTGCCACGTCTCTGTCCGGGGCGGATACGTTGCTGACGGTTGACGCAGAAGGTCTGCGCCAATGCCTTGCCGGATGGAGCGGGGTGCTGAAGGCAACCAGCCTTTCCCGCAGGCTCAGCACCTTGCGTCAGTTCATGCAGTTCTGTGTTGAGGAGGGGATGAGACAGAACGATCCCACCCGGATGATAGACAGCCCGAAAACCCCGAAACCCCTGCCCAAAAGTCTCAGCGAGGAGGAGGTGGTTCTCCTGCTGAAGGCGGCGGCCTCCCGGCAGGGCGCGGCCGGGGCACGTCTCGTTGCCATGCTTGAAATCCTTTACGCCACGGGGATGCGTGTGTCCGAACTGGTGACCCTTCCCATGGGCGCAATCAGCCGGCGGCGGCGGACGCTGACGATCACGGGCAAAGGCGGACGTGAGCGACTTGTTGTATTGACGGCGGCTGCGCTTGATGCGCTTGACGTCTGGATCAGCTGTCGTGACAAGGATGCCGGTGCCGTGGTGTCGCCTTTTCTTTTTCCTGAAGGCGACGGGCATGTCAGCCGTCAGTGGTTTGCCCTTGCGCTTGACGGGCTCAGACGGGATGCAGGTATCTCCTCGCGGGTCAGTCCGCATATGCTTCGCCATTCCTTTGCCACCCACATGCTCAACCGGGGGGCAGACCTGCGCTCACTGCAAATTCTGCTCGGGCACGCAGATATCACCACGACAGAAATCTATACCCGGACAAGGGATGAACGGCTGGCTGGCCTTGTTCATGACACCCACCCGCTTGCCCGTAATCGGTCTTCTGGTTTATAACAAGAAGATATAACTTCGATTTAAGGTGTATTCCGATGCGTCATTTTCTTGAATTTGAAAAGCCCATTGCGGTGCTGGAAGGCAAAATTGAAGAATTACGGCACATGTCATCGGACATGGATATCAATATTGCCGAAGAAGTCAGCCGTCTGCAGCAGAAGATGACGCGTGAGATCAAATCCGCCTACGCCAATCTCGGCCCGTGGGAAAAGGTGCAGGTGGCCCGCCATCCTGACCGGCCGAAAACCGCTTCGATCATCGCCGGCCTTTTTAATGATTTCACCCCCCTTGCCGGTGACCGGAATTACCGCGAAGATCACGCTGTTATCGGCGGGCTTGCGCGCTTTCGTGGCCAGTCGGTTGTTGTCATGGGTACGGAAAAGGGCGACACAACCGAAGAGCGAATCAAACGAAATTTCGGAATGGCAAGGCCGGAAGGGTACCGCAAGGCGCGTCGCCTGATGGAACTGGCGGAACGGTTTGGCCTGCCGGTGATCACTTTTGTCGATACCGCCGGGGCCTATCCCGGACGTGGTGCCGAAGAGCGTGGCCAGGCCGAAGCTATCGCCAGATCGATTGAAACCTGCCTTAACCTTACGAGCCCTATCGTCTCATCGATTATCGGTGAGGGCGGATCCGGCGGGGCTATTGCCCTTGCAACCGGCAACCGTGTCGTCATGTATGAACATGCGGTCTATTCCGTGATTTCTCCGGAAGGATGCGCGTCCATACTCTGGCGCAGCGCAGATCATGCCAAGGATGCTGCAGAAGCCCTGAAACTGACGGCGCAGGATATGGAAGAACTCGGTGTTGTTGACCAGATTGTTCCTGAACCTCTCGGGGCCGCGCATCGTCATCCCGATGAAGCCATCCGTGATCTCGGGGATGCGGTGGAAGAACAGCTCAGATCATTAAATCATCTTTCCGGCCAGGAACTGGTCAGCCAGCGTCACGAAAAATACCTCACCCTCGGGGATAAGGGCCTCACCTGATTCTAGGTGAACTGCACCTCAAACGGACGCGCATGCCGCCGGGACGGAATGGACCGTCTGGCTTTTTCAACAGCCTCAGGGGTGATCTCCGCAAAAGCGATCCCGGGGATATCACCCTGATCTGCCAGCACTTCCCCCCAAGGATTAACGATAAGCCCGTGACCAAAGGTTTCACGACCACGATCATGGATACCAACCTGTGCCGGGGCCAGCACATAACATCCGTTCTCAATCGCACGTGCCCGGATAAGACTGTGCCAATGGGCGGCGCCGGTTGGCCGGGTGAAGGCAGAGGGGATGGTGAGTATGGTTGCACCCGCATCGGTGAGCGCCTGATAAAGGGCCGGAAACCTCAGGTCATAACAGATGCTGAGCCCGATTATGCCTAAAGGCGTATCCACCACCACCGCCCTTGCCCCGGCATCGTAGGTTTCGCTTTCACGATAAGGCCGGTCAGGTAAATCAGCATCAAAGAGATGGATCTTATCATAGCGGGCCCGGATATTTCCGTCCGGTTCCAGCAGGAAGGACCGGTTGATCAGCCGCCCTGTTCGCGTGGGATCATCTCCCCTTAGCAGCATGGACCCGATCAGAAGCCAGATACCATGACGTGCTGCCGCCTCACGCAACTGATCAAGCGCCCGGCTTTCGGCTTCGGTTTCTGCGGTGGCGAGCAGGTTATCTCTCGCGGCATCGATCCGCGTTGCGCATTCGGGCAGACCTATGAGATCCGCGCCGCCTTCAGCGGCCTCCCTGATCATCGGCAGGATGAGTGCGAGCGTCTGATCATCGCTTTCATGTGCGGTGTATTGCAGGTTGGCGTAACGGAATCCCGGCATCATACATCCCTCCATTAAGGCACTAGCATACCCGGGCTGCCACACTAACCGAAACCTTTTTCGCTCCCGCACGTTTAAGGCAGCGTGCCGCGCTTGAAAGCGTCGCCCCGGTGGTCAGCACATCATCGACAAGCAGGATATGCTGGCCGCGGATTGAGGTGGCGGCATCCGGGTTTACGGCAAAAGCCATGTGCACGTTTTCCTGTCGTTGCTTGCGTGTCTTGCGTCCCTGAATAGGGGTGTTGCGCTGACGCCTGAGCAGATCAGGACGATAAAGTTCTCCGGCAAGATTGCTGTGGCGGACCAGAAACCGGGCCAGTTCAGCGGATTGATTATACCGCCGCTGGAAAAACCGGATCGGATGAAGGGGGATCGGGACAACAGCATCAGCGGTGCTCAGCAAGGGCAGGCTCCGGCGTAGCATCATTGCCGTCAGGATCGGGGTGATATCATGTCGGTCACCGTATTTCAGCCCGAGGATCAGCTCCCGCGCCGCGCCGTCATAGATCATCCCGGCGACCGCTTCATCAAAATCCTGGGGCTTCATCAGGCAGGTGCCGCAGACAGGGTTGCCGCCGTCATGATGAAACGGCAGGGCGCATCGCAGGCAGGACGCCGCTGTCCCGAACCGGAGATTGCCCCAGCAATCGGGGCAGAGCCCGACGTCATCAACCAGCGAAAAGCATAAAGGGCATGAAGGCGGGATCAATGTGTTGAGCAGATAATGCAGGAGACGATTATTCCGCATGATGCCAGTCTTGCACATATCGGTGAATAAATGGTTAACGCCACTTGCGTTTTTGCAACAGCCGGGCATGCTGGAAGCATGATGACGACCAAACCGCCACCCCTCGTTGATCACCTTGCCCATCAGCGCTTTCGTGACAAGGCCGCGGCGGGATTTGACGGGTTTGATTTCCTCAAGACAGCTGTGGCGGAACGCATGGCAGACCGGCTCGATATCATCCGTCGCGATTTCCCCCTGGCGCTGGATATCGGGTGCCATACGGGCGGGCTTGCCGCCCGGCTCATGGAAACGGGGAAAATCGGCAGAATGGTCGGCATCGATATTTCTGCCGCCATGGTTGCAGCCACAAGAGCACGCGGGATTGAAGCTCAGGTGGCGGATTATTTTGATCTGCCGTTTCCCGAGGCGGGGGTGGATGCCATCTTTTCGGCCTGTTCCCTTCATTGGGTCGATGATCTGCCCGGGCTGATTCTACGGTTGCGCCGGCATCTCAAACCAGATGGGCTGATGATGCTGGCCTTGCCGGGCGGGGAGACGTTGCTGTCGTTACGCAACTGTTTTGCCGAAGCGGAAAGTGAGATTCTCGGCGGCATGACCCCGCGTGTCATGCCCATGGCGGATATCAGGGATCTCGGTGGTTTGCTCAGCCGGGCGGGGCTTGCCCTGCCGGTGGCCGACAGCGAGACCATCACCGTGACCTGGTCAACGCCTTTCGATCTTCTTCGTGATCTTCGCGGCATGGGTGAGCAGAACGCGCTTGCGGCCCGGAGGCGTCGGTTTACCCCGCCGGCGGTCATCGCCCGCATGGCGGAGCTTTATGCCGGCCGGTTTGCCGGGGCAGATCAGCGTATTCCGGCATCGTTTGAGATTATCACCCTGACGGGATGGGCGCCTGACGCAAGCCAGCCGCGGCCGCTCAAGCCCGGCAGTGCAACCCACCGCCTTGCCGATATCCTTACCAGCGATGCGGCTGATGACGAAAGCTAGATCTTTCCGCTTTCAGAGCAGATCCTGAAGCATTGCCACCAGCGGCCGGTCGGCGGGGGGCATCGGGTAGTCGTTGAGCCGTTGCGGCCTGACCCAGGCAAGCGGGTTGTTTTCCCGCGGTGCCGGCGTGCCCTGCCAGCGGCGACAGACATAGAGCATCATCAGAAGATGAAAATCATCGTAAGCGTGGCTTGCAAAACTCAGCGGTGCAAGGCAACTGCTTTTGGTGTTGATCCCCAGTTCTTCGTCGATCTCCCGTATCAACGCGTCTTCGGGGGTCTCCCCGTCTTCAACCTTTCCCCCGGGAAATTCCCACAACCCGGCCATGGGTTTTCCCTCCGGCCGTTGGGATAAGAGCACACGTCCGTCGGCGTCGATAAGCGCTACCGCAGAGACCAGCACCATCGGTTTCATGTCAGCTCCGGTAGTCGGCATTTATCGAAATATAGCCATGGGTCAGATCACAGGTCCAAACCGTGGACAGGCCGGTGCCGACGCCGACATCAACATCGATGATGATGGCATCCCCTTTCATGTGCTCTGCCACGGGGGTTTCGTTATACCCGTCCACGCGCTGGCCGTCTTTAGCGATGGTTACCCCGCCCATGGCAATGGTGAGGCGGTCACGGTCCGCTTTCTCACCAGATTTGCCCACGGCCATGACGATCCGGCCCCAATTTGCGTCTTCACCGGCGATGGCGGTCTTGACGAGCGGTGAATTGGCGATGGCCAGCCCTATCCTGCGGGCGGCGCGGGTATCTTCGGCGCCGGTTACGTTGATGGTGATGAATTTGCTTGCCCCTTCGCCATCCCGGACAACCTGGCAGGCCAGATCCACCATCAGATCCTTGAGGGTGTCCATAAAGATTTGGGCTTCAACGCTGTCGCGACGACGGATTGTCTGCATGCTGGCCTTGCCGCTGGTCAGGATCAGAATGGTGTCACTTGTGGACGTATCGCTGTCCACGGTGATGGCATTAAAGCTGGCGTCGGTTGCCTCACGCAGGATGTCCTGAAGTAGCGGCGCGGATATATCAGCGTCGGTAGC
>Ga0181579_10000353_pt1 | contig 36059 bp, 30 predicted proteins | sample 071ome_24_FD_132996 | JGI IMG/M metagenome (GOLD analysis project Ga0181579, IMG submission 132996) | Coastal salt marsh microbial communities from the Groves Creek Marsh, Skidaway Island, Georgia - 071402CT metaG (megahit assembly) | ecosystem: Environmental > Aquatic > Marine > Intertidal...
GTAGTCTCCATGCTTTCCGGCGCCAGCTGACCGGATTCAATGTCTTCGCTTTTACCGGCCTTCGCGGGATCAAAATCAGCGAAACGCGCCTTTGCGTATTTCTTATCAATCAGCTGCTTGATAGGCACGGGGTAAAAATCCATATCGCCCAGATGCTGAGCGCGGTCCGCATAGGCCCGGCGCTCGGCTTCAATCATGGTGTGTATCGCTTGGGCGCTGCCATAGCCCATGGCCGCTAAATCGTGGGCCTCCAGCATGTTGAGCATTTGCACCAGCAGAACCCCGCCGGAAGACGGTGGCGGCATGGAAACGATGTCGTAACCACGATAGGTACCACGAATAGGCTCACGCCAAACCGAGCGGTAGTCGAGCAAATCCTGATGACTGATCAGCCCGCCTCCGCGCTGCATTTCCGCCACCAGCAGGTCAGCGGTTTCACCCTGATAAAACCCCGCCCGGCCATTTTTCTTAATTCGCTGAAGGCTTGCGGCCAAGTCCGCCTGCACCCACCGATCACCAATCTGATAGGGCTTGCCTTGGTTAGTAAATACAGCAGCACTGGCAGGATACTTTGCAAAGGTTTCAGCACGGCGCGCAAAACTCTCGGCCATGTCCCGATCCAGCACAATCCCCTTGGCCGCCAGATCAATCGCAGGCTGCATTATCTGTGCCCGAGTCATCGTGCCGTACTTTTCCAGAACATCCAGCAAACCAGCCACACTGCCCGGAACCCCAGAAGCCAAGTGCGAATGCAGAGACAACTCCTTAACTACGTCGCCGTTTTCGTCAAGGAACATATCCCTCGACGCGGCGCTCGGCGCCTTTTCCCGGTGATCGTTGGTAATAACGGTGCCGTCGGCGAGGTGAATCACCATAAAGCCGCCACCACCTAAGTTGCCTGCAGATGGATAGGTCACTGCCAAGGCAAAACCCACCGCCACCGCCGCATCCACCGCATTGCCGCCCTGACCGAGAATGTCCGCCCCAACCTGAGAAGCCCAAGAGGACCGTGTTGCCACCATGCCGCCATCGGCCAGTTCTGCAACGCGGGCTTTGGCAGCGACAGGGTTGCTGAAGGTTAGGACAGCGCATACAAATGCGCCGACCCAGGAAACGATACAGGTGCGGGGGTGTGTCATGGCAGGAACCATTAAAAAGTAGCCGCTGATAATGACCAATGCACCACGCCCGAGCAACCGTGCCCAGAATTTCCCTCAGCAAACCGTTTTCCTATCGACATTTTCATGGCATTAAGAGACCCAGACCCTCGTAACGGATCGAAGACCAAGTGCAAATCCGCAAACCCAAAGACATGGATCGCCTTCGCCGCATTGCCTTAGCCAGTCAGGGCCTGATCGGCAGGGCGCCATTTGGCAAAGGCCTGAACGGTGCTGTCAAAGCAATAGCGCACTTAGGCTATATCCAGTTGGACAGCATCTCAGTGATCGAGCGCGCCCATAATCACGTTTGGCAAAGCCGAGTACCAAACTTCAGGCCCGAGCAAAGTAATGAACTGCTGGAAGATGCCACCGTGTTTGAATATTGGGCACACGCCGCCGCATACCTGCCCATGAGCGAATACCGCTACTACCTGCCAGACAAGGCAGCGGTCAGAGCCGGCACCCTGCGTAAGGGTTACCCCCGGGACCGAAAACTCATGGCTCAAGTACTCAAACGTATCGCCGACGAAGGCCCGCTGGCATCCAAGGACTTGGAAGATCGTCGCACCAAGAGCAACGGTTGGTGGGACTGGAAACCGGCAAAAAAGGCCGTGGAGGCACTCTACCTCGAGGGCGATCTTATGATCTGCTCGCGTGCCGGATTTCAAAAAACTTATGACCTAACCGAGCGGGTACTGCCCAAGGGTGTGGACACAAACCCACCGACCCCAGCGGAGCGCGCCAGTCATATGCTCGACCAGCAGCTTCGATGTCACGGACTGGTCAGCACCGTCGGCGCGACCTACGGACGGCGAGACCCTGAACTTAGAGCTGCCATGAAGACCGAGCTGGCCCGGCGTCTGAGCACCGGCACGCTAACCCAAGTCACCTTGCCCAATCAAAGCGAGTACTACCTTGAAGCCAGCCAGCTTGACTGCCCAATGCCGCGATTGGATAGCGGCCTGAAGATACTCTCGCCCTTCGACAACGCCGTGATCCAGCGTAAGCGCCTGATTGATTTGTTTAACTTTGATTATCAGTTGGAGTGCTACGTACCAGCCCCCAAACGCAAATACGGCTATTTAGCCTTGCCGCTGCTCTACAAGGGAAAATTTGTAGGGCGGATGGATTGTAAGGCTCATCGGACGGAGAAAGTGCTGGAAGTCAAAGGTGTGTTCTTTGAAGCAGGGCACGATACGCCGGAAGTAGCCGTTGCCTTGGCAAAGGCACTTACCGGCTTTGCGCGCTTTCAAGGCTGCGAAGGTGTCGAAAGAAGGGACCGGTAACTAAAAACCCTCAACGAAAACCGCCGGGTATTTTAAACCCGCCAGATCGACACCTGACGCAACCGCTATTTAGTGTGTCTGGCTAAAGAAGGCCCTGCCTTGGCCTGACCTAATCTGGACTCGAACTGGCTCAACCACAGCAGAGCACGTACTGCCCTCTTAAGCGCCTCGGAGGTCTATACTCTGCTCCTTTGATTTACCCACTGAGCATTCATGAGCCTTGTCCGCTGCGACAATTTATCCATTCACTTTGGCGACCGCTCGATTTTAACCGATGCGGATTTTTCCATTGGGCCCAACGAACGGGTCTGTTTAATCGGCAGAAACGGTGCCGGCAAGTCCACGCTGCTTAAAATCATTACCGGTGAGGTGATACCAGACAGCGGGGCCTTGCACTTTCAGGACAACCTGCGGGTTAGCGTGCTGGAGCAGGCGCTACCCGAGGGCGAGGCCATGCGGGTGCGGGATGCGGTGGCTCGGGGCTTGTCCGCCCAGATAGATCTGATCGCGGCATACTCGGAGCTCAGCACCCGGGCGGAAAGTTCCGAGGACTTTGAGGCCTTGGAAGATATGCAGTCTCGGATCGACACCTTGGGGGGCTGGCAGCCTGAGCTTCAGGTTGAGGCCATAGTCACCCAACTGGCCCTGCCGGGGGACGCCCTGCTCAGCGACTTATCCGGTGGCTGGCGCCGGCGCGTTGCCCTCGCCAAGGCGCTGGTGAGCAAGCCCGATCTACTGCTGCTGGACGAACCCACCAACCACCTCGATATCGCAACCATTCAATGGCTGGAGCACGAGGTACGCGGCTATCAAGGCAGCGTGATTTTCATTACCCACGACCGGGCATTTTTGCAAAAGCTCGCGACCCGCATTGTGGAGATTGATCGTGGGCGCATCATCAGTTGGCCCGGCGACTACGCCAACTACCTGCAGTTAAAAGAGCAGGCGCTGGAAGAGGAAGAAACCCGTAACGCCCTGTTCGACAAACGGCTGGCCCAAGAAGAAGCATGGATTCGTCAGGGCATTAAGGCGCGGCGTACTCGCAACGAAGGCCGAGTTCGGGCGCTAAAAGCCATGCGCGATGAGCGCAGCAAGCGCCTGGCGAAACAAGGCAAGGCTCAAATTCAGATAGCGTCCAGTGAGGAATCCGGGCGCAAGGTAATTGAAGCGCGAGCCATTACCCACGGATATGACGGCAAGCCGCTGCTCAACAACTTCAAACTGAAGATCATGCGCGGCGACCGAATCGGCATCATTGGCAACAACGGGGTTGGCAAGACCACCCTGCTACGCATTTTGCTGGGTCAGCTTCAGCCCGATGTTGGGTCGGTAAAAATCGGTACTAACCTGACCATTGGTTACTTCGACCAAGTGCGTGAAGGCTTGGAGTGGGAAAAGAGCGTGGCCTTCAACGTGGGCAATGGCCGGGATCACATCTCCATAAACGGCGGTGATCGTCACGTCATCGGTTATCTGAAAGGCTTTTTATTTACCCCGGAGCGCGCTCGCACGGCCATCAAGCATCTGTCCGGCGGTGAAGTGAATCGCGTGCTGCTGGCCAAGCTGTTCACCCAAACCAACAATCTGATGGTGCTAGACGAACCCACCAACGACCTTGATATTGAAATGCTGGAGGTGCTGGAAGAAAAATTGGTGGAGTACAAGGGAACGTTGATTGTCGTCAGCCACGACCGGGACTTTGTAGATAACGTAGTGACCAGCACGCTGGTTTTCGAGGAGAACAGCCGACTCATCGAATACCAGGGCGGCTACAGCGATTGGGCCAGCAGGGGAAGACAACTGGCGGTTCTGGAACAGCGGCCCGGCGATGCGCCGCTCAGCGCCGAACAGGAAAGCACCGGCGCGGTGATATCGACCCATAAAGAGCCTGCCCCGGAGCCGACAAACAAACAAGCGGCGCCGAGGAAGAAGCTCAGCTACAAGTTTCAGCGTGAACTGGACGCTCTGCCGGATGCCATCGCCGAGCTTGAAGCCAAGCTCGAGGCGCTGAACGAGCAAACGGCGGATCCGGACTTTTACTCCCGCGAGTTTGCCGTTACCGAGCCCGTGCTGCAGGAACTGGCGGCGACTCAAGAGGCCTTGGACCGCGCCACCGAGCGCTGGATTGCGTTAGAAGAAATGCAGGAGCAAGTCTAACGACTGTGGGCCAGCAACGCCTCGTCAATCTCCACTACCCCGCCGTGCTGACTGGCAAAGTAAACCCTATTACCTTTTTCGAACATCAGCAGACCATCCATGAACTTAACGTCTTCGGCGTCCACCGGCTCTAAGCCCGATCCGTGCCGCATGGTGAAAATGGTCATATCGTGTGTGACACACAGATCCAGCTGACGCGCCCCCTCACTCACCGCAGGTGCCTTGAGCTTGTCTAACATGACCTCCAAGACCATGGACACCGCCCGCTGTGGCCGCATCAAGGCCGCCTGAGAAATCTCACCGGCAAACCAAGAACCCACGTAGTTGGCAAGACCGCCCGCCTCTCGCAGTCCCTTCCACATGCGAATTTGATCCAGCGCATAAAACACGCCAAAGGCTTCAATATCTCGCACCTCGCCAACCACTCCGCCCCGGGATGCCGCAACAGATCCCTCTATGGCTAGGACCGCGGTATCTGTGCAGCGTTTGACCGGGCTGGAGTAGCCGCGAAGATCTACATCCGGCAGTCGCGCTCCAAAACGAGAGGCCAAATCACGGCCTTGTGCGGTAAGCGGATTTTCCAAGTCGTGAATGTCGCGGCGATACTCCCGAGCCGAGTGACGCATTAGTAGCACGGCACGATCCACGCCATCGGAAAATATTTCTTGGGTCATTCGCGCGGTGGCGTCGCCAAAATTGTCATCCGGACGATTGTAGTTGTTGTTCGTGCAGAGGTTGTCCATTGGCTGCGCTGAGGTTAAAACTGGTGTCCACATTTTAGAGTTTGGAATTAAAAGGAGACAAGGATGGGCAGATTACAAGACCGCGTTGCGGTAATCACGGGTGCTGGGCGTGGTATTGGACGAGAGATTGCTCTGTTGATGGCATCTCAAGGAGCCAAGATTGTGGTTAATGATCTGGGTGCGAATACCGATGGCACAGGATCGACCATGATTGCCGATGAGGTGGTGGCCGAGATTAGGGCCGCCGGCGGTGAAGCCGTCTCCAACACCGATTCCGTCGCCGACGTAGCTGGCGGTGAGCGTTTGATTCAGACCGCCATCGATGCCTTTGGCGGCATGGACATCTTGGTCAACAACGCCGGAATTCTCCGGGATAAAACTATTTTCAAAATGGAAGAGTCCGACTGGGATGCGGTTTTGGCGGTGCATCTGAAAGGCCACTACTGCTGCACCCGGCCGTTTGCCAACTACATACGCGCCGAAAACCGCACCGGTTGCCGCATCATTAACTTCTCCAGCGTTTCGGGATTGTTCGGTAATTTTGGCCAGGCCAATTACGCGGCTGCCAAGGCCGGCATTGCCGGTTTTTCCAGAGTAATGGCTCTGGAGCTCGCCAAATACGGCTGCACCAGCAACACCATTTCGCCCGGAGCGCTAACGCGAATGACGATTCCGCTGCGCGAAAATCGAGGTGAAACCATCGAAGAATCGGATATGGAAGCCGGTGGCCCTCAGCACATTGCGCCCATTTGCGCATGGCTGGCCGGAGAGGAATCCGCAGGCATCACCTCGGAGATTTTCCACGCGGCCCGCGGCGGCATCGCGATCATGCAGCAGCCGCGCATCATCAAGCAGTTCAAGAAAAAGGAAGGCGCCTGGAGCGTCGAGGAACTGGACACTCTGGTGCCTGAGTTGATGGAGGCCAAGAAAGCCAACTTGGAGGCCGCCGACGCATCGGCCAAGCCGATTGTCAGCTAGGCGATCATCTAGCGCCAGCTGTCTAATACCACCTGCTTGGAGGGAACATGAGCAACAAAGTTGAAGGTCTGCATCACCTAGCCCTGTGCACGGCCGATATGAAAAGTCAGATCGAGTTCTTTACCGACAAGCTGGGTATGGAGCTGCAAGCCCTGTATTGGATGCACGGTGTGGAAAACACATGGCATGGATTTTTACGCCTGAACGACGAAAGCTCCATTGCCTTTGTTTGTAATCCAGACATCGAAAGCATTGAAGTGCAAATGGGCGTCACCCATGCGGGCAACCCCGGCGCCAATAGCGCCGCGGGCACCATGCAGCACCTGGCCCTGAAGGTAAAAGATCACGACGAGATGATGGCCATGCGTGACCGGCTTCGCAGCAAGGGCGTGCCCGTACTGGGGCCGCTGGATCACGGCATGTGCGTCAGCATGTACTTTGCCGGGCCAGAAAACCTGTCGCTGGAGCTGTCCTATTCCATGGAGCCGATCAACAATGAGCAGTGGATCGACCCTGAGGTAGTCGCGCTAGCGGGCATCTCCGCCGAAGAACTGGCCCGATACAAAAACCCCGCAGCCTTCCCAGGCAGCGGCGGCAGCGTGGCCCAGCCAGCCATTGATAACGCGGAAACTGGTCCTCATATGACCAACTACCCGCCCGGACACTATGAAGCCACCATGGGCATACCCGACGAAGTGGCGCTGACCATGGTGGAATCCAGGCCCCCGGTGTCCGTCTAATTGGGCAAGCGCAGTGGCGACGTTTGATCAATGTCGCCACTGACGAACCTACCGATATAACCAAAGACGCTAGGTCAAGCGCGCCATCACAAGTGCATCCACCAATTCGCCCTCACGAAAGGCGTAGCGTTTTAAACGCCCCTCAGTTTCAAAGCCCGTTCGCTCATAAAGACGGATGGCTCGTTCATTATCTGCGAAGATCGTTAGCTCCACACGAGACAAATTCAGCCAGTTATCGGCCAAGTCTAGCGCGGCGCGCATCAGTAATTCTCCAACGCCTCGACCCGCGTAGTCGTCATGAACCCCCATACCTACGGATCCCATATGACGTTGCCTGGGGCGCTCGCTGACGATCAAGCCGATGTTGCCGATGGGCAGATCATCTACACACGCCACTAACGAGTGACGGCTTGGCGATGTTTGGGCCAGGCGCTGTTGCCACATCTGTTTGGAGGGAAATGGCATATGCATGGTATCGGCGAACGCCTTGGGCTGAGCAAATATCTCGCGCATCGCCGCGTAGTCCTCCGGCTCTAACGCGCGCAAGACGACGCGCTCAAGAAACGGCTTAGGGGTTTTGGTACTCATAGTTTCCTCCTGTTGAGTTTGGCCGAATGGCCACAGGAGTTTTGGAACCTAGCAGCCATTTCGGCTACCAGACGCGCACAGGTCTAGGCAGCCCACCTCGCGGTGAGAGCCTGAATAATCATGGCGCAGTGAAGCATTGTTTGTGGAATCGAAGTCATAGGCGCGCAGACTACCACCGGTTTATGCCAAAACAAGTTCCAGCCTCAGTTAACCGCACCTGGACACTGGAGTTGTGAACCCCAACACATTGCCAATGGGTCGTGCTTACCCACAGGTTGGGCCTCAAGGGAAGATCACTAAATCTTGAGTGCTCAGATCATTCCGCCGGGGAATGAAGCGACACATAGAAGGAGCAACGGTCAATATGGAAAGTTGGCATTGCTTTTCCGGATATAGAAACAAGGCGTCTATTCTTACCAAGCGCGTGTATGCCGGTGATACAGCTGACCTCTCTCAGAAAATCTAACCGGTGGTAGGCAATGACAGAAAAAAACAGATTGGTGGATCGGCAACAACAACGCGCTCAAGCCGCCGGTGTCGGTCTGAAGAAATGAATTCGGATCACGTCATTTGACTGCCGGCAGCGAAGGAAACGAATGCTGCCGAAATAATTGACCCGCTAAAAATACCCCGCCCAGCGCACATACACCCGATCACCACCGCCTTGGGTAAACGCCTGTCCCATGGGCTGCGTTCCAACCTCGATAGTTGCGAACTCATCACCGCGGCCGCCGGTGAAACCCACCCAACCCAACTGCACATTCTGGTTTTGGGCCACATCCCACGCGAACTGCATCTGCACAAGGCTGCTGGCATCATGGAGGTTGGTGATCAAGGTCAATTGTTGGGTCAGCAGAGGATGCCATTCAAGGCTGCCGCCAACGGCCAGATAGTCGCGCATCAGATTAAAGAACTCACCTCGGGCTAGGCCCTCCTGCAGGTCCGCAGGCAGGCCGGTTAAGGGACTGGGCAATTCGGACAATCCGAAATCGTTGTGAAAGTACTCGGCAAAGGCATAAACCGTTCGCCCCTGCCAAGGAAAAGCCACATCAATGTTGATGATGCCAAGCGCCCCCCAGTTCGAGCCCTGAGCTATTGCGGCAACGCCCTCACGAACGGCAATGTCGCCTCGCAGTACCGCGGGGCCTAAAGGCACACGCCCGCTCACCCCAAAAAAGTCTCGGTCGTAGTGTTGGGCCGCTATCACTTCAAATTCCAGCGGACCCGCGTAACCGTGCCACTTCGCTGCGGTGCTGGCAGCCCTGTTGCTAACCCGATCTGCCTCGTCGCGTCGAAAAACCCTGAGTAGCTGCACATCGTGGCCGCTTTCGAACAGGCGCTCTATCAATATCAAGTCGTCGCCGGCTTTGTAATCGCGATCTACTGCGGTGGGAGCAAAGGGATTGAATGGATCGAGCGGTTGAAAAACGATACCGCTTCCCCAGCTGATCGCCTGACGGCCCAACGTAATCGCCCATCGGTCCGACCGCCACTGGGCGTTAAGGCGATCTAAACGGTGCAGCGAGCGGTGACGCTGGCCGTCATTCAGCTCGAAGGTCAGATCCATCAAGCGACGGTCATCGCTGACCACCACCTGATCCAAACTGGATGGCGACGGAATTTGACCGATCTGATCGCCATGCTGAACCAGCATTGTGTGGGCCGCTTGCAAGGACCAGCCGCCAGAATCGTGCTGCAGCATGGTGCGAAAATCCAGCGTGCTGTTGGTTGTGTGGTTGCCCGCCGCGGCCCTGCGCAAATCTGCAGACGGCACCTGAACGGCGCTGCCAAATCCCTTCAGCCGAAACGTCAACGAGGTCTTATCGCCCAGGCTGGGCAGCCACGCCTTTTGTTCCCGGCTCAGGGCAGATCCGTTGCTATCTGCCGGCGCAAGCGTAACGACCGGCTGGCGCGAATCTTCCCTTAACAAATGCGTGGCTATCGAGCCGGACAAGCCCGCACCGGCGTGCTCGAAGTTACCACTGCCGGCGCCCGCAATAACTGACTCATCAACCGGCAGCTCTAATACCCAAGCGGTTTCAAAACCGGCGGATCGAACGCTGGGTAGTAAATCTCTAGCCAGATCAGTCTGGCGCAGTACCAGCACGACCCGATGCAGGGTGCGCTGTCCCGAGCGGTTGGCGATAATACGGATGGCCTGCAACGGCAGGTTAAGCTCAAGACTCCGTGACTGTCGTTTCAGACTCTCGGCGTTTTGAGCGTCCGCAAAACTACCGATCACGATGCCGGTATCGGCCTGAAGCGACCCAAGGGTAATTAGACCAAGGGCGAACAGCATACTGCTTAGCCGCTGCAACATAGGGGTTAAGGTGTACTCATCGTGTCTTGATGAATTTCGCCGTCGAGCATGGCGATCTGCCGCGATGTAAAACCCATCACGATGGGGTCGTGAGTGGCGGTAACGATGGTCATACCCTGCTGCTGATTGAGCTGTTGAAGCACTGCCAACAGCTCCGAGGTAGTTTTGGAGTCAAGGTTTGCTGTGGGTTCATCAGCCAATAGCAGTACCGGTTTTGTCACGATCGCCCGGGCGATGGCGACCCGTTGCTGCTGCCCCCCAGATAACTCTCCCGGTCGCCGGTGGGCGTGATCCCCCAAACCTAGGCTTGCCAGTGCGTCGTCGGCTCGCTCGCGCCGCTGCTGGGCCGGCACACCCTGCAGCTGCAAGATAAATTCCACGTTTTCGCGGGCACTTAGCACCGGAATCAAGTTGTAGGCTTGAAATACGAAACCGATTTTACGCAGGCGTAGATCTGCCAGCTCCGCCGAGTTCAGTACCCCCAAATCAATGCCGCCCACGGTGACGGTCCCGGCATCGAAGCCGTCCAAGCCTCCAATGCTGTTTAGCAGAGTCGACTTACCTGAACCCGAGGGGCCCGCCAAACTGACAAACTCCCCTTCCCGAATATCCAGATCAACACCTCGCAGCGCGTGCACAGGTATGCTCTGTTGCTGGTAGATGCGTTTCACGCCTCGGCACTGAACTACTGGGGCTTTCACCGACGAATCTTTTGCCAGCGGCCTCGGTCCTGAATCGCTTATTGATTGGGTCATAGTCGTCTCACTTATCTTCGCCACACACCTAACGATTCATTGCCATCAACGGTGATATTTTTAAGGCTCGGCGCGCCGGAAAATAACTGGCAAAGAAACCTACCAGCACGCTCAAACCGCCGAATAGCAGCAAATCCTCCAACGTCAGTACCGGACGCAGCAGGGTGCTAATGCCGATGGCCTCGACGCTTTCACTGAATGCGGACAGGTCGATGCCATCGCCCAAGGCGAACACCATGGCGACACCAAGCACGAGCCCCGCAACCACGCCGACGATCATGATGCCCACGCACTCCAACACCACCTGCACCAGCAGCAGGCGTTTGTTCATTCCCAAGGCTCGCAACATGCCGAGTTCTCGGGTGCGCTGCATCACCGAGGCGATCAGCGTATTCACCAAACCAAAGGTGAGGCCGCTCATGATCAGAAAGAACCAAATCACCATGACACTGTCCACCATGTCGACGATTTCGGCGATTTGCGGCTGCATTTGCCGCCAGTCTTGTATAACCAAGTCGGGGTGCGCGGCCGCAAGTTCTGCCGCAGCAGAACCGCGATCACTCTCGTCGTTTAACACCACCGAAATTTCAGTAATCGGGTTGTCGAGTTGATCCCCGGCAAGGTTTTCTTGCAAGGCTCCCAGCCCCGTAAACACCAGCACGTTTTCCGCCCAGCGCATGGGCGCGTCGAATACACCGGCAACCCGGTATCCGCGTTCCCGGCTTTTACCATCTGCGCCCTGAACAATGATCACCACCCGCCGACCCGCTCGAGTTTGCAGGGTTTGCGCCAGTGCTCTACCAATAAGCAGTCGCCCGTCGTCAGCCCCCACCAACCCTTCTCCTTCGATCAACAGATCCCGGTAGAGCGAGATATTCTCTTGGGTTGGCACCACCCCCACCAGAGCGACCGCCCGGGTTTCACGCTCACTGGTGATTACTGCGGGCAAGTTGATCCGCTGGGTCATCCCAACCATCGGGATTTGCTGCGATAAAGCGATCTGCGTATCCGAACTGAAAGCCCGTTCTAGGCTCGGTTCATCCGCAAATCCGGGCGCCTGCAGTTTGATATGGCCGCTTAGACCCGATACGGCGGTTTCCAGCATGCTCACCTGCCAGCCGCGGATTAGCGAGTTGGACAGGGTAGTCCCGCCAACCGCGACCGCGATGGCGGCGAAGAGAAAAAAATTGCGCCGGCGATAACGCAGGATGTTGCGCAAACTGAGGTTAAACAGAAGTACCAGTGTGTTCATGACGTTATTCCGCTCGCAGAGCGGTGACCGGGTGAATTCCCCGCACGCGCACAGTACTGACCAAGGCCGCTAACTGAGTTCCAACAATCATCACTAACGGTGCCGTAGTTGCGCTACTCAATGAGATTTTCGGATATATATGCTCAATGGAGCCCATTTGCATTTGCCGAATTGCCTCTTCGCCACCCATTTGATCCAGCGGAATACCCACGCCGGTCAGATACGTAATCAACGGATAAGCAAGTACTAGGCCAAGGACCACGCCCAACAAACTCAGCAGCAGCGCTTCGAACTGCACCTGCGCGATGACTTGCCCGGGCCGCATGCCCAGCGCCATAAACAAACCAAACTCCCGTGTACGCTCAAACAAAACCATTACAAAGGTGTTCACCACGGCGAAGGCCACTAAGATCAGCAGCAGGCTGTAAAACAGCGCCGCACCTGCCCGGTCCAGTTCGATGGACTGTTCGATCATGGGCATTAGCTGCTGCCACGTTTGCACCATAAGTTGTTGGGGCAGCCGGTCTTCAAAGTTGGATGCGATGGCATCCAGTGTTGATAAATCGTCCACCATCAACACCAGCATATGGGCCTCGTCTTCCAGATACAGTGCGTCTGCCAACTCGGCAAAGGGAGCCAACACCAGTGTTCGGTCTAGCTCCGCTTGGCCAGTTTCCACAACGCCGGCGATAAGAAAAATGGCAGCAGCTACCGCCCCTTGTTTGCCGCTGCCTAACACTATGAGCTCATCGCCAACCCCAGCGCCCAAGTTGCGAGCCATGGCGGAGCCAATCAACGCGCCCCCCGGCTCTGCTGGGATCTTGCCCTCGACAACATTGTCATAGACGTCCAGGTGATTCCGCTCGGCATAGAAGTCAACGCCGATGACCATAGCGCCAAGGGACTTCTCGCTTGGCGGTTCATTGCTTTGAGAATCCACCGCCCCGCCATCGGCTAAAGACACCACAGCAAAAGCCTGAACACGCGGAAAAACGGCAAGACCGTCGATTTCTGCCAACCGAGCCTGCAACGCGGCCGCATTGACAACGGTATGCTCCAGCCTCGGCTGATCAACAAAGTCTCGGTTGCTGATCTGTCCGTGACCCGTGAAATATCGGGTAGCCGAGTCGATCATAATTTCATAGCTGCCCGACTGCAGGCTCATGGCGAAGGAAACTAACAGTACCGAAAAGCCGATACCACCGACCGTCAAAAAAGTGCGTGCCCGATTACGCAGCAAGTTGCGCCAGGCTAGGCGTATCACCGAGACCGCCCGGACTGCAGTGAAAACAGGGTAAACATCCGGTCGGGGACTTCCACATCAAAGTCCATTGCCCGATAGATAAGTTCCGTATATTGGTCTGGCTTATCCAATTCCCGCATGCGCAGCCGGGTCGCCATCACGCGCCCGCCCAACTCACCCAACTGCAGCGCCTCCATATGTCGCACGGGCTGCATGTCCTGATCAAAATAGGTCAGGTCCAGCAACACCAGATCTTCACGAATGCGCAGCTGTTCCTTGCCCCAAACCACCGGGGCGCCTTCCCGAGGCAAGGCGTCGATCACATAAACAGCTTTGCCGTCGTGGGAATCCGAAGCCACATGCTGCAGCCGGTAATCGCGTAGCCACTTATCGCTTCGGGACATGTCGTTGTAGGAGAAGTCCGAGCCGGCCCAGCTTTGGGACATCATGCCTCCGGGCAGACGGATGCTCTTATTGAGCTTCGGCGTATACGTCCACATGCGATCCCCTTGTTTTAGCAGCGCATTACCCGCATCGCGCACCGGCGCAGTGAAACGAATCAGAGCGTCTTGCCGACCCCGAGTCCATGCCTTCAGGGCCGACTCCCGCTGCCAACTGGGACGCTTAATCAGCATGGACATCTCAGCATAGGAATAGCGGCCTCGTGTCTGATCAATGGCGCCGCTTACCAAGGCCGTTACATCGATTTCCTTATGATCGTCTGCCGCGAGAGTGGGCGCGAAAGCAGCAACCAGCAGCGCGACAAATAACGGCAACCACAAAAGTTTGTGGGCAGGACAGCCGTCGAATTGGAGAGGCAGCGTCATCATGAAGTCACCTAGGCCGAGGTTTCGCGATTCCTCCGATGCTATCGGGGCAGTAGTGAATTTGCAAAGAATCTGGATGCAGTCTAATTTTAGACTTTATCAAAGTTATGGCCAGCCATGTCCCTTCGTCAGATTAATCGCCAGAAAAAACGCGCCGCGATCCTCGCTGCAGCGAAAACCTTGGTCGCCGAATCTCATTGGCAGAACACCACGATGCGGGAAATAGCCAAGGCGGCTCAGGTCAGCTACCAGACCCTCTACAACTACTTCCCATCCAAAGCCGACATTGTGCGCGCGCTGATCATTGACACTTACATGGGTCCGGAAGAGCCGATATTAACCATCATCAAAAACTACCGCGGCGACTTGTTGGCCAGCATTAACGAAATTAATGCCGAGCGCTTTCGATTGATTAGGGCAACCGATCCGGAATGGCTGTTTTTATTGGCCAGCTACTTTGCGCCAAGCCGTGACGGCAACCAAAGCGGTGCCCATGTGATGGAACTGGTGGATCAAAGCGGCGACAGCTATTACTACCAATTACTGCGTCAGGCACAGGGCGTGGGCCAACTTCAAGCCGATGTGGATATTCAGCTCATGGCGCACACCCTGTACTGCATCGCCAACAGCGCGGGGGAGCGCCTCGTCTTTGCGGAAGCCAACATAGGCGCGCTGCAAAATGTACTGGCTCAGCAGAGTGCCCAACTGGTGGCGCCGTACTTGATCGACGCCGGTTAGCGTCGACGCATCAAAGACACCACATTGTCACCGCCAACGACTTGCTGCGTTGGGCGGAACAAAATTTCCCAAGTCACGGTCTTACCGGCCTCGCGGAAAAAACCCCGGCAGCCGATGCCCGTATCCACCACAAATAGGCTGACCGTAGCGGACTGGGTTTGCCCTTCGTTCCACAAAAGACACACGTTGGGCTCGCTTTCCAGTTTAGCGATACCGTCCAAGGCAAAAGAGCCCATGCGCGCATCCACCACATAGGTACCCACTTCATCTGCACCAATGCGCACGGACACCTGACCCTTGCCTGCACCCTGAATCTCGCCCGTTAGGGTAATGCCGTCTTGGTCTTCAACGATGTCTAAGTCCACTTCAACAGGCACGCCCAAGCTACTGCCTTCAAAAACCACACTACCCTTGGCGGACCAAAGTCCTTTACGTATCAACAATGATGCTCTCCTGCTGAGTCATTTGTTCGTTTCGCGTCTTTTGTCCCCCGGCGTCGGACGGGACAGCCGGTGGATTGTAAGGCATATCCGCCCGGACGAGTTGAGCAGGCCCGACCGGATAGCAGCAACAGTCACTTTTGTTACGCGCGTTGTTGACCTCACTACTTACCGGCACGACCCGAAGGGGAACAGGCAGGCTTGGTGTCAGCAGAGGTTTTAACGCCGAAGTGGCAATGCCGGGATCCAACCATTGGAGCGCTTGCTCCTGTCGCAAAAACACGGGCTGGCGATGATGAAGTTTCCCGAGGCTCGAATGCGCGGCTGTGGTCAATAGCGTAAAGCTGAGTAGCTGGGCGGCATCGCCGGCACTGCCTCGCGGTTGCCACGCATCCCAAAGCCCTGCCAACAGCAAGCCGTCGCTGTCTTCACCTGTTATGTAGAACGGTTGTTTCAGACCATTGCGGCGCTGCCACTCGTAAAATCCGGACACAGGCAAAACGCAGCGGCGTTTGGCGAACGGTCCTTTGAAGGCGGGACTGGTAGCCGCGGTTTCAACTTTTGCGTTGAACATGCTGTATTGGGTGGAAGGTCCTTGAGACCAACTGGGTGTTAGCCACCAACGCATGGGTACGCACTCTAGCTGACCGCGGTCACTCATTCGGATCACGGGCAAGGTCTCGGTGGGGGCCGCATTGGCATTGTCCTCGCCGGGGTAGGACTCCTGCAAAATCGACATCAGCAGCTTTGTCAATCGGGTTGCCTGAATGTTAAGCCGGCCGCACACAGTAATTTAGCCGTGCTTGCCGAGCTGCCAGCCACTAGGGCCCAGTTCGCGCTGGGCAAAGTCCATCGGCAACGCTTCCAAGGCCGTCGCCATGGTGTCGTTCCAGCGGTTTAAAAACCCAAAAGCGGCGATCACAGCGACAATCTGCGCAATCTGACGGGGCGTGTAGTGCTCTTTGAGCGCATCGAAGTGAGCCTGCGTCGCGCCGTTGGGCACTTCGCCCGCAGCCAACGCTATACCAATGGCTGCGCGCTCTGCATCGCTGAAACACTCGGCAGTATCGTAGCGCAGGACTTCGCTGCGTTTTACCGCTTGGGCATCCGGTGCGGCGCTCATGCGCTGAGTGTTATGCCCGGTGTGGGCTTGGCAATACTGGCAGCCGGCACTGAGGCTGACGCAGTAAGCAACAAGCTGCAACAGATCCGCAGGCAGATTGTCCTCAGGCGCGTTTTGCTCTGGCACCACCTTCACCATATTTTCCAGCAGCGTCTTTGTGTCCGCGCCCATGACAGTGCCGAACAGCACCGAAAAGGCGGCAGGTAACTGACGCATATGGGCCATGGTCTTCACGCTGTTCGGCACGAAACCCATGGTGGCCTCCGACATCGCAATAATCGGTGCTAGCTCTTCCAGTTCTTCGGCGCTTGCGGGCGGCAGGTGGGCCATAACAGTCTCTCATCGGTAATTTGGTTGGCGTCATCTTCCCTCGGCGGGCGAAGACTTGGAAGCCCATGTTGTGGCTGTTTTTGCCGTTTTGCCGCGTTGTACCGCGTTGCCGCCACGTTGTGTCCTAGCTCAGTTCTGGTGCCCTGTGTTTAGCTCTTGTTAAGCTTTCGTTGCCGCGCGCTGACCACCGGCGATTGCTTTCCACTCCGCGCTAAGGAATGCTGCGCCCGTTTCTAGAACCACAGTCCGATTCATCGAGCCGCAAGAACCAGTCAATGACCCTACGCAAACCACCAACAGCCCAACGCCGCCCCTATCAACAAAGCTTTCATGGCGTAACTCTGGAAGACCCCTACCACTGGCTGCAGGACCCCAACTACCCCACGGTTGATGACCCAGATGTGCTGGATTATCTCAAGGCGGAGAACGCTTATTTTGACGACTGGTACGCCCCGCATCAGGACCTAACCCAAACCCTGTTCCAGGAGCTCAAGGCTCGCAAACCCGAGCAAGACGAAAGCGTGCCTTACACCGAGAACGGCTACCGCTATCGGTGGCGTTTTGAACAAGGCGCCCAATACCGAGTTTGGCTGCGTCAGCCTGTGGACAGAACTGGACCGGGCTGGGATACCTTTCTGGATGAAAACACCTTGGCCGAGGGCTGCGAGTATTTTCGCCTAGGGGCCTTGGCGGTCAGCCCAGACGGTCAAAACTTGGCCTACAGCACCGACACGAACGGCAGCGAACGATTTACACTCAAAGTCGTGAGCCTTGCCTCTGGCCAGGAGCTTACCCCAACCATCGAAAACTGCGCCGGCAGTGTGGTTTGGAATGCTGCTGGCGACGGTTTTGCTTACTGCCTCGTGAACGATCAATGGCGGCCTAATAAGGCTCGCTACCGAAATTTGGCCAGCGGTGCGGATACGCTGCTCTACGAAGAACACGACGATGCCTTTTTTGTGGGCCTTGGCCTCAGTCAGTCTGAGCAGCTGCTGTTCATCAGCGCCGGGGATCACGTCACCAGCGAAGTGCGCTACGTGCCGCGCGAAAATATGCTGGCCCCTCCGACGCTGATAGAGGCGCGACGCGCCGGCCATGAATACGACGTCGATCATCAGGGTAATGGCCCCGATCAGGGCCGCTTGCTGATTCGAAGCAATCGCCGACACGCCAACTTCGATCTGTTCGAAACCCCCGTGGACAGCCCGGCGGAAACCGGTTGGGCCATGCTATTGGAGGGCAGCCCAAGCCACTACTTGATGGATCATGTGGCCTTCGCCGATGCTATCGTTGTAGCCCTACGCATTGATGGCTTAGACCAAATTCAAATTGTTAGCGACGAGGGTGTTCGGCAAGTTGAGTTTCCCGAGCCCGCCTACAGCTTGGATCTGGGCGCCAATCCCAGCTACCAAACCCATACTTTGCGCATCGCCTACACTTCCATGGTGACACCCCATACGGTGTTTGATTACGACTGGATCAGCGACCGGCTGACCACGCTCAAGGTGCAGGAAATTCCCGGCGGATACCGTGCTGACGACTACATCAGCGAGCGCCTCGAGGTGCTGGCCCGTGATGGCGTGACGGTGCCCATGAGTCTGGTTCGGCACAAAGACACCCCAGTGAACGGTAGCGCACCTGTCTATCTGTACGGCTACGGTGCCTATGGCCATGCCATTCCCCCAAGTTTTTCCAGTAATGTCATTTCGTTGCTGCAGCGTGGTTTCAGCTTCGCGATTGCGCACATTCGCGGGGGTGACGACATGGGCTATCACTGGTACGAATCCGGCAAGCTCAGCCAGCGAACCAACACTTTCAACGACTTCGTCGATTGCGCCAAGCACCTTGTTGCGAGCGGTCATACCTGCCCCGGCAAAATCGCCATCGGCGGCGGCAGCGCCGGTGGCGAGCTGATGGGAGCGGTAATCAATCAGGCCCCGGAGCTTTTTGGGGCAGTCGCGGCTCACGTGCCTTTTGTCGATGTCTTAACCACCATGCTCAATCCAGACCTGCCCCTGACCCCAATGGAGTGGCCCGAGTGGGGCAACCCCATCGAAGACAAACAGGCCTTTGACTACATTCAAAGCTACTCGCCGGTGGATCAGGTGTCTGAGCAGGACTACCCGCCAATGCTGGTTACCGCAGGCCTAAACGATCCTCGCGTAACCTATTGGGAACCGGCCAAATGGGTAGCCAAGCTACGGCATAGCAAAACCGACGACAATGTGCTGCTGCTGAAAACCAATATGGGCGCAGGCCACGGCGGCCAGTCCGGGCGTTTCAGCGCCCTGCAAGAGCTGGCAGAAGAGTACGCGTTTTTTTTAGTCCACTTAGCGGACTAATCAATGCGGGCTAGGCCCGCTGGCGCAACTCATCACGAAATTGCGGGGCGGCGATTTCGATCAAGGCTTCGACACGGGCGGCATGGGGCAAGTCTTTGATTTGAGCGACTCCGTATTCGGTAACAACGGTATCGACGTCAGTACGCAAAGCGGTGACCATCTCAACTTTTGGCACGATGCGAGATACGCTGCCGCCACGGGCGGTGGCGTTCATAGCCACAATGGATCGACCGCCCTTGGACGCCTTGGCTGCGCGCATAAAGTCTACGCTGCCACCGGTTCCTGAGATTTGTCTTCCCCCGGCCATTTCCGCGTTTACCTGACCATACAGATCAACCTCTACCGCCGAGTTCACAGAAATAAAGCCGTCTAGCTGACGGATAGCGCTGACCTCGTGGGTGTGATTGGCTCCACGGAATACCACGTCGCGCCGGCTGGCAAGCCACTGCATCAACTCCCCGCTGCCCAGGGCCATGCCCGTAATATGCCTTCCAGTATCAAGGCCTTTGCAGACACCGGTAAGATTGCCGCGTTGAATCAGGCGCATACCGCCGTCATCAATAAGACCGCCATGCATGCCCAGATCATTTTTATCATCGAGCTGATTGAGAATGGCCGCAGGAATCGCACCGATGCCCGTTTGCAGGCAGTCACCATCACGGATTAAGTCCGCCACCAAGCGGCCAATTTCTTGAGCTGCCGCGTCGATTTTCGCCGCGACCAGCGGCGGTGCCGAAATATCGCTCTCAAACAGGACGTCGATGAGTGCCGGATTCATTAGCGGAGCACCGGCAGGGGCTACCATGTCAGTGTTCAACTGAGCAATCACCACCGGGCGTTGGGCCAAGACGCTGTCGTGAAAGTCCAAATTCGGTCCCACCCTGAGCTTACCGTCTTGGTCGTAAGCCACCTGCAGCAGGTAAACGTCTACCCCGGAACCCAAATAATCGTAGGTGGTCCGCATCTGCATAGGCAGGTAGTTCACCCGACTTGCGTCTGCCTTGGCCAAGGCCGATGACATAAAAAAAGTCGTCACTGAGGCCGTATCATTCCATTGGGTGAAGTCAGTTTGGTTCAGTCCGGGCAGGGGAAACTGGATAAAGGTCAGGTTTGACGGTAGGTCGCACTCTGACAAGGCGCTCAGTAAACCTGCAGGTTCGTTGCTGCTGCCAGCCACATAAATCCGCTGGCCCGGCTGCATGAGCTCAATTATGTTCTGCATATCGAGTCCTTAAAATCTTCTACTGTGCACTAACGGGACAATTTGCACCTGCCTCAAGAGCGATAAAGCCGCTGCAGCAATATGAGATAACCGTAGGACCCCAGATAATAGGCTACGGGGAACCAAGCGGGCCAAAGGGTTATCAGGGTATTGCCGCCCAAGGGCAGGTCGAGGTAGACATGGCGAAAAGCGAAAAACATCGCCGCCATGACTACGCCGGTGGTAAACGCCACAGGGATGCCCTGACGCGGTGCAAACAATGCGCAGACCACCCCGCCGCACAGCCCGGCCACCCATACTGGCACAAGGGCGCCAGCAAGTGTTTGAGGCGCTGCCATGGCATCACTGACCAGCAGCCAAACGAGCAACCCAGAACAAGCCGCCACCGCCGTGCGCAAAAATAGTACCAGTGTGTTCAAGGCCAGCCTCCCGAGTAGGTCTGTAGGGTAACACTACGCGCAAGGCGTAGGCGCACAATGCGCTCTTGTGTAGCCTTGGGTCTTATCGATTTACGGGAAACTGATATGCGGCTTTACACCCATCCGGAATATCTCAACCACTTGGTCATGGACGGTCATCCCGAGCGGCCGGAACGCCTGAGCTATTTAATGAACCACCTTCAAAAGCTGGGCCTGACCGATGACTTTGAATTGGTCAAACCTCGGGCCATTCCGCAGGAGCGCATACTGGCGGCCCACAGCCAAGACCATCTGGACTTTTTGCTGGCCTCTCAACCAGAGGAAGGCATGTTGCCGCTCGACCCTGACACTTGGATGAGCACCCACAGCATGAACGCAGCAAAGCTGGCGGCAGGAGCGGTTTTTGAGGGCATGGACTGTGTGCTGAACGGACCAGACCAACGGGTATTCTGTGCCGTACGTCCACCCGGACATCATGCAGAGGCGAACGGCGCCATGGGGTTTTGCTTGCTCAACAGCGTGGCTATCGCCGCAATCGCTGCTCTGGATCACGCCGACGTAAGCCGGGTGGCGATTCTGGACTTTGATGTGCATCACGGCAACGGCACGGTGGACATCTGCCGCCACCATGCGGAAATCTTGGTGTGCTCGAGCTTTCAGCACCCCTACTATCCCAACCGCATGGATGACCTGATACAGCCCAATATCGTCAATACCCCGCTTGACGCAGGCAGCGACGGCAGCGTGTTCAGAGCAGCCATCGAGCGGGATTGGCTACCGGCCCTGGAAGCCCATAAACCCGACATCATTTTCGTTTCCGCCGGTTTTGACGCCCACGCGGAGGACCCGCTTGCCAACTTGAATCTGCGGGAAGACGACTATCGTTGGGTTACGCAGTTCATTGTGGCCATGGCCAATCAATACGCCGAAGGACGAATCGTCTCAACCCTCGAAGGTGGCTACGATCTAGACGCTTTGGCACGCTCGGTGACCGCGCATTTGCAGACCCTTGCATAGCCCAGCGCCTATGCAAACTCAGGCGGTGGCTAACGCCGGCTTATATCCTGACCGCCCCCGTCACAGTACAGCCGCTCGCCGGTGAGATACGAGTTGGCATCGCTTACCAAGAACTTGACGACATTGGCTACGTCTTGGGGCTGACACACCCGACCCCAAGGCATGCTTTCGTCTAGGGTGCGTATATCCTCAACCCCCTGCAGGGCGTTCATCAAGCGCTGACCCATGTCGGTATCGACTAGTCCCGGCGCAACAATATTGACGCGAATCCCGTTGGCGCGCTCTTCCTTAGCCAAGGTATAGGCCAAGGCTTCCATGGCGGTTTTACCCATGTTGTAGGGCGCACCAAAGCCGCTGAGGGAACGGGTGGCCACACTGGAAATCATCACAATGTCGCCCCGGCTCAGCGTGCGCATCTTGGGTATAACCAGCTTACTAAGGTAGTGGGGGCCAAAGGCGTGTGTCGCGACAACTCGCTGAAGCTCTGCGGGATCAGTCTGTTCGACGCTTTGACCACGACTGGCAATACCCGCGTTATTCACCAAAATACCAACGGGGCCATGGTCTGCTTCAATAGCGGCAACCATTTCCGCATTCTGCTCAAAGTCGTCCACCGAGGCGGCGTAGGCTTGTGCCTTGCCGCCGGACGCTACAATGGCGGCCACGGTTTCTTCGGCGGCTGCACTATCACGGCGATAATTCACGGCTACGGTGGCACCGTCTGCGGCCAGCGCCATGGAAATACCGCGGCCAACTCCCCGGCCACCGCCGGTTACTAGGGCGACTCGCCCTGCTAATGATCCTGTCATCGTTCTCCCCTCGATCAAAACCCTACGGCGCCAGCCTATGCCGCCGCCCCTTTGCGTGCTTGCTTAACTCACTGGCCCTTAAATTCTGCGTCACGCTTTTGCAAAAACGCGCTTACCCCTTCCTTGAAGTCGGCACTGGTGCCCGCCTGATTTTGCAGATCAGACTCCAGTTCCAGCTGCTGCTCATAAGAATTTGACCAAGTTTTCCAGTAGGCCTGGCGAATCAGCGACAACGACTTTGGTCCATTGGCTAATCGGGTAGCCACTTCCATGGCGCCGGTCATTAGCGCGTCCTGATCATCATAAAGTCGATTAACCAGTCCCCACTCTTGAGCTTGATCCGCCGGTAAGCGCTCGGCCAGCAGTGAAAGCTCCATGGCTCGCCCCCAGCCCACAAGTCTGGGCAACAAGAACGTCGCGCCCCCGTCAGGAATTAGGCCAATGCGCGCGAAGGCTTGCAAAAAATAGGCTTGTCGAGAGGCGCAAACAATGTCGCCCATCATGGCAAAGCTCATACCAACCCCGGCAGCCGCCCCGTTCACCGCGGTGACAATCGGCATATCCAGGCCGCGCAGATCGAACATGATGGGGTGATAGGTATGCCGCAGACTATCACCGGCACCGCCCTTTCTGCGCTTGCCGCTGTCGTCATTGAGATTGGCGCCGGCGCAAAAGCCTCGACCTTCGCCGGTAAGCAGCAAACAACGTGTATCGCTGCCCCGAGCCTTAATTTGACCGCTGGCTTCTCTCAGATCCTCAAGCATTTGCCCGCCAACCGCGTTCATCACTTCCGGATGGTTAAATTTCAGCACCGCTACTCGGTCGACAAATTCCAAGCTAATGCGTTCCATATTGCTCCCCTTTTGTGCAAATTTTTCGTGCCCTGAGATTAACGCACGGCTACAGTCAGCGCACCCTCCAAACTCTTAACTCACCTGCAGCAGCACGGTCAAAACGCGGTTAACGGCGAGCAGTGGCAGCGCCAATTCCCCACTGTTACAGTGCCGTATGGCTCACTCGCACCACCATCAAGACACGGATATTTCAGCCCTGCGCAAGGCGTGCCTACTGGTCACCTCTTTCATGCTGGTGGAATTGGCGGTGGGCCTGTGGGCCAACGCCTTAGTACTGATCGCCGACGCAGGCCACATGTTTTTAGACGCCACTGCTTTGGGTTTGGCTTGGTGGGCGGCACAACTGTCGAAACGGGAAGAAGATCAACAGTTGTCCTACGGCTATCACCGATTTCAAGTGCTGGCGGCGTTCGTCAACGGCCTGACCTTGGTGGCGCTGATTGGCTGGATCTCGGTGGAAGCAGTACGTCGCCTGTTAACGCCAGAAACCATGGACCCGGGGCCGACGCTAGTGGTGGCAACCCTGGGCTTTATTGTCAATCTGATCGCCTTCCGCATGCTGCATCACACCAGCGGCAATACCAATGTTCGAAGCGCCGCCCTGCATGTGCTGGGGGATTTGCTGGGTTCTGTGGCGGCTATCATTGCCGCGGCTGCCGTGATGATTTACGGCTGGCTCTACGCCGACCCTGTTTTAACCCTGTGCATCGTGGTGATTTTAGGCAGGGGGGCTTACAGGGTCTTGAAGGAATCCGGACATATCTTGTTAGAGGGCGTGCCGGCGGGTGTGGACTTGTCGACGATCAAGCAAACGCTGACCAAGGAAATTGACGGGGTTGACGGCGTGCATCATGTACACGCTTGGGGGCTGACCGCAGAAAAACCCTTGCTCACCCTGCACGCGCAAATTCCCGAGAACGCGCCGGTGCAGAGCGTGGTCAGCGAGATAAAACGGCTATTAAAAGAACGCTTCGACATCGACCACTCCACCATTCAGGTTGAGTTGGGACCCTGCCCGGACGACGAGCATACCCACGAGCACGCAGACGCCCACTGATCATCCGCTGGGGAAGTTTAGGCCAAAAGCGCCTGTGCTCGGTCAATCAGCGGTTTCATGGACAGTGCTGTAGTTTCCCAAACCTCGTCCACTCGCTTACCACGACGATGCAAACTCAAATTTAGACCGCTGATGATGGCGAACTTATAGGCTGCTAGGGCGCGATACCAATTCAGATCTTGGACCTCTTGGCCATAAGCATTCTGATACAGGTCGATCAACGTATCTGGATCTAGGAACATGGTGCGCGGCGAGTCGATGTCCCATGCTGCTCGATCGCTGAACGTACAAATCCAGCCTACGTCGTTCAGGGTGGCTCCAACACCGGTCAGCTCAAAGTCGATCACCGCCAGCAACTGACCCTGCTGTGACGCAAACAAGTTCGCTGTTTGAAAATCACCGTGAAAAATACCGATGGGGGCATTTTGCGGCATGGTATCAAGCAACCGCTGTCGCACTTTGGGCACGTCGGCCAGCATCTGGGGCTCTGCGGCTTTTTCGTAAAAGCGGTCCCATCGCGTCACGTCCTCGTCGAACGGCACCGGCGGTCCAAGGTAAGGCACCTTGGCAACATCCACTTGATGAATACCTGCAAGGGCGGTCATGGCCTGACGGCCAAAGTCCAACAGCTGGGCTTGGCTCAAGGATTCGCCCCAATCTCCGGGGCCGAGCCGCATTACATCGCCCTCAAGCCAAGGCACCACAAAGTAGGGAGAACCAAACCACTGAGGGTCATCGCCAGACCATTTCACCGAACAGTGGGGCACGTTGGTGCCGTCAAGGGCATTGAGAACCTCCACCTGACGAAGGACGTCGGCGGTCCCCACCCACTTTACTCCCGGGGGTGGCAACCGAATGAACCAAGATTCAGTCACGCCGGCACTGAGCACACGAAACCCGTAGGCAAATCCGGCATGGCCCGGCATCACGACCACTTCCGTCACCTCACTGGGTTCGGGGTAGTGTGCGGCGCAAAAAACACTAAGCCGCTGGCGAAGTTCATCCAGTTCCATAATCCTCTCCTTGCTTGCAGCTATCGGGGCTCAGGGTACTGCTTAACCTCTAAACCGGTGCGTTACGGTCGAATTGCTCTCGCAGCACACGCTTCAGAATTTTGCCGCTCGGATTACGCGGAATTTCGTCAATGAACTCGACGACCTGCGGTTGTTTGAAGCGTGCCAACTTGCCTTGGCAAAATTGCAGCACCTCCGCCGCCGTTAAGTCATCGTCGCTTCGCACCACAATCGCCAGCGGCGATTCGCCCCAGCGTTCGCTGTCTTGGCCAATCACCGCAGCCTCACGAATGCCTGGGTGTGTGGTCAACAGCCCTTCGATTTCGGCAGGGTACACATTCTCACCACCGCTAATAATCATGTCCTTGATGCGGTCTTGAATGCTGACAAAGCCTTCGTCGTCCATAATCGCCACGTCGCCGGTATGCAGCCAGCCGTTCTTAATGGTTTCGGCCGTCGCTTCCGGGCGGTTCCAGTATTCCACCATGATGTGTTCGCCCCTGACCAAGACTTCCCCTGCCGTACCACGAGGTACTTCGTTGCCTTCATCGTCAGCAATCTTCACTTCGGTGTGAAAGAAGGCCTTGCCGGTGGATGCGGGATGCTTCAACGCGTTTTCGCTATCCATCAGACACGCAGGACCACAGGTCTCCGTTAAGCCGTACACCTGTTGAATACCGATGCCCATTTCGTCAAAGGTCTTCACCAAGGATGGTGGCACCGGTGCGGCGCCGGTCATCATCCACTTCAGGGTTGATCGGTCGAATTGCTCGAAGTTGGGCACCTGCAACATGAAATTCAGCATAGCGGGTACCGCAAGGCCACTGGTGATTTTTTCGCGCTCGATGATTTGCCAAGCTGCAACGGGATCAAAGGAGCGCATGACTACTGAGGTCGCACCCATGTACACGTTTACTGCCAGCGGCGTGAGCGCGCCGACGTGGAACATGGGCAGACAGGCAAGATAGCGCTCTGGGTCATGGTAAACCGCCGTGCCGCCAATGGTCAGCAAACCCCAAATGGAGGTGTGGTGGGTATGCACCACACCCTTGGGCAGACCCGTGGTGCCTGAGGTGTACATGATGTAAAGCATGTCGTGATCGGCAGCGGTAATTTCCGGCTCGGTAGTGGCGGCGGCTCCGCGGAAGCTGCGATAGTTCTCGGCAAAGTGTGCCTCTTCTGAGTCTGTGACCTGCAACCACTGGTGAATATCCGTTTTATCGCCCCGGCTGTGCAGCTCTGCAACGGTGTCAACGAATTCGTTGTCGAATATCAAACGCGTGGTGCCGCTGTCTTTGAGGATGAATTCCAGTTCATCGGCAACCAAACGCCAGTTAAGTGGCACCACCACTGCGCCGATTTTGGCCAAGGCGTAGTAACTTTCCATGAACTCGCTGGAGTTCATCAGCAATAGCCCCACCCTTTCACCCTTGCTTATTCCCGATTCGACAAAGGCATTGGCAAGTTGATTGCAGCGTTCGTTTAGTTGCTGGTAGGTCAGACGCAAACTGCCGTCACTTTCAACGTAGGCTTCCCGAGTTGGTGATAAGAACGCGCGTTTTGCCAAAAACAGGCCCAGATTGTTTTGCATGTCGACTTCCTCCCCTATGAATTTAAACGACAGGTAACCCCAGATTTCCACCTATTGTTGTGTAAACCGGCTAGGGATGCCACACCAAAAGACTCGGGTGAGGCGTGGCGACACCAAACAGCCCGGCCTAGCGAGCAAACGGAGCGTATTAGTCCCTCGGAGCGAACACCCCGCGTCTAAACCACCCTAGACAAGACGGAAAAAACACGTATTCTTGTTCACCCTTTGTACCTGTACGGGAAAATGAGCAATCACGTACCAGACGACTACTATCGCATTGGCAGCGTTGCCGCTTTAACCGGCATTGCCATTGAGCGCCTGCGCGCGTGGGAGCGCCGCTATGGCTTTAGCCCTGCCCACAAAAACGGACGCACCCGTTTCTACAGCGTTAATCAGCTCGAGCGCCTGAAAATGATCAAGCACCTAATTGATCGGGGACAAACCGTATCCAGCGTCATAAACCTAAATGAAAGTCAGTTAAATCAACGATTTAGCAATACCGAAACCCACCCAAACCCCAATTCACACGGGCCTGAGCTAGCCGCGCCGCGCGTGGGGTTAGTAGGCGCTAACTTACTGCAGCTCGAGCAACGTCAAGAACCTTCGGAGCGCCTAGATATCGTTGCCCGCTGGGCGAACCTAGGAGCTTTGCTGGACCCCACCCACCAGCAGGAAGCGCCAGATGTATTGATTTTACAGGTACCGGTGTTGAGCCTGGCTGATATAGACAAAGCTCAGCAGGCCATGCCCCAGTGCAAAATCATCAGCGCCTATCAATTTGCGACGGCGGCGGAGTTAAGCCGCTGCCAAGCCCAAGATGTACCCATTTTGAAGTGGCCGTTGGACTGGCGAGAGGTGGAGTTCACTTGCCTTGAAGAGTCGAAACGTCATTTAAAAACAATCGGTTACGTTCACCGCCGGTTCAGCGACGAAGAGCTAATCGCGCTATCGGTTGGCGATGAAAACCCCAATCGCCCCACCCAGCACTTGGTAGACGCCATTCATCAGGTCAACGCCCTCTCAGCGTTTTTGCAAAGTTGCGCGGAGGAAGACGGCGTGGAAGCCCAACTCAACGACGCTCTCGGCGAGGCTTGCAGTGACGCTGCCTACGCCCGCGCCTACTTGGAATCCGCGCTGCAAAGCATTGCCACCAGCGCCGAGCAAACCCAATCGGCTCATCCAACCGCTGCAAAATCAGGCGAATTGACCCACTGAGACCTCTAATCTGTACAAAATCTGTATTTTTAACCCATAAAGGTTAAAAATTTGTTTGATTTCTTATTTTTGTACTGTACATTTACGCCATCGAATCAGTTTCAGGCGTGCGAACAACTTTACTGTAACTCCTTACAACGTCCTTCCCCCCAAAGAAGATCAGTTGTTTTCAGATGTAATTTATCTGACACGCCTTTTTTATTCTCTTTAGCCCTGCCGGCGGCAAGTGCCCTTACTCCGTAGGTTTCTGCGGTACTTGCTTTCTTTTGTGAGCGCTCTCTTTGAGCACTCTTTGCTACGGCCAGTGTTCTTTACCCTGACATGGGCGGCGATCTCAGAATTTTTAAGTAAGCAGTTCCAGCGCCGCCTCCGATAAGGTGGTCACGCCTTGTTTTTGCGCATCGAGGTCAACATCGTGTCCCTCTCCCATGGCGCCGACTAGATAGCGTTTATATACCCCCTGATTGATTGCAGCCAATCGCCAGTGGGAAAATGCGCGATAGTAGTTGATATCGCTGAGATCGCGGCCTGTGCCGGCGGCGTAACGCTCGGATAACGTGTCGCGACTGCAAAAACCACCTGCTGAAGTCGGCGTTAGATCCTCCTCACGCTCCCCCGGAGACACCCAAGAGTTAAGCAGATAACCCACATCGGCTAAGGGATCACCCAAGGTGCACAGCTCCCAGTCAAGTACCGCACTGACCTTGCCATCGTTGGTGATCATATTGCCCAAACGATAGTCGCCGTGAACGATTGCTGAACCAATCTGTTCGGGCATGCGTTCGGCCAACAGGCGTGTACTTTCATCCATGGCCGGCACTTCATGGGTTTTCGTGGCCTCCCACTGGGTAACCCAGCGTTTCATTTGACGCTGCAGATAGGCTTCCTTACGCCCGAGGTCACCCAGGCCCACGTCATCGGGATTGATGCTATGCAGTGCCGCGAGCACATCGATCACGTGCAGCCCCAGTTCCGCTCGATTTTCTGCGCTTAGCGCGGCGGCGGCATCGTGATCGTGCAGCACCGGGCCGGCCACGTAATTCATGATGTAAAAAGGCGCATCATTGACGCTGACATCGCTACACATGCCAACGGTAGTCGCCACAGGCACTGTAGATCCCTGCAGGGCCTCCACGATTTTGTGTTCCCGACCCATGTCGTGGGCGCTTTGCAGGACATGCCCGAGCGGCGGCCGGCGCAGTACGTAAGCGGCACCATTTTGATCGGTGACACGATAGGTGAGATTCGAGTGCCCGCCAGCTAGCAGTTCAAAGTCCAGTGGTGTTGCCAATCCCTCGATGCGCTCTGCCATCCACGCCGTAACGGCAACTGCGTCTATCCCCTCGATCCGCTCCATGAAGTCCCTCCTAGTCGTATTCTCAAAAGCTGTTAGGCCATGTTTCTCTGGCGCCGATGATAGCGGGTTAATTCGGAAAATAGGCAGCGGTTTCACACCCGATGTATCGGCTGTGTCTGATCCCGGCCCTTGAGGAGATTGCCGGGATACGTATTATCGGTCTACTGCCGAATTGCCCCGAGAAAACCATGGCCCGTTTTATTGTCATTTTGCTTGGCTTACTGCCCGTCTTCGGGTGGCCTGAGCCCGTAGATAACTTTGTACTTTTGGATCAACACGGCAAAAACCACAATCTGTACGATCACAAAAACAAGGCCGCCGTGGTCATCATGATTCAGGGCAACGGCTGCCCCATTGTACGCAACGCCGTGACCGACTACCGGGCGCTGCGGGATCAATACCAAGGCCGCGACGTGCACTTCATGATGCTCAACGCCAATCTGCAAGATCAGCCAAGTGCGATTTTACGCGAGGCCGAAACCTTCGGCATCGACTGGCCAATTTTGCATGACAGAACTCAGGCCGTTGGAAGATCGTTGAATCTTATCCGCACTGCGGAAGTTCTGGTGATAGATCCCGAGACTTGGGATATCGCCTACCGCGGTCCTATCAATGACCGGCAAGTTTACGAGCGCCAAAAGGCCGAGGCGTCCAACCACTTTGCCGCCGCCGCCATCGACAGCGTTTTAAAAGGCGAATCCGTAGATGTGCCCTACCGCGACACCCTCGGCTGCCTGATTTATTTTGCCAAGGGTTAGCCGCGCCCACTAGGAACTATGACTGAGTGCGCAACAGGGCGAATCAAACCCTTGAACCACGCCTTGCGCGCCTCTAAGTTTCACCCGACGCCAACAACATCGGTGGTAATGTTCTTCAACTAACTTCGAAGGGTGCGTTATGGAAAGGGAATACGACATCATTGTCTGGGGCGCCAGCGGCTTCACCGGCAAACTTGTAGTGGACTATATGGCTCAGCAGCAAGGGGCCAGCAACCTCAAGTGGGCAGTAGCCGGCCGAAACGTGGAAAAAGTGCGAAAGGTGCTCGGCGGCCGTGACATCCCAATTATTCAAGCGGACAGCAACGACAGCGAATCCATCAACGCCCTCGTGCAGCAGGGCCGGGTGATTCTTACCACGGTAGGCCCCTACGCTCGCTACGGCTCCTCCCTGGTAGAAGCCTGCGCCGCTCACGGCACCCACTACTGCGACCTGACCGGCGAAGTACATTGGATGCGGGACATGATTACCGCCCATCAGGACGCCGCAGTCGCCAGCGGCGCGCGCATCGTGCACACCTGCGGATTCGACAGTATTCCATCGGATTTGGGCGCCTATTTCTTGCAAAAGCAGATGTTAGAAACCCACGGCGTCCCCGCGCGACAAATCAAATACCGGCCCCGAGCGTTCAGCGGCGGATTCAGCGGCGGCACCATCGACAGCATGATCGCGATGATGGAACAGGCCAAAGAAGACAAGACGATTATGAAGAAGTTGGCCGACCCATACGTGCTGAATAACAGCATGCGCGGACTGGACGGGCCCGATCGCATGAGCGCGTATTTTGACGAGGACTTTGACTCTTGGGTTGGGCCTTTCGTCATGGCCGGCGTCAACACCCGAGTGGTGCGCCGCAGTGCCGAACTGCTGGACGGCATGTACGGAGCGGACTTCCAGTACAACGAAGGCACTCTGACCGGTAAGGGCGCCGGAGGTTTTGTCGGCGCGGCGGGGGTGGGCCTCGGCACCGGGGTTTTTGCGGGTTTGGCCGCTATGTCGCTGACGCGCCCGCTGTTGCAAAAATTTCTTCCTAAGCCCGGAGAAGGGCCGACGGAAGAAGCCATCAACAACGGCTACTACGACATTGAACTGCTTGGACTGCACCCCAGCGACAGCAGCAAAAACATGCGCGTGCGCGTCAAGGGCGACAAAGACCCCGGCTACGGCTCTACGTCTAAAATGATTGCACAGAGCGCGTTGGCCCTCGCCCAAGATGAATTGCCCGTAGAGGGCGGATTTTGGACACCGGCGTCAGCCATGGGTGATGCCCTGCTCAAGCGCTTGCCGCAAAGTGCGGGTGTTACCTTCGAGGTGATGGACGGTTAGGTTAAGCGCCTTGTAAGGAGCCTGAAAGGCAGCGCCCCAACAAAAAAGCCAGGCAAGCCTGGCTTTTTACATCTAAGGCTAGTCTCCCTAGATCAACTCTTCCGGTTCATTCACCGTGAAGTTGAGGTCATATCGGGACACCGGCAGTTGCCGAATCCGTGTGCCTGTGGCTTGGAAAATAGCATTCGCCAAGGCCGGCGCCACTCCGGGGGTACCGGGTTCGCCAGCGCCTCCCCAAGACTCACCGCTGTTCACGATGTGCGTTTCGATCACTGGCGAATCAACCATGCGAACCACCGGATAGTCGTTATAGGCGCTTTGGACGACTCGACCCTCTTCGATGTTTATCTCACCGTATAGAGCCGCGCTCAAACCAAAGATCACGCCTGACTCCATCTGCGCCGTCAGCCCGTCCGGTGAGACAGCAAAGCCGGGATCTACGGCTACAACCACCCGATCAACGGCTACTTCGCCGCCATCTACCGTCACCTCAACCACCTGAGCGACCAAAGATCCAAAGGACTCTTGCAGCGAAATGCCGCGTCCGCGCCCTTCCGGCATGGGCTGATTCCAGCCGGCCTTCTCAGCAGCAAGATCCAACAGCTTTCGGTGCCGAGGTTTGTTGGCAAGCAGCTCTCGGCGCAACAGATACGGGTCTTTGCCGGCCGCTTCCGCTACTTCGTCGAAGAAGGCTTCGGTAAAGAATCCATGCTGAGAATGATCCACACTGCGCCACGCCCCAAACGGGATGTGCGTGGGGCTGTCGGTATAGTGAATGTGCTGGGCCGCGACTTCGTAGGGAATTATCGGCGCTTCCACCGGTTCTTTCTTTTCGTGGTAGACGTTGTCCCAAGCAAGGATTTGACCCGCACCATCTAGGGCAACTCGGAAATTTGACGCGACACCGGGGCGATAGAAATCGTGTTGGGTATCTTCTGCCCGGGACAAGATGAGCTTCACAGGTACCCCAGCGTCTCGGGCGATTCGTGCTGCCTGGACTTGCACGTCGCTTTGGGAGCGGCGGCCAAAACCACCGCCCATCGGATGCTGATGGAAAACCACGTCCTCGGTATCCAGGCCTAAGGCTTCAGCGACTTCGTAGCGTGAGCCCAACGGATTCTGGGTTCCTGTCCAAATTTCACATTTCCCCTCGGCAAAACGCGCGGTGGCGTTCATGGGCTCCATGCAGGCATGGGCGAGGAACGGCACCTCGTAGGTCGCTTCAATCACTTGGGCCGCATTCGCAAAGGCCGCAGGCACATCGCCAATTTCCACGTCTGCACCGGTTCCGCCACTGACGCGAGCCTTGGCCAAGTCACCGCGGAACTGCTCGGTGAGAGTCGCGCTGCTGACGTTATCGTTATCGGTCTTAGTCCACTGAATCTGCACCGCGTTGAGCGCCTGCTCTGCACTCCAGTAGCTTTCCGCAACCACGGCGATGGCATTCCCTAGATTCACAATTTGGGTAACGCCGGGTCTGGCCTTGGCCGCTGCGCCGTCGAAGGACCGCACCTGAGCACCGAACACCGGGGCGTTACGAATCGCCGCGTACTGCATACCCGGCACTTGCGCATCGATACCGAACACGGTTTCACCGGTGACTTTCGCTGGAATGTCGTGCCTAGGCAGGCTTTTACCCATCAAGGTAAATTCATCAGACCGCTTCAACGCCGGCTTAACGGAAGGCTCGAAACGAGCGGCTGCACTGGCTAACTCACCATACGTTGCACTGCGACCTGACGCTTTATGGGTCACAACACTGTTCGCCGTCGTGAGTTCTGATTCATTGACCTGCCACTTGCCGGCAGCGGCTTTCACCATCATCTCTTTGGCTGCGGCTCCGGCCACGCGCATGCCAGCCTGACCGGTGGAGCGAATACTGTAGCTACCGCCGGTAATCTGTTGCACCAGCGAATTTGCCGCGTGGTACATAGCCCCGTTCAAAGTTGGCAACAGCACCTTGGGAATGTCCGCGCCTGGAAACAGTACGCCCTTGGCCATATCGCCGTTGGCGTATTCGACTTCGGCAGGCGCTTCAACGAAACTCACGTCCGCCCAGTTAGCGTCCATCTCGTCAGCCAACATTTGGGTCAAAACGGTTTGGGCGCCCTGACCCATTTCGCTGTGCGGGACAATGGCTGTGATGCCGCCAGTCTCGTCGACTTTGACCCACATATTCAAAAGGGCATCGCCTTCTTCGGTCACGATGTCGACTACTTGATCCCGCCGGTCGCCACGACGCAGCGCGACGCCTACGACCAGGCCACCACCGACTAAGGCTCCGGCGGATATGAAACCTCGACGAGTCCACTTAGCCAGACCCGAACGTTGCTTGCTCTGGGTTTCTAACTCTTGTGCTTGATCAGACATGATCTGCCTCCTTGGTCGCGCTTTGCGAAGCCGCCGGATCAAAAATGCCCACCACCGCGTCGCCAATGGCAGCCCGCTTGATGGCCTTTCGAATTCGTTGATACATGCCGCAGCGACAGATATTGCCCGACATGGCTTGGTCGATGGCCGCATCGTCCGGATTGGGGTTACTGGCCAGCAACGCAGCAGCGGACATAATTTGTCCGGATTGGCAGTACCCGCACTGAGGCGCCTGCTCGTCTATCCAAGCTTGTTGAAGCGGATGCAGTTGCTCGCCGGACGATAACCCTTCGATAGTCGTAACTGCGCTGCCTTGTACTGCGGCCACAGGCGTTACGCAGGAACGAATGGCGTTGCCATTAACATGAACCGTGCAAGCACCGCACTGCGCTAAACCGCAGCCAAATTTTGTACCGGTGAGCCCCAGATTCTCGCGGATAGCCCACAGCAGAGGCATGCTTGGATCGACATCCAAGGTTTGCTCCTCGCCGTTTAAACGAAACGTAACCATTGATTCTTCCTTTATGTTTGGCCGACCGCACCAATTTCCCATCTGAGCGTACTGGGTTGGATGACGAGGCGGGTAGAGGTTGAAGTCCCTATGTTAGTCACAAGACCGCCGTTTTCAACATAAGAAACGCAGGCCGTAGTGCGCCCGAGAGTAATACCCGAACGCCGTGAAATCTTGAACCTCTTGGCTCTGGCACCTTGTCTATGCCAGCGCTCGCGAGCTTGGTTATACCTCTTACCACGTATCGACGTTGGGACGCTTCTTACCCTCGCGTTTGCCCTTGGCCGGTATTGAAGCCAGTCCACGCACGATCCAGTGTCGTGTTTCAGCAGGATCAATAACGTCGTCCAATTCGAAGTGCGAGGCCATGTTCACTGCCTTGCCTCGGCGGTACATGTTTTCCACCATTTCATCATAAGCCGCGGCCCGCTCTGCGGGATCGTCAATGGCCTGCAGCTCTTTGCGGTAGCCAAGCTTCACTGCACCCTCCAAGCCCATCCCACCAAACTCGCCGGTTGGCCAGGTCACCGTAAACAACGTCGCCTTAAAACCACCACCGGCCATGGCCTGTGCACCCAGCCCGTATCCCTTACGGGTGACAACCGTCATCAACGGCACGTCGATGTTGGCACTGGTCACAAACATCCGCGCAGCGTGGCGAACCACCGCGGTCTTCTCAATTTCCGGACCCACCATGATCCCCGGGCAATCACACAACGAGAGAATCGGAATATCGAAAGCATCGCACAGCTGCATAAAGCGCGTGCCTTTGTCCGCTCCCGGTGCATCGATGGCACCGGATAAATGGGCGGGGTTATTGGCGATCACACCCATGGGGCGACCTTCGACCCGAATAAACGCGGTGATGATGCCGATTCCCCAGTGCTCGCGTAGCTCAAGGATCGACCCGATATCCGCAATGCCCTCTATCACCTTGCGAATGTCGTAATAGCGCAATCGATTCTCGGGCACGATGAAGCGCAGCTCTCTGGGATCTGGCGCTTGCCAATCATCGACGGGGCCCTGAAAGTAAGACAGATATTGTTTGGCACGCAGGACGGCTTCCGCCTCGTCCTCGACTTCGATATCCACAACGCCATTGGGTACCTGCACATCCATAGGCCCCACCTCGTCCGGGGTGAATACCCCAAGCCCGCCGCCTTCGATCATGGCCGGCCCGCCAATGCCGATGTTGGACCCCTTGGTGGCGATGATCACGTCGCAGCAACCCAGCAGTACGGCGTTACCCGCAAAGCAGCGGCCCGTGGTTATACCCACTGTGGGCACCAAGCCCGATAGCCGCGCAAAGTAGGTAAAGGCCAGACAATCCAATCCGGCGACTCCGGAACCGTCGGTATCGCCGGGTCGACCGCCGCCCCCTTCAGCAAATAACACCACGGGCAGCTGTAGCTGCTCGGCCACCTCAAATAGACGGTCCTTTTTATCGTGGTTTTTCATACCCTGAGTACCGGCGAGCACCATGTAATCGTAGGACATGA
>Ga0181579_10000357_pt1 | contig 35938 bp, 30 predicted proteins | sample 071ome_24_FD_132996 | JGI IMG/M metagenome (GOLD analysis project Ga0181579, IMG submission 132996) | Coastal salt marsh microbial communities from the Groves Creek Marsh, Skidaway Island, Georgia - 071402CT metaG (megahit assembly) | ecosystem: Environmental > Aquatic > Marine > Intertidal...
GTAGTCCGAGGCGCCGACCCCGTCCATTCCCTCCCAGAGGAGGTGGGCCTTCTGGGGATCGCCGGTGTGGCGGGTTCCGAACGGGTTCACATCCTCCTTGAACTCGATGCCGCTCGACCAGGAGAGGGAGAGGGTGTTGCCGCTGCCGAGCTCGGCGATGCCGTGGTAGAAGCCGGGGAGGTCCGCCATGGCGACATCGAGTCCTCCGATGTCGGGGATCTTGATCTCGCCGGCGTCGATCTCGCCGTAGTCCTGGCTGCCCCGGGGGATGTCCCCGCTCCCGGCGGAGCCGGAGTCGGCGGTGCGCGCGGAGGCGGAGGCGATCGCCTTGGCGTCGCGCGCGGCGCGAGCCGCGTCGTCGTAGCTGGCGCGCGCCTTCACGAAGAAGTCCTGGGCGGCCCGGAAGTCCTGGCTCTCGTAGCGGGCGTTGCCGTCGCGCTCGAGCTGCTCCGCGTAGCCCCAGTCCTGAGCGGCGTGGGTCTGCGCGTCCTCGCCGGTGGCGGCCTCCCGGGCGCGGTCCATCGACGCGCGCTCGGTGTCGGCGGACGCACGCATGCGCCCGGCCTCCTGGCCGCGGCTCTTCAGCTCATCGAGGTCGCGCATGGCGAGGTTGAGCTTCTTCTGCGCGTCGTCGAGGTTCCCCTCGTCGAACTTCTCGCGCGCGCTGGCGAAGGTCGACTCGGCGCGAGAGAAGAGGTCGGGGACGAGGGCATCGGTGCCCGCGGACTTCACCGCCTCGCGGTTGGTCTCGTACTCCGCGAGCTTCTGCTCGAACCGCTCGAACTTCTTGGCGCCGCGTCCCGCGTTCTCCGCGGCCTCCTCGAACTTCTTCACGGCGCGGCGGTAGTAGGTCTTCGCCTTGGCGGCGTCTCCCTCCTCCTCGAACTCTTCGGCGCGCTCGACATAGCCGAGCGCCTTCTCGTAGTCCTCCTTGGCGTACTTCTTCGCCTTCGCCTTCTCCGCGTCGCTGCGCGCCTCCTCCGCCTCCTCCTTCAGCTCGGAGTCGACCTCGCCGCCGGCGCTGGACGCGGCTTCGTCGCCGCCGGCGTCACCGCCGCCGCAGCCGGCGATGCCGACGGGGAGCAGGGCCAGGGCGAGGAGGATCGCCAGGGAGGGGAGGAGGGTGAGGATCGAGTCGCGCCGGAGGCTGCGCTCGGATTCGCGGGGTGCCGACATGGGGCTCCTCTCGAGGTGTGCTCGCGCCTCGTCGACGACCGGCAGCCGGGCGTCGGCGGAGGGGCTTCCCTCCCGAAGGAGGGGGTTCAGGGGTTCGCGAAGACCCGGTCCCGGACCGGGAGGCCCCTCGGGTGTGGTGCTCGAGGGTCGCGTCGCGTGGGAGAGTCCTCCCGGAGGGAGGACGTCAGAGAGGGACCGATTCCCGCGGCTGATCCGGCGCGCGGGGCGATCCCGGCCGTCGGGAGGGCGCTGCCCCGGCTTCTCGGGGGGACCCTCCGAACCCGGGGATTCTAGCCACGGGGGGGCGCCGCCTCAAGCGCACTGCGCGGCAAGCAGCGTCGAGAGAAGGACTTCCGGGAGGCTCGGCGCCTCTCCGGGGCTCACTCCCGCTCTGGGGCGGCCTCGACCCCGACATCGGCCGCGGTGAAGCCCAGGCGGCCGAGGAGCGAGAGGACCGGCATCCAGTCGCCCAGCCGGACATCCGTGTCCCCACGGACGACGAGGGGCACGAGGCGCGCCTCCGGAGGCTCCGCGGCGAGGGCGAGCTCGAGCTCCGCGAGGGAGAGCGCGCGTCCGCGCCACGAGACGGACCCATCCTTGAAGACGACGAGCGCGGCCTCGTCGAGGCCCTCCGCGAGCACGGCACCTCCCCCCGCGACCCGGGGGAGCGTCACCTCGATCACCTCGCTCCGGTCGAAGCGGGCGGAGACGAGGATGAAGATGAGGAGGAGGAGCACGACGTCCACGAGGGGAGCGAGGGCGTGGGGGGAGCCGGTGGCCCCCCGCCGGGGGAGGCGTCGCAGCGTCGTGGGGCCGCTCAACGGGCCGCGGTCCGCGGCGGCGAGGAAGGCACGGGCGTGGTGGCATCGGCGCCGGTCCTCTGGCGCGCGGCCTTCCTGCGCGTCGTCTCGGCGGACGCCAGAGTCAGGATGAGGTCGCGGATCGTCTGCTCGAGGTCCTCCGTGAAGCGGTCGATCCGCGCGCGCAGGGCGTGGTGGATGATCGTGGCGGGGATCGCGACGGCGAGTCCCGCGCCGGTGGTGACGAGGGCGCGGGAGATCCCCTCGGTCAGGCGCTCCCCGTCGAGGCCGACCCCCGCCGCGAGCCCGAGCGCCATCCCGCCGAAGGCGATGATCATCCCCCAGACGGTCCCGAGGATCCCGACGAGGGGAGCGACCTGGGCGACCACCTCGACCTGAGGCACTCCTCGCTCGAGTCTCTGGAGCTCGGTGCACGCCACCCCCTCGAGCCGCTCCCGCAGGAGGGGGACCGGAAGGTGGGTGTGCGCGAGCCCCTCCGACCAGACCCGCGCGAGGGGGCCGGGGATCTCCTCCGCGGCTCGGCGCGCCCCGGGGACTCCCTCCGCGGCGAGGGCCTCGCGGACCGCGGAGTGGAGGGCCTCCCGGTCCACGGCCGCGCGTCGGAAGTGCACCGTGCGCTCGATCGCCAGGGCGACGACGCCGATGGAGGCGAGGAGGAGCGGCACCATGAAGAGGGGGCCGCCGGCTTGGAAGAGGTCGAGCATCGGTCACCTCGGTCTCGGGCTTCAGCTTCACAGACGATCGGGGCGGCCCGACGACCTCCCGGGCGCCGGCCCTCGGAGTCGGGATCGTCAGGCCGGAGCGCCGCCCCCTCGCGGGAGCCCGCGGGGCGGGTCGGTTCAGCCGACCGGCAGCTCCTCGGTGAAGCGGCCGATGGCGCGATACTTCGCGTGCCGCAGCTCGATCCGCTCCTCGACCCCCATCGGGGCGACCTCATCGAGGTGGCGGAGGATCGCCTCCTCCACCGATGAGGTCGTGGCCGCGTGATCGCGGTGGGCGCCGGCGAGCGGCTCGGCGATCACCTCGTCCACGATCCCGAAGGAGAGGAGGTCCTGGCTGGTGAGCTTCAGGATCTCCGCCGCGCGGGAGGCGTGGGATGCGTCCTTCCAGAGAATCGCGGCGCACCCCTCCGGGCTGATGACGGAGTAGTAGGAGTTCTCGAGCATCAGCACCCGGTCCGCGAGGCCGATCCCGAGCGCGCCCCCGGAGCCTCCTTCGCCGATGACGATCGCCACGACGGGGACCTTGAGGGACGCCATCTCGAAGAGGTTGCGGGCGATGACGAACGCCTGCCCCCGCTCCTCCGCGCCGATCCCGGGATAGGCCCCCGGGGTGTTGATGAAGGAGACGATCGGGATTCCGAACTTCTCCGCGAAGCGCATCTTGCGCATCGCCTTGCGGTACCCCTCCGGGTGGGCGCAGCCGAAGTTGCAGTCGATCTTCTCCGGGGTGGTCTTCCCCTTGCGGTTGCCGATGATCATCACCCGTCGATCGCCGATCCGACCGAGGCCGGAGACGATCGCCGGGTCATCCCGGTACGCCTGATCCCCGTGAAGCTCGAAGAAGTCGCTGACGATCCACTTGATGTAGTCGCTCACGAGGGGGCGCTGGGGGTGACGCGCGATCTGGACGCGCTGCCAGGGGGTCAGATGCGCGTAGATCGCGCGCTTCTTCTCGTCGCACTTGCGGACGAGTTCGTCGATCTGCCCGCTCAGGTCGACGTCGGAGCTCTGGGAGAAGGCGCGCAGCTCGCTGATGCGCTCCTCGAGCTCGACGATCGGGGCTTCGAACTCGAGTCCGGGGACGGGACTGGAGTGCTCCATGCTGGCCTCTTTCCGAAGTGAGCCGGGGATTCTAACAGGCCCCGGGGAAAGTGCCCCTGATTCGTCGCGACCCGGGGCGCCGGGATTCCCCCCGCGGCGGGCGAATCGGTTCTTCCGCGCCGGAGTGGGGGTTAGGATTCCCGCCCCGGGATCCTCCCGGGACGCCGCGGAGGTCCCATGCCCTCGATCGTCACCGTCACCGTCCGTCACGATCTCGATCCGTCCCCCCGTCCTCACGCCGAGCTGGCCGCCGTCCTGCGGGAGCTCGGGGCCACCGGGATCCGGGCCGCGCGCGACGAGATCTACGCCTTCCGCACCCCGGATGACCTCCCCTGCGCCGAGGTCGAGCGCTTCGCCGCCGAGTTCCTCGGGGCCGCGCCGGACTGCACCGTCGCGGTGCTCCCCGGAGTGGAGCTGCCGCCGCGGGCCGAGGACGAGGCGGGGATCGTCGTGTCCCGTCGCCCCGGCGTGATGGATCCGGTGGAGCAGAGCGTGCACCACGCCCTCGCCGACGCGGGGCTGCCCGCCGCGGAGATCTCGGTGCGGGTCGCCTCGCGCTACCGCTTCGCGGCGACGGGGCTCGCCCTCGGCCGGGACACCCTCGAGCTCGTCGCGGGGGGGCGGCTCGCCAATGCGATCGTCGAGGAGTGGCGCTGCGCCATCCCCGGGGAGCCGGATCGCTGGGTCGACCCCTTCCGGACCTTCGCCGCCGCGCCGGCGGTCCGCGTCGAGGTCCCCCTGCGGGATGCAGGCGACGAGGAGCTGCAGCGGATCTCCACCGAGGGGGGGCTCTCCCTCGACCTCGATGAGATGCGGACGATCCGCGGTCACTTCCGCAACCTCGACCGCGAGCCGACCGAGGCGGAGCTGGAGACGATCGCCCAGACCTGGTCGGAGCACTGCTGTCACAAGACGCTGACCGGTCCGATCGAGTTCGACGGGGAGCGGATCGAGAACCTGCTGAAGGAGACGATCTTCGGCGCCACCGTCGCGATCGACGCGCCGTGGTGCTGGTCGGTCTTCCGCGACAACGCCGGCGTGATCGCGGTCGACGATGACTGGGGTCTCAGCTTCAAGGTCGAGACCCACAACCATCCCAGCGCCCTCGAGCCCTACGGCGGCGCGGGCACGGGGATCGGCGGCGTGATCCGCGACACCCTCGGGACGGGGCTCGGAGCGCGCCCGGTCCTGAACACCGATGTCTTCTGCTTCGCGCCCCTCGACACTCCCGCCGACCAGCTCCCCCCCGGGACCCACTCGCCCGCCCGGCTCCTCGCGGGCGTGGTCTCCGGCGTCCGGGACTACGGGAACCGGATGGGGATCCCCACCGCCAACGGCGCGATCGTCTTCCACCCCGGCTACGTGGGGAACCCGCTCGTCTTCTGCGGCTCGGTCGGCGTGATCCGGCGGGAGCATGTGGAGAAGGAGGTGCGACCGGGGGACCGCATCATCGCCATCGGTGGCCGCACCGGGCGGGACGGCATCCACGGCGCGACCTTCAGCTCGCGCGAGCTCACCGAGGAGTCGGAGACCGTCTCGAGCGGCGCGGTCCAGATCGGGAACCCGATCGAGGAGAAGAAGGTCCTCGATGTCCTCCTGCGAGCAAGGGACGAGGGGCTCTTCCGCGCGGTCACCGACTGCGGGGCCGGCGGCTTCTCGAGCGCGGTGGGTGAGATGGGCGAGGAGACCGGCGCGGAGGTCCACCTCGACCGCGCGCCTCTGAAGTACCCCGGGCTCACGCCGACCGAGATCTGGATCTCCGAGGCGCAGGAGCGGATGGTCCTCGCGGTGCCCCCCGAGAAGGTCGATCGCCTCTTCGAGCTCCTCGCCGAGGAGGAGGTCGAGGGGTGCGACCTCGGGCGCTTCTCGTCGGACGGCGTGCTCCGTCTTCGCTACGGGGATGTCGTCGTCGGCGAGCTGGAGTGCGGCTTCCTCCACGATGGCAGGCCGGACGGGGCGCGGGTCGCGCGGACCCCCGCCCCCCTCGCCCCGGTGGCGCCGGACCCCGCCTACACCCGCGAGGAGCTCCTCGCCGGGCTCCTCGCCCATGGATCGATCGCGAGCAAGGAGCCGGTGATCCGTCAGTACGACCACGAGGTGCAGGGGCAGATGGTCCTCCGTCCCCTCGCGGGGGCGGACCTCGACGCGCCGATGGATGGCTGCGCGTTCGATCCCACCGGTCGGGGGACGCACACGGCGGTCGTCGCCTGCGGTCTCTCCCCCCTCGTGGGGGACGCCGACGCGGCGGAGATGGGGCGCCACTCCGTGGATGAGGCGCTCCGCAACGTGATCGTCTCGGGCGGGTCGATGGAGCGCGTCGCCCTCCTCGACAACTTCGCCTGGGGGAACGTGCACGACCCGGAGGTCCTCGGCTCCCTCGTCCTCGCGGCCCGCGGGGCGGCGGAGGTGGCGATCGCCTGTCGGAGCCCCTTCGTCAGCGGCAAGGACTCCCTCCACAACACCTACCGGTCGGGGGGGATCTCCCGCTCGATCCCGGCGACCCTCCTCATCTCCGCCCTGAGCGTCGCCCCCGGGAGACCGAGGGCGCCGGGGAGCGACCTCAAGTCGAGCGGCACGACGATCCTCCATGTCGGGCCTCACCCCTGCGGCCTCGGCGGGAGCCACTGCGAGCAGCTCACCGGCGGGGCGGGCGGGCCCCTGCCGCGCTGGAGCGTCGACCTCGCCCTCCCGATCCTCCGCTTCATCGAGGCGCGGATCGCCGATGGCAGCATCCGCAGCGTCCACGACATCTCCGACGGAGGGCTCGCGGTCGCGGCGATGGAGATGGCCTTCGGCGGAGACGAGGTCGGTCTCGACCTCGACCTCGAACCGATCCGCGACCCGGAGATCTCCCCCGAGGCCGTGCTCTTCGGCGAGGGACCGCACCGCTTCCTCGTCGAGGTCGCCGACGACCGGGTCGAGGCGTTCGTCGCCGCCGCCGGTGATCTCCCCGTCGTCGCGGTGGGGCGGACCGTGGGGGGGCGCACCGTCCGCTTCACCGCCCGCGGCGAGGCGTGGCTCGAGGGGGATGTCCCCACCCTGAAGGAGACCTGGCAGGCCCCCTTGCGAGCGGTCTGGTCCGAGGAGGTGCTGTGATGGCGGGCTCTCGACCCCGGGCGATCGTCCTGCGCGCGGCCGGAACGAACTGCGATCGTGAGACGGTCCGCGCCCTCGAGATGGCGGGCGCGGAGGTGGAGCGGGTCCATGTGAACCGGCTCACCGAGGAGCCCGCGCTCCTCGATGAGGCCGCGATCCTCGCCCTCGCGGGGGGGTTCACCTTCGGAGACGATGTCGCCTCGGGGGCGGTCCTCGCCCACATCCTGGAGCGCCGCCTCTCCGATGCGGTCCACCGCTTCGTCGACTCCGGCCGCCTCGTGGTCGGGGTGTGCAACGGGTTCCAGATCCTCGTCCGCCTCGGGATCCTCCCCGGCGCGGAGGGGAGGGGTGCGCTCCTCGGCAACCACTCCGGCCGCTTCGAGGACCGCTGGGTCCGCCTGCAGGCGGGGCCGCGGTCGACCCCATGGTTCGAGGCCGGGACCGAGTTCTTCGTCCCCGTCGCCCACGCCGAGGGGCGCTTCTGCTGGTTCCCGGCCGAGGAGGGGGCGGAGTTCCCCGCCGATCAGGTCGCCTTCCGCTACCGGGCACGAGTGGGGGACGGGCGGGCGCAGTACCCCGATGATCCGAACGGGTCGCACGGGTCGATCGCCGGGGTCACGAACCGGGCGGGGAATGTGCTCGGCATGATGCCGCATCCGGAGCGGTTCCTCGTTCCCGAGCATCACCCCCAGTGGATGCGCTATCGCACCTCCGACGGAGCCCCTCCGGCGGAGGAGGACCTCCCGGTCCCGCTGGGACTGGAGATCTACCGCCGGGCGGTCGCCTCCTGCCGCTGAGGCGGTCTTCTCGCGATCCCTTCCTCAAGCGCTCTCCCCTTCGGTCCGAAGGAGAGGATGGACCCCCGGAGCGGGGCCCCTCCTCCCCGGGCGGGAGGAGCAGCAGGAAGGAGGTCCCGGATGCGGCTCATCGAGCTCGGACGAGCGGGGAGCGGAGCTTCGCGGTCCGCGAGGCGACTTCTCCTCGTCCTCGGCGTCAGCTTCGTGGTTCAGGGCTGCACCTGGACCCCCCCGGGACACCCCTGGAGTCATCCCCCCCTCACCGAACGACCCCCGGCGGCCGCGACGCCTTCCCCCGCCGGAGAGGACTCCCCGCCGGACTCCGAGCGCGACCTAGCGAGCGAAGCCTCGACCGAAGCGCGGAACGGGGGAGCGATCGGGGCGGCGACCGCGGATGGGATCCTGGTCCGTCCGAGTGAGCTGTCCGCGGCTCCGCCGCCTCCCTCGGCGTCGCCGGTCATCGCCGACCCCGAGGAGGGCGCACCGGCTCGGGTGGTCGTCGTCGGACCTCCGACGAGCCGCAGCCGCAGGACCGCGATCGAGACCCGGCTCCTCTCCGGAGCGGCGCGGACCGCGGCCGACCTGCTCACCATCGAGGTCTGGGCCCGCCCCGCCGAGGCGGCGGAGTGGCGCAAGGTCGCCGAGGGTCGCATCGGCCAGCCCCTCTTCGCCGAGCTCTCCGATGGGCGGCATCACCTGACGACGGTCGGGGTCGATCGCGCGGGAATCCGCACCCCCTCCCCGGTGGCAGGGGAGGCCGGCCAGTGGCACCTCCTCGTCGACACCACGGCGCCGCAGCTCGTCATCGAGCTCGATCGGGAGCGCCCGGTCCTCGCGATCGGTGAGACTCTCACCATCGTCCCTCAGGTCGAGGACGCACACCTCAGCGCGTTCCCCGTCGCCATCCACCGGATCCCGGTGGACGGCACCGAGCCCCGGACGCTCCGCGGCCATCTGCCGAACGGCGCGCCCTTTCCCTGGTCCCCTCCCGATCGGGCGGGGGTCCACACCATCGAGGTGACCGCGGAGGATCTCGCCGGGAATCGAGTGAGAGAGCGGCTCTCCGTCATCGTGCAGCCCTCGCCGCCGCGCCCGGCGCTCCTGACCACGCTCGCAGGGGGTGTTCTGCGGGGGGGGGCCGACCTCCGACTCGAGTGGAGCCTCGACCGGGACCTCGCTCAAGGACTGGATCCGGGTGTGGACGGTTCGGGGAGGGTCACCCTCGAGTTCACCGCCGACGGTGAGAGCTGGACGACGATCCACAGCTCCCCGCGCTCCACCGGCGGGATTGCGTGGCGCGTGCCCGGTGTCGACTCGAATCGCTGCGAGCTCCGCGTGGTGGCGGTCGATGCGGATGGCCTGCGAGGGGAGTGCGCCTCGGGGCGGTTCACCGTGAGCTCCTCGGCTCCGCGCGTCCGGGCGGGCGGGATCCGCCCCGCGCCCCCGAAGGAGGGCGACGCCGAGTCCTCATCCCTCCGATCCCGGGGGACCCTCTAGGCTCACCCTTCCGACTCGCTAGGATACGGGCGAGTTGAGGGAGGGGAGCGCATGGGGAGTTCTTTCAGCGGTGGAAGCGGCGTCGGAAGCAGCCTCGGGAGGACCGTCGCGGCGCGGCGGCGCCCGGAGGGGGAGGGGTGCGACCCGCGCCGGCGTCCTCCGATCCGGCTCCTCGCCCCGATCCTCGTGGCCCTTGTCGGCTGCAGCTCCCTCGGGCGGGTGGGGCCGCCCCCCCAGCAGGCGCTCCTGACCGAGCCGGACGCCCCCCTCGAGATCACCGCCGCCGTCTCCCCCGACTTCCGCGCGCGCTACGTCACATCCCTCGACGCCCTGCCGGTCCGCGTCGCCCGAGGGGAGGACGCCCTCTGGCACAGTCGTCCCCGCACCACCGACTGGGCGATGGTCCCCCTCGACGAGCGGGGGCGCTCCCGGGTGACGCTGGGGGAGGAGGGGGTCCACCTCATCGGCGCGGCGCCGCTCGGGGCGGCACCCCTCGCCGCGACGGTCGAGGTGATCGTCGATCGGACCGAGCCGCTCGTGAAGATCCGCTTCGAGAGAATGCGGCGCTCCTCGGTGGGGGACACCCACGTCAAGATCCACTGGCGCGCCGACGATGCGCATCTCCAGCCCCGCGCCTGCTCTCTCGAGGTCCGCGCGGCGGACTCCGCCTGGCAGCCCCTCTCCCTCGACCTCGTCGCCTCCGGGGGGATCACCTTCCCCTGGTCGGAGGCGCAGGTGCGCGCCTCCTTCCTGCGCTTCGCCGCCATCGACCTCGCTGGAAACCGGACCACCATCGAGATCCCCCTCGCGGAGGCGTTCGACCGCCCGAAGTGGACGGCGGGGGGAGGAACGGAGTCGCTGGTCTCCGGGGAGAGCGCTCCCCGGACGCGGCCCCCGGCGGGGGGCGGCTCGGACCCGTCTCCCGAGGCGCGCGAGGAGCGGGATGAGCGAGCGGGTGCCCCCGCTCCGCGACCGGGAGGGACGCCCGCCGCGCCCTCGACGGTCGCGACCGCGGCTTCCGACCCGCCGGCCCAGGCCCCGCGGGGGCCGAGCGCCGGGACCGCCTCACGGAGACCGGTCGATCGTCCGGAGGTCGCGCGCCCCCCGGAGGTGTCCACGCCCCCGACCCCGCCCGCTCCGACCAACCCGGAGCCCGCGATCGTCCGGGGGGTCGGCAGCCCCGCGGGTGAGAGGGTCGAGGCGGCGCCCCGCGGAGGGGCGCCGATCCCCTGGCCGGTGAGCGAGGGGGAGATCCTCCGCGGCGGCTCGGAGCTGCCCGCTCCGATCCGCGGCGTCGTCGAGCTCATCGATGCGTCGGGGACCGTTCTCCTCCTCGAGCGGGAGGGGAACCGCCTGCGGCTTCCTTCGGTGGATGTCGCCGGCGCGGCGCTGCGCGCCCGCGGGGAGCGCTCTCCTTCCTTCTCCATCGACGCGAGCGCGCCCGCCTTCGAGCGCCTCGGGATCGAGGCCGGCGAGGACGGAGTGCGGGTGACCTGGAGTCTCGCGGAGCCGGAGGAGCCCGGCGGCGTGGAGGTGATCGCGGCTCTCGAGGGCGTCGGCGCCCCCGGGGTCCCGCTCCCGCTCCTCACCTCACCGAGCTTCCTCCCGCTGCCGCGAGGGGAGTACCGCCTCACCATCCGCGCGCGCGACGCCCGCGGCTTCGAGCGGGTCGACGGGCCCCGCACGCTCACCGTGGGAGAGCAACCTCCCGGGATCCGCGACCTCGCCGGGCGTGTCCTCCCCGGCGGGATGAGCCGCTACCTCCTCATCGAGCGGGGCTCCGTGCGGGGAGCGGTCCAGCTGAAGATCCGGGCTGAGTCGGGGGGGGCCCCGATCGAGACCCGTCTCATCGAGGCGGACGCGCGGTTGGTCCTCTGGGATGTCCCGCCGGTCGACGGTCGGTTCGTCGCCGAGCTGGAGTGGACCGACCCCCAGGGGAATCCTCGACGCCGGGTGCTCGAGCCCGCGTTCGCCATCGACTCCTCCCCCCGCCGGCCGATCGCGCGGCTCGCGGCACCGGTCGCCCGCGATCGCTTCGCGGTGCTGATCGAGGAGGAGGTCGAGGGGGAGCAGCCCCTCGAGGTCGCGGCTCTGCTCCACCGGCGCGGGGAGGAGGGGGAGTGGAGCGAGGCGGACTCTCCGTGGACCGAGCGCTCCCTCGAGGGAGGGGACCGCGAGCTCGTCATCGACGCGACCTCCTGGGGGGAGGGGCGCTGGCACCTCGGCCTTCTCCTGCGCGATCGCTACGGGCGCCTCTTCGCCGAGCCGATCGAGGCGGGGGCGGTCCGCATCGACCGCACTCCCCCGGTCCTCGGCGCCGGGCTCGCGCCCACCACGAGCGGGGTCGAGGGGGTGCCCCTCGGCGCGGTCTTCCAGAGCAGCGAGCCCCTCGCCGCCGCGCGGGTGCTCCATCTCGTGGAGGGGGAGTCCCGGGAGATCGAGGTCGAGCTCCGTGAGGAGCCGTCCGGGGTCGGATCGGTCCGCGTCGACCGGCTCGCCCCTGGAGGCGGCATCCTCCGCCTCGAGGGGCTCGACGCGGCCGGGAATCGGGCCGCGTGCGAGATCCCCATCGAGGTCGAGCCCGCGCTCTCCGGCCCGATCGTGCTCTACCCCGCGGGGACGGCGGTGCCCCCCGGGGACGAGATCTTCATCGAGGTCCCGATCTCGCCCCGCTTCAGCCGCGTGGAGGAGCTCGAGCTGCGCCTCCACGAGCAGGGGAGCGACCGGGTCGTCGGGCGCAGCTCCCTCTCCCGCTCCGATCGGGTCAGCTTCCGCGCCCCGGAGCGCGCGGGGGAGTACCGGATCGAGGTGGGGCCGACGGGGGAGCGGCCCCTGAGTGGGGGGGTCGTCCCGCTCCGGGTCGACCCGGAGGCGGACCCCGGGCTCCGGGAGCGGACCCTCGTCGCGGAGGTGCGGACGTGGGAGGAGCAGCGGCGCGCGAGCGGCGCCACTCCGTCCCTGGAGGCGGCGCGCGGCGCGCTCGTGCAGACCCTCCAGCGCGCCCTCGCGGAGGACCCGCGACGGGAGCAGCTGCGCCGCGCCCTCGCCCGCCTTCACTTCCTCGGCGCGCCTCCGCGGATCGATCTCGCGGCGGAGGTGCTGCAGGGCGGGCTCGCCATCGGTCTCTCCGATCGCGCGCGGGCCGCTCTCCTCAACGACCTCGCGGTGATCTCCATCGAGGTCGACCCGGAGCGCGCGCGGCGCTCCCTCGAGCGGGCGCTGGAGCTGGAGCCGACCGCGCTCCGGCATCGGAACCTCGCGGACATCCTCGCCCGGAGCGGCGCGGACGCCGAGGCGACCCGGTCGTATCTGCGGGCCGCGGCCCTCGATCCTGCCGATGCCGTGGCGCGCGAGCGCTGGGCGCGGTCCCTCTCCCGGGTCGGCGCGCGGGGCGGGGCTGAGTCCGAGGAGAGGGTCGAGTCGGACGCCCGGCGACAGATCGAGGAGTGGTATCACGGAGGCGCGGTGGATGAGGCGGAAGCCCAGCGGCTCTATCGCATCGCCACCGGGGGCGGGAGCGAGGCGCCGTGAGCGGCCTCACCGCCGATCGACCCTGGTTGGGACGGGAGGTCGACCGCCCCACCGCGGAGGCGCTCGCCGATGCGCTCGGAGTCCCGGTGCCGGTCGGGGTCCTCCTCGCCCAGCGCGGGATCCGGGATGCGGAGGCGGCGGAAGCGTTTCTCTCTCCCTCTCTCCTCGGGCTCCATCCGCCGGAGGTGATCCCCGACCTCGAGCAGGCGATCGAGCGGATCCTGCGAGCGGGAGAGGAGGGGACCCCGATCTGCGTGTGGGGGGACTACGATGTCGACGGCGTGACCGGCACGACGATCCTCGTCGAGGCGCTCGCCCAGCTCGGCATCGAGGCGCGCAGCTACATCCCCCATCGCCTCGACGAGGGGTACGGCCTCAACGGGGAGGCGATCCGCCGCCTCCACGCGGAGGGGGTCGGTCTCCTCATCACGGTCGACGGGGGCTCGAACGATCGCGCGGAGCACGCCGTCGCCCGGGAGCTCGGGGTCGACCTCGTCGTCACCGACCACCACCCGATCGAGGGCGCGATCCCGACCGACTTCCCCCTCGTGCACCCCGGGCGACCGGACCGGGAGAGCCCCTCCGCCTCCCTCTGCGGAGCGGCGGTCGCCTACAAGCTCGCGTGGGGCCTCGGGCGCGCCCACGGAGGGGGGGAGCGGGTCTCCCCCCGGTATCGTGAGTTCCTCCGGGAGGCGCTCGCCCTCGCCGCCCTTGGCACCGTCGCGGATGTCGTCCCGCTGCAAGGGGAGAACCGCGCCATCGTCGCCCATGGGCTGCGCGCGATCGCCGGCTCCCCTCGTCCCGGCCTCCGCGCGCTCCTCGAGATGTGCGGCATCGAGCCCGCCCGCCTCACCGCCACCGACATCGCCTTCCACCTGGGGCCGCACCTGAACGCCGCCGGTCGCATGGGCGAGGTGGAGCGCGCCCTCGAGTTGCTCCGCACCCGGGATCCGGGGGAGGGACGCGAGGTCGCGAAGTCGCTCGGCCAGCTGAACCGTCGCCGCAAGGGGGTCGAGCAGGGGATGGTGCAGGACTGCATCGAGGAGCTGGAGACGAGCGGGCTCCACCCGGAGACGGGGCCCCTCCTCTTCGCCCGGGAGGGGTGGCACTCGGGGGTCGCGGGGATCGTGGCGGCGCGGGTCGCCGAGCGCGTCTCCCGCCCGGTCTTCGTGGTGGCGCTCGGCGATGGGATCGGGCGCGGCTCCGGCCGCAGCATCCCGGAGCGACCCCTCACCGACCTCTACGATCGCCTGCGGCCTCATGTCATCGCGGTGGGGGGCCACGCCTGCGCCGGCGGGATCACCATCGCCCCCGACCGGATCGAGCGGCTGCGGGAGGTGCTGGCGGAGGCGGGGGAGGGTGATCCCGCCGGCGCCGAGCCGCCGCCGCGTCACTACGACCTCGCGCTGGAGCCGGAGGAGGTGACCCTCCCCCTCGCCCGGCAGATCGGTCGCCTCGCCCCCTTCGGGCAGGGGAACCCGGAGCCCCTCTTCCGGATCGATCGCCTGAAGCTCTCCCGTCCGCCGCGCCTCGTCGGTCGGAACGAGGAGCACATGATGCTGGAGCTGAAGCACTCCCGCGGCTTGATCCCCGCGATCTGGTTCCGGGGGGCGGAGCACGCGGCGGAGCTCCTCGAGCGCGATCGGACCGGGGATTTCGCCCTGGTGGGGGAGATCTCCGAGGATCACTATCGCGGGGTGCCCCGCCTGCGGCTCCGCGTCGTCGACCTCTGTCGCTGACTCCCCACCGGAGCCGCTGCGCCGCGCCGAGCGGAGAGGCAGCGAAGCGGCAGGAACCGCCGCTCCGAGCGGAGAGGCGGCCCCGCAGTGACACTCCCGGTCACTCGAATGACACTCCCTGTCACCCTCTGGTGACGCTCCGTGTCCCCTCCCCGATCTCCGGCCGAAACCGCCGCTTGCGGCGATTCCCGCAACTCACCCCTTCACCTCGACTTGCTCGATTTCCGAAGAGGAGCCCATGGCATGGCCCCCGCCTTGCCATAGGTCTGGTGATTCGGGGGAGTCCCTTCGCGGCGTGGTGCCGTGAGCGGGACCGATCGGGTCGCGAGGTGCGGCCCGGCGCTCTTTTTCACTGCACTCAGTCTCGTCCGCAGAAAGGACGCAGTTCATGCAGAACCGCAAGCAGCAGGGTTTCACCCTCATCGAGCTCATGATCGTCGTCGCGATCATCGCGATCATCTCCGCCATCGCCATTCCGAGCCTCATGAGCGCTCGGGTCTCCGGCAACGAGGCCAGCGCGGTCTCGTCGCTTCGCACGCTCTGCACGGTGAGCGAGCAGTACAACTCCGGCGGGTATGGGGATGGCTACCCGTCCGATCTCGGGTTCCTCTACTCCGTGGAGGGAACGACCGATGGTACGGAGCTCACTCCGACTCCGTTCATCGACTCGCAGCTCGCTTCCGGCAGCAAGTCCGGATACTCCTTCACCTGGGCTTCCGCTGAGGCCAGCACGACCGACCCCACTGTGGTGGAGTGGTCCTGCACCGCGGTCCCGCAGTCCGAGAACACCGGCCGTCGCTCGTTCTTCGTCGATCAGACCGGCGTGATCCGCTTCGCTACGACTGGCACCGCGACCGCCGACAGCGATCCGATCGACAACTAGATCCGTTTTCACGACGGATGGGCTCTCGAGCCTTTGCGGGGTGGGTGGCGCAGCGCGCCACCCACCCCGCTTCCCATCCCGAAGCCCTCTTCCTCCCTCAGCGGAGGGCGCCGGGATGGAGGTTCCGGCGGGCCTCCGTTGACACCGGGGGGGGACGATCTACCATCCTTCCTGACCCGTGCCCCCGCTCTGTCCGCGCGTTCGGACCGGCGATCCCGGCGCGGGGACCCCCAGAGGAAGGACCCCCGTGACCGCACCCGGCTCGACCCTCCCCGGCCGCCTGGCGCCCAGCATCCTCTCCGCCGACTTCTCCCGCCTCGCGGAGGATGTCGACCGCGTCGCCGCGGCGGGAGCGGACTGGATCCATGTCGATGTGATGGACGGGCACTTCGTCCCGAACCTCACCATCGGCGCCCCGGTGGTCCGCTCCCTCCGACCGCGCACCGACCTCCCCCTCGATGTCCACCTGATGATCGCCGAGCCCGGCCGCTACCTCGATGACTTCATCGCGGCGGGGGCGGACTGGGTCACCTTCCACATCGAGGCGGAGCCTGATCCGCTCCCGCTCCTCGACCGCCTCCACCAGGCGGGTCGCAAGGGGGGGGTGGCGCTGCGCCCGGGGACTCCGGTCGAGAGCGTCCTCCCCTTCGTCAAGGCGTGCGACATCGTCCTCGTCATGACGGTGAAGCCCGGCTTCGGCGGGCAGTCCTTCATGGCGGAGCCCCTCGGGAAGATCGCCGCGATCCGCGCGGCGGCGGAGAGGGCCGGGAAGACCATCGAGATCGAGGTCGACGGCGGGATCGACCTGAACACCCTGCCGGTGGCGGCCGAGGCGGGGGCGAATGTCTTCGTCGCCGGCTCCGCGGTCTACGGCGCGGACGATGTGACCGCGCGCGTCGGCGCGTTCCGCGAGCTGCTCGCTCGCGTCGGAGAGGAGGCGCGATGAGCACCGAGGAGAGCCGACCCCGGGAGGGGAGCCGCTTCCGCCGCCGCAAGGAGATGCCGACCGGCCTCTGGATGCGCTGCAGCGGCTGCTCGAAGATGGTCTACAAGAGCCTTGTCCTCGAGCGGGGGAATGTCTGCCCCGAGTGCAACTTCCACTTCGACATCACGAGCGAGGAGCGGATCCGCCTCCTCTGCGACCCCGACTCCTTCTCCGAGGAGTTCGGCAGCCTCGAGTCGGTCGACCCCCTCGAGTTCGTCGCCCGCCGCTCCTACCGCGAGCGCCTCGAGCAGGTGAAGGAGAAGACCGGGCTGAACGAGGCGTGCGTCGTGGGCACCGCCGACATCGGGGGGACCCCGGTCGTCCTCGGGGTCAGCGACCCGCGCTTCCTGATGGGGAGCATGGGCTCGGTGGTGGGGGAGAAGTTCACCCGCGGCGTCGACCTCGCCCACGAGCTCGGCCGCCCCTTCATCTTCGTCTCCGGCTCCGGCGGCGGCGCCCGGATGGACGAGGGGATGTTCTCCCTGATGCAGATGGCGAAGACCTCCGCCGCGCTCCAGCGCTTCAGCGATGGGGGAGGGCTCTTCGTCTCGATCCTGACGAACCCGACGATGGGGGGCGCGATGGCGAGCTTCGCCGCCCTCGGCGACGTGACCCTCGCCGAGCCGAAGTCGCTCATCGGGTTCGCCGGCCCCAACGTCATCAAGCAGACGATCAAGGCGGACCTGCCGTCGGGGTTCCAGTCGTCGGAGTTCAACCTGGAGCACGGCTTCATCGATCGCATCGTCGATCGCCAGGACCTGCGCGAGGCGCTCATCCGCCTCCTCGCCTACCTCTGCCCCCAGGCGTAGCGGGTCGTCGCGCCCCCTCGCGGATGGAGGCACCGATGCCGGCCCGGCTGGTGATGCCGTGACGATCGAGCGACAGGAGAGCTCCCCCGAGGTGGAGCTCCCCTCCTCCGGGGTCTGGTGGATCCACGGAGCGGGGCAGCGCGCCGTCACCGTCGACTCGATCCTCCACTCCGTCGATGCCTCCCTCGTCCTCGGCGAGCGCGACCGGTTCGCGGCGCGCCTCTGCATCGACGAGGCGATCACCAACGCCTGCGAGCACGCCGGCGTCTCTCCCGAACGCCCGATCGAGATCGAGCTCCACGTCGCGTCGCCGCGGTGGGCGCTTCGCGTGCGGGATGCCGGGCCGGGCCACACCCGGGATGGCGAGGCGGGGGGGGCCCTCGACGAGGGGGGGCGGGGCCTTCGCTTCATCGCCGGCTACTGCGAGCGGGTCGTCGTCTCGGAGGGGGGACGGACGATCACCCTCTGGGGGCGGGCGGAGGAGAGATGAAGGTCCTCCTCCTCGGCTCCGGCAACTCCGTCCCCGGGGCGCGCTCCGCGCCGGGCCTCTTCGTCCGGGGGGACTCGGGGGGGTGGCTCATCGACCCGGGTCCGGGGGCGACCCATCGCCTCGGGGCGGCCGGGGTGAGCCCGACCGAGGTGCACGAGATCCTCATCACGCACACCCACCCCGATCATGTGTGCGACCTCGTCCCCTTCCTCTTCTGCCTCCGCAACCCGCGCTACGGTGACCCTGCGCCGCCCCGGATCGTCGGTCCCCCCGGCTTCGCGGCCTTCTACGAGCTGCTGCGCGCGCCCTTCGCGAAGTGGCTCCCCCCCGCGGGAGAGGGGATCGAGGTGGTCGAGTACACGGGGGGCGTCTGGGAGAGCGGCGGATCCTGCCTCTGCGGCGAGATGGTGCAGCACATCCCCTCAAGTCTGGCGTGGCGCATCGCCGACAACAGAGGGACGACCTTCGCCTATTCGGGGGACACCGAGCGGTGTCCCGGGGTGGTGCGGGCGGCGTCCGAGGTGGATCTGCTCCTGCTGGAGTGCACGACCCCCTCGGAGGAGGTGCCAGGGCACCTCTCCAGCGCCTCCGCGTCCGAGGTGATCCGCGCGTCCGGCGCTCGCCGGGTGGTGCTGGTCCATCTCGGTCCCGAGTGTGACGAGGTCGATCTCATCGAGCGGATCGATGGGGATGTGCGGGACCGGGTCGAACTCGGTCGCGACGGCGTCTGGTACTCGGCGGGGACGAACGAGCCCTGACGAGCCGGCCCCCCCTCTCCCGCTCGTGTCGCGCCCCCCCGGGGAAAGGGGGCGGACGGAGGCCGGGCAGAGGGTGGATCGGGTCGTCGAACGATGCGCAAGGCTCGCTTGCTGATCATCGGACACAACCGGGATGCTGCGTACGCGCTGCGGAACGTGTTCGAGAACGAATCGTACGAGCTCGAGGTCACCCTCGACCTCGATGTTGTGAAGTCGGTCCTGCGGGAGCGCGCGGTCGATCTGATCGTGGTCGACGCGACCTGCTGCCTCGAGTCGGAGTTCGATCTCATCGACTTCCAGCTCGACCACGGCCTGAACTGCCCCATCGTCCTGGTGGGGGGGGAGTCGACCGGGATCCGGCGGAAGATCCGCTCGCGGAAGGGGATCGTCGTCGAGTACTGCGACGCCGACGGCTTCCAGTTGATCGACTTCGTCAGCGAGAAGCTCTCCCTCCCCTCAGCCTGAGGCCGGGGAGCACGGAGAGAGCGAAGCACGGAGAACAGGGCGACCGAGGCGTGCGGACCCGCGCGCCTCGGTCGCTCCACATCCCGGCGGTCTCCCGAGCCGGAGGGCGCGCTCCGGTGCTCCCCCCCGTCCACCAACCGGGCCGGACCCCGCTGGCCGGACCGGAGGGCTCGTGTACAATCCCGCCTCCGACCCGGAGGCCCCATGTCCAATCGTGAGATCCTGCGTCGCCTCGAGGCCCGGGGCGTCGATGTGCTGGCGATCCTCGCCGGAGATCGTCCCCTCGACACCGCCGCCTTCACGGAGGTGGTGAACGCGATCGATCGGGTCGGCGACGAGCTCCCCGCCGATCTCATCGAGCTCCTCACGACCCGACGCCTCGCCCCGACCGCCGCGGCGGACCTCTGGACCGCGATCCTGACCCACCGCGACCGCCTCGCGGAGTCCCTCGGGAGGAACCCGGGGGTGCGCGTCGCGGCGGCGGACCTCCTCGTCAACCTGCGCGGCGAGCTGCGGGACATCCGCATCCTGGATCGCGGCGACTTCGAGCCGATCGAGGCGCACTGCCCGATCGATGTCCCCACGGGGGTGGGGAACCGGTCCGCGATCCTCGAGCTCTACGATCGCGAGGTGGAGCGAGCCCGTCGCTATCACAAGAGCTTCTCCCTCCTCGCCGTGGAGCTCGATCACCATGAGGAGCTCGCCCGCGCGGAGGGGACCGTCGCGGCCGAGGCGCTCCTCGGGGAGGTGGCCCGGCGGCTGCGGGAGACCTGCCGCGGCTCCGACGCCGTCGGTCGCCTCGGCGGCGCGCGGTTCCTGCTGATCCTCCCCGAGACCGGGGGGCGTGAGGCGGTCACCCTCGCGGAGCGCCTGCGGGAGAGGGTCGCGGGGGAGCCGCTCCTCCCGGCGGGTGGGGGGGCGCCGCTTCAGGGCTCGCTCACCGTCGGCATCGCCAGCTTCCCGGAGGATGGCCGCGATCCGCCGACCCTGCTGGAGCGCGCGGAGCAGGCCCTCCGCGACGGGCGGGCCGAGGGTCGGGCCGGAGTGCGCCGCGCCTTCACCGTCTAGGCCCTGACCTCGTCCTCCCCGTCGCCGAGCCTCCCGTCGCCGAGTCTCCCGTCGCAGGGTCTCCCGTCGCAGGGTCGCCTGCCTCGGGTCGCATGGATCAGGACGGCGGACGCCTCCGGTTCAGTGGAGCCGAGCCCGTCGGTTCGCTACCCTCCCATCCCTCGACCCCTCGGCGGAGTGCCGAGGCGGCGGGAACCCCCGGGAGGACGCACGCGTGCTGCTGCAGATCGAGGCCCTCCGAAAGTCCTTCCGCGACCCCGATGGGGAGACGCTCCCGGTCGTCGATGTCCCGGCCTTCTCCCTGGACGAAGGGGAGCAGGTGGGACTGCGGGGGACGAGCGGCTCGGGGAAGACGACCTTCCTCCACTGCATCGCGGGGATCCTGCGCGCGGACGCCGGCTCGATCCGGTTCGACGGCGAGGACCTCTCCCGCTGGCCGGAGGCGCGGCGCGATCGTTTCCGCGCGCGGCACATCGGCTATGTCTACCAGTCCTTCCACCTTCTGCCCGGCTACACCGCCCTCGAGAACGTGCTCGTCGGGATGATGTTCGGCGAGGGGATCGACCGCGCGCGCGCCGTGCGCACCCTCGAGTCCCTCGGGCTCGGCTCCCGCCTCGACCATCGCCCCCGCCAGCTCTCGATCGGGCAGCAGCAGCGGGTGGCTCTCGCCCGGGCCCTCGTGAACCGCCCGCGTCTCCTCCTCGCGGACGAGCCGACCGGCAACCTCGACCCCGCTCACGCGGGGACCGCGCTCGAGCGGATCCGGGAGAGCTGCCGCGAGGTGGGGGCCGCCCTCCTCATCGTCAGCCACGACCCCGCGCTCCTCGCGGGCTTCGAGCGGGTCGAGGAGTGGAGCGTGCTGAATCGGGCGTTCGATCACGCCGCGGGCGCCGGTGCGCCCGAGGGGGGAGCGGACGCATGAAGGGCCTGCTCCTCCTCGTCTCGAAGAGCATTCGCGAGCACGCGCTCTCGTCGTGGGTGACGATCGTCTCCATCGGCCTGGGGTGCGGGCTGACGATGGCGATCATGGTCATCACCTCCCAGGCGGAGCGGACCTTCTCCCAGGGGGATGTCGGCTTCGACGCGGTCCTCGGGGCGCGCGGGAGCGCGCTGCAGCTCGTCCTCAACACCGTCTTCCACCTCGAGACCTCGCCGGGGAACATCCCCTGGTCCCTCTACCGGCAGGTCGCGGCCGATCCCAGGATCGCGCACGCGATCCCCTACGCCGTGGGGGACAACTACCGCGGCTACCGGATCGTGGGGACGGTCCCCGAGCTCTTCTCCGAGGTCGAGGTGCGCGAGGGGGAGCGATTCCGCTTCCGGGCCGGAGGGCGGGTCTTCCACCCCGACCGGATGGAGGCGATCGTCGGCAGCACGGTGGCGCAGGAGAGCGGCCTGCGGGTCTCCTCCACGCTGAACCCCTACCACGGCATCGAGTTCGACGAGAGCGCGCGGCACGACGAGCAGTACACCGTCGTCGGAGTGCTCGAGCCGACGAACTCTCCCTCCGACCGGGTCATCTGGATCCCGATCGAGGGGATCTTCCGCATGGGCGGGCATGTCCTGCGCGGCTCCGGGGACGACTTCCGCGCCACGGAGGTCGAGACGATCCCGGACGAGCACAAGGAGGTCAGCGCGGTGATGCTGGAGTTCGCCGACCCGAACGCCGGCTTCTCCCTCGATCAGCTGATCAACAAGCAGGGCAAGGTCGCGACCCTCGCCTGGCCGATCGGCGCGAGCCTCGCCGAGATCTTCCGAAAGCTCGGCTGGATCGTCCGGGTGCTCGAGCTGGTGGCCGTGCTCGTGGTCCTCGTCGCCGCGGGGACGATCCTCGCGAGCATCACGAACACGATGCGCGAGCGCCGGCGGGAGTTCGCCATCCTCCGCGCCCTCGGCGCGCGGCGGCGCACCGTGTTCGCCGCAATCCTCCTCGAGTCGACGACGCTCGCGCTCCTCGGCGCGGTCGTCGGCTTCGCGGTCCACGCCGGGATCGTCCTCGCGGCCGCGTCCCTTGTCCGCGCGGAGACGGGGGTGGTCCTCACCCTCGCGGATGCGCACCCCGCCCTCCTGCTCGTTCCCCTCGGCGTCACCACGCTCGGGGCGCTGGCCGGTGTGATCCCCGCTCGTTCCGCCTACGGAACCGACGTCGCCAACACTCTCGCGGGCTGATCCGAGGCCCGAGGACGGAGACCCCCCATGTCGACCCCGCGCTCACTCCTCTTCCTCGTCGGTCTGCTGACCCTGTCGGGGCTCGCCCTGCTGCCGATCGGTTGCAAGGCGGGCGAGCAGGGGCCCGCCGCGGAGCACGACCACGACCACGATCACGACCATGATCATGGGCATCACCATGTCGCTCCCCATGGTGGGGCTCTCGCCGTCCTGGGCAGCGAGTTCGCTCACATCGAGTGGGTGGGAGATCCCGCGACCGGCCGCTTCACGGTCTATGTCCTCGATGGGGAGGCGGTGGGGGGAGTCCCGATCGGTGACGATGAGCTGCGCTTCACCGTCACCGAGGGGGGGAAGAGCTTCCCTGTGGTGGCCCGCGCGGCGGCGAACCCGCTCTCCGGGGAGGAGGTGGGGGCCACCTCGGAGTTCCGGGGCGAGTCTCCGGAGCTGGTCGGGAAGGAGCGCTTCGAGGTGGTCCTCGAGCGAATCACCGTTCGCGGCGTCGAGTTCGCGGCGGTATCCTTCGCGGTCCCGGAGGGGAACGAGGGGCACTGAGAAACACTGAGGAACACTGAGGAACACTGAGGAACACTGCGGATCACTGCGGGGTCACGGCGCCTTCAAGGGGCCGATCCCCGACCCGCCGAGCGACAGGAGGAATCCCATGAGGAGCGATCGGAGCCCGTTGCGAGCTCTCCCCGCGGGGGTCCTCGTCACCGTCGTGGGCCTCCTCCTCGCTGGCTGCGGACCCGCCCCCGATTCCGGCGCGGTCGCCGTGCTTCCGCCCCAGGGGCTGAGCTTCTCCGAGCGTGCCCTGGCGCTTCAGCGGGAGCGCGGGGCGGAGGAGGCGGGGGCGCCGGGGAGCTCCGCCGAGAGCGCGACCCCCGCGCCGCGAAACCTCGAGGAGGTTGGCGAGCCCGTGCGGCCGCGGCCGGAGACCTCCACCCGGAAGGGCGGCGATGCCCGGGCGATCAGCTTCCAGCGGCTCGCGGGCTTCGAGTACGAGACGGTCGATCCCCTCTCGATGCTCCAAGGGGGCCGGGAGCCGAAGACCGACATCCCACCGGAGATCGAGGCGCTCACGGGGGAGCGGGTGGTCGTCGATGGCTTCCTCATGCCGACGATCTTCGACGGCGGGAAGGTGGAGCGCTTCCTCCTCACCCGCAGCTACATCACCTGCTGCTTCGGAGATGTCCTCAACATGAACGAGGTTATCGATGTGACGGTGGGTCCCGACCTCGAGGTCTCCTACTTCCTCAGCGGGCAGCCGGTGACGGTGACCGGCTGGTTCGAGGTGGGGGAGAAGAAGAGCGAGTTCGGGTATGTGGAGAGCATCTACCGCCTCGTGGCGGAGGAGGTCGTCGAGCGCTGGTGAGCACCGCGCCCGGCGGGTGTGTCCACTGCGGATCCGGACCTCGGTGCGGCGGCTCGCGACCGCTCGCGACGGCGACTCGAGAGGGCAAGAGAAAAGCCGCCACGACCCGGGGGTCATGGCGGCTTCGAATTCAATGGTGGGCGATATAGGACTCGAACCTATGACCCCTAGCATGTCGAGCTAGTGCTCTAGCCAACTGAGCTAATCGCCCCGAAATCTGCGAACATCGTGTTCTTCGAGCTCCGCCGAGGGCTCTCTCCCCCAGCGAGCGGCGCAGTTTAGCAGAGCCCCCCCCTTCGGCAAGATCTCTTGCCGCCCTTTCTCCAGACCCCCGTCCGGGGCCGAAAGAGAGGGGGAAGCGCGCTGCTGCGGCTCTCCGGGATCAGGCTCCGAGCAGGTTCGCGCACCACTGGATGAGACCGGTGGTGTTCGTCACGACCCGGGAGCCGACCTCCTGCAGCATCGTCTGACCGAAGACCCCCGCGGCGGTGTGGCTCACCGCGATGCCGATGATCGCCGGGCAGAGGGCGATCGTCATCCAGGTGCACATCTCGAGCGCGCTCACCGGGCTCTCGACCTCGACCTCCGACCCGCAACCGTCGACCGGGTGCGCGGTCATCGTCGGGACGCCGCTTCCGGCGTACGCCCCATCCTCCTCGAGGTCGAGGATGGCGGTCGGGTCCTCGGAGAGCGAGCCGATCGCCTGGAGCGCGTCACCGATCTCCTCGTCGCAGGTGGCACCGAACACGCCATCCAGGCCGTCTTCGTTCGTCTCCTGCTCCGCGCAGAGGGTGAGCGTCGTAGTGCTGCCACCATCCTCACAGGAGGGATCCGGGCTCGGATCGGAGCCCACGAAGGTGCTCTTGTAGATGGCGAGGGACTCCGGGCTTCCGCCGAAGGGGGAGTCATTCCCGGGAGTGGAGCCCGCGACCGGGCTCTCCTCGACCCCCGCGATCGGAGCGGGGCACGGAACCCCAAGAGTCGGAGCCTCAAGAGTCGGCGCCTGGCTTGTCGGAGCGGAGCTCGGACACGGGGCGATGCCCATCCCGACCGCGCTCACGAGTCCGGTCTGCTCGAGGACCATCATCCCCTCGCAGCGGGGGCAGCGGAGCTTGCTCCGCTTCTCGACCGGGCGGACGGACAGGTTGCCGGCGCAGTGCAGGCAGTCGACCCGCCAGCGCTCCGGCGTGGAGACCGGGAGGGTCGCGGTCGGGGCGTTCGGAGCCTCGCTCATGGGACTCTGCGCAGGGGGAGGACCGGCGAACCCGTCGGCTCCGGAGGCGTGGACGCTCTCCCCATCCTCCACCAGCTTGAGGCGGCTCGGCTCGCGGGTGGGAGTCTCGTCGCGACGGACGGCGAGGGTCTCGCCGCTGAAGAAGTCGAGGTCGGGATCGCCGACGGGGGTCCCGTCGCCGAGCTCCTGAGTCGGGTCGCGCAGGACATCGAGTCCCTGCGGGACCTGCTTCGTCGCGGCGAAGGTCGAGTCACCCGCGCAGGTGGCGCAGAGGGTGTCGGACCCGGTGGAGTGGTTCGCCTGGGTGATGCTCCCGCAGCGATCGCAGTACTGGAAATCCATCTGAGCGCTCCTTAGGCGAAGAACGAGCCGTTGGTGATGAACACGAGGAGGATCGCGAGCCCGCCGTTCGCGAGGACGGGCGTGGTGGCGGCGCTGCGGGACTCGGGGCGGGAGAGGAGGAATCCGCAGGCGGCGAGGCCGACCGCGGCCTGGAAGGTCGCCACGAGGGCGAGGGCTCCCGAGACCTGGGGATCCGCAGCCGTGGCGACCTGCATCGTCACGCTGATGCAGCCGCAAACGACGAGGGCGGAGCCCAGGGCGATCCCCTGCAGGAGCTGCGTGCGGCCCACCTGCGCCGCGGAGCCGGTGGGGAGGAGCGCCCACACGAGGAGGAGGACCGAGACCACGAAGACCGCGGTGTCGGTGATGCTGCCGTTCAGCAGGGGCACCGCGTAGCTGGTGAGGCTCTCACCCCCCGATCCGACCAGTTCCGAGACTCCGCCGGTCGCGAAGACGAACAGTCCGGCGAGTGCCAGGAGGACGAAGAGGACCTTCTGCTTTTCCATCGGGTGACCCGCTCCCGTTCCATTCCGTGGCGCCCGGGCGCGGCCCGAGGCGCGAGAGGTTCCGAACGGTCCCGTTCCCCGGATCGCGGGCTCTCCTCGCCCGACCGAGCCGATTCGGGAACAGAACACTGGCGACCCGATCCCCGTGTGGGTAACCATCCCCGGCCACCCCGCGGATTCCGGGGCTTCCCGGGGGTCCGTCGAGGCGCTCGGCGCGCCCGAGGGATCTCCCGCGGGCCCTCCGGCGGAGCTCACGGTTCGAAGGTCGGCTTACCGATGAAGAATACGACGCTGTCCGAGAACGCGCCAAACGGCCCGGCGCTCCCCCCCGGGGGAAGCGCGCGGGAGGGCGCGATCGCTCCGATGGCGCGCCTCGGCGGTGCGGCGGTCCTGTTCGTGATCGCCCTGCTCGGACTCTCGGTGGTGGGTGGGGAGTGGACCGCGGGTCGTCTCCTCGAGGCCTGGCGTGGGGGGAGCGGAGACCCCGCCTCCGCCGAGCGGACCATCGAGCTCTGGACGCAGCTGCGCCTCCAGCGGCTCCTCTTCGCGGCGGCGATCGGAGGGGTCCTCTCCCTCGCGGGCGTCGCGTTCCAGGCGGTGCTGCGCAACCCGCTCGCCGAGCCTTACATCCTCGGCGTCTCCGGGGGGGCCTCCGTCGGGGTCCTCTCCGCGCCCTGGTGGTGGGCGGTCGGGGCGGGGGCCATGGTGCCCGCGCTCGCCGGAGGTCTCGCCGCCCTCGGTCTCCTCCTCGGCGCGGCGCGGTGGGCCCGGGTTCGGGACAGCGCCTCGCTGATCCTCACCGGCGCGGTGCTGAACGCGATCTTCGCGGCGTGGATCCTGCTCCTCTACACGCTCCTCTCCGGTCCGCAGGCGGGAGGGAGCCGGGTGGAGGTGGGGCTCGCCTGGGCGATGGGGAACCTCGGACCGGAGCGCTACCGCGTCCTCGGCGTCCTCCCCGAGCTGTGGCTCGTGCTGGGGGTCGGCGCGGTGACGCTGCTCCTCCTCGCGCGGCCGCTCGACCTCCTCGCCCTCGGGGAGGAGGAGGCCGCGGACCTCGGGATCGAGCCGCGCAGCCACCGCTGGCTCATCCTGATCGTGGGGAGCCTCATCACCGCGGTCGCCGTGGCGGCTGCGGGCCCGATCGGCTTCGTGGGGCTCATCGTCCCCCACGCCGTCCGCCGCCTGGTGGGAGTGTCGCACCGGCGCGTGATCCCGTGGTCGATCTTCGGCGGAGCCCTCTTCCTGATGCTCGCGGACACCTTCGCCCGGAGCCTGCTCCCGGGGCGTCCGCTGCCGGTGGGGGTCGTCACCGCGATGCTCGGCGGGCCGTTCTTCATCCTCCTGCTGCGACGCCGAGGGGAGGGGGACGCATGAGCGCGATCCTCCGAGCCGACGGGCTCCATGTCCGGCGGGGAGAGCACACGATGGCGCGGGGGGTCTCCTTCGACCTTCCGGCCGGGGATGCGCTCGCGGTGATCGGCCCGAACGGAAGCGGGAAGAGCTCCCTCCTCCTCGGGCTGCGGGGGCTGCTCCCCTCCACCGGCGGGCTGCACCTCGACGGCGTCGATCCGCGGGAGGTGGCGCGGGCGGAGGTCGCCCGTCATGTCGCGGTCGTCCCCCAGCGCAACGAGAGCGCGTTCCCGATGCGCGTGGAGGAGATGGTGCGGCTCGGCCGTGCCCCCCATCGCCGCCCCTGGCAGGGATGGTCCCGCGCCGACCGGGAGCTCACCCGACACTGGCTCGACCGCCTCGGACTCGATCCGCTCCGCACGCGGGCGGTCGACTCACTGTCGGGCGGGGAGCGGCGGCGGGTCTTCATCGCCCGCGCGCTCGTGCAGGAGACCCCCGTGCTCTTCCTCGACGAGCCCTTCGCCGGGCTCGACCCCGCGGCGCGAGGGGAGATCCTCGCCTGCCTCCATGACCTCCGGGCGGACGGCAGCCGCACCCTCGTCCTCGTGCTCCATGATCTTCTCCCGGTGGAGGAGCTGTGCACGCGGGTCGTCGGGCTCCGGCGCGGCGAGGTGCGCATCGCCGGCGCGTGCGGCGAGGTCCTCGACCCCGCCGCCCTCGAGGATCTGTACGGCAACCCCTGGGAGGAGCTCGTCCGCCCGGGGGAGGGGGTGGAAGAGGAGCGTCGCGTCCTCCTCCCGGCGCGGCGGGACGGGCGCCGATGAATCGGATCCTCTGGGCCTCCCCCCTCGTGCTCGTGGCGATCGCGGTGCTGCTTGTCCGGTCTCCGGAGGGTCCGGTCACCCCCCCCGAGGCTTCGGACGCTCCCCGCCGGGTCATCTCCCTCGCCCCGAGCCTCACCGAGCTGGTGCAGGCCCTCGATCGGGGGGATCGCCTCGTCGGCGTGACCGACTTCTGCGAAGGGGTCTCGGAGGAGATCCCCCGAGTGGGGGGGCTCGTCGTCGAGGCGGAGAGCGTGATCGCCCTCGCGCCGGACCTCGTCCTCGCCATCGAGACCCGGGCCCAACAGCCGCTCCTGCAGGTCCTCCTCGACGCGGGCATCGGCGTGCAGGCGCTCCCCGCCGAATCGATCCCGGATCTCCTCGGCACGATCACCCTCCTCGGTGAGGCGCTCGACCGACGGCAGCTCGCACGGGAGCTCGGGGAGGAGATCACGGGCGCCCTCGCTGCTCCCCCGGTGACCGCCGGGGGTCCGGCCACCGCCGTGTTCGTCGTTCAGAGGGACCCGCTCCTCGTGGCGGGGGGAGGCTCCTTCGTGACTACCATGCTCGCGGCGGCCGGCCTGGTGAACGCCTTCGGGGAGGGGACGCAGCACTATCGGACCATCGAGATGGAGGAGCTGATGCGTCGCGACCCGGAGCTGCTCCTCGATGCCGCTTTCGATGCCGCCTTCGATGCCGCTCCGGACGGAGGCCCCGGGCGGGAGGGCCCGATGGCCTTCTGGGGGCACTTCGACCGGCTGCGCGCGGTGGAGAGCGGCCGGGTCCATGCCTTCCCGCCGGTGCGTCCCGGTCCGGGGATCCCCGGGTGGGTCGAGGAGCTGCGGCGCCTCGCCGCGGATCGGCGCGATTGAGACCTCCGTGGTAGTCTTCCCTGAGGGAAGTCACGGGGGAAGGACCACCGATGGGATCTTGGGACTCGCTCGGATTCGAGCAGCAGGAAGCGCAACAGATGGCTCGTCTGCGCCGGTTCCTCCGGGAGCAGATCCTGCCCTTCCATCCGCACTACGGGGAGCTCTTCGCCGAGCACGGGATCGAGGTCGACTCCCTCCGGAGCTACGCCGACCTCGCTCAGATTCCCCTCTCGAGCAAGGCGGATGTCGCTCCCGATCACGATGACCCGCAGCGCCCCAAGAAGTTCGTCCTCCAGCCGACCCCGGAGACCCTGCGCGCGAGTCTGCCCCTCGGTCGCAAGCTCTCGCTCCTCTGGACGAAGACCCGCCACGGGGTCGAGGAGGTCCAGCGTCGGGTCGGCCTCGAGTACCGCCCGGTGCAGGCCTACTTCACGACCGGACGCACCGCGCTCCCCACCTCTTTCTTCCTGTCGAAGTACGACCTCGACCTGCTCGAGCGGGTCGGGGGTCGCATCGCGGAGGTGAACGAGGTCGACCCCCGGGCCGATCGGATTGTCAGCCTCTTTCCCTACGCTCCGCACCTCGCCTTCTGGCAGGTGCAGGCGGTCGGTCTCTCCAGCGGCACCTTCATGCTGCAGACCGGGGGGGGGAAGGCGATGGGCTCGGACGGGATCCTCCGGGTGATCGACAAGGTCCGACCGAGCTTCGTTTGCGGGATCCCCGGCTACACCTACCATCTCATCCGCAAGGCGGTGGAGACCGGCTGCGACCTCTCCTTCGTGAAGACGCTCTTCCTCGGGGGGGACCGCGTGACCGACGACTACCGTCGGAAGCTCTGCGACCTCCTCCGCCAGGGCGGCTCCTCCGACCCGAAGGTGGTCAGCATCCTCGGGTTCACCGAGGCGAAGAAGTGCTGGAGCGAGTGCACCGGCGGTCCGGAGCACGGCTTTCACACCTACCCGGACCTCGATCTCTTCGAGATGGTGGACCCGGACACGGGCCTCCCGGTCCCGGACGGGACGACGGGGGAGATGGTCTACACCCCGCTCGACGGGCGAGGCTCGCTGATCCTGCGCTACCGCACCGGAGACATCGTCGAGGGAGGCATGGTCCGGGAGCGCTGCCCCGGCTGCGGCCGGATGGTCCCCCGCTTCTCCTCGAACCTCTCCCGCCGCTCGAACCTCACCGACTTCTCCCTGACGAAGATCAAGGGAACTCTGGTGAACCTCAACGTGATGTCCGACCTCCTCACGGGGGACTCCCGGATCGACGAGTGGCAGCTGGTGATCCAGAAGCGGGACGACGATCCCTTTGATGTCGACGAGCTGATCCTCTACCTCTCCCTCCGGGACGATGAGGATGACGACGAGGTCGAGGCCACCGTGAAGTCGGTCGAGCGCGCCCTCGCGAACGCCTCCGAGGTCTGCCCGACCCGCACCGAGGTCCTTCCTCGGGAGGAGCTGCTGGAGATGCTCGGCATGGAGACCCAGCTCAAGGAGCAGCGGATCCTCGATCGTCGGAACCTCGTCAAGTCACAGCCCTCCGCCTCGGGAGCGGAGGCTGCATCGGGGAGCTGATCCGATGGTCTTCGGCCGCAACAAGGTGGTGCTCGCGTTCGGGGGAGGGGGCTCGCGCGGCCTCGCTCACCTGGGGGTGGTCCGCGTGCTCGAGCGGGAGGGGATCCCGATCGATGGCATGGTCGGCACCTCGGTCGGCGCGATCTTCGGCGCCGCCTACGGACTCGCACCGGACGCCGAGGCGATGTGCGCCTCCACCCTGCGCTACCTCCGCTCCGATCGGTTCATGAACGACAGCTTCCGCCGGATGATGTTCGGGGCGAACGACGCCGAGCAGAACTTCCTCCAGGTGCTGATGAGCAACGTCCGCCGCAGCCTCCGCTTCACCAACCTGATCCGCCGCCCCTCGATCCTCCCCGGGGAGAAGCTCCGCGAGGTGGTCCGGGAGTTCGTGGGGGATCACTCCTTCTCCGATCTGAGGATCCCCTTCGCGGTCCCCGCGATCGATGTGAAGGAGCCGCGCGAGGTGCTCATCCACGAAGGGCCCCTCCTCGATGCCGTGACCGCGAGCTGCTCGATCCCCGGGTTCTTCCCGCCGGTCCCGCACGAGGGGATGCTCCTCGCCGATGTCGGAGTGATCTCCTCGGTCCCGGTCGAGGCCGCGGCCTCCCTCGTGCCCGGTGCCCTCGTCATCGCCGTCGACCTCACCCGTGAGCTGGAGCCGATCGATGGAATCACCCGGGGCTGGGACAACATCATGCGCTGCGAGTCGATCGCCGGGCACAAGCTGACCTCCCTGGCCCTCGAGAAGGCGGATGTCGTGCTCCGACCGGAGATCGGGGAGAAGTTCTGGTCCGACTTCTCCGACCTCGAGGCGATCATCGCCGCGGGGGAGGCGGTGGCGGAGGCGCATCTCCCCGAGATCCGCCAGCGCCTGCGCGGGGTCTTCGGGTTCCTGAAGTCCTGAAGCTCCGTCAGGGGCCGGGCCTCTCACGGTGGGCTTGATCTGCCCCGGGGGCACCGTACAGTGCTCCTCCGGCCGCCTCCGTCCTCCCCCCGTCGGGGAGCGAGAGCGGTCTCGCGAGGAGACCCGATGAGCCGCCCCTCCGATCCTCCCTCGAGCTCCCCACCCTCCGTCGCCTCGGGCTCGGAGGCGAGCCCTGCGCCGACTCGCTGGAAGCGGGAGCGGCTCCCCGAGTGGCTCCGCATGCCGCTAGAGCGGAGCGCCGCCTCCCGCAAGGTCTCGTCGATCCTCCGCGAGCAGAAGCTGAACACGATCTGCGAGGAGGCGCGCTGCCCGAACCGCAACCACTGCTACACCCGCGGGACGGCGACCTTCCTGATCCTCGGTGACAAGTGCACCCGGTCCTGCCCCTTCTGCTCTGTCTCGGGGGGGCCCGCCCTCCCTCCCGATCCGGAGGAGCCGGGGCGCGTGATCGAGGCGGTGGTCGCGATGGGGCTGCGCCATGTGGTGGTCACCTCGGTGAACCGCGACGACCTCCCCGATCAGGGGAGTGGGCACTTCGTCGAGGTCATCGAAGGGCTCCGCGCCCGCCTCCCGGAGCTCACGATCGAGGTTCTCATCCCCGACTTCCGAGGGCGGACCGACGACATGGACCGGGTCTTCGATGCCGCTCCGCACATCCTCAATCACAACCTCGAGACGGTGCCGCGCCTCTACCGCCGCGCGCGCCCCGGAGCCCGCTACGAGCGCTCTCTCGAGCTGCTCCAGCGGGCGCGGGAGCGGCAGCCCGACATGTGGGTGAAGTCGGGGGTGATGGTGGGCCTCGGGGAGACCCCGGAGGAGCTGGACTCGACCATGCTCGACCTTCACCGCCACGGCTGCCAGATGCTCACGGTGGGGCAGTACCTCGCGCCGTCCCCGGAGAGTCTGCCGGTGGTCGAGTACGTCCACCCGGACCGCTTCGCGGAGATCGAGCGCCGCGGGCTGGAGATCGGCTTCGACCGGGTCTTCTCCGGTCCCTTCGTCCGCTCCTCCTACATGGCGGACGTCCAGGTGCCGCTGTCGTGAGCGGCCTCTTCGTCTCTCTCGAGGGAGTGGACGGGGCGGGGAAGTCGACCCTCGCCCATCATCTTCGCCGACGCTTCGAGGAGCAGGGGCGGGAGGTGGTCCTCGTCCGGGAGCCGGGAGGGACCGCCCTCGGGGAGGCGATCCGGACCCTCCTCCTGCGCCGGGAGGAGGTCGTGATCGATCCCGAGGCGCAGATGCTCCTCTTCCTCGCCAGTCGGGTGCAGCTCCTCGAGACGGTGATCCTCCCCGCCCTCGATCGCGGCGCGGTGGTCCTGAGCGATCGATTCCACCTCTCGACGATCGTCTACCAGGGGATCGCCGGCTCCCTCGGCGAGGAGCGCTCGGTGCGGGTCTGCTCCGCCGTTCTCGGAGAGCGGCGTCCCGATCTCCATCTCGTCCTCGACCTCCCCCTCGAGCTCGCGCGGGAGCGACGCGGGAAGGAGGTCGATCGGTTCGAGCGGAGCGAGGAGTTCCTCGCCCGGGTGGTGGAGGGCTTCCGGAGCACCTCCGGCCTCCCCGGAGACCGGATCGTCCGGATTCCCGCCACCGGCGCGCCGGAAGAGGTCGCTCGCCTCGCGGGGGAGGAGGTGGACCGTGTCGTCGCCTGACGCCCCCGTCGGGAACTCCCCGAACCTCTGTCCGGCGGTGCTCGGACAGGAGCTGGCGCGGACCGCTCTCGCCCGGGCGATGGCGAGCGGTCGCGTGGCCCACGCCTACCTGCTGGCGGGTCCGGAGGGGGTCGGGAAGCGGCTCTTCGCGGATGAGCTGGGTCGCGCCCTCCTCTGCCCTCGGGGGGGCTGGGGATCGGGGCGGCCGAACGAGGTCGGCGCGTGCGGCCTCTGTTCCTCCTGCGTCCTCCCGCCGGAGTCCCACCCGGGGCTGCGCGTCCTCGAGACGCCTCCGGGGGGAGCGATCGACATCGCCGCGATCCGCGAGGCGATCCAGTCCCTCTCCCTCCGGGCGAGGGAGCGCCGCTGCATCATCCTCGACGGCGCGGACTCGATGGCGCCGCCGGCGGCCAACGCCCTTCTGAAGACTCTGGAGGAGCCCCCGCCGGGGATCATCTTCCTCCTCGTCAGCTCCCGACCGGCGCATCTGCTGGAGACGATCATCTCCCGCACCCAGCGCGTCCCCTTCGCGCCTCTCTCCCCGGAGCAGTTCGGCATCGCGCTCGCGCGCCGGGGGGAAGGGGAGGCGCCCTCCGGTGGGGGGGGCGTGTCTCCCGAGGTCCTGCACCTCCACCGGATCGCGGGAGGAGCCCCGGGGGTGGCGGTGCGGCTCCTCGCGGGGATCACCGCCTGCGGGGGGCGGGAGCGCTTCCTCGCCCTCCTCTCCGGGGTCGGCGCCGAGAACCCCTCGAGCCTCGTCGAGTACCTCCCCGCTCTGCCGAAGGAGACGGTCCGCGCGCGGGTGCACCGCCTCCTCGAGCTGGTCCAGTGCGGGCTCTGGGGAGAGCGCGCCGAGGACCCCCGGCTCCGTCAGGAGACCGGCGAGCGCGCCCTGCTGGTGGGTGAGCTGATCCGCGGTCTCGCCGGCGGTCGCAGCACCGAGCTCACCCTCGAGCTCCTCGCCCGGATCCTCCGCAACGCGGAGGCGGAGCGCGTCACCCGCCGACTGCCGCGAAGCTTCTTCGCGGGCGGCTAGCCCATCTCCTTCCGATAACCGCGCCCCGAATTCCGATAACCGGGAATCCCCTCCAGTCGAGGCGTCGATCGGACGATACATCCGTGCGCGCCCCTTCGGTCATCGGTCGATTGGTGTTGCGCGACGGTCGGCTGGACATAGGATGCCGGGGTGGAAGTATCCGCTCCGCCCGTCATGCCGCGTCGGGTGAGTGGAGAAACGGAGGGTCTCGGTGGAGGAACGTTCACCGGAGGAGCGTCTCGAGGACCTGCTCGAGCAGGATCCTCGGTACCCCAGAGAAGCCTACACCTTCGTGTTCGAGGCTCTCGACGCGACCGTTCGAGGGATGCACGGGATCGGGCCGGATGATCCGATTCCCCCCTCCGAGGACCACCATGTCACGGGCACCGATCTCCTGAGGGGGATGCGGACCTTCGCCCTCGACGAGTTCGGCTGCCTCGCCGCGACCGTCTTCTCCTCCTGGGGCCTGTCCACCAGCGAGGATGTCGGTGAGATCGTCTTCAATCTCGTGGAGCACGGGCTGATGGGCCGACGGGAGTCGGACCAGCGCTCCGACTTCGACCACGGGTTCGGAGGGCGCACCTTCGCCGAGGTCTTCGCGGTCGATCCCCAGCTGGAGTACTGCCCGGAGAGGGACGAGTGGAAAGCCTCCTACAAAAGCGTGGCGTCCGGCTAACGCTCCTCGTCCTCGTCTTCCTGGGGGCGCTCTACGGGGCGTACCAGCTGAGCGCGATCTTCGCTCCGCTGCTCTTCAGCTTCATCGTGGCCTATGTCCTCGACCCGGTCGCGGACGCCCTGGAGCGGCGCAAGTTCACGCGCCTCGCGGCGGTCGTGACGATCTTCACGATCGGGACGGTGGTCTCGGTCCTCTTCCTCGTCGTCGGCGGGTTCTTCATCTCCCAGGCGGTCACCCGCTTCGCGGCGGACCTGACGAGCGAGCCCGGCTACACGGAGGGCGAGTTCGGCGTGCGCGCCGTCCCGGACCCCCGCGTCCTCGCCCGGCTCCCCGCTCCGTTGGGGGGGGATGACCGGTTCCTCGACTGGAACGGGAACGGCAGCCCGGATGACGGGGAGCCCCTCTACTCCGCCGATGCTCTCGCAGCGCGGATCGCCGAGGGAAAGGTGCGCCTCGTCCAGCGGCCGGTCCGCAGCCTCGAGCCCGAGTCCCCGTTCGCGATCTTCGACGACGAGAACGGGAACGGCGTGCGCGACGAGGGCTACCTCGAGCAGGCGCGGAATGCCCTGGTGCACCTCGGGGATGACCTCGAGGGAGAGATCTCCCGGGGCGAGCCGACCCGCCTCGTCTACTCGGCGGTGGTCGAGTGGCTGAACGAGAAGCAGGTCCAGCTCAGCGAGGGGGACCCCGAGCGCACGAAGGCCCGGATCCAGGCCTACCTCGACTCGCTGCTCCCGCCGTTCCTCAGGACCCGGTCCGCCGAGGACCCCGCTCCGGTCCCGGAGGCCCCTGCGGGCGCGCCTGCCACCCTCTCCGCGGAGGAGGAGCCCCCTCCGGAGGCGTCGACCCTCCTCGGGACCCTCTTCACCTGGGGGAGCTGGCTGCTCCTCTGTCCCCTGTACATCTTCTACCTCCTCCTCGAGATCGATCCCCTCGTCGAGCGTATCCGGCGCTACCTGCCGGGCCGGCAGCGCCCGCGCATCGAGCGTCTCCTCGGCAGCATTGATCGCACGATGGCGGCCTTCTTCCGGGGACGACTGACGATCTGCGTGCTCAAGGGGCTCGGGACCTCCCTCGGACTCCTCGCCCTCGGGGTCCCCTTCGCCTTCCCGCTCGGGCTCGCCGCCGGGTTCCTCGCGCTGGTCCCCTACATCGGGATCTGGTTCGCGATCGTTCCCGCCGCGCTCCTCAGCTGGCTCGACACGAACAGCCTCGGCGCCCTCCTCGCCGTCGGCGGGGTCTTCGTCGTCATGGAGACGATCGAGGGCTTCCTCCTCATCCCGAAGCTCCTCGGGAAGGAGGTGGGGCTCCACCCCCTCACCGTGATCGTCACCATGCTCATCTTCTCCGAGATCCTGGGCTTCGTGGGGATCCTGCTCTCCGTCCCCCTCGCCGCGATCGCCAAGATCCTCATCGCCGAGTTCGTGATGCCCCTCGTCGAGGAGTTCGCGGCGGAGACACCGGA